>Ga0209636_10007795_pt1 | contig 10917 bp, 6 predicted proteins | sample DeeMarSWOR152_54_FD_187464 | JGI IMG/M metagenome (GOLD analysis project Ga0209636, IMG submission 187464) | Marine sediment microbial communities from White Oak River estuary, North Carolina - WOR-1-52-54 (SPAdes) (version 2) | ecosystem: Environmental > Aquatic > Marine > Intertidal zone >... | reverse complement strand
GTCCGTTTAAAAAGAATTACGGCGGATTTGTGAGACTTGCCCGGGAAAGCAATATTTATCATTATCACCTTCGCTATACCGAATATGCTGAAAATTTCAAGGAAAGCGTCAATGGTATCGGCTTTATTCGGGACGATAATCGTCATGAATTGGACTCCGCGGTGGAATACAAATGGTGGATTAAAAAATTGGGTATTGAATTCCTTAATTATTTTTCTAATTATAATATTTATTGGGCTAAAACCAGCGGTGTCCTTCGCAGTTGGGAAATTGTCCAGGAATTAGAGCTTTATCTGACGAATAAATTTAGTGTCGCCATAGATTTCAAGCGAGATTATCAATTGTTTGAAAAGGAATTTCACAATTTTGATTTAGAATTGGATGTCGGTTATAATACCGAGGAATGGTCAGGGGCAGAATTATCGTATCAGTTTGGCAAGAATTTCGATCGGGACTACTGGATGGCAACCGGTGAGACCCGGTTCAAAGTTCACGACAAACTTTCAGTGGAATATGATTTGCGAAAGCTGCATTTCAATCCTGATCCAGACAATGAAAGCACCTGGCTGAATATTGCCACATTAAATTACCAGTTTACGCCGGACTTATTCGTTCGACTGTTTGCCCAGCATCGCACTGAAAATGATCGGATTTATGTTTACGGTCTGTTTGGCTGGCGGTTTAAATTGCCGAACAGCGCCATTTACTTCGTTTACACCCGTGATGATTTTGATCGTCCTGGATTGACGAGGAAGAATAATGAGATTTTCTTTTTGAAATTGGCTTATGATTTTGGGTTTTGAACCGCGAATCCGCCAAAAAGATGGCGGACAGGTTTCGCGAATTATGCTAATAAATAATTGGGACAGGAGAGCATTCCCTTTATGGAATGCACCGATGCGACACATAAAGGTGTCGCACTCCATTGATAGTAAAGCAAATTTCCTTGCTATGCATGACTTCCGTTCCGCATCAATAACTTATTGGCAGTATATACAATCAGCAAAAAGATTATCATTTATTTACATTATCGAATTCGATGTTTGCGATTATAATGTTAACAAATGTTTTGTTATCACCCCTGAATGAGATGGAAGGGATTAACTTCTTAGTTTGATCCAGACCTTGTTTTGAATTCTTCTATAATAGTTGTAATGAAAATTGCAAGAGGATATTATAATATGAGCGCAGTGCATAGATTTCTCCTGATCGCGTTTATTCTAAGCCTCTTTTTGTCTTTTGATATCCAGATTGTGAATTCCCAGGCTTATAAGCTTTTCATAAATGAATTTATGGCATCTAATAATCAGACTATAACGGATAACTATGGTGAATATGACGATTGGATTGAAATTTATAACGGCGAAAATTTTGATATAAATCTTAACGGATATTACCTGACTGATGAATTAGACGCTCCAATGCAGTGGGCATTTCCTGATGTGATTATCCCGAAAAAAGGATATATTCTCATCTGGGCAGATGATGATTTAGAACAATCCGGATTGCATGCCAATTGTAAACTCAGCAAGGATGGCGAGCAGATCGGATTGTACAATGGTGTGAGTTATGTCGATTCCATCATGTATGGTCCACAACATACCGATATTTCTTATGGTAGAAGGTCCGATGGGGAAAACAACTGGGTTTTTTTTGAATCTCCCAATAATCCCCCTACTCCTGGAGATACCAATATCTATATTTATGTTGAGACTCTGGATCCGCCCAGCTTCTCTCCTGACGAAGGATTTTACACGGGAAGTTTGTCAGTCGAATTATCCACGAATGAACCAGAAGCGGTTATCTATTATACGCTCGATGGAAGTATCCCAACTACATCCAGCATGCAATATGCCAGTCCAATAAATATTACAGCTCCAACCACTATTCGGGCTATTTCATATAAAGAAAAAATAGGTAGCGATGATTTAATAAGCGATGTTGCCACAAAATGTTACATATTAAATATTCAGCATACAATACCGCTAATAAACGTTGCCTGTGATCCTGTTGAATTCGATGAAATTTATAATCCTACATTTTATCGACCCGGAAAACCACATCCTTCTATTTCAGCACATTTTAAATATTTTGATAGCAATAATATTTTGCAAGGTGATCTTCCTGTTTCCTTTTCGCTACATGGGGGATATTCAGTTACCTCGCCAAAAAAATCTCATAAAATTGTTTTTACTGATCAAAATTTTCAATACGATCTCTTTGACCAGAAATATTTGTACCCTCGACCGTCAAATCTACCATCATCATTTAAATCATTTAATTTAATTGGTATGGCTGCTGATTATTCTTTGATCAGAAATTATTTATCAATGCAATTGCTCAGGAATGCTGGCTTGAATTCTCCACAGGTGGCTTTTATCAGACTTCTTATCAATGGCAATGATAGAGGAATTTATGTCCCCATCGAAAGAATTGATGAAAAATATGTGAAAGATCATGGTTTTGAACCTGGAAATTATGATATTATTAAAACCGGATGTGAACATGAATGTGATTTAACATTAAAGAATTTAAATGGACAGTATTTTGAAATCAAAGCAGGAGACTTTGTAGCTTTCGATGAATTTCTACAATGGCTGTATCGCTATGGTCATAGTTATGATGAATTAATTAACAGAATCGATCTTTCATCTTTCCTGTATTATGATATGATGTGTCGTTTTTCAAATAATAGAGATAGCTATGATATTAATTATTATTTAATAAGAAATCGTGATGTACCAAATAGCAAATGGATAATATTTCTTTGGGATACTGATGAAAGCTTTGGATGGGATAGAAATTTCAATGGCCGGTGGTTTCGACATAATTTCCTTTTTGATCAACTATGGCAAAATGAAAGATATGTTCATTTAATTTATAATACCTTAGCTGATCTACTGAATACAACATGGTCTTATCAAGAAATAGATAAATTGATACAGAAGATGGAGAATTTGTTTCAAACAGACAACCCGGCTGATGAAACAATTTGGAATAGCGCCTGGTATGATTATGGTGCCGTGACAATCCCAGATTTTAGAGAAGATCCTCAATATAATCCTTTATCTCGCTACAGGCATTTAAATTTTCTCAGGGAATGGGTAAAAAATAGAATTGATTTTGTATTTGAAAGATTTAGATGGACCGGTGGCAAAGCCCAATTAACTATCGAAACTCCAACTGGCGGTAAAGGATCTATTCAACTAAATAGCCTCCATCTTACCAATTTTCCCTGGACTGGTACCTATTTCAGGGAAATTCAAATACCCTTAACAGCTATTCCTGATATAGGTTATCGTTTTGTAGGATGGAGTGATTCATCCCTACCTCAAACGGAAGAAATAAGCATTACTCTATTTAATGAATACAGTATACACGCCATATTTGAACCTGACACTCTAATTGAGCTATTAGTCATTAATGAAATAAACTATAATAGCGCCGATAATTTTGATCCTGAAGACTGGATTGAATTGTATAATCCTTCGGATAAAACAATCGATTTAAGTAATTGGCACCTTAAGGATGATGATGATAGCCATGACTTCACTTTTCCGAACGGAACGACCATAACGCCTTATGGATATCTCATTTTATGTCATGACCAATCTGCCTTTCAAAGCTTGTTTCTAGAAGTAACTAATTCAATTGGAGATTTCGATTTTGGCTTGAGTGGTCAGGGAGATGATGTTAAAATTTATAATGATGTCTACACTTTAGTCGATTCGGTAAGCTACGATGATGTTTCCCCGTGGCCAATTGAAGCGGATGGAATTGGATCAACTCTCGAACTTCTTGATCCAGCTTTAGATAATACTTTACCGCAAAATTGGCAAGCAAGCGCCGGCCATGGCTCACCAGGACAACTGACGCTTGCCTTACCAGTGGTGAACAGCTTCGTCATTAAAGACAGCAGCGGATCGACAAAGATAACCGATAGCCGTGACGTATTAATTGAAATGACTGAGACCGATTTCGATGGGCAGGTTGTCAAATGGCATATTAATGAGAACGGCACCCCTCCAGCACCGGCAGAATTTATCCTGGAAATCAGACCCATCTGCTATCATATCAAAAGTGATCAAGGTGATATCACTATCTTTGGCTGGGTGCTTGATAATGATAATCAGGTCAGTCGGTTGACCGATACTTCCCTCGGTACTATTCGATTAGAACTTGATGAATATTTGTTCAACATTTCAGGAACCGTGAAATACAATAGCAAGGAGCAGCCGGTTCCCGATGTAATCATGACACTGACATATACTCAAGAATCGAATTCAGAACCGACAGATGTGAACGGTAATTATGTTTTCTCGAATATTAATTCTGGTGATATCACCCTGGAACCTTCAAAAGAAGCCGATTTGTGGGATGCCATTATGGGTTCTGACGTATTACTCGTTTTACAGTATTTAGCATATTTGGTAGATATAACCGATGATGAAAAGTTTGCTGCCGATGTAACCGAAGATGATAGTGTCACTGGCTTCGATGCCCAGGCGATCTTGCGCTATTTAGTTTATTACACCGATAATATCGGCAGTACCGGTCAATGGCGATTTGTTCCCGATGGTTCTTCTTTCACTTTGAACTCGGACACGACGATTAATTTTAAGGCTTATTTATTAGGCGATGCCAATTTAGATTGGAGTCCAGGTTTTGAGCGGGATACGGTTGGAGTCCCTCTCCTTTCTGATATATCACTTAAAATAGACCAGATTTCGATTTATGAGAAAGAAAATATTGAAATTCCAATTCTCATTGACGCTCACAACGAAACGGTTAACACGTTGCTTTTTAGCCTGAAATTTGATCCCAATTATTTAATTTATCAATCGATTAATAAAACACGTATTAGCAAGGAATTCATACTCGAAGCCAATGGTACAGAATCAGGAAAAGTTCACGTTGCCATGGCAGGCATAAGAGGAATTCAGTCAAGGGATGAGATATTACGATTTATTTTTAAAGTAGTTGATCCATCTCTTAAAAATCAAAGTACAAATTTGACTCTGACTCGGGTTCTGGCAAATGATCGAAAAGTGAAAGCAATCTCAGATGGGGTAGTTATTTTCACTGGATCCGAACAGGAGACTGTACCTGACGATTTTGCTTTATTCCAGAACTATCCAAATCCATTTAATTCCGAAACGCAAATTCGTTACCAACTTCCAGAGCCATCCCAGGTTCGCATTACAATTTACAACCTGATTGGAACCGAAATTCAAACGATTGTGAATCAGGATAAAACCGCCGGGAGACACAGTGTTACCTGGGACGGAAAAAATAATCACGGTACAACCATGCCATCAGGAATTTATGTATTTGAGTTGAAAGCAAATGGATTTGTCCAGAGTAACAAGATGATTATGATGAAATAAAGCATGGATTAAGACGAAGAAGAAAGATGTGATTGACTATTTTTTCTTAGCTTTATTCGGTGGGAGTTCTCCATAGGCGAATCAATCAATTATAGAAATCCGCCGAGGAGGATTCTTCTTCTGTTGTGGGCGAGGTTTTTCTTGTCGGTTTGAGGCGGAGTTTGGCTACTATTTTAATTCGCATAATAAGCAAAATTTGTGGTGAAATAGTTGTCTTAAAAATCTCTGCAGAAAAACTCAAACCTGAACGATATAACTACAAATCAGCTCCAGACTGAATTACTGAAAATACTTTCTCAAATTCCTCTTCAGTATTGTAAAAATGAAAAGCCAGTCGAATATAACCCTCTCTTAGCGAACAAACGGCCTGATTTTTCTTAAGACGTTCAAAAAGTATCTTACTCTCAATCTCTGGATGTTTGAATGATACAATCCCTGCTCGAAGCGATCTTTTGTCTGGCGTTAAAATTGAATATCCCTGGTTTTTTAGGGTAGAGATCGCCTGATCGGTGACTGTCATAATTTCATTTTCTATTTGATTTGCCCCAATTTCATGAATAAGCTTTATCGATTCTAATAATCCAAGCATCCCAATGTAATTGTCATTAGCAGGTTGAAAACGGCGAGCATCCTTATAAAGCGAACGAACAGGATATAAAATCGACAGGTCTTCATATTCTGCACTTGCCCAACCAACATGAAAGGGGATCAATTTTTCCAAAATTTCCTGACGAACATAAAGTATTCCTGTGCCCGCAGGTGCCTGAAGCCATTTCACGCCACCAGCCGAAAAGAAATCTATCGCCGTATCTTTTAAATCCACCTCAACAGCACCCAAGCCCTGAATACCATCCACAACAAGATAGAAATTTTTACTCTGTTTTAATTCACTCAGTTGGTGCAGATCCAGACGATAACCTGAGAGAAAGTGAACGTAATCCACCACAATTGCCCGGGTATGTTCATCAATGATTTGATTCAGGTGCTCATAAAAGTTTCTGCCATTTTGGAGCGGAACATACCGCTTTTCAACTCTGGGGAAGCAATAAGCAGCCAGGTACAGACTGGCTGGAAAAGCATCTTCCTGCACAATCATATTATCGCCAGGCCGCCAATCAATTGAGTGCAAAGCCAGGGCTAAGCCATCAGTAGTATTTCGAATAAAGGCTGTTTCTTCGGGAGTAACATTCAAAAGTTTGCTGGCTTGGGTTCGAAAATCACCCTGCATTGCCAGAAGCCCCTCTATCGAATGTTCACCAGCACAAGATAGCGCTTCGATATATTCGGTCATTGCTGTGGCAGACCGCTTAGGGAGCATTCCTGTGGAAGCATGGTTTAAATAGATAATTTCGGGATTATATTCAAACAACGCACGATAATTTTGACTCACTTCTGTCTTTCCTTTCCATCGTTCTATTCTGGTAATAAATCATGCTAAAGTTAATGATTTCAAGAACGATTGTCAAGGAATATTTTGCTGTAGGACAAATTGGCAATTTGTGCTACAGTTTAAATTGATAATTTTTTTATTGACATTTAATTACCAGCAATATATATTACACTGAGTACAATATCATTGGGTTCTCACATCTATTTAAAATTACTTCGGACTGAGTATAGTATACTTGAAATCAGGAGACCGCGTACTATGACCTTTTTTTCCATCGTCAGAGACATTGCCAATTTCATCTGGGGTCCGCAAATGCTTCTTTTTATCCTGGGCAGCGGTATCTATTTTTCGATTCGCTTAAAAGCCATCCAATTTCGAAAATTTAAATTTGCTGTAAAAGCCTCAACACAATCTTTTCGGTCTTCAGGAGAAGGGAACATTACCCCATATCAGGCGCTAATGTCCGCCCTCTCAGGTATCGTGGGCAATGGAAATATCGCTGGCGTGGCAACCGCAATCTTTACGGGCGGACCTGGCGCGGTTTTCTGGATGTGGCTCTCAGCTTTAATTCTCATGGCGACCATGTACTCTGAATCCCTGCTCGGTTTTAAATATCGAGAACAGGACAAAGACGGTACTTATCTCGGCGGACCAATGGTCTACATCCAGAAGGGATTAAAATGGAAATGGCTGGCTATTGCATTTGCGTTTGCCATGGGATTTAAAACACTATTAGCGACAACTTCCATTCAATCGAATTCGATGTCCATCGTCCTCAATAATCAATTCAATATACCATTAATTTATTCCTGTATCGTGATCGCCTTCTTGACCTGGCTGGTGATTATTGGTGGATTAAAAACCATTGCTAAAACAACTCAGTTTTTGACCCCATTCATGACGATCGCCTATTTAAGTGGCGGTATGATTATATTGGCGTTAAATTATGATAAACTGCCTGCTGTATTCAATGAGATTTTTACCTATGCGTTTACCCCAAAGGGCGCAGTTGGTGGCTTCGCTGGTGCCAGTGTGATGATGGCACTTCGTTATGGAGCAGCTCGCGGCGCCTATAGTAATGAAGCCGGAACAGGTTCGGTAGCAATTCTTCATGCAACAGCTAAATCAGATAGCCCGGTACGACAGTCCCTGATCGCCATGTTAGGTGTTTTTATCGATACCATTATCATCTGCTCCATCACTGCTTTGGTGATTCTTATTTTTAAAAAATGGACGAGCGATTTAAACAGCACGGCATTGGTTTCCGAAAGTTTTAAACAGGGGCTTTCTTATGGCAATTGGATTGTGTTGGGTGCATCATTGTTGTTTGGTTATTCCACCTTAATTGTCTGGTGTTTTTATGGGGAACAGTGTGCTGCCTTCATTTTTGGAGATAAAGTTAAAATCTTTTACCGCTGGTTGTTCTGTTGCTCAATCTTAATTGGCGCCAATAGCAGCCCGGAAAATATCTGGAGCTGGGGTGATTTGCTTAATGGACTTACCGTGATCATAAACCTGATTGGAATTTTGGCGTTGAGTCCAGTTGTCGTGTGGACAACTTTTGAAAATTTGAGGAAGTAATAGCCAAAATTTGCAATGTTTGAGAATTAATCAATGTGATTTTTTATTTTTTGGTTAACTAAGAGCAAGAGCTTGTTCTTTCTAATATAGATTTAACTATCGTTTTATTCAAAAGCTGGAAGCTTGTGTTACGGATTCGGACAGACTAAATAGGATTGTCGAGTGAGTATTTTTCTCCTCAACTCGGTTTTAATTTTTTCAAAGGTTATCTTGAGAAAGAATTTGTCAAAACATAAAAAACTCTTGATTTTATTAAGAAAAGTTGGTATTTTAATTTAAAAATAAGGCAATCAAAAATATTCTAAGGGAGAATAATATTGATTCACAAGTGGAAGAATGAGTCGATGAGTTGAATTTTGGAGGAATAAATCAATTATCATAAACCTAGTGAGGCGGAATTGAGATGAGAGAATTCCTTGAGTACATTGTAAAACACCTGGTTGATAAGCCAGAGGAAGTGTTTATATCTGAAGTTGTTGGGGAAAAAATAGTGGTCTACGAATTGAAAGTGAGCCCTGGTGACATTGGAAATGTCATCGGCAAACGGGGGCAGATCGTAAAATCAATTCAAACGCTATTAACTGCAGTTTCGGCAAATAAAAAAACAAAAAGACCGCTATTAGAAGTCTTGAAACCAAAAAGAACAAATCTGAGGTAAAAAAATGCCCATTAAAAGTAATGAAATATTAGTGAAAACCAGTATTGATCTTGAGGAACCATTGCTTAAGAAAATCGATCAATTCATCGAGAAAAATCGATCTGACTATCGCAGTCGGGCGCAGTTCTTTAGCAAGGCTGCTGTGATGTATATGACAGCAATGGAACAAGAAGGTAAGTGAAGTTAATCAATTACAAATGCGCTGCCGAAGCTGCGCCTCAAACCGATAAATAAAAATTTTATGTTTACAATTGGGTTACTCACTCTCGGAAAGAGTGATTGGTGAGTGGTGAGTCGTTAGTGGTACTGTTGTGTTTATTTTTAGTTTGAAATTTGCTAAATCGATGAATACCAATAACTAATCACAATTCACCAATAATCTATTTATTTTGTAATTTTGATAGATTGGTTCATCTATTAATCTGGCTGGCATGTCTTCTAATTTTCTTTAAAATAGTAGTCCTGAAATATATTTCTTTTTAACTATTTCATACTCGCTGATATTAAATGAGCCTTAAATAATCATCCCTTCCTTTAAGAATTTTCCTTGAAAAAATAAAAATAAATAGTTATTTTAGACAAAAACGAGAATCAAATAATAATCTTTTCGGAGGGATGGATGTCAAAAAATTATTTAAGAAACATTTTCTTAATTTTAACTTTACTGTTTACGTTTACCCACCCAACTTTCGCCAAACGCCCCCTCTCCATCATTGACTTCTACAAAATCAAAATCGCCAAAACCCCAAAAATCTCCCCCGATGGTAAATCCGTCCTGTTTGTCGTCAATCAAATGGATTCGGCAAGCAACGGCTACAGCAATCAAATCTGGATGACGCTGTTGGAAGGAGGGAAGCAGGAGCAGTTGACATTCATGGGCACGTCAAATCATTCGCCAGCCTGGTCGCCAGATGGAAAGTTTATGGCTTATGTTTCCAATGGCATGGGGAGTTCGCAAATCTGGTTAATGAACCTGCAGACCAGAGAGACGCAGCAGGTTACGGATATGACAGAAGGCGCCTGGCAGCCTGTGTGGGCGCCAGATGGGCAGAAGATTACCTTTCTATCTGAAACAAAGTTTGAGGGTAGAAATCCCGAAGGGCTGTATGATATCAAGATTTACACCCATCTGCGCTATCGCTGTTGGTACGATGATAATCGCTATGACCAAGGCTGGCGGTCGCATATTTTTATCATCGATCTGACAACGAAGGAAATCAAACAGTTGACCGATGGTGACTGGTTTGATGATGAAATCTGTTTTTCTCCAGATGGTAAATCCATCGCCTTTGTCTCCAATCGAACAGAAGATCGTGAAAATAACATCGATACCGATATCTGGATCGTATCAGTCGATAACGGAATGGTGGAGAAAGTTTTTGAGAACACAGGTCCCGATTATTCGCCGGCATGGTCGCCTGATGGCAGGTATTTAGCCTGGCGGTCTACGTTTCGGTATAACCATGAATCGGATAACTACGATATCATGGTAAAAGATCTGAAGGAGAATAAAATCGAGAATGTGACTGAAGCGTTAGATCGAATGATTTACGATTTAAAATGGCATCCGAAAGGCAAAGAAATCATATTTTTAGCCGGTGATCAGGGTAACTATAATCTGTACTCAGTTTCTCGTAAAAAGAAGAAAATCGAACCGCTCGTTGAGGGACGGCACCGCATTCGCCAATGGGAGATTTCATCGAATGGGAAAGCAATCACATTGTCTCGAAATAAGGTGAATTGGCCTGATGAAATTTATTCTGTGCCTTACAGAAAGAAAACAATGCGAAGAATTTCTTACTGTAATGATGATCTTTTAAGAGAAGTACAACTTCAGGATGTGGTAACGGTTCATTTTGAAGGGGATGAAGGAATGCAGATTCAGGGATGGTATATTACTC
>Ga0209636_10007794_pt1 | contig 10917 bp, 7 predicted proteins | sample DeeMarSWOR152_54_FD_187464 | JGI IMG/M metagenome (GOLD analysis project Ga0209636, IMG submission 187464) | Marine sediment microbial communities from White Oak River estuary, North Carolina - WOR-1-52-54 (SPAdes) (version 2) | ecosystem: Environmental > Aquatic > Marine > Intertidal zone >... | reverse complement strand
TTTATTGAGCGGGCCTGGATGCCGCCTTCAAGCCCCCGTAGCGGAGGGGGGGACCCGTCGGTTTATCCGACGGGGGGAACCGACGGGACAGGTTCCCTCGGGGTCCGGGGGCTAAGGGCGGCATTCATACCGCCCAAGATGGGATGTAACATGAGTTATTGTGTAAATATTAGACTGCTTTGCCTGCCCCTATTTGTCTTTAAGCGGTATGTTGTACTTTTTTTTACCGAGAGGAGTCCACATCCCGTAGCTCTCCTCATGGATTCGGCATTGGCCCAGAGAGGTCCACTGAAAGCCGTAGTTGTAGCCGAACCACAGGTATTTATCACCGCCACCGTTTTCAGTGGTGATGATGTAGCGGGCAGCCACGTTCCCGATTCCCAGTACTTTTCTTCCAGGCAGGTCCACGTCTCCTTTGTTGCTGTCAAAAGGAATCCAGCCGTAGGGGGGAAGATAGACCTCTGTCCAGCGGTGAAAGACGTCATCGAAGCTGGCATCATCTCCTCTGCGGCTGACAGCTCCCGCGTAGCGGATGGGAACACCAAGAACCCTGCAGAGGGCGATCATCGAATAGGAGTATTCCGAGCATGAGGCTGTTCCGCGCTTGAGGACTGTCGGAGCGGGATTCCAGCCGCCGAGAGGCTTGAGGTTATAGGTCAGGTTTTTTCCCAGGTAATCATAAATGCGGAGTGCGATCCAGTAGGGATTTGTTTGATTCCCGGCGATTTTTCGGGCAAGATCCTGGATAAAAGGATCGTTGATTCGGTATTTGTCCCCGTCTTGAGTGTATTTCTTCCTGATATCTTCAGGGATATCGTCCAGGCTGCCGATTTTATCCGGGTAGATAAAGTACTCCACTGCATAAATTTTAGCTTTGACTTTCCAGCCCGGCTTAACCACAGTATAGCTCTTGAGATCCTTGAAATGAAAATGGGCGATTTTCTGTCCCCAGCTATCTAGAATAACCTCATCCGGTTCCGGGTCGAACTGGACAGGCTCCAGGAGGATCTGGTTGTCTCGGCTTTCGGGCATAGGCAGATAGATATCGAGAGTGCTGACCACACCAGGACCGTAATTTCTGAATTCTTTGATAAAGTGGAGAGACATCTGGCGTTCATCCCATCTGGTGAGGATGTCATCAGAGAAGACTTCAATCTTATAGATTTCGTCGTTTTCGTAATCCACATTCCAGAGAACATCTTCTCCCCAGGCAAGACCGTAAGCAAAGGGGCCATAAGAACGGAAGGAGGAGAGACAGAGACCATCCGCAGGATTGACCAGGTAGATTCGGTCTTCGCCGCGGTCTGTGACCCAAAGATATTTTCCGTCAAAGGTCAAACCCGCTGGCTCAAGGGCAGGGGAGGGGAAATAGTGGACCATCATTCCATCCTCAGGAGAGACCTTGAGCAGGATATCCTGCCTGTGGTCGATAATCCAGACGTATTCTCCATCCCAGGCGAGGTCCCTGGGATTAGCGCTGTTGGATTCCAGGATGGTGAGAGCCTTTCCTGTCTCCGGGTCCAATCGGTACATGGATTTCTCTCCGGAGTCGATGTGCCAGAGATATTCTCCATCCCAGGCCAGACCTTCCGGATGAGAGCCGGGAGAATCGAAGCTCTTGAGCACTTTGCCATCCTCGGGATTGATTTTGTAAATCTTATCGGTGAATATGTCCGCGAGCCAGAGGTTTTTTCCGTCGAAAGCCAGGCCTGTCGGACAGGGTCCAGGGGTTTGGAGGGTTTTTAAGACGTCTCCGACTTTGGCCCAGGACAGAGCCGAAAGAAAAGTCAGGGCTAAAATTCCGAGCAATATTTTCCTCATTGAATCCTCCTTTTGGTTCTTATTTAGTTCCATTATAAAGAAAAAAGGAAGCTTTCGTAAAGGCCTCGCATTAAGCACCGGTAATGAATCCTTTGGGTTTGACACGTCAACTTCAAATAATATATGGTTATCCAAAATACACTGTTATCCAGGACAATCTGAATGAAAGGAGAAAAGAATGGGGACAAACCGTAGGGAATTCTTAAGAAACGTGGGCCTGGGCATCGGCAGCCTGGGAGTCTTCGGGCTGTCTGCACAGGAAGCCCAGGCGAAGATAAAAAAGAAAATCAAAGAGGTCAAACATCTTTCCGCCGCAGAAGTGGCCAAAGATGAGGATTTCTGGTTTCCAGTCCAGCAGGCATTTAACACAGACCGGAGCATCATCAACCTGAACAATGGCGGTGTTCATCCGGCCCCTAAAATCGTCATGGATGCTGTCCACCGCTACCTGGATTTTGCCAACGGGGCCCCTGTCTTGAATTCATGGCGGTATCTGAGGCCGAGAAAAGAGCTTATTCGAAAGAAACTAGCGGATACATTCGGCTGCAGCCCGGAGGAAATCGCGATCACTCGAAACGTAACCGAATCCATGCAGATCGCTCTTCTTGGCATAGACCTGGAGCCTGACGATGAGCTCTTGACGACAACACACGACTATCCGTCGATGAAGATGGCCCTGTTCCAGAGGGAAAAAAGGGAAGGAGTAAAGGTCAAGCTGTTTCCCTTCAAGTACCCCCCCAAAAACATAAAAGAGCTGGCAGATGCTTTTAGTAAGAATGTCACTCCCAGAACCAAGATCATAGAGGTCTGTCATATCACCAACCTCACCGGACAGATTTTCCCGATCAGAGAGATATGCCAGATGGCCAGAGAGCGTGGGATCGAGGTTGTGATCGACGGAGCCCATGCGTTTGGCCATTTCGAGTTCAAGCAAGAAGACCTCGATTGCGACATCTACGGCGCCAACCTCCATAAGTGGATGATGGCTCCGATCGGCACAGGTTTTCTTTACGTCAAGAAGGAAAAGATCAAGAAGATCTGGCCGCTTTTTCCTGCCGAAGACCCTCAAGGAGATGACATCAGAAAGTTCGAGCACATCGGAACCCATCCGGATTGGCTGGAGCTGGCGGTGGGAGATGCGCTGGCTTTTCATCACGGCATTGGCGGAAAAAGAAAGGAAGAAAGGCTGCGCTACTTGAGGAATTACTGGGCTAAGGCGCTGGAGAAACTGCCAGGTGTACAAATCTTGACTTCATACGACCCGGAACAGTCCTGCGGCATCGGAACCTTTGCTGTGGAAGACATGGATATGGGCAAGCTGGCTCAGGTTCTCTTTGACAAGCATAAGATTTATGTCATAAATGTCGGAGTCCCCTCTCAGGAGCTCGGAGGTGATGATGTCGTCGGGATGCGGGTTACACCCAGTATCTATACTACTCTGAGAGAGCTGGATATCTTCATCGAGGCTGTTTCTCATTACGTTAAGAACGGACTACCTGGCTGAAGCGCGCATTGATATGGTTCTCTTCCATATTGTGTGGGCCATTTCATGACCAAAATACATAAAAGTGGCTTCGCTTCCTTCAGATTTTTAAGGCTATTCTTAGCATGTTAACACTTATGATATTAGGGAAAAAAGAGGTGGATAGAAAAAAATGAAGCGGGATTTGATTCGAGACCTGGATTCTATACGCAAAGAATTTCCTATCCTTGAGCGGTGTGTCTATCTTATCAGCAATTCCTTAGGCGCGGTCCCCCGCAAAGCCAGGGATTATCTGGAGCGCTTTTATTCCATGTGGGCAGAGGAGGGAGTGAGTGCCTGGGAGAGAGAATGGTGGGACCTTTCGCAAAAGGTGGGGAATCAAGTTGCCTCTCTCCTGGGAGCCGGCCGGGATGAAGTGACAATGATGGCCAACGCCACACTCTGTCATTGGATTGCCCTCTCCACTCAGTTTAAGGCTGCGCAGATGGGTAAAGGCAAGAGAGACAGGATTATTATGACCGAGCATGATTTTCCCTCTGTGCTCTACGCGGTCAAAAAGATCTCAGATTTTACAGGATGGGAGCTCGAAGTTATCGAGAGTCACGGTCAGCCAGGTATCGATGCTGAAACTGTTCTCCAAAGGATAGACGAGAGGACGCTTATTGTCGCCACTTCCCATGTCTATTTCAAGTCAGCGTATATCCAGGACGTTAAAAGAATCGCTTCGAAAGCCCGGGAAGCAGGAGCCTTGACTCTCATCGATGGTTACCACGCACCAGGCGTGATTCCAGTGGATGTCAAACAGCTTGACGTGGATTTCTACATCGGGGGATGCTTGAAGTGGCTGTGCGGTGGACCGGGAAATGCCTTTCTGTATGTGAGGTCCGAACTTGCAGATAAACTGGAGCCGCATCTGACCGGATGGTTTGCCCACAGAGAGCCTTTCCTTTTTTCTCAGGAAATGACCTACACTCAGGGAAGCTACAGGTTTATGTCGGGCACTCCGCCCATCCCCTGTCTGTATGCAGCGCGAGCTGGCATGGAGATAGTCCAGGAGATCGGGGTTCCTGAGATCAGGAAAAAGTCATTGGCTCTGACGGAGTTGATTCTCGACGAGATCCAAAAAAGGGATTTTCATCTCTTCACTCCGGCAGAAGAGAAATATCGAGCTGGAGCCGTATCATTCGGCCTGCCTCATGCTTTTGCAGTCAAGCAAGCTCTGGGTCAGAGGGGTGTCAAGGTGGATTTCCGGAAAGGAGAGGGAAAGGAGCCGGATATCTTAAGAATTGGTCCCCATTTCTACACCAAAGAGGAGGAGATAGAGATTCTCTTTCGAGAGATCGAAGCGATTTATCAATCCGGCGAGTATAAAAAATTCTCAGAAGATATCCGACATGTGACCTGAAAAAGAAAATTCTTTGGTATTGCCCTTTTTTATTCCAGGTTGAACTAAATCCCTTAGCAGAAGTAAGCGTCTCTTTGCCCATGATGAGGGAAGCATCTAATTTCAGGGCGAATTGAGGCAGCGATCCCTCTCCCTCCTAGCCAAGACCCTCCCACCCTCCACCATGGGCTTCGGAGGGAGAGGGATCGCTGCCGCAACTGCCCATTAGCGCAAATGTTCCCTTCATCACGGATATAGAAAGGCTTTCCCAGCACAATCGCGTATTTACAGGATAAAGAGTTTTAATGTATATTATTACTGTCAGAGGGGTCGTGAAATGAAAAAGACATCAAGGCGAGATTTTCTGAATAATTCACTGGTTTTGATGGGAGCATCTTTCTTTCTCCCTTCTCGTTCTCTCTCCAAAAAAATGGAATCTTTTTCCATTAACAGACGGGATGAGAAGTCATATCCCTCCTATCTCCAGCTGGAGAAAAGCGGCGAGCTGTCTAAACGAATAGAAGAATTGCGTTCTATCTATGAAAGCTGTCGTCTCTGCCCCAGAGATTGCCGCGTTAACAGGATAAAAGGCGAGACAGGCAAGTGTCAAAGCACTTCCAGAGTGAAAGTCTCCAGTGCCCAAGCCCATTTTGGCGAAGAGGCCCCTCTTGTGGGGCGCCGGGGATCAGGCACGATATTCTTTTCCAATTGCGGTCTGAGGTGCATCTATTGCCAGAATTATAAAATCAGCATCGAGGGTGAAGGGATTGAGATATCAGACCAGCGACTGGCAGAAACGATGATCAAGATTCAGAACATAGGATGTCACAACATCAACCTTGTCACTCCTACACATTATTTGCCCAATATCATCAGCGCTCTCCAGAAAGCAGTATCCTTGGGTCTCCGGATTCCTCTGGTCTATAACACAAGTGGCTACGAGAGGCTGGAAATCCTCCAGCTTCTTGACGGCATAGTGGATATTTATCTTCCTGACTGCAAGTATATGGATCCTTTTCAAGCTGCGAAATACTCCTCTGAGGCCTTCAATTATCCCTATTATGCGAAGATTGCCCTCAAGGAGATATTCCGTCAGGTGGGCGACTTGACTGTCGACAGCCAAGGAATCGCTGTGAAAGGTTTGATTTTGAGGCATCTGGTTCTTCCCAACAGAATTGCAGGGACGGAAATGTTCTTGAAATTTGTCGCGGAAAATCTTTCCAAGACGACATATCTCAACATAATGAGGCAGTATCGGCCCGAGTACAAAGCATTCGAATATCCTGATATAGCCCGCCGGATTACGAGAAAGGAGTATGAGGAGGCGTTAAATTGGGCCGAGAAATACGGGCTTAACCGTCTGGATCGCTGATCCTGGGTAGGAAGTAAAAAGTTCTCCTCAAATATTGCAGGTTTGTGGTATAATGCCAAAGAAGGTAGCGGAGCTTCTGACTCGTCAGCACTGCCTGCATATTTATTGATTCAGCCCATGAGTTTTCTTAGATTACACATGAACAGAGGATATAGCTGAGAGGACTGGAGAGTGAGAATAAGCAAGTTTTTTTCCGTGTTGATGCTTGTGCTCTGCCTTTTGATTCCCGGTCTTCAGGCTGAGATCGAATACCCATGGAAGAATGTGTATATCGGTGCGCTTGATGCCAAAGTATGGAATGGTCTCGTTCTTTCCCCCAACGGAAGGAGTGTTTTCGCCTTTCGGGTTAAAATAGAAAAAGAGGGAGAAGTCGTTGATGGCAGTGATATTTTTTATCTTATCTCTGAGGTTGGACCGCATTCTCCTGATGGGCAGTATGCACGGATAAAGCTCGACTTGAGCCTGCCTCTCAACAGGGGGACTGAAACACCTGTCCTGATCAAGCCTCCTTCCGATTCGCAAACCTTCGTCTTCGAGTGGTCCCGCCAGGAAGAAAAAACAGTTATCGGTCGGATTAAAGCTCCTGAGGGCATCATCCTCCATTTTATGCACTATTTCCCATGGGATTTTAGTGGGAGTTATCGCCTTCTTCCGGATGGAGAGATAAAGGGTGAGAGCTCAGGGCTGGATGGGTATAAGTATCTATGCTGGACTGATCCCAAGGGAAGCCTCGCTGACGACACCCAGGGAGAGAATCTTACTCTTTCTTTCGCTACAGGAAAAGACAGAAGTGTCTATTTTGTCGCGGGAATCGGGGAGGATGAAGAAAGCATAAATGATCAAATCTACCGCTATAAAAGTAAAGGAACAATAGACTCTCTTCTGGAAGAAGAAGAGAAAAGGTACAGGAGCAAAGGCGTTCAGGTCGAAGGTCTCTATCAGGGCGCAGAACGGGCAGTTGCGAATAATGTATTCTGGACAAGCCTCTACCAGCCGGGCCTTCACCGGATCTACGCGCCTTCAGGTCGAACTCAAATCTTACCCACTCCTGAAGGAAATCCAGGCCATTGGACGATCTATGAATGGGTGTCTTTTTTGGATGCTTTAGAGGCAGCTGTAGAGAGTTCAAAGCATGCCAAGGAGATCATCAGAGCCGTTTTGGAGACCCAGTACCCCAACGGGAATATCCCTAATTGGCGGAGCCGCTTCGGTGGAACACCCGACCGCTCTCAACCGCCGATAGGATCTTATGTTGTTTTGAAATTGTTCCAGAAATTGGGAGACCTCGAGTTTTTGAGATACGCCTATCCATATCTTATGAGGTGGCATTCTTACTGGAAGGAAGAGAGGGAGAACGGTCAACCTCGCCGCGACGGAAACGGTGATGGTCTTCTTGAGTGGGGAACCGACCCGGAATACCTCCCCCAAATCGTTCCTTCCTGGGAAGAAAACGTCGAGGGTAAAATGCGGGCTAAGTGGGAGTCCGGAGAGGATGATTTGCCTAACTGGGATGATGCGCCTTTCAGCCAGGTGACAGGGACATTAGCCCTGAACAGTGTCAGCTTGAACAGCCTTTATGCTCTCGACTCGTGGTGTCTTGCTCAGATTGCCGATGTCCTTGACAAAAGAGAGGATTATGGGAGCTACATGTCTGAATACGAGAGTGTAAAAAAGCTTGTCAATACGTACCTCTGGGACGAAAAAGAGGGATTCTACTTTGACCGTCATTGGGATGGAAGATTATCCTCTAAAAAGGCTGCCTCTAATTTTTTTCCTTTGGTTGCCGGTATACCTGATAAAACAAGAGCCTTGAGGATGATCAGACATCTCCTCAACCCAAAGGAATTCTGGGGAGACTTTGTCATCCCCACGATTTCTCGCGATAACCCGGCATTCAATAGGGACCATTTTTATTGGAGGGGAGCAATCTGGCCGCCCGCCAATTACCTTGTTTACCAGGGCTTAAAAGCGTATCGTTTTGATGCGGTGGCTTCAGAGTTCGCCAAAAGAAGCTTTGAACTGTTCTACCGGACCTGGGAGAATTATCAACTCTGTCCAGAGTGTTTTGATGCCCGGACTGGCGCGGCCGGCGGGCACAGGTTCCAGAGCTGGGGACCTCTGTTCACTCTGATCGCCCTGGAAGAGTACCTGGATTTCACGCCGTGGGAAGGCTTCAGGTTTGGGATGATCAATCCTGAGGCAAAGGGCAAGCTTTCCAACATGTATATCCAGGGGCGGCATTATGGGGTTGAGGTGTCCCATTCTGAAATCAAGCTCAAGGAAGAGGGAAGAGAGATTATAAGGGCCAACGGAAGCACTGTCTTCCGCCATTTTCTGTATTCCGAGAACGAGATCTCGTTTGAAGTCAGGACGATTGAAAAAAGAGAGGTCATAATTAAATTCCTGGTTGAAGGAAAGTACCAGGTTTTGCTGGATGACGATGTGGTTGGCCTTCCTAAGGGAAGGTCGTGCAAGCTGAAGATCCCGGAAGGGGAGCACACCGTGCTTATTCAGCTTCTGGAAAGGATTGATTAGACGAAGCCTTATCTATTCTTTCCATTCTTTTTTTTCCAAATAGGCTTTCTTCAGCGTATCACCCCTTACTCCCTGCCTCAGAGCCTCCAGAGCTAAGACGTCATCGAGAGGGATGTTGCCTAAGTTAACGTTTATCCCGAGCCGGAGGATCAGAGCCTGCTGTTGATTCTTCATCGGGGCTTCCCAGATAAGACTGTCTGTGTCTTCCACTCCGGCGGTGATCTTATCGATCTCCTCCATTCTGACTTTTCCTTCCGTATCGAAGATCCCCACTCCCTTGCCGGCTTCCCGGGCTTCGATGATGACTTTGAAAGCTCCGTTTTCCAGGTCTTCTTGGATCAACTGATGAGTGAGAGAGATGGGCAAGGCCTCTTTAGGGTCTTTTTTTCCGACCTCGGTTATGACTTTAAAGCCCATATCCAGTGATTTTTTTATGGCTTCCCGTCGTGTGCGCCTATCCATATCAATCGTTCCATCCGAGACTTCAATGGTTGAGAAACCAAGCTCTTTGGCTCTGTGAAGATACTTGTCCAGAACACGCTGCCACACTGCGACTTCGAGAAAAGTCCCACCTGGCATGACATCGATATTGCAAGAAGTGATGGCTTCATTCTTTATCTTTATCAGATCTCTATCGTAGAAGGCTGAAGTCCCGAACGTCAGCTTGATGACGTCTATGTAATCACCAGCAAAGCGAATCAAATCCTGAAGACGGCGAAGCCCCATTCCTTTATCAATAAGCATGGTTATCCCCTTGTCCCGGGGTTTCATCGTTCTTCCCTCAAGGGGCATTTGGATAACGCCATCCCATGCTTTACTCATTTCTATTCTCCTTGTTTAGTCTAAAAGTTCTCCCCAGCATTCATAAGGGTTGGAGAGCACTGAGGCTGTCTGAACAACTGATTCGTGTTGAACGAGCTGGCTTGCTGTGAAATGCCGGGCAGCGGCCAGGTCTTTCTCATCAAATCCCAGGACAGGGATTTTATCGTAAAGGAGGACAGTCTCCGAGAGTTTCTGAGTGATGTTATCGAATATGGCTTTGGAGGCCTTCCTTTTATCCGTCATTAATGTCATGTGAAAGCCTCCCCGACCTTCTTCGATTCGGGGGAAGAGCATGGTGACCGCGCTTGGCATCTTGAGGATTTCGAAATCGGTCTTGTAGGAGGAAAGGTCAAGAGCGATTTTATGCTGCCATTCGTCATCAGTTTGCTGAGTGTCAATGTTGCGCAAAAACTGGGGAAAATGGTGCATCAGTGTCCCCAACCTTATGTTGTCGACAAGTGAGCCCATGAACCATGTGATCGAGCCCTTATTCATTCGGAAATGTGCGGTCTCAGTGGAAAAAAGCTTCAATCCCTTTTCCAGTCCACTCAGAAGAAAGACGGTCTTCCCGCTTCCAGCTCCGCCTGTGATCACGTACAGATGATTTTTTTCTTCAAGATAAAGCGCGCAGGCGTGGAGGTTGTAGATCCTGTGCTTTTTTTCCAAGAGATAGAGAGTGAAGCGGTAGAGCAGGCCCTGGTTTCCCCAGAGGCTGAACCTCAAATCCGAAGCTTCTTTTGTGAGTCTGGCAAGGGGACCCTGGAATCGGACTCTGTCTTCCGAGAATGCAAATGAAGGTGCGCTTAAAGATTCTTCGATGGAAATATATCCATCCAGGTCTGAAGAGAACGCGATTCGTTCGACTGTTCGGAAGTCAGTCAGCAGGGATTTGACTTCGACCGGCAGCGGAAAGGAAGGCAGGAGTTCCTTGCGGTTGGCTTCGATGCCGATTCTGGCATCGAGTATTTTGACGCCGGTCCTGTGCACTGCTTCTTCCTCTTTCTTACGAGTGGTATATGATACACGATTCATTCCGGCTCCACAATGTTTGGCCGGATCAAGCCTTTGTTTTCTGATAACTGAGAGGAACGTCAGGAGGGAATAAAGAGGTCAGGCTGCATTTTTAATAAAGTTACCTGCCCCGGTTACAGGATGTTCTTACTTATCGATCTGCTCTTTGAATTTGTAGGCTGCGTTTTTACCGTTTATCGCAGCTTGCAGTCCGGGATCAAAGGCAAGAGCGGTGTTGAAGTTATCGATCGCGCGCTGAAAATCCCTTTCATTCTTGTTTTTGAGAAATGCCATGAGATACAGAGAACCCATGTTGCTCCAGGGGAGGGCAAAATTTCCGTCGAGTTCGATGGCCTTCTTGTAGTTTGTAAGGGCTGACTGGAAATCGCCGCTCTTCTGAAAGGCCACTCCCAGATAGTTGTAATATTCAGGATTCTGATCGTCTTTTTTAATACATTTCTGAAGCAGGTCTATGGCTTCTTCTTTCTT
>Ga0209636_10007792_pt1 | contig 10918 bp, 10 predicted proteins | sample DeeMarSWOR152_54_FD_187464 | JGI IMG/M metagenome (GOLD analysis project Ga0209636, IMG submission 187464) | Marine sediment microbial communities from White Oak River estuary, North Carolina - WOR-1-52-54 (SPAdes) (version 2) | ecosystem: Environmental > Aquatic > Marine > Intertidal zone >... | reverse complement strand
CAAACCCAATTTTCTGGATGCCCTAATGAACGTAACCTCTTTCTATACAGTTGATTATGAAAATAAATCCAATTGGAGACTTGGTGAAAACAAAGCCAATACAAAGCCAAAACAGACCCAATTTGCTAAATGCCCAAATAGATGTAAATTTAGTAAAAACAAGGAATTATAACAACGAGCAACGAACTATGAACTATGAACTATTAGTCAAAACAAACCCAAAACGAACCCAATTTATCGCGGCGTAGCCTCTGGCGAAGCCGGACAAACCCAATCTTGCCCGCCTTTTACCCGCCTATGGTGGGCCGGCGGGTTTATTGTTCTGGTCGGTTTCATCGGAAGGTTGTTCTTCGGATGGTCCGCCGGCTGCGGCCAATGCGCGGTAAAAGCACCAGCCTAAGCCGCAAATGATTAGCAAAAATACAATACTCAGAATTATGTATGATGCCGAGCTGAGCTGCTCCTGCGGAGCGTGAGCTAATGGAGATATTTTCTGATGTCGGGTCGAATAAATCAGATTTAACGCTATAAAGGCACCAATATCCATTGTTGCCAGAATTCCAGCAAACCCGGCAAGCCAGGACATCCTCGTGTCGGAACTACTGTGTCTGCTAAGCAAATGATTACTGACGATAAGGGCTGCAACAGCCGGCGGTAGTGATAACCATAACAGCACTTTCCGGTCTTGTCCCAGAACCGCTAATTCAAACAGGAGTACGACCAGGATTGCGGAGATGACAGCAAGAAAAAATGCAATTCCGCCGCTCATTCGCCCCTTAATTTGTAAAGCAGCCAACGAACCTCTTTGCCTTGTAATATCTTCTCTGCCCCTTGCAAGACTAACCATCATAGATACAACTGGGACCATAATCATAACCGATATCCCCACACAATTATGCAGGTTCCAGCCACCCGCAGGATTACGAAGAAAACCACCTTTTTTTGTCAAGTCATCAAAGAGACTCCATACAAAAAGTGAGCCCAGAACAATTGGTATAGTAAGCCTGATTAAATAATTCCACCATTTGCCCAACATCCAATCGCTTCTCTCATTTGCGTGCAGTCGTAACCTGTCAATGCGCCAAAACCAGCCCAGCACGAGGCACTCAAGCAGTCCCAGAAAAGCAATTCCCCAGGTGCCGTCAATGAAGTCGCCAATAACTCCGAGCCAGTTAAGACCACCCTCGGTAACGTAAACAACTCCAATGAGAAGACCAATCAGGCTCATCACCGGCAGGACGATGCTTCTTTTCCAACCCGTTTTATCAACTATTGATGCGAGCACCGACTCGGTAATTGAGAACGCAGAATCGATACCTAAAGTAATAAGTGCGAAGAAGAAAATCAGGCTAAACCAGGCCGAATAAGGTAGCTGCGCCAAGGCATAAGGAAACGCTACGAAAGCCAATGAAGGTCCCCCTTTAGCTACATTTTCTACAGCAACAGGATGCCCTGCCTTCTGGGTTACGAACGCCATACCTCCTAACGTTGCAAACACCGCCAAACCTGCAACGAAACTTGTCCCGAAATCAGCAAGACATATTATAGCGGCATTGTTATTAAGGTCGCTTTTCCTGTGAAGAAAGCTGGCATAAGTAATCATCACCCCACCGAAGGCTAAACTTAATGAGAAAAACGCCTGTCCAAAGGCGTATCGCCAGGTTGTTGCTTTTGCCAGTTCCGACCACACAGGATTAAGATAATAAGCCAGCCCTTGCATACAGCCTTCAAGGGTCAGACCCCGAACGGTAAGAATCAGCAACATAAGCCAGGGCAGTGGCACTGTCCACCATACAATCCTACTGACCAGGCGGACCCCTCTGAATATGCAAAGGTACATCACAAACCAGGTCAAAACCAACGGCCAAAAGATATTCCACCGTATGGAGCCCAGTTCAGGACCCTGTATGCTGCCGAGATAGGTGTCAAGGAAGAATCCCTCTGCATTTTTAACGCCTTGGAGACCTTCTCCTGCCCAGGGTAGCTCGCCACCAGAGAAAATACCTTGCACACTAAACCACGTAAAGCTAAAGCAGTATGCAAGTATCACTGTGTAAAACGTAACAATGACAAAACCGAGAATAATGCTCCACCAGCCAACAAATTCCAATCTCTTATGCGCACGTGCGAACGCATCGGGCGCTGCTCGCTGGGTAAAATGCCCCAGACTGAACTCCAAAATGAGCATCGGCACACCGATTACAAATACTGCGATTATGTATGGAATCAAAAATGCTCCCCCGCCGTGGTCATAAAGCTCGTATGGAAACCTCCACAAATTGCCAAGTCCAACCGCTGAGCCTATCGCTGCCAAGATGAATCCGCCCCGTGTTCCCCAGCTTTCTCTTTGCTCCTCCAGAAGTTCAGGCATCGTCTGGTTTATCTCCTTGTAAACTAATTACTCACTCCTTATGTTTTTATACCAAGCAATCCGAGCGTATCACGTTCGATTATGCTTTGAATGTTTCCCCGTGGAACCGTGGGCAAATTTGTGTCAGCCAGGAGTTTATTAAAACTCAGCAGCGTCTCTATGCACTGACCTGCGTTGCCGGATGGAAAACCGCTGCCAAACAATAATTTATCCATCACACCATTTTCATACGCCGCCACCACGATATTATAAACTTGCCAGACATTACTCGGCTTTATCGTCAAATCCGCATAGACATTTTCGTGTTTGGCCACCATAGACAAGGTTTGCTCAACAAAAGGGACCCCCATACCGCCAATGATAATTTTCAAGTTGGGGAATTTTCTGGCGACTTCATCCAAAAGAAAGGGCTGGGCATAGTCCAGCACGGCATCAGGCCCTAAGCCGTGCGCGCTATTATGAAAGAAGACGGGCAGATTGAGTTCCTGCGCTGATTCGTAAAATTTCATCGCCCTGCTGTGTGCCGGATGAAAGCCGCAACTTGAGCAGTATAAAACCGCTCCCTTAAGTGCGAACTTATCCATCGTGGATGCCAGATTCTTAACGCCGACCTTGTTTTTGGCAGGCTCTATAAAGGCAAAGCCAACCATTTTTTCCTTGTGTTTGCTAACATACTCAGACAAGTTCTTATTGACCTCCTGGCTCGAACTACCTGCAGTGGCCAGGACTATGCAAAAATCTACTGTTTCTGCTGCTGCTAAATGTTCGGACGCTTCAAAATCCTTGGAAGCACAATTTATATGCGTGTGACAGTCAACTATCATATTCCCATGCCTTTTAATAATTGTATCGGCTATCAATAATCAATTATGTTAGCTGCGTCAAGCACAAATATTTTCTACCTATTCAATGATTTCGATTTCCTACTATTCCTATCTTGCCTCTTTTCTCAACAGCAAATTTCGGAATGTTTTACCAATGTTTTTCGCTAAAAAGTAATGGCTGGCCCTAAGGTTTTTCTTGACCTACTGACCCAGCGATTGTAATATACCCCCACTTATTTACTCCCGATGGAGTTTTCTTATGGATTGTCCGGTCTGTAAAAGCGCAATGATTGTTCTTGAGCTTGCTGAAGTTGAGATTGATTATTGCACCGATTGTGGTGGTATCTGGCTCGATGCAGGCGAATTGGAACTCCTGCTGGAAGATTCAAAACATACAAAACAATTACTCGATTCTTTCAAAATAAATACACTTTGCACTGAGAAACCCAGAAAATGCCCAATATGCCTGAAAAAAATGCAAAAAATCGTCGTTAGCCTTTCTACACCACCCTTGCTTATAGACAGATGCCCAAGAGGTGATGGCTTATGGTTTGATAAAGGCGAGCTATCGGGCATCTTAAGCACCGCTCAACTGGACAAAGAAAACAAAATTCAAAAATTATTAGCTGATATTTTTTCCGAATAATGACCATTTTTTTGTTTACTCAGGACGAATATTTCCACAGAATACGCACATTTCTTGGTGCGTGGTTCTTGGCTTCGATAGAATCACCGCTGCCGTTTAGACCTAAAAATATACATTTTTTTCTATAGTGACTGGCTGTTAGAGAAACTGTATGGCTACGAGTATGGTTGGATTTGAAATCTGGGACTGGGCAACTCTGGGACTGTTTTTCTTGGGATTGATTGGCATCATCTGGTGGGTCTTAAGGCAGAGGGAGGAGACCTCAGTGGATTACTTCCTCGCCGGTCGCGAAGCGGGGTGGATTGCCATTGGTGCATCAATCTTTGCCTCGAACATTGGTTCCGAACACCTTGTCGGCCTTGCAGGTGCAGGGGCCAAAAGCGGAATGGCTATGTCACACTGGGAGTTCCACGCCTGGCTGATTCTGGTGCTCGGTTGGCTTTTTGTCCCATTTTATGCCCGAAGCATGGTCTTCACCATGCCGGAATTCCTCGAGAGACGCTACTGTCCAGCTGCAAGAACTTTTCTCTCGATTATCTCACTTATCAGTTATGTTCTTACTAAAGTAGCCGTAACAGTCTATGCTGGCGGCCTGGTCTTCAAGACAGTTCTTGGTATCGAAAGTGTAAACATCTTCGGTTTTGATGTTGACTTCTTCTGGGTAGGTGCTATTGGCTTGGTAGTAATCACCGGTTTGTATACAATTTTCGGAGGTATGAAAGCCGTTCTATATACTTCGGTTTTGCAGGCTCCTGTCTTAATTATTGGTTCTGTAGTAATATTCTTCGTTGGTCTTTGGAAACTTGGTGGATGGGGCCAGCTTGAGACGATTTGCAGTCAGAATGTTACCCCCTATGGTGACACTATGCTGAATATGATTCGTTCGGCCAAAGACCCGGAGTTTCCCTGGACGGGCGTGCTTTTAGGTTCAGCCATTATCGGTTTCTGGTACTGGTGTACCGACCAATATATTGTTCAAAGGACACTTTCAGCACCTAATCAGAAACAAGCGCGTCGCGGCACAATCTTCGCCGGTTATATGAAACTGTTGCCTGTTTTTATCTTCCTTGTGCCGGGAATGATGGCCTATGCTATGCATCAGAAGGGTATCATTAACCTCGAAAGTCCAGACCAGGCGTTCCCGACTTTAGTTGCCACTCTATTGCCTGCGGGTGTCAAGGGCATTGTTGTAGGTGGCCTGGTTGCCGCATTGATGAGTTCCTTAGCCTCACTATTTAACTCGTCGGCCACTTTGTTTACGGTCGATTTTTACAAGAAATTCAGACCTCAATCTTCAGAAAGACATTTGGTGTTTGTCGGTCGCATCGCCACTGCCACTGTAGTAATTCTTGGAATTGTGTGGATTCCGGTGATGTTTTTAATTGCCGATTATTTATACAAATACCTGCAAATGGTGCAGGGGCTGATCGCACCGGCAATCGGGGCAGTATTTATCTTAGGTGTCTTCTCAAAGCGCACGACCGCTGCAGGAGGACTCTGGGGACTGGTTATCGGGTTCATCCTCGGGATGTTCAGGTTGGTTCTGGTCATATTTCAGAAATATTTGGCTGAAGGTGGGCTTCTGCTCAGAATCGCCGAAATAAACTGGCTGCACTATACTATTTTCCTATTCTTCCTGTCTCTTGCAATTAGCGTTGTAGTGAGTCTATTTACCAAAAAGCCCAGCGAAGAAAAGATTCAGGGCTTAACTTACAGAGCCGGCACAGCGGAGCAAATAGATGAAACTCGAAAAAGCTGGAGTATATGGGATGTAGTGCACTCTTTAATTATCGTGGGCGTTGTAGTCGCCTGTTATATTTACTTCTGGTAAAAATAAAGAAAGGAGATGTGCAATATGCTTGCTGTACTTGATTGGACGGGCTGGCAAAACCCTTACGCAGTTGCGTATATGCTGGTAATGTTAGGCCTGGTAGTATTTATCTGGTTATTACCAAATGAGTATCTATTTGAATAAGATGCAAAACCACTGAGGAGATTCAGTATGAAAAAGGTTATAATTTTATTAGTGGTGGTAAGTCTGGTATTGTCTATCCAAACTGCATTTGCGCAGGTAGGTGAATTAGCGTTCATCGAGGCTCGTCAAGAGTTTGCAGACAATTTAACTGCGGTTAAAAATGCTGTGAAAGCAAATGACTGGCTCTTAGCACAACAGAACTTTGACGAGGCCCAAAAAAGCTGGGAAAGCGATGTTAAGCCGATGATAGTCGAGGGCAGAAAAGAAGAGATAGAAAAAGCCAGGCAAGCTGGTATAGAAAATCCTGAGAATGAACAGGGCAAACTCAAAGAATATTCCGACCGCATAGGAGAGATTGAGGAGAATTTAAACAAGATTGCTCTATTGCTCCAAAGCAAAAAAGACAGCGAGATTGAGCCGACAGTAAACGCGACAATTTGGGCAATAAGCCACCAACCTCGCGGTTTTGACATTCCCCAACGCACGTATTCAGTCTGGGACTGGGTTTTTGGATTAGGCATTGGCTTAGGTTTCTGCGCATTTGCAATAATTGCCGGCTTATATCTAAGACGGTCGTATTATCGAAGATATCAAAGATTAGGCTTATAAAAACAATGGAATATAAAGTTGCAATTAGGAGGAAAAAGTAATGTCCTCTGACCTGATGATTATTGTGATGTATCTGGCGTTAATGTTTGCTGCAGGGGTATTTTTCAGCAGGAATATTAAAAATACGGCGGATTATTTCCTTGCTGCCCGGTCAGCGCCGTGGTTCTGGATTATGGGGGCAGTATGGGCAACAAATATTGGATTTCTTCATGGTTATTTAGCTCATGGCGGAGCGGCATACGAATGGGGTGTGATTCAGGCTAATTTTGAGTGGTTTCAGGGCCCGTTCGGATATGTGCTGACGGGGCTATTCTTCATCGCATTTTACTGGCGTGCCGGTATATTTACAGTGCCACACTTTTTGGAGCGAAGATACGGCTCAGGAATTCGGGTCATTTACTCTATTGCGTGGTTAATTTTCTTTATTATAACCATAGCAGCGGAATTGTATTTGGGCGGGCTGTTCCTTAGGAGGCTCATAGGTTTACCATTCTGGCCAACGGTTTTTGTCTTAACAGCTGTAGTCGGTACCTACACACTGCTCGGAGGACTGGGTGCTGCCATAATGATGGAGTTCGTTCAGTTTGTAATTATGATGTTAGGCACAATGCCGTTGCTGTTTATCCTGCTGAATATGACAGGCGGCTTTGAAGGAATAAAAGATGTGCTAATCAATCAATGGCATGTCAGCAACCAGTACTTCTCTGTCCTGCCGGATAACCACCATCCATATGGACCTGGCCCTTGGATTATTATGGGGCAGTGTTTTGTCGTTACAATTGGCTGGTGTGCAGGACATCAGTCAATGGTGCAAAGGAATTTAGGAGCACGCTCGTTGTATGACTCCAAGCTTGGATACGTTGTAGCCGGTGTGCCGAAAACCTTAGGCGCCTTTCTCTACGTAGTTCCTATGCTTGCCGCTCCTATTATATTTGCCCAGCAAGGTATATTTGTGGAAAAAGCCGATGCCGCTTATGGCAAACTTATCCTGAATCTATTGCCTGCAGGGATGCTGGGATTGTTTATTGCTGGATTAGTTTCCGCTGGCCTATCGAGCATCAGCGGCGTGTTAAACTCATCATCTACAATGGTGATAAAAGATGTTTATGAGCGATTTCTGGTTAAGGGAAAATCAGACCATCATTACTTTATAGCCGGCCGAATAGCGACGTTTGGTATAATAGTTGCCTCCCTGCTTTTGGTACCGGTCGTAGCAAGGTCACCTCTGATTATGTGGTTGGAGCAGACATTACTTGCTATTCTATTGGGTCCGTTTATGGGTATTCTGATTTTAGGTATATTCTGGCGCCGGACCAATACAAGCGGCAGTCTAATCGGTTATCTTGTTGGCTCGGCCTTTGCTATATGGTATCAGCAGATTTGGGGGCAGAAGGTGTTCTTCAAAATCAGCTGGTGGTCTTTTGCGGTTACCCTTGTAGTTACAGTTATTGCCAGTTTGCTTACTAAACGGCCGAAGGAGAAAAAAGTCGAGGGGATAACATGGGAAAGCGATTTCCATGCACAGGTAGGCGCAATAACTGAACAGCGAGCTGAAACAAATGGTATTCAGGTAAGTTCTATGCCTGATATAAAGATTATAATGCCGCCCTGGTACCTTAACCTTAAATACTGGGCTACCGGAATTTTGCTTGCCCAGCTTCTTCTATTATTCTTCTTTGGATAATGAAATTAACTTCTAAAAGATAGGAGTAAATAAATTATGGAACAAGAAAAGGGAGCAGACCCGAAAATAATCGTTGCGGTTCAAATGACATCTATAGGTATAATTCTGATAATCTTAGGATTGACCGTTTTTGTTCTCAGTTTCATAAGTATGTCCGGCCTGGCGTCAACGGCCAATCCCTGGACACCTTACATCAAGATTTGTTCAATAATTAGTAACGGCAGCATTACTCTTCTTGGAATCGCCTTTACCATAGGTGGTTTGGTCCGTCACAAGCGGGCAAAGAAAAACGAATGAAAATTACCAGACTGGTCCCGAGGCTTGCAAACTCAGATGAGGTAATAAAAAAGTATTGTCGCAGGAATTTTAAGGCGCCTTGTTCACTGGAACTGATTTATCTGCCTTTTGTTTTATTTAGATATAGGATTGAGTTAACTTTACTTTTCGGAAAAAATAAAACTGAAAAAGGCCTATTTCTTGTTGATTTGCTGCAAGGAATACCCATAAATATCAAGAGTAATACAAAATTTGAGTTCAAAGAGCCACATTTACATGAAGAGTTCAGAAAATTACTTGGCTTGGATTTAGGTAAAGATGAAAAGAATAGAGTGCTAATTGAATCAGAGGAGGTTGACCAAGAGCAGGTTTTACCGATAGCTCTGGAGGAGCACGTCGCAATAAAAAAAGGGAAAAATTTGCTGATGTACGACGTTATGAGATTAACAGGCAGCTTACGTTACCGAAGGGTAGAGATAATCCCGTATCCGGAAACAAAAACCCTTTATTATCCCTACTGGTTAATTTACTACCGCAATAGAAAAGGCGAAATGAAGTTTGACGTATTGGATGGGCTCAGTGGACAAAAGGAAGGTGGGCAGATTATTAAATCCATAAAAATCGGTTTAGTAAAAAAACAAGAAGATTCTGAAAACCTTATTTTACAAAAGGAGTGAGTAAAATTGAGTAAGAGAAAATTGACTTTAGGACTTGATTACGGAACAAATTCTGTCAGAACGGTACTTGTTGATTTAGCAGGTGGCGAAGAGTCGGGTTCTTTTGTATGGGAATTTGAAACAGGCGAAGCCGGTATCATTCTCGATTCTTCCGACCACAATCTGGCAAGGCAGAATCCGGCTGATTATTTAAAGGGTATAGAGATTACTGTTAAAGAGGTTCTCGGTCAGGCCAAAAAGGCTGACAAGGATTTTGACACCGAACAGATTATAGGTATCGGCATCGACACTACCGGCTCTACCCCCATCCCTGTGGATAAGAACGGCACACCACTGGCAATGAAGGATGAGTTCAAAGACAATCCAAATGCTCATGCCTGGCTGTGGAAGGACCATACCGGCCATTCTGAGGCTGCCGAAATTACCGAGCTGGCCGAAAAGGAACACCCTGAATACCTCGCGAAGTGCGGCGGAACATATTCATCTGAATGGTTTTTCAGCAAAATCCTGCATTGCCTGAGAGCCGACCCAAAAGTCTTCAACGCTGCTTATACCTGGGTCGAACACGCTGATTATATGCCGACGGTTCTGACAGGAACTACAGCACCACAGACATTAAAACGCTGCCGATGCGCAGCAGGACACAAAGCGATGTTCAACGATAACTGGGGCGGCTATCCGGCTAAGGACTTTCTTGCAAAGCTCGACCCAAAAATGGGAAAGCTCCGTGACACCTTAAGCGCTAAGACTTATGCCATTGACCAAAAAGCTGGCGACCTTACCAAAGAGTGGGCAGACAAGCTCGGCTTAAAAGCCGGGATACCAGTTGCAATGGGTGCGTTCGATGCCCATCTTGGCGGTGTAGGGTCAGGTATAAGCACAGGGAAACTGGTGAAAATCATCGGGACGAGCACCTGTGATATGGCGGTCTGGCCGGCAGATAAAGATTTAGCAGATATTCCGGGTATATGTGGAATAGTTGATGGCTCAATCTTGCCTGGCTTTTGGGGTCTTGAGGCGGGCCAATCCGCTGTTGGGGACATCTTCAATTGGTTCGTAAATTATATCCAGCCGGGTGGCTCTGCAGCCGGTTCGCACGAGGCCCTCACCAAGGGGGCAGCGAAGCTAAAACCCGGCCAGTCCGGCCTGTTAGCTCTCGATTGGAACAACGGCAATAGAACAATACTTGTTGACCAGAGACTAACAGGACTGTTGCTCGGACAGACCCTACACACAACACCGGCAGAGATTTACCGCGCTTTGATTGAGGCGACCGCTTTTGGAGCTCTTACCATCATCAACAGGTTTGAAGAATACGGCGTTGAGATTAAAGAGGTGATAAATTGCGGCGGTATCGCTGAGAAAAATCCTATGCTTATGCAGATTTATGCAGACGTGATAGGCAGAGAAATGAAAGTAACGCGTTCGCCTCAGACCTGCGCTCTGGGTTCTGCCATAGCCGGTGCTGTTGTTGCCGGTAAAGCTGCCGGTGGTTATGACAGTTATGCCGATGCCCAGGCCGCTATGTGCGGTATGAAGGATACTACCTACAAACCAAATCCTGAGAATAACAAAGTCTATCAGCAGATTTATAAACTTTACAAACAATTACACGACGCTTTTGGTTTAGACAGTTTCTCAGGCAAAATGGCTAACGTGATGAAACAGCTGCTGGACATAAAAGACAAAGTGAATCGTTAAAAAATTATCAAAGATGTATGAAGAATTAAGAAAGGCTGTTTGCCAAGCAAATATCGAGCTGCAAACGCAGAAGCTGGTAATTTATAGTTGGGGCAACGTCAGCGGCATAGACCGCAAGGCCGGCGTAGTTGCTATCAAGCCAAGCGGTGTTGCCT
>Ga0209636_10007790_pt1 | contig 10919 bp, 14 predicted proteins | sample DeeMarSWOR152_54_FD_187464 | JGI IMG/M metagenome (GOLD analysis project Ga0209636, IMG submission 187464) | Marine sediment microbial communities from White Oak River estuary, North Carolina - WOR-1-52-54 (SPAdes) (version 2) | ecosystem: Environmental > Aquatic > Marine > Intertidal zone >... | reverse complement strand
CCACATGCAAAATAAACTCGGGCAGAAGATACTCGCAGGAGTTGTGCCGAAGTCTGTCTCAAGCGCCGATAGCCTACATTGACATCAGATTCTTTAACCACGCAACCGAAGACCCCAATAAGGTTATTGAGGCTGTGCACAATGTTCTCCCAATCAACTACGTTGACAACATAACGTTCACCAGACGTAACCTACGCGGTCATTTTGGCAACCCAATCACTCTTTTCGAAGCCAGAATAATGGATAAGAAGACAATCAAAGCCTTTGTTGAAAATCTTTCAGCACATCTTAACGACTCTGATAAGGAGACACTACGCAAAGAGATTGATAAGCATGTAGAGAAGGGAAGCCTCTACGTTAGGCTAGACAAGCAAGCAGCCTTACACGGCGAATTGAAAACCTGCACTGCAGACCCCATTCGCGTACGCCTGCGCTTCAAGAAAGCCAATATCCGAGAAATCATCAAGATTTGCCAAGAACTCAATCTGCTGAAGCATAATGAAGGGTAGCTAAGTGAGAAAGTTTGCCGATCTACACCTTTGCCCGCCGATAAATGATCTTGAACGAGTAAAAGAAATAGTTGGCAAATCCTTCGGACTTGGCTATAGCTTGGTTGGCATCCCCCTGTCCACAGGCATCGCCGACAAAGCAATTCATCAGCTACAGGTTATTTGTCACAATGCCAAAATGGACCTCGTCAAGAGAATCGACTTGACTCCAAGAACACCACATGACTTGTTGCGCGACTTGCGTCGTTTCAGGCGCAGGTTTGAAGTTATCTCAGTACTATGTGCTTCGAAGGCTGTCGCCAGGCAAGCAGCCAAAGACAGACGTGTGGACATATTGTCTTTCTCGGCTACGAATCTTCGTAGACGTTTCTTTGATCACGCAGAGGCGGAACTTGCTTCCAATGCGTTGTCGTGCCTCGAAATAGATATGGCGCCTCTTCTTACACTAACTGGTTTCCCAAGAGCTCATCTTATTTCTCGTCTACGGCAAGAAGTGGCAATCGCAAAGAAGTTCAATGTACCCGTCATACTTTCAAGCGGAGCAACAGATGAATACCTCTTAAGGAATCCTCACGATTATGCTGCGCTTGCCATTCTCTTCAATTTCACTCTTCCACGCTCATTGCGTGCCCTTTCAGAAGATCCACTTGCGGTGGTTGAGCGAAATCGAGGAAAACTGAGCCCTGACTACCTAGCCCCAGGCTTACGCATCGTAAAGAGAGGAGGGCAAAGTGAGTGACTCGGCGCATGAAACGGCGATATCTTTTTCTTCACGTCGTAGGCGACCAATCGATCAGCGAAGGAGCTCTCATGGACACCCTTTGGAAAGCCATCTTCCAGCTTTTCGGAGAGTATGGAGCCAGTCAAGCCAGACTTACATTGATCGAATACAACTCACAGGAAAGGTGGGCCATTGTGCGCTGCTTGAATGAAGCTCTCCAAATGGTTAGAGCGTCAATTACTTCCATCACAAAGATAAACGACAAACCTGCAGCTATCCACGTTTCAAGGGTTTCCGGAACGTTGAAAGGGCTCCGCAGGAAAGCGCAAGTCCAAGACTAATGTAGGACTTATCTGCCACATGCGCGCCCAAAACCAAACCTGAAACGAAGAAGAGAAGGCGCAGACAACACAATGGCTTTGTGGTAGAAAGGTTTTTCGTAATCCAACTAAACAATCTGTCTACGAGGGCCTCACAATTGTCTAAGGAAATGCAGAATTTGAAACGCAAACTCATCGAGGCAATGTGTGACACGCATGAAGCCATGAAACATAATGAAGGTCTTCGGAAGAACCATCACAAAAATGTTGCTCAAGCTCTTGATGGCATTCGACGAACGCTGTCCCATTACAATTGTATACGCAGTCTCCTAGGGCGCTTGTCAAAATCTCAAAACCTCAGCCAGAAGGAATCTACTTTGATTCAAGTGTTCTCTTATCTCATAATCGCAGAAGGTGGGGTCTGCAATAGCCTGAATTGGGCTTCATATTTGCTTGTCGCCTTGGGTCACGACCTCTATAGCTCAACTGGACGAAAATACGTGAAACCCAGCATGGAAGAAATCGGAAAAGTGGAAATGACAACAAAAATACATTTCCTTAACAACCACGGATTTGATGCACTAACTAAAGAGTATGATTCAACTTTAAGGAATGATATTACTCATCACAACTATGAGGTTGACAAAAAAGGTGTTCTCTGGGTTAGGGGACGCCCCGTTGACCTAGGTTCTAAGATCGACACACTAGTAAAAATGATGATACTCTTTGGAGATTCAGGTCAAGAAGCTCTTGATAGATGGCAAGATGAACAGAGCTAAAGGCACAAAACCAACATCCTCAAAGCCACACATAACAACAAATGCAATAAACTTATAGACCGTTTTTCATAGATTACGTCTCATGCGAAAAGATTTACCCAAAAAGCTGTTAGGGGAGCTTCTGAAGAATTCGAAACGCAGTGATCGGGAACTCGCTAAAATTCTCGGAGTATCGCAACCAACCGTCACCCGCGCCAGAAACCGACTTGAGAAGAAAGGAATAATTCAAGACTATACCATCATTCCCAATTTCAAAGAACTTGGTTTTGAAATATTGGCTTTTACTTACGCAAAAATGCGTCCAGAATTTTTCGAACAAGAGACGTTGGAGGAAGCGAGGAGAGATGCCCAAAAATTTCCCGATGCAATATGTATAAGTGAGGGGGAAGGGCTGGGTACGAATCTGCTGATTGTATCATTTAACAAGAATTATACAGAATACAGCGCAAGAGTAAGGCGAATGAGACGCCATTGGAAAGATTTCATTCTAGATATCGAAAGTTTCATTGTTCCCATCGGAGAACGAGAAATCAAGAGGTTTTCTCTGGCATACTTGAAAGACACCATCTATCCAGCGGAAGCTCAGTGAACCCCTCGCTCCAGAATCTCCACGAAACAATGAGCATCCACAAACTACCATGTTGCGGCAAGTACGCTACCCCTTCGAAACGTGTCTAGCCGATTCATTGGATGGTCACGGGTTAGGCAACGTAAAACCATGTGACAACTAGACCTAGCTCAGTATAACCCGTAAATTGCTAGAAATAAACATCTTAACACACAACACACTAACACAGGCTTGTTTTTGGTGTTGCGACACGACAGTTAGGTTGCTTTGCTTGGCTTAGTCTAGTTAGAAAAAAGAGAAGAAATGGAGTTGTTTAGCTGTGGCGGTATCAGGCGTCCACTATTTCGCCTACTGCAAACCTGTGTCTGACGCTCGTTATTTTGAACTTCACGTGTTCTCCTTGCTTGGTGTTCGGCACAAATATGACGAACCCCTCGACTTTTGCGATGCCATCGCCCCTTCTGCTTATTTCCTCGATGTCAGCTTCGTATTCCTTGTCAAGTTCAACTGGTTTCGTCACGTTGAATCTAGGTCCGCTACTGCCGAATCTGCTTCGTGGTCTATATGAATATGACATTTTGTCACCTCGCTTTGAGTTGTCAGTTAGAATTGCTCTGAAAAAAGTGAAAACCGTGTATAACCGTTCTACCTTCTTCGAAATGCCCTAACTGCTAGCCCTTGATACACAAGTCCTGCTTATTAACCTTTATGAATCGTGCATAGGCGCACAGTACAAAGTTGAGCAGAAAACGGGAAGGAGAAGAAAAGGGGGGCTATTTCCGTTTGCGAAAGAGCTTAACTCCGTTCATGTCGCAGATGAAATCCAATCCAGATTCTATTAGCCCTTGAAGCTTCATTAATGGTTTGGGCGACTTTGCAGACATACTCTTCTTTGCCAAAGTCGTTGCTTCAGCTAGAGATTCCTTGGATCCATTTCCACAGTTCTTAGAAGCTATTGAGTCTTTCACTTGGTCTACGTTATCCGAATGTGCATATTTGCCTAGATGGCTTAACCTTTTGCCCACAGCGCTTATTGTGCTCTCAGCAAAGGCTCTACCTGTTATATCTCTTTTCTTCAGCTTCCATAAACATTCAAATATGGGTGATGCTGTAGTTTTGTGGGGGATGATGTAGCCGTCCCAGACCGACTTCTACAGGATGAAGACCTTATGACGGGCAGACCCCAAAAACGCGAACGTCTAAATCTCCCTTTCTGCATAGAACGGAATCTCCTCCTTTGGCGTTTTTCTCATAGCTCTGAACAACAAAGCTAGAGACAGCCCTGCCACAAAGCCGCCGACATGCGCCCAATAGGCCACCCCACTGGGAACTCCATACGTAAGCGTCACAGTCCCGGAGAAGAGTTGCAGAATGAACCAAAAGCCTAAGAAGAAGACGGCTGGTATGCGTACGAAAGTGATTAACACATAGAAAACCAAGGTAACAATCCTCGCCCTCGGGTAAAGAATAAGGTAGGCGCCTAAGACTCCTGAGATGGCCCCAGAAGCGCCGATTGCCGGAATCCCAGGTTCAGTCACTGTCAGTAGATGCAGCAGACTAGCTGCTAATCCGGAGAGGATGTAGAACCCCAAGTATTTCGCGTGCCCGAAAGCATCCTCGATGTTGTCGCCAAATATGTAGAGGTACAACATGTTGCTTGCTAGATGGAGTAAGTCGCCATGCAGAAACATAGAAGTGAAGAGTGTGTGAAGATCACGCCCTTGGAGAATGGACGATGGAATCATACCGTACTTGTCGACCGCACCTGACAGAGATCTGTAGCCTGGGAGCCAGGTAGCAAGGAAGGCTGCAACATTGATTATTATGATAACCCAAGTGACGTGAGGAGTAGATGAAGAACGGTTCTCGTCTCGAACGGGGATAAACGCCAACGCCGTTTCACCGCTGTTTTGAGAATAGATAAGGATTCGTTTTCGTGTTATAAAGTGATAGCTTTGTTTCGCCCGTTTTCGTAAAGTTCAGATGAGACAAGTTAAGGCGACTTTGAGGAGAGAGAGGCTTTGTGCACAATCAGTCTTTGGTCTTCAGCTATCCCGCTGAAAATCCTTTTCACTAGTTCCTTCCCGCGTGTGAGTCTGCCAACAATGTGATGCCCACCATTTGTGATCGAAGCTATGGTTTGAGTTACCTGATAGCCATAGGTTTCTCGCCCATAGAGGTGGGGATTAGTATTCACAACAACGGTGTAGATTCCCTCTTTTCTGACCATCTTCGAGACTGAGATCGTATCTTTGACTGCTAGATCCTCATACTTTCTCACCGCTATGCCAACTGTGTCGTAGGTACGAATCTCACCAGCTTCCAAACTCCTTTTAAGCGGAACATTAGCACTTCCGTCAGTTATAATCACCATAACTGGTATCGTCGACCTATCTCTCCGCTTAGCTTCTTTGAGAACCTCCCACGCCTTTAACATCCCAGCCGCCAACGGGGTGAAGCCGCTGATCCGCAATCCCAAGAGCTTGTTTGCCACAACTCTCAAATTCGTTATCGGATGCTGAACAACAATTGCCTCGGTCTCTTTGAGGGCTACTATTCCCACTCTGTCCCGATATCGGTACGCATCACCATGTAGCTTTAGTATAGCTTCCTTTACTTCTTCGATGCTGAATATCATTGATCCGCTCAGGTCGATGACAAGGATAATGGTCATGGGAGCCTTGTAGAGCCTTAACTTCTCCCGGACGTCCTCGAAACATATTTTGAGGGCTGTTTCGAGCGGTCTTTCTCTGCTCTTCTGTTTTCTTGCTGCAGCCCTGATTGTTGCTGGTAAGTGAATGTCTCTAGGTTTGGCCTGTGGAAACCTCCAACCCCGCGATCGCCCACGGTGAAGGGTGGTTACTGCTTCCGCCCTCTTTCCTGCAAAGCCGCTATTAGTACGTCCTAAGGGTTTCGGCATTGTGAAAAATAGTCTAAAGGGGGCTAGAGCTGCGCTCTTCATCTTGGTGAGCAGAGAGACACCCTCGGTAATCTTAGGTGGCGTAAGAGCCGAACTCACGGTAGGAATCATTTTCATTTCACCTTTGACCTCCGCGGCCACATAGACCCCTTCAGAACTTCGTGGCCTTGGCGCAGAACTGATTGCTGGAACAGCCTTCATCTCACCTTTCTCGGGTTTTAGTTCTTCCTCTAAGGATTCTCCCCTGATCTTCTCGGTGCCCTTAGTAACACCCTCTTCCAAGATTGGCGCCTTTTTTGGGGCCTTTTTCAATTTTTTTCCAAAGCCAAACGTTACTCCACCAAGCAGCCTGTTTAGCTTAAACGAAATCTCGCGGTATTTCGCTGTGAGTTTGCTGAAAAGCCCTTTTTCGAGAGCAGTTTCTTCTTTCTCGCTGGCTTCTCCTCTAGCCCAGAACATGGCCCGACCTTTCAGCGATTTTCTTTCTTCATCTTTCTCAGTCTCGGTCCCGGTCTTTGATATGGTCTTTTCTACATACTTCACTTCTTTGATTTTGGCCATAATGGTCTCTTTGATTTCGTCAGGAGTGGCAGGGTCTAGAAATCCTCCTTCTCTTGTTCTGTGGCCTAAGGCGAGTTCAGAAGCTACCAGAACGTCGTTTAACGTGGTTCCAATTCTGTTCTCAAATGCTGCAAGCGTTCTAGCTGCTTTGCTGATAACTATGTCAGGTCTCATGCCATCTACTTTCAGGTCCAAACAAGCTTTACATGTTGCCTCGAGAAGTTTTTCTGGCAGCTCAACCTTTGGGAGTACCTCTCTTGCTCGAATTATCCTATTTTTGAGTTCTTCTTGAGTCTCTTTGAATTTTTCACGCAGTCTTTCTGGATTTTCCTCGAACTCGATATTTCTCTTGACTACTTCCATCCTATCCTTAACTGATGCGATTCTTTCAACACCAACCGACAATGGAAAGCGGTCGAGAAGTTGAGGGCGAAGCTCACCCTCTTCAGGGTTCATTGTTCCGACGAAGACGAAGCGAGAGGGATGATTAACCGAGATTCCTTCGCGTTCGACGACGTTCCAGCCTGTGGCTGCGGCGTCGAGCAGATCGTCTGCTATGTGATCGGGTAACAGATTTATTTCGTCAACATACAGGATGTTTTGATTGGCCTCTGCGAGAATGCCTGGCTCCAATGCGCCCACGCCTAGTTTGATCACTTTCTCAACATCTAGGCTTCCAACAACCCTATCTTCGGTAGCCCCCAAGGGAAGATCAATGACGGCCATTTCTCTAGTCTGAACGGGTAAGTTCTCATTTCTGTAATAGCGTTCTCTGCACTTTGAGCACATGTTAGCTGGGCCGTAAGGGCTGCAGCTGAAGGGACAATCCTGAACAACTTTTATCTCTGGCAGAATGTCGGTTAATCCGCGTACAATCGTTGTCTTTCCAGAGCCCTTAGGTCCGCGTATGAGTATTCCACCGATTTTCGGGTTGATGGCGTTGATGAGGATAGCTAGTTTCAGCTTGTCCAACGAGACTATGGCTGAAAAGGGGAAGACTATCCTCCGCTGCATGCAGCCCGACACCAATATTTAGATGACGTAAAATAGTATAATAATCTAGTGTTTTGTCTTTTTTTGTGTCTAACCTGCAGTATTCCGTGGCGTGCTAGAAATATCGGACCGATGTTCTGCTCACCGGATTTCTACTCTTTGTACGGGATCAGACACAAGAACCGTAGAGTCTCGTCTTCTATGTTTTCGAAATGGTGAGGAACGTTTGGCGGAACGAAAACTGCACAGCCAGGGCCAATACGCTTCTCTTCATTTCCACAGAAAACTACGCCTTGCCCATCGAGAACGAAGACCTCGTGTTCCCAGCCGTGAGAGTGATGTGCCGATTGCCCTCTCGGCTCTATTTCGAAGCACCGCATGGCGAAGTTTTTAGCCCCATCATCCTCTGTTATCAGCCACCTGACTTTGACTCCCGTGAATCCGGGTTTCTCGACTTTCTGTGCCTCGATCTGGGTGAAGTGAACAGCTTTAAAACCCAAAGATGCCACCGTTGAATTCTATTACGGAAACCCATATAAAGCCAGTCACAAGCTTTCAATGCTTACTGTGGCGTTGAATCTCCAAAAGCTGAAAGTCCCCGCAGCGAAAAAAGGGCTTCTTCATTTTTTAACGTTGCACTGTATGAGTTTCGGACAAGTCAGGCACTCGTCTGGGATCGAATCCTCATTTTGGAGAGCTGACAAATATCCCAAGTGATGTGAGCACCTTCGAGGAGTCATCACGTCGGCATCCTCCGATGTTTTGAAAGCCACCGAGTTCACATTTCCCTGGCTTTCCAAGGCAACTTCCAGTTTGGAGAAGCAATAAGGGCATGCGTAGTAGGTCTCTCGGGGGGTCTTTGAAAAATCGGTTAGCACAACAGGTTGTTTAAATCCTCTTCCGCATTTATCATATGGGCATGTTAGGATTTCAGCTTGCTGCGGCGTTCTTGAGGAGGAGAGAGACATTATTTCTTCCCTGGCTTTTGCCACGAACTCGTGTGGAGCTAGAGGTTTCTTTGCTTTTTGCACCTGTAAGAAACTCCTTCAATAGAATATTAAATCTTGTGATTTAATAAACGTTTCCGTAGGAGTATCCAACACACGTACAGCACATATAAGCTTTCTGACTAAGTAGTAGCGAGCTTCAGCGTTTAGCGATAGATGAAGACCTCTTCGGTCTCAAGTTTTCTTCGTCTGTCCATTTCGTAGATTAACGCGAGAAAACATATCATGACGCCAAGCAGGGATATTATGGCAGTGTAAAGATACGATTGAACAAACGCGTAGGCCATCGTTGTTTCGGCGTAAGGTTCTAATGCTTTGAAGAAGACGTGAACAGATACGCCTAGGAGTATTATTCCAATGCCTATACCGATGACTAGCCCATTCAGTAGTGCAAGGTTCCGGTGTCGTTTTATATCTTTCATTCCCATGCCTGGTCACTGACCAATGGTTGCAGATGAATGCACTTAATCATTATGAAACTAGAATATGGATTTTGATTTAAAGTCAAAAGAGAGCTCCGCATCGACAGTCGATGTTCTCAATAGGATTAGTCTTATATCTAAAATGATGCAGACTACTTTGGGAGGCATACGGTTGCCGTATTGTAGAAAGTGTGGATCTGAGTTAAAGGAAGATGTGAAGTTCTGTCCCAAGTGTGGCACTGCAGTCAGCCCACGCGCAGCAAGAGAAAGAGAACACGCAGATTGGTGGCGCTAAAAACCAACCAAAAACCTTAAGAAGATTTAAACTGGAAAATGGACGATATGGGAGAGGGTGACCATGGTTTACTGTACTAAATGCGGTGCTAAGAACGAAGACGATGCGGCAGTTTGCGTCAAGTGTGGAGCGAGTCTGACGACAGGAAAATACCCCGCCCGAAGATACGAACGAAGACGCTACGAAGAAGAATGCTTCGGAATTCCTCAAGGCGGCAGAATTGTCGGATTGGTAATAGGCCTTATAATCATCATCGCGGGAGTATCTTGGCTATTGGGTTACGAATTCTGGAACATATTCTGGCCGCTTATAGTGATAATCGTCGGGGTACTGATTGTTGTTGGGGCGCTCTACAGATATGTAGCACGCGCTTAAACACTAGTCCCTTTTCTTTCTTCGGCAAGTTCACAGTACTCAGCTCTACAAGTGTAGCAAATTCTTCTGTGATCCCACTGTGAAAGTATTATTCTTGTGAAGAGCCAAAAGACAAATAAGAGAACCAAGAACATGTCAGCAAACACGTTTTGAGCCAGTTCGTCAGCCCCGACAAGAATTAGAAAGGTTCCCAACACGAAGAAAGTGTTCAACGAAAGTCGAATAACGGTTGTTTTGACCCTAAACTGGAATAAGCCAAGGCCGACTCCTGCAACTCCTATCCAAACCAACAGAGAGCTGTTCGCTATGATGTCCCAGTCTCCGAAAAAGTACATAACAGCCCCGGCAAGAGCGGCAAGTCCTCCAAGAAGTAACCCTGTACACGCAGTGCAGAAAGCTCTGTTGCCTATGTGAAACACGTGAGCAGAAAAGCCTTCGCAATCAGGATGATGGCCCTTCAGAGTCGGAGAAGTCCCATGGGAAAGAAACTTGTCTAGTGTTGAACGCTCACGTTTTCCGCTTGCTAGGACATCAAGCTGTCCTGAACACTGCCTAGGGAAAAAAACCGCCAGAATTCCCAGTATACAGATCAGACTGAAAACCGAACCAATTAGAGGCTTTCGCCAAACAAAACTCTCACGCGTCATCGGCGGATAGATGGAGAGCATCCCTGCCAAGAATAGTCCGAAGAATGAGAGCCCGACTAAGTACGCTAAAGCTGGAGTGCGAAGTATGCTCTCGGCCATTGGAACCTCGGCTCAGAACATGTTTTTGAATTGCTTTACGATGCCTTGAGTCGCCATATATCTGTAGACTCTCCTCTTTATTTCGTTAGTAGAGAAGATTCCTCGCACTCTTCTACTCCAAGAACCGAAGAAGCGCCGGTAGCACGTGTAAAGCTCCTCTTGCACTTCTTCTCTTGACAGATACTCGGTTGGCATAATAGCATGAACCATATCATAATGCGCCCAGTTGAAATCTTCTATCCACCCGTTTCGTTTAGCCGCCTCAAAAACTTCAGTTCCTGGAAAAGGCGTAAGGATTCCAAAAATTGCCAAATCAGGGTCTAAATCGTCCGCGAACGCTCTTAACCCTGCTATCGATTCCGCCGAATCTTTGCGTTCTCCGATGATGAACATTGCGTGAGCAAATATGTCACTCTTCTGCAGCAATTTGACCGCCTTCTTGGCGTCTTCGGGAGTCGTCCCCTTCCTAAAAGTTTCCAGAGTGGATGGACTGTAGCTCTCCACGCCAAGAAGCATCCAGCGGAGGCCTGATTTTCGCAGTTTGGGCAAAAGGTCACGATGTTTCACTACATCATCGCATCTAACCTGTACGAACCACATCGTGTCGTCTGAAAAGCCTCGCTTGATAATCTCGTCACACAAGTCGCTTGCGCGCTTACGCGAGCCGAAATTGTCATCCGTCAACCACAGAAATCTACTTCCA
>Ga0209636_10007788_pt1 | contig 10920 bp, 9 predicted proteins | sample DeeMarSWOR152_54_FD_187464 | JGI IMG/M metagenome (GOLD analysis project Ga0209636, IMG submission 187464) | Marine sediment microbial communities from White Oak River estuary, North Carolina - WOR-1-52-54 (SPAdes) (version 2) | ecosystem: Environmental > Aquatic > Marine > Intertidal zone >... | reverse complement strand
CATGAATTTGCTATCCGCCTTGAGGCTGGGAATCGGTATGGAGACCTTAAACAGGCCTTCACTGGGTCTAATAAATGAGCTTCTGCTTCTGTCCCAGCCGGCTCATCTCCAGAAATATTATGGCCGGGAAATGAATTCCAACGAGCGTGATTCGGTCAGAGCAGAGCTGATCAGGTCTAAACTCAATGAATGACATGTACTTTTTTCGAAATAGTCTTTGACTTTTCTGGATTTATTCGTAAATTATAGGTAAAAGGAGGAGCTTTCAAAGAGAGAGGTTGAACTTGAGATGAACGAGATGTTCTCAGAAAGAGCCCGGAAGGCGATTGAGTACTCCAGGGATGAAGCTTCCCGGCTCAGGCACGACTACATAGGGACCGAGCATCTGCTTTTGGGCCTGATTCGGGTGGGAGAGGGATATGCAGTTGAGACTCTCCAGAACATTGGAATAGATCTGAATGAACTGAAACAGGCAATCGAGGATGTGGTCCAGCCTTCAGGCGGAACCATAACCATGGGGCAGCTTCCTTTAACCCCCAGAGCAAAAAAGACTCTGGAGCTTTCGTCTCAGGAAGCCAGGGCTTTGAGATCCAAAGAGATAGATACCGAGCATCTGCTCTTGGCCCTTTTGAGGGATGAGGAAGGAGTGGCCTCTCAAGTTCTTTCTCAATATGATATTGACTATAAAGAGGCTTATGAGGAGCTCAAGAACATAAAAGCCGGCAGACCCTCCTCCTTCGGCAAAAAGAGGAAGAAAAGCAAGACCCCGGCTCTGGATCATTTTGGAAGAGACTTAACCGAATTGGCAAGGAAATCGAAGCTGGATCCCATTATCGGGCGGGACAACGAAATCGAACGGCTGTCTCAGATCCTCTCCAGAAGAAAGAAGAACAACCCGGCATTGTTAGGTGAGCCCGGCGTGGGAAAGACCGCAATTGTAGAGGGGTTAGCACAAAGGGTAGTCAAAGGCAAAGTTCCTCAAACCCTGGAGAACAAAAGAATAGTGACCCTGGACATGGCTTCTCTGGTGGCAGGCACCAAATATAGAGGGCAGTTCGAGGAGCGGATGAAAGCGGTAATGAACGAGATAATCAGCTCCAGGGATGTGATCATATTCATTGACGAGCTTCATACCATAGTAGGTGCGGGTGGAGCAGAAGGCTCCCTGGACGCATCCAATATCTTCAAACCCACATTGTCCCGGGGCGAGATTCAGTGCATTGGAGCCACCACCTTAAACGAGTACCGAAAATACATAGAGAAAGACGGAGCCCTGGAACGCCGGTTTCAGACAGTAATGGTTGACCCCCCCTCGACTGAGGATACCGTCAAGATACTTAAAGGCTTGAGATCGAAATACGAGGAACATCATAAGATAAAGATAAAAGACGAGGCCATCGGAGCCGCTGTAGGTTTATCCGATAGATATATCTCCGGCAGATTTCAGCCGGACAAGGCCATTGACGTAATAGACGAGGCCGGGTCAAGGGTCCATCTTGACTCCTATACTAAACCGCCTGAATTTGATGAACTGGAGCGCGAAATTTCAGAGATCCAGAAGAAGAAGGAGGAGGCGGTTAAAAATCAGGAGTTTGAGAGGGCGGCCCAGCTCAGAGACGAGCTCAAATTCAAGAAAGAGGAACTGGACCGGATGAGGACGAAATGGGAGGAGGAAAGGGAAAAACAGACAGTCGAGCTCACCGCAGAGGATGTGGCCCTGGTAGTCTCCAAGATGACCGGCATTCCTGTTTTTAGATTGGAGGAGAAGGAGTCCAGGAAGCTTCTGAGGATGGTAGATCAGCTCAAGAAAAGGGTTGTGGGGCAGGAGGAGGCAATCTCAGCCATAACCAAGGCCATCCGCAGGTCCAGGGCGGGGTTGGGAGATCCCCGTCGACCCATCGGATCCTTTATCTTCTTAGGACCTACCGGAGTGGGGAAAACCGAGCTGGCCCGGGCTTTGGCTGCTTTCCTGTTCGAGGATGAAGACTCTCTGGTCCGCATCGATATGTCCGAATACATGGAGAAATTCTCCGTGTCCAGACTCATAGGGGCTCCCCCGGGATACGTAGGTTACGAGGAGGGTGGTCAGCTGACCGAGAAGGTGAGAAGAAAGCCGTACTCTGTGGTCCTGTTAGATGAGATCGAGAAAGCTCATCCGGAGGTATTCAACATTCTTTTGCAGATGCTGGATGACGGTGCTCTGACTGACAGCTTCGGAAGGAAGGTCGATTTTAAAAACACGGTGGTGATCATGACCTCCAACATGGGAACCAGGGAAGCAAAAGTAGGTAAAGGATTGGGCTTCAAAAAGGACGACCTCCAGTCATCTTATGAACAGATGAAGCAGAGGATCACCGACGAGGTGAAAAGGACCTTCAACCCCGAGCTTCTGAACCGAATCGACGAGCTCATTGTCTTCAAGCCTCTGGGCATGCCCCAGATAATGGACATAGTGGATATACTCCTGACCGACGTGGCCAAAAGATTGGCTGAAAGAGGAATCTCCTTTGAGCTTTCCCCCAAAGCCAAGAAATTTCTGGCAGAAACAGGCTACAATCCCACTTTCGGCGCTCGACCTTTGAGGCGGGTCATTCAGAAGTTCGTAGAGGACCCGCTGGCCGAGGAGATCCTTAAGGGTCAATTCGCTGGCGATTGCCACGTAGTAATAGACAGAAAAGAGGAGGAGGAAAAGCTCTCCTTCAAGATTGCTGTTACTCCGGAGGACAGGAAAGACATACAGAGATCTTTTAGGCAATAGAGAAAGGAAAAAATGGCGCACAAAAAAGGTGTAGGCAGCTCTCGCAACGGAAGAGATTCCCACGGCCAAAGGATGGGGATCAAGGCTTTCTCGGGAGAAGCAGTCCCGGCAGGTTCTATTTTGGTCCGTCAAAGAGGCACCAGAGTCCATCCCGGTTTTAATGTGGGTATAGGAAGAGACAATACCCTCTTTTCCAGGATAACCGGGGTGGTGAAATACGAACGCAGAGGAAAAGACAAAAAGATCGTATCGGTATATCCCTGAGAAGTTTTGAGAATTTTTTTTCTCGAACCTTGTTAAATTTTTCACAAAGTAGACCTGAACGATCCAATCTTTGAAAGCTTGTTTTCTTAAGCCTTTGTTTCAGATCGCTTAGAATTCTGTTCTTTTGAAAATGAAAGAAGTCTGTGTCATCTTAGCCGGATGCGGTTTTCTGGACGGATCTGACATCCGAGAATCCGTCCTTATCGCATATTTCCTTGAGGAGAAGGGCTACAGAGTCACCTTCATCGCCCTGGACGCCCATCAGAAAGAGGTGATCGATCACAGGACCAGGGAGAGCCTTTCTGAAAAAAGGGAAATCCTGAGTGAATGCGCAAGAATAAATGGTGAAGTCAAAGATATAAAGGACACAGAAGGCGACAAGATCTCAGCTTTGATCATTCCCGGCGGTGAAGGGACAATAAGGAATCTGACAGAGGCGGACAAGGAAGGTAACCTTCTCAAAGTGAATCCTCAGATCAGGAAACTCATTCGAGAAATCTTCAGAAGGAAAAAGCCCATAGGCGGGTGCGGCCTTGCCTCAGTGCTCATAGCCGGCTCTTTGAATGACCTTGTGGAATCGCCCCTCACCTTGACCACGGGAAACGATGCCAAGGTCATCCAGAAGCTGGAGAATCTGGGCATCAATCACGTGGTGGCCAAGCCAGCAGAAGCCGTGATCGACGAAGAACACAAGATAGTCACCACGCCGGGTTATCTAAATAAAATCAGGACAAAGGATTTTGCCCCGGGGATCAAGAACATGGTCGCCGGAATCATCGAGTTAACCAAAAAAACCTCGGAGGAGTCATGAGGGAGATACAGCCCGAAGAGATCATCAAAACCGTAAAACAGCTGTGCATCGATGCCAATTACCATCTGGGCAAAGATGTTATCAAGGCCCTGGAGGAAGGCCTTAAGAAAGAGAAATCTCCAGTGGGGAAAGATATCATCTCCCAGATTCTGGAAAACGACCGTATCGCAGACGAGGGCGTTTTCCCGGCATGCCAGGATACAGGGTCTGCAATCGTCTTTGTGGAAATGGGAGCCGATGTTTTCGTCAAAGGCAACCTGTTTGAGGCGATCAACGAAGGGGTTCGTCAGGGGTACAAGGACGGCTATTTAAGGAAATCGATCTGCGATCCCATCACCAGAAAAAATACTGGCGATAATACTCCAGCAGTTATTCATATGGATATCGTATCCGGTGACAAGCTTAAGATCACAGTAGCCCCCAAAGGCGGCGGATCAGAAAACATGAGCTTCGTTAAGATGATGAAACCGGCCGACGGGATCGAGGGAGTAAAGGATTTCGTCATCGAATCGGTCAGACAGGCAGGATCCAATCCCTGTCCGCCAATTGTAGTGGGAGTTGGCATCGGAGGACCCAGCTTTGAGAAATGCGCCCAGATGGCCAAGAAATCGCTTTTAAGGCCGATAGGGTCGAGAAATCCTGATAAGTTTTATGCAGACGTAGAAGACGAGCTTCTGGAAAAGGTTAATATGGTCGGAGTGGGCCCCCAGGGCCTGGGCGGAACGGTAACGGCATTAGACGTTCACATAGAGGTGATGCCCTGTCACATTGCCAGTTTCCCATCAAGCGTGAACATCTGCTGCCATTCCGACAGGCACAAGGAAGCAACTATTTAGTTACTAAAGATAAATCGATATTGACCTCACTTCCTAAAAAATGGAGGGAAAGATGGCTGAAACAAAAAAATTGAATACCCCTTTGACAGACAAAGACATTGAGGCTCTGAAAATAGGGGACATCGTCTTGATCAATGGTGAGATCCTCACCGCCCGGGACACAGCGCACAAAAGAATGGTCGAGATGTTAGATAAAGGGGAGAAGCTCCCCTTTGACATCAAAGGCCAGCTAATGTATTACGTGGGCCCCAGCCCCACCAGACCGGGCCAGATAATCGGTTCAGCCGGGCCGACAACTTCCGGAAGGATGAACAAATATGCGCCTCGGATTCTTGAAGCCGGATCCAAAGGCATGATCGGCAAAGGCGAGATGGGCGCCGGTGTGCCCGATGCGCTGAAAAAGCACAAGGGAGCCTATTTTATCGTGGTCGGTGGCGCTGCAGCTTTGATCTCCAAGTCGATCACCAAAGCCGAGCTTCTGGCCTGGGAAGAGTTAGGAGCAGAGGCAGTAAAAAAGCTCACCGTAAAGGACTTCCCGGCCATCGTGGCCCAGGACTGCCACGGCGGAAACCTCTTTGTCGAGGGAGTCAAGAAATACCAGAAGATTTGATGCAGACCTAACAAATATCCAGCTTCACGGATAAATCGCGTAGGGCGGAGTTTACCTCCGCCCTTTTAGTTTATGGTGATTGGTTCTTGGTTATTAGAGAAACAAAACATTAGTTGTAGTTGCCCAATTCATTGGGCTTTTCTTGCCGACCGTCAAGATGCTTCGCATAAATCGGCAAACCACAAATATGTCCGATCTTTCGTAGTTGCCGAGTTTACTCGGCTTTTTCTGGCCCGATGAATCGAGCAATTACATGTGTAGCGAAATTATTCCGGCAAGGTCGGGAGACCTTGCCCTACTCTGAAGGTCAACATAAATGTTGACACTCCAATATCTGCTTCATCTGTTGGGAATCAGTGAAAATTATGAATTAAACTTCAAATTGACTCAATTTATTTTGATAATATCTCGAATACAAAGCTCCCACGGTATTATGAGCCAGAACTCTATCTTTTACCACGAGGGTGGTCACCGGCGCCTTTGAGGATTTGGTGAACAGAATATCGTGCCCCATACAAAGCCCTAAAATGATATTTAAATCCGTCTTTTCCTTATTCAAAATCATAGACTGGGCCAAAGGATTGCACATGGCTTCGTATCTGTCACATTTTATCTTGGGCATATCGTAAAATTCCTTTTCCACCCCTCCTACCTTGCAGCAGACAGACTCTACTTTAAAGTGCTTTTTCAAAAGCTTTTGCAGGATTTTGGCCTCGTTTTCAAAGCCCACACAGAATGCGATGCCCAATCTCTTATAACCCATTTTCTTGGAAAAAATGATCAACTCCTCCAGCCTGGTGAATTTCATATAGTATTTTGCCTCGATCTCAGAAGCCAACTTTATGATCTTAAGGGTGGTCTGATCCAACTTTTGTTCCTTCACCGAATCAGCAATCCCGAAGCAATCCTTGCCTTGATAACATTCCTTATCCTGACAATCAGCACAGTTCATCCTTCCTCCTCGTCTGGGAATATTCTGTCTTCTCTGCTGGGCCCGATCAGGGAATCTTCCGCTCAGCCCAAAGGGAAATATCAGGGCTGCGAAATAGGGCTTCTCAAATAGGGTGGCTTGAGCGCTTCGGCTTCCGTCTCTTTCAGTTCGATCTCCTCAATCAAAATCGACGGGGCGACTATTGAGGCTGGAAGCTCATCATCGTGCCCTAAAAGGAAATTGTGCACGTAGTAGTCGTTACCTGCCTCTGTTATATCCTTGAGCGTTTTGATAGTAACCCCCTCGAACTCCACTCCTCTGACCGCCTCTTCCCTGCCGTCCTTAACCCACACCTTGTAAACTTCTAGAGGAGGAGTAAGCTCCTTCTCCTCGGAGGAACCACCCATGTAACGGGAGAAGTCAAATGATCTTTCCATCTCTATGTTTTTATCCTTTAGCCTCCTCACTACAATTCCGTACTCCAGGTCCACATCCTTGCAGTACTCGACAAGCTTCTTTTTGAGCTCATCGTAGCTCATCTCCTGTTCCGATGTGATAACCAGGTTTGCGAGCCTCCCTTCTGGATTGGAATTAACGGTGCCCCGTGCATGTCCGTTGGAACCTTTGACTTTCTTAGTAGGAATCCTGCTCATCAACAGATTGACCAGCTTGCCCTTCTCGACCAGAGAGACCGACTGTGCACGGACGCCATCGTCATCTACCTCATATCCCCCAATCACAGGCAGACCCCCGAATTGAGAGATGGTCGGGTCGTCTTTTATGCTCAAAAACTCGGGCATTATCCTGCGGTTAAGCTTGCCGACCAGCTTGGGCTTGGTCATCAAAAATGAGAACCTTTCATCGGCCAAAAGCGGGCTCCGGGGACCGGCAATATTGGTTGCGAAAAGCTGCCTGAAGAGCTCACCGGCTGCCTGCCCGGTGAAAATCACCGGACCCACGTATTCCGTCAAAGGCTCACGTTGGGCTGCCTTTAGGGTCGCCTGGGCCAGGTTTTTCACCTCGGAGATCAGTTTCTCTTTTTCAGGGATGTCTTTTTCATCTTCAAAATTGTATGTTTTGAAATTGAATATCTCCTGCCCGTCTTCTGCCTGGGTCGAGATCAATACCTCAAGAGAGACCAGCGATCCATTCTGGCGATTCCTCGAACCCTCACTGTTAACAAAGTATTGGTTCGATGCCACCTTCGTAACCTGGATTTTCCAATCATTGAGCGCAGGATATTGAGTAAAGATGCTGGATAGATCCTTTACCGTTTCTACCCAGTATGCGCTGTCCACCTCCAGCGAAGCTTTTGGTTCACTATAGGTGTAGGGCTCCTCTTTGGAAAAATCTTCGGGCAGATCGGTTATGGTCTTATTCTGAATATAGGCTCTCTTCTTGGCGAGCGTTTCCAGGGCCTGTTTATAAGCTCTGTCTGTCAAAAGCCAGATCTCATGCCTTATGGCGTCATAATCATCTTCCAGTGGTAACGCGGTATATGATGGTGGAATGCCACCGTAGTCAGCTACAAAGTTAGTGTTGTCAAAATTGTAGTCGCCTACTCGCAAATCCACAGTCAGAAATCTTCTGGTTGTTCTACTGGAATTGGTAAGCGCGCCGAAACCGGCAGTAATTCTCATGGTCTGGAACTCGTTCACGGTGTAGCTTACATAGTAAGGCTTCTCCAGATTTTCCATCTGCAGCTTTTCCATAGTTCGGTCTAACTCATCCTTCATGGCCTTGAATACAATGTCATCCTCAAGGGATTGAGCCGGGCAAGAATCACTCAACAAGAACGAGAAGATCACAACGAAAAACAGAGCAACCCAACTCAGGCGGTAATTCTCTTTGATGTGCCTCATTTCTTACTCCTTCGTTTTTTGTTGTTCAAAATGTTCTTTTGTCCTGAGAGATTATTTGCCAGGGGGCGGCAGAATCGGCGGTTTCTCCTGCTCCTTGAATTTTTTCTCCACCTCTATCTCTGAAACCAGAATGCTGGGCGAGACACCCGAAACAGGCACCCAGCCAGATTCTGCCCCACAGGTGCCGTTGAAGATCCCGTAATCATCGCCGGTAGCTATTATCTTGCTGAAACTGGCCAGAGGCGTACCCACGATGTCCACACCTCTAACTACCTCGTCTGGCCTTCCGTCAGCGTAGACCCGGTAGACCAGAAGCGGAATCACCTTGAAGGTCTGGGGTCCATATCTCTGGGTGCTGGTGAATCCGCCTGAGATATCCTCAAAAATCAAGCCGTAGGGTTTGCCCTGGTTCTTACATTCCTCAATCAGCATCTCCCTGAGCTGGGCATAAGGTACCGTCTTTTTCGATTCCACGATCAGGTTACCTTGGCGAGCAACCACCTGCCTTCCGTACTCCCGCCTTCCGTGACCATTGGACTCAGGGAAACCCTCCACAGGCGAACGGGACATAAGGAAATTCTTGAGCACGCCATCCTTAACCACTGTCACTTTTTCTGCCTTCACTCCCTCATCATCGTATTTGTAATATCCTCTGAGAAAAGTCCCATTGTACTCTTTTCGGGTGGCGTCGTCGTAAATCGATATGAATTCAGGAAGGATTCTCTCCCCCACTTTCTTGGCAAAGGTCTGTCCTTCCATCTCGCTTTTCTGTCGATGTCCCTCTATGCGGTGGCCGAAGATTTCGTGGAAAAAAACCCCGCTGGCTCGGTTGATCAATATCGCAGGACCAGCATACGGCTCCACTAAGGGGGCTTCTCTTAAGGCCAGAATTTCGTGCACCAGCCTTTGCGCGGCTTTGACGATCTCCTGGTCCCCGGGAAGCTTGCTGAACTCGTCCGCATCGAAGGTCTCATAACGCCTCAGCTGCATCCCGTCTTCAGCCTTAGCTTCACAGGTGAGGCGAAGGCGAATATACCTGTCCCCTGTCTCTATTCTGGTTCCCTCGGAATTCACTATGTATCTGTTCACCGTCCTGACGCTCAAGCCAACGTCAGAGCTGAGTATTTGGGGATATTCTTTGAAAATCAGGCTCAACTCCTTGAGTTTTTCCTTCCAGGGGGCCGGATCGAATTCGATCTTTGCCGGATCCTCAACATAGATTTCCGGCTTCTCCATTGAGAAGTCAGCAGACAGATCCTCCTCCTCCACCTTCACGGCCTTATTGGTCAAGACTTTGGTGTACCGATCCTGGGCCTGTTTGAACCTTTTTTCGGTCTCCAGCCACAATCTCTGGCGGATGGCAGCCTCGTTGTCCTCGACGCTGATCTGGACATCCCTGCGCATGAACTGGGAATAGTCAAAGTCACCCCTTATCTCGTGAGTGTTGTCAAGCTGCGGGTTTCCCACCCGCACGTCCACATCCAGATATCTTGACTTTGTCTTCGCATCTTCCGCAATGGCACCCAGGCTCGATGTGAGCCTGGTTTCGTCGATCTCGCTGATTTCATAGCTCAGAAAATAGAGAGGGTGAGGCTGAACCGTGCTCAACTCCTTGAAACACCGATTCAACTCTTTCTCCATGGCTTTCAAAACCGCACTTTCTTGAGCCGATACGGCATAAGGAATTGCTAACAATAAAGGCAAAAGCAAAATAAAAACCCATTTCAAAGCTTTGGATAGCATAGCTCCTCCGGGTTAAGTTATTTGAAATTCGAACATAGACCACATAGCCTTGGCTCTGATTCTGTCCAAAAGGTTGACAGAATTATAATACGTCAAGAATTGTCAAGCAAGTGGAATATCAAATTTATTGAGGATTGGATTTGCACCGGAGTTACTGCGGAAAACAACGGCTTTCAAGCTTGGAGACCTGGGGCGAGGCCCCGTCCTGGCCCGGGGATCTTGAAAACGGCAGCACAAAATCTTTGCAGTTTTCTCTAAGATTTTTTATAATTAGTCAAGCCTAATTTGTGTGCAAAAACCTGGTAGGGTTCTGTGAATATCGGTGACTACAGAAAGGAGATTCGCTCAAAGTTCAGTCGAACTCATCTCCCTTTTGTCACCGTAAAATATGCTCAGACACTGGATGGCAAAATAGCTACCAGGACCGGCGATTCCAGGTGGATCAGCAGCCCGTCCTCCCGTCGCCTGGCGCACCGGCTCCGCAGCATCCACCAGGCAGTCCTGGTGGGAGTAAATACCATCATTCAAGATGACCCTCAGCTCAACGTGCGTCTGGTCAAAGGGAAAAATCCAATCAGGATAGTCGTGGACTCCAGGTTCAGAAGCCCCCTACAGGCTAAAGCATTCAAGCGAGGAACTAAAACCATGCTTGCGGTCACTCCAAAAGCCAACAAGAGAAGAATCAGGGATTTTGAGAAAAAAGGAGTGGAAATTCTGATTCTCAAGAAAAATAAGACCGGGCAGGTCGATTTAGAAGATCTGCTCCGGAAATTGGGGGAGAGAAACGTCCGATCCCTTCTGGTCGAGGGGGGCTCGAAAATAATCACCTCATTTCTAAAGCAGAAGCTGGTCGACCGTATGGTAATCGTGATTGCTCCCCTGATCATAGGGAAAGGTATTAGAGGCATCGAGAGCGTGCGAACACGAAAGGCCGGGGATTTGGCCTCTCTTTCATCCTTAAAAATCTATGAGTGCGGAAACGACGTGATCCTGGACGGGCTGATCAGAAAATAATCCAACGAGAAAATTTAAAATTCAAAGAGTAAAATGCGAAATTAAATGGGGGGTTAAGCCCAGTAGTGTTGAGCTACTTTATTATCCCCAG
>Ga0209636_10007787_pt1 | contig 10922 bp, 8 predicted proteins | sample DeeMarSWOR152_54_FD_187464 | JGI IMG/M metagenome (GOLD analysis project Ga0209636, IMG submission 187464) | Marine sediment microbial communities from White Oak River estuary, North Carolina - WOR-1-52-54 (SPAdes) (version 2) | ecosystem: Environmental > Aquatic > Marine > Intertidal zone >... | reverse complement strand
TAAAGAAACTATGATCAGAAATTTAAAGAGAAAAGCTAATGATCTTGGTTATCAGATAGTTGCCGCATGATGTCATTAGCAACTTGTTTCAGGATCTTCAAGTAATTGATAATAAAGTCCCGAAACAAGTTTTGGGATGACCTAGAATATAGCTGTGATACAGTCTCTTTATCTCCCAATCCTTTCCCTAATCTTCCTCGTCTCCTCTTCAAATCCCGGCTTTTCCAAAAGTGCGAACATATTTCTTTTATAAGCCTCTACACCGGGCTGATCGAAGGGATTTACGCCAAGAAGATATCCGCTTATTCCACAGGCCTTTTTAAAGAAGTAGATCAATTCACCAAGATGATATTCATTAATTCTCGGTATTTCAATCCTGATATTTGGAACTCCTCCATCAACATGAGCAAGTATGGCCCCAAATTCAGCCATTTTATTTACTTCATCCATCCGTTTACCAGCTAAATAATTTAACTGATCAAAGTTATCGGTATCCTTTGGAATATAAAGGGCATGATCTGTATCAGCAACAGAAATAACGTTCTCGAAAAGGTTTCTCTCTCCTTCCTGGATATATTGTCCCAGGGAATGCAGGTCGGCAGGGAAGTTCACACTGGCTGGGAAAATCCCTTTGTTTTCCTTACCCTCACTTTCACCATATAACTGTTTCCACCATTCTGAAAGAAAATTTAGCTTGTTATTGTAATTCACCAAAATCTCGGTTGTTTTACCAGATTTGTAAAGTGCATTTCGGGTTACTGCGTATAATGCTGATGGATTTTTTTCAAAGGAGACAAACAATCCGGTTCTTTTTGCCATCACCCTGGCCCCTTCTATTAAATTCCTGATGTTAAAACCTGCTGTAGCAATCGGAAGCAAACCGACAGGAGTCAAAAGAGAATATCTTCCTCCGGTATCTTCGGGAATGACAAAAGATTTATAATCCAATTGATTTGTAAGTGTTCTTAATGCACCTTTTTCCCGATCAGTAATGGCAATAATCCTTTTTCTGGCTTCAATAAGACCAACCTGGTTTTCAAGATGATTTTTCAGTATCCTGAATGCTATCGCTGTCTCAGTCGTTGTTCCTGATTTCGATATGACAATGATTGCATAACTTTTTTTATCCAGGACTTGAAGAAGTTCACTCAGGTAGTCTTCACCAATATTCTGTCCGGCAAATAATATATAGGGAAATTTGTTTCTCTCGGTAAGGTATTCAAAATTGTGGCTTAGTGCAGAAATAATGGCTTTTGCACCAGCAGATGATCCCCCAATACCAATCAAAACTACGATCTCCGCCATATCGCCAAGTTCCCTGGCTGTCTCTTCAATTTCACTGATATAATCCTCTGTAATCCTGGAAGGAAGATCAATCCATCCGGTCAAATCACTCCCCGCACCTGTCTTGTAATGTAATGCTTTCAGATGACGTGTTGCTTCTTCTTTATATCCGTAAATAACTTCTTTAGAAACAAACGGAAAAACATTTGATATGTCAAGTTTTAATTCAGCCATGAGTTGAAATGGTTAAAATAAAATGTGAGATTATCCTTATGTTTAAAAAGGTTCAAAATTACGAAAATTATTATGCAAAAAATGTGAGGTTGTCATGTGCCATTGCCAGCAATCCTTTAACAGCCACGCCGAACGGACAGGCATCCTGGCAATAACCCGGACATGACTGGCATACTTTCGATGTGTACTGTCCAAGCTTATGGTAAAGATCCATGGCATATTTCTGATCACCCTTATTCTGGAAATAATAATTATAACGCATAATTGTATTGATCGGGATATTATGAGGGCAAGCCTGATGGCACAGATTACATCCGAACCTGCAATTCAAATATCCGAATGTTTCTTTATACTTCTCAAGGAGAATAGCCTGGGGAGGTTCCAGTTTCTTACCCGATAATGATAACAGATTCTCAATATCAGTGAAATTACGGAAATCAATACAGGTAGTATGAGCTTTAGGATTAGAAAGTACGAACAACTGCGCCGCTTCGATTAATGCATCACTGCCTTTAAAATCATAGTTGCTGAAAAATTCTTTTGCATATTCATTTTGCCTGAGATATTTATCGTGAAAGGTTATGTAATAATCGGGAATAGTGTCTCCCCTTTCCTCCATTCTTTTTACATAACCATCCAGTATTTCGTAAATCATAACGGGATTTGATTTCATGATGGCGGTTCCAATTCCTTTCTTTTCGCATGCTTCCAGGACCGGATCAGCCAGTGTGGCATTCATAAAATTATATGTCATAAGGAAAACATCAAACCGTCCATCATTGACAGCTGCAAGAAGGACTTTATCAATAGTTTCCTCAGGATCAGCGAGATGGGCGCTTCCATGGCACGACAGACCTGTAAACCGTACGTGCCCCTCGGCTTTTAATTGTGCCAGTGCAGTATGAAAATTTTCCTCCTTTAAGTCATCACATTTTGTCACCTCATGGATCTGAATACAATCAATAAAATCTGTCTGTAATCGTTCAAGGGCCTTTCTAACACGGTTGAGAACATCTTCGGTCCCATTGAATTTCTTTTCTTCAGAATAAAGTTTTGAATTGATAAAGATCTTTTTCCTGTCGAAATCTTTTAATACTTTGCCGATCATCACTTCATTGTTACCATTATCATAGGCTTCTCCTGTATCTATAAAATTGACACCTGCCTGCAGAAGTGCTCTTAAAACAGCTTCACTTCTGGGCGATCCTGAACTGATATCAGATACCTTAAAGCCGGTACGTCCAAAAGTTCGGCATTCTTTAATAACGGGTTTTTTAGTATCAGGATCCTCATCCTGTCTGTGATAGTGAGATAATTTTCTATTGCTCATGATTCCTGCCCCCGCAATTCCCAGAGATGAATTTCTGAAGAAATTTCTTCGGCTGATTCCAGGAGTTTTCATATTAAAAGATTTTGAAGTTAATGCATTGTATGCTTGCTATTCATTCAACGTAGTATTAAATTATACATTTTATAATCCGGTGTTGAATATACGATTTTGTTTTGAACCAGGGGAGTGTATCACAACTATATTTCATGATGAAACATTTTCTTCAGAATTTGTTGCCACTATGCAAAATAATACCCGGTCAGGCAGATATCTAAGTATAACCTGTCAGTTTCAGGCTGATTTGTATAAACTTTTTTTAATTTGAACAAACAGCTGAATTTGATTATGATGCCCAAAAGCGTAATCATATGTCGAAGTCAGTATTACATATTAAACGCGAGAAATTATCAAGGATTTATCCAGTTTTAATGTTTAAGTTTCGGGAAGCTGATATCTCTTTAACGAAAAAATGATTAACTTGTACCAAGTCATTACTTAAAGTCGTCTAAAAGTAAAAGTTTTAATATCTACTCAAATGTTTAAAAGCTATTTGCTTACAGCTTTACGAAACCTTTTTAAATACAAAGGTTTTTCTGCTATCAATATCATAGGTCTTTCATTTAGTATGACAGTCTGCCTGTTAATCGTAATGATCATTATTGACCAATTGAGTTATGACAATTTTCATAAGAACAGAGAAAGGATTTACAGGGTTTTGACCAATGATGAAATGTCAGATTTTGTGGTCACACAGTTTGCATGCACAGCCTATCCGATGGCAGAATATTTAAAATCAAATTATCCAATGGTTGAGGAAGCTGTAACGATTCATGGATACTATAATAGTGAGGGTAAATACAAAGATAAGATCATCCCAATTAAAGGTCTTTATACCAATTCAGACTTTTTCAGGGTATTTGACTTTGAACTGGTTGGCGGAGATCCTGAGCATGCTCTGGATGAACCCTATTCGATGGTTATAAGGGAAGAAGTAGCCAGGAAATTTTTTGGAGAAGAAGATGCAATAGGTAAAACAATATCAGTTGACACAACAAAAGAATATACGGTTACGGGGATCATCAAGGAGAATAATCAAAAAACCCATATCAATTTTGAAATCCTTGCGTCAATTAATTCTATGGAGAAAGATCTTTCAGAAGACTGGAAGGATGTCTATTCAAACTGGGCTTACATTATTTTAGAAGATGGATTCAATCCGGAGGAATTAAAACCGGCCTTTGAAAAGATAAGGGAAGAACAGTATTCGTCTGATCCTGAACTTGATTTTTCTTTTGAACTGCAGGCATTGACCGATATAACACTTGGGCCAATCCTTGGGAATGAAATAGGTTTCTTTTTACCCAAAATGGTCTTTATTGGAATGGTCATCCTTGCTCTGGTTCTGATTGTAACCGCGGCTTTCAACTATGCCAATCTTTCAATGGCACGCTCACTCATCCGTGCAAAAGAGATTGGGGTGAGAAAAGTAGTGGGGGCTAACCGGAAACAGGTTTTTTTTCAATTCCTGGTTGAATCTGTTGTTTCAGCATTATGTGCACTTATAATATCTTATTTCTTGTTGCAATTCCTGAAACCTGCCTTTACAGGTATGAAATTTATGGCTGATATGCAAATCTCACCTCAGGAAAACGTGAGAGTCTATATCTGGTTCATGGTTTTTGCCATTGCTACCGGACTTATTGCCGGACTCATACCTGCCATCTACATGTCCTCATTCAATCCGGTTACAATATTTAAGGATATTTCAGAATTGAAAATTTTTTCAAGGGTATTCCTGCGAAAGTTTCTAGTTGTAGCACAATTTGCGTTCTCCATTATTCTGCTGGTTACCATCGTCTTATTATTCCAGCAAATGAAATATTGGATGAATGCAAATTATGGATTTAATAAAGAGAATGTATTGAATATAAGATTGAAAGGTAATAACAGGGATTTGCTGGATAATGAACTCAGGAGACTGCCAGAAATTAAATCTGTTTCATGGTCCTCACACATTCCGGGTGTTGGAAACGTTTGGTCTGATGATGCCTGGACGGATAGCAAAGAGAATAAAATAGAGCTTTGTCATTTTTTTACCGACAGGAACTATATTGAGGTAATGGGACTTACACTGGTTGCGGGTATAAATTTTCCTGAAAATTACAATTCAAATAATGAACAGTATGTAATTCTGAACCAGTCCGCTGTTGATATCTTTAATTTCGGAACGCCACAAGATGCACTCGGTAAATTCATAACTATTAAAGATACAGTTTTAGTTGAAGTGATTGGTGTAGTTAAAGACTATAACTTCTTTGCTATGTTTGGTAAGATCAAACCAATGGCGCTCAGGCTTAACAGGGATACATATAATGTGGCACATTTACTGATGAGCACTACGGATATAAGCAGAACTATGAATAAGCTGGAGAGAATATGGAAAGAAATAGATCCTGTTCACAGTATGGAAGCAAAATTTCTTGATGATGAAATCAGGCAATACTATATGTTTTTCAGCGATATCCTATATATGATCGGTTTTACATCGTTGCTTGCCATTATTATTGCATGCCTCGGATTGTTCGGGATGGCAACCTATTCAGCAGAGACAAAAGTCAAAGAAATTGGAGTGAGAAAAGTGTTCGGTGCGAGGGGTTTGTCTGTAACTTATCTTGTGTCAAAAGGTTATTTAAACCTGATTCTTATTTCCATCCTGATTGGTATACCGGTTGCTTATTTTGGTAACAATTTTTGGCTCCAGAAACTTCCATACCGTGTTGCATTTGGTTTTGGGACATTGTTTATGTGTTCCATTTTCATCCTGCTATTGAGCCTGCTGATTATCGTATCGTTAAGCCTGAAGGCGGCTAATACCAATCCAGCGAGATCATTAAGATATGAGTAGAATAAAAAATTTTAATTAAATTCGCGGCGAAATTAAATAATCCTTATCATGAAAATTGGTGAGCTTATAGTGGGTGCAAGTTTTATTGTACTGATTGCCAGCCTGTCATATGGTTTTCATAATAAAGTAGTGATTGAGGGTGAGCCGGCTGATATTAAACCAACACCAGGATTTCCTGAGGAAATTATGAAAATAATTGTTAACTCATGCTATGATTGCCATACCGGTGAATCTCAGAATCAAAAAGCAAAGAATACCCTGGATTTTTTAAAGTGGAATGAATATAAGACCTCGAAAAAAGTTCAGCTATTGAATAAAATAGATGAGGTTATCAAAAAAGAAAATATGCCTCCTGAGAAATATCTAAACCGTAATCCTGAAAAGAGACTCTCAGAAGAACAGGTCGGCATCATTACGAAATGGACAGAGGAGGAGGCCGATAAATTGCTGGAATAGACTCAGGAAGATTTATAACCAATGGGCATATGAATCATTCTGGCCTTCATGAAAAAATTCCTGAAAATATTTTTACTTCTTCTAATCGCCGGATTTATTATTTTACAGTTTTATCAGCCCGAAAAAAATACAGGTGAACAATTGACTGAACAAGGCCTCATCTGGTCTACAGATATAGCGCCCGAACTTGGAGAAAAATTTATGATCTCATGTTATGACTGTCATTCTGATAATACCCGGTATCCTTTTTATGGATATATTTCTCCGATATCCTGGCTGCTTCATAAACATATTTCTGAAGGCAAGGAACGGTTAAATTTTTCCCGGTGGGCATTATATTCAGAAAAAGACAAAATCAGCTTGTTGATTGAAATTTGTGATGAGACTTCCAGCGGAACCATGCCACTTCCAATATATACAAAACTTCACAAGGATGCCAATTTATCGGTCGATGATATATTTCAGATCTGTGAATGGACAGAGCAGGAAATTGAAAATATTATTGGTGGCGAATAATATTAAATCCTGGGCCTGGATTGACAATTATGCGCTCATGGAGTTAAAAAAAGTGATTGATAGGATCACTGCCGGATAAATCCATTTGATAGGAGAAATTAACTGGAACTTTCATTATATATTGTAAAAACCATCTTTTTTTCTTGACAATTACATTGATTTTCATTAACTTACCCGACTTAACAATTAAATCAGATACAATGAAAAAAATTAAGATGTTCTTTTTGTTTACATTTTCTTTTTTTCTTTTTCTGGCAACATGCACAGAAAAGGTCAAAGAGGAAAAAATCCCCGTAACAACCTCATCTGAAAAAGCTGCCGAGCTCTATTCAGAGGCTTTGGGCGCAGGATTTGATGTTGAAATAGCGAAGGCAAATGAATTATATACCAGTGCCGTAGAAGAAGATCCTGATTTCCTTTTGCCATATTACCAGATGGCAATCTATGATCTGTATTTAGGGAATATGGAAAACTTCCGTGAACATGCCGAAAAAGCTGTTGCCATTGAAGCAGAGTTAAGTCCTGGAGAAGAATTATTACAGGAAGCTCTTGGAAAATGGCTGGAAGATCCCAAAGCAGACATAACTGAAACCGGTAATGAACTGGTTGAGATGTATCCTAATGATGAACAGGCCTATTACTTTCTGGCTTTTTGCCATTATATTGCTGGTAACCATAAGGATCAGATTGAAACATATAAGCAGGCATTGGAAATTGCTGAACATAAAGGAGCTATTTATAATAGTCTAGGGTATGCTTATATGAATCTCAAAAATTTCGAAGAAGCGGAAAAAGCTTTTAACACATACATCGAACTGGAACCCGATCTTCCCAATCCATATGACTCAAAAGGGGATTATTACATGGCGGTTGAGGACTACGAAAAGGCTACAGAGCATTTTATGAAAGCCTATGAAATTGATACTACCTGGGAGGTATCTTATAATAAAGCATTGAAAGCTAAGGCAATGCTGGATTCATTGAAAACAGAATAAATCCGAAAACTATTTTTTCTTTCAGCCCTGGAGTTTTAAGTAAAAAAACCGGGCTTTGTAATTTCATCTTAAATTAAGATAAATACAAGAGCACTAATTTTACATCGAATTTCAATTATATTATTTGCATTTCGCTATTGAATAATGTAAGTTGCTAAAAATGAAATTTTTATATAAAGCCTTTCCCAGTTCTCGGGACGGCTTCATATAAAGCTGATTATGAATATCATCGTCTTCACCAGCACAACAGGTTATATTAAATATTTGAGAATATTAGACTAAAACAAGTTTCCACACCAGGTTTACTACTAGCAGTAATATTCCCTCCATGTCTGAACATGATTTGTTTTGAAAGACTCAATCCGATACCTGAACCATTTTCCCTGGTTGAATAGAAGGGCACAAAGATTTCATCGAGGTCATTTCCCTCAATACCACAACCATTGTCAATCACTTTAATAATATGGTGTGATGATATACTATTACAAATGATTTTAAGCTTTTTATCCTCTGTTTGGGTGAGGGCCTGGATACTGTTTTGAATCAGGTTGATCAGGACCTGTTCAATCAGATGATTGTCGGCCTTAATAGTAAGTGAAGGATTTTCAAGTTCAGTTATGATCTGAATTGCGTTTCTTTCAAGCTCTGTCTCCATTAGCTTGATGATCCGGTCGATCAGGTTTTTGACATTGATTATTTCAATTTCAGGTTCAGGGATCCTGGTCACTTCCCTGTATTTTTCAACAAAATTATAAAGTCCTTCACTTCTTTCGTGGATTGTCCTTACACTTTCCCGGATATCGGCCACATCATCGTTTGTCAGATCCGTTGCTTTTCTTGTGGTACCCAGGTGATCTTCAACCAGCATCAGAACAGTTTCAGTCATCGAAGATATGGGAGTGACGGAATTCATGATCTCATGCCGCAGAATACGGATCAGCTTTTGCCATGCTTCTATCTCTTTTTGCTCAATTTCTGTACGGATATCCTGAAATGTAATGATCCTGAATTCTTCACCCAGGATAATCAGGTTTGACACCTTAACGGATAGTTTTACCAGGTCATTATGCAGGTTGATCTCGATAAGTTTGCTGGCACTTCCCCTCATAGTATTGATTTGACTGGTAAAGTCCGGTGAATGATTTATGATTTCCTGCCAGCTGCCGGGTTTCTTAATACCGAGGATCTTTATTGCCGGATCGTTAATCATAACAATTTCCTTTTCGCCCTTAAGGCATATGATTCCAATCATCATGTGGCTTATAACCGTTTGGAGATAATTGAACTGGGCTTCTTTTTCGAGTTTAATATTTGTAATATAATCTGAGATTTCATTGAATATCTCATAAAGATTCTTATAAGGATTTCCTGTTACACTGTCATTAAATTTTATTGCAAAATCTGCTTTACGCAGGTTTTCAATGAATCTTGTAAGTTCACGTTTTGTCCGTGTTGAAAAATAGATAAATTCGATCGTCTGGATGATGAGAATAAGGAATAATGTAAGGGGCAGGAAAAACAGGTCTTTTTCATCCATCATGGATGCAGTGAAACCTGTCAGATAGATATTTATCAGGAGAAGAACAATCCTGGTGATAAGTCCGGTTGCATGATTTCTAAATACCATATTTCCTTAGTCTTCTGTGAAGGGCTGTCCTTGATATACCCAGTTCAGCTGCGGCATGTGTGATGTTACCTTTATTTTGTTGAATGACTTTTTGAATGTGCAGCTTTTCCATCTCATCCAATCTGATGGCTTCTTTTTGTCTGCTATTCTGAACCATGGGTCTTCCGGGCATGAAATCAGTATAGTTAACCAGGTTTCTTTCCGATAAAATTACTGCACGTTCCACCGCGTGTTGCAGTTCCCGCACATTCCCGGGCCAGTGATGATGAGTAAGTTTTTCCATTGCAGCAGGGCTTACCTCCAGGCTGGTTTTATTGTATTTCTTTTTATAAAGTGAAAAGAAATGATTAAAAAGCAGGATGATATCTTCCTTTCTTTCCCGCAATGATGGTATTTGTATTTCAACCATATTGATCCGGTATAAAAGATCCTCCCTGAATTCATTTCTGCGTACCATTTCATTCAATGGCCTGTTCGTTGCACAGATTAATCTGAAATCAACCGGTAATTCTTTTACTGATCCGACACGGATTACTTTCCTGTTCTGAAGGACGTTAAGTAATTTAGATTGCAGGGTTAGTGAGAGATTCCCGATCTCATCCAGGAAAATTGTGCCGCCGTTTGCCAGTTCGAATCGTCCGGGTTTATCCTCAAGGGCATCAGTAAATGCTCCTTTCATATGGCCAAATAATTCACTTTCGAAAAGATTTTCAGAGATTGAGCCAAGATCAACAGGAATAAATATCTTTTGACTTCTTTCGGATTTTCGATGTATCATTCTGGCTATTAGCTCTTTACCCGTACCATTTTCGCCCAGTATCAACACATCCGCATCTGTTCCGGCTACTTTTTCAACCATTCCCAGGCATTTTTTTACAGCTTCTGATTCACCAATAAAAAGACCATATGGCTGGTTCATATCCTCAACAAGTTTTTGCTGTGTGCGACGAAGATGCTGCACCTCTTCCCTGGATCTTTTCAACTGGAGGGCTGCATGGATCGTAGCGAGCAATTTCTGGTTCTTCCATGGTTTTAGAACAAAATCTGTGGCACCGGCCTTGATAGTACGCACAGCCAGATCAATGTCTCCGTATGCTGTGATCATGATCACGACGACCTGGGGATCAATTGACAGGATTTGTTCGAGCCAGATGAATCCTTCTTCTCCATCCCGTTTTCCACGCTGGAAATTCATATCAAGCAGTACAACATCATAATTTCCAGATTTTATCTTTTCTTCAATATTTTCAGGTACCTGTTCGATCTGGATATCTGAAAAAAATCGCTTCAGGAATACATGCGCTGTTTTAAGTACATCATAGTCATCATCAATGACTAATATCTTTGCTTCTTCTTTTTCCAAAATTTAATTTATCATTTTGTGCTGCAAAAACGATGAGAGTGTTGATATTAAATTTGTAGAGCCGCGCCGCGGCGCGGCTCTACAGATAATATTATTTAAGTTTCCTACTTTTTAAAGTATTATCTTTCAATTAGTTAGGATTCAATGCTTTTTGTAATTTAACATTATATCATACTGTCATACAGCGCATCATTAAGGTCAAAGTACATTAT
>Ga0209636_10007786_pt1 | contig 10922 bp, 5 predicted proteins | sample DeeMarSWOR152_54_FD_187464 | JGI IMG/M metagenome (GOLD analysis project Ga0209636, IMG submission 187464) | Marine sediment microbial communities from White Oak River estuary, North Carolina - WOR-1-52-54 (SPAdes) (version 2) | ecosystem: Environmental > Aquatic > Marine > Intertidal zone >... | reverse complement strand
AGTCCTAAAAAAAACCAATTTTTTGCAGAAAATGAAATATTTCTCAGAAATTTTTTGCTTCTATCGGATTAAGTAAACGGAGGAAGTTTTCTCCTTCTTGTGCAGTTCAATAACGAAGCGATCTCACTCGGAATACTACCGATGAACCAATCGTATGCTCTCCCAGAATTTGAGCCTCCAGAGGTTATTGCGTCTTTTGTAAATTCGTAGCCAATTATTTCAACATCTGAAGGATAGATTTAATTGCCGAACATATGATCGAAGTTGAAATGTGTTTAATAGTGAAAACACCCCATTCAACTCACCAATATCAATTTGATCCCGGCTTTTTCCAATCTATCAAACACTCCCTGCCATTCTGCCGGTGTATGTGCCTAGGCCGTCCAAATCATCACTACCGGATAACCTTCTACCTTCAGCATGGCTGGATGTTCCTTGTACCGGTTTAAACATCGATGGTCCACGGCCTTCGCAGCCTCCAGGAGACAGCGATCACAGGTGGATGGCTCGACTCCGCGACGCTTCTCACATTCATGAACGAAGTTACCGGAAGCTGCCTTGTCACGCGTGCTGCGCGGTGCCAATCCGGTACGCCCGGGCCGCGGTGTCGTGGAATAGGGCAGCCTTCTCGTCCGGTGAGAAGGCCTTGGCGATCTGTTTGAAGGAGTTCCAGAGCACGCGGTATGAGCAGGAGAGCTTCTCGACCGGAAAGTTGCTCTCGAACATGCAACGCTCCGGGCCGAAGGCCTCGATGCACTCGAGGTAGTACGGGGCGGTGGCCTCTGCCATCTCGAGCGAGGTCGGGGGGAGGTCCCGATCCTGCCAGCCGAAGCCCGAGAGCGGCATGGCCAGACCGCCGAGCTTCATAGACACGTTGAGGCAGGAGGCGAGCTCCTTCATCCCCCGCTTCCACTCGGCGAACGCCTCCTCGCGGCGGCCGGCGTAGGGGCCAAGACCGACCACCCCGCCGACGTGGTCACAGACGATCGTCAGCTCCGGGAAAGCTCGCGCCAGATCGGTGAGCTCCCCAAACTGGTTCATGTAGGCCCAGGAATCGTAACTCAGGCCGAGCTTATCGAGGCAGGCGATGCCTTTTCGGAACTCAGAATCCCCCAGCAGACCGGGCGGAGAGCTCATGTAGGATTGACCGACCGCGGGGCTCGGATGCCATGCGCAGGCGTGGCGGATTCCCCGGAACCGGGGGCTGGCTGCGAGGTGGGCCTCGAGCACCGGCGCGACACCCTCACCGAGTCGCAGGTCCGCGTGGCCGACGATGGCCGCCGCGACCGCCGTGGGGCACTTCGGATCGGCCAGGCTCTTGCGGGCGATGCCCTCCATGAACTCGGTCTCGCCCACAGGCTGAAGCTCGACCGGTCCGTCCTGGCGGTAACCCGCCTGGCACTCCACGAAAACCGTATCAACCAGATTGAGGCCCCGGGCGTCGTCCAGTAGATCGGCCATCAGGTATCGAAAAAAGCTGGGCCAATCCCCCATGTGGTGGTGGGGATCGCAGATGGGTAGCTCGGGCTCCAGCGGCTCCTCGACCACCTGTTTGAGCCAGGCCCGGTGCTCCTGAACGTTCTTTCCCTTGCTCCAGTTCCTGGGGGTCGGTCGCGTACTCTTCGGCTCGTCAGCCGTGGCGTTGGCTGCGCTGCTGGCCAATGCGCCGGCCGCGGCGCCCAGCCCCACCTTGAGGAACGTGCGCCGATCCACTCTGCAGACTGATAGGAATTTTGATTCTTCAACCATGAAATTTCCCCCTATCCGATATTTCTCATATTAAGTGCTTGGCTACGCAACCAAGCCTTTAGATTCTACAATAATATCAAAATCTTCCCCGAATTAAAATAATCCAAGTTATTGTTTAGGATATTTTTTGCTAAATCCAAAAAACTTGAATCTCCTATCTTTCGATTGATGAGTGTCAGGGTACACGAAAGTCATCCTTCCCAGGAGCTGTAAAATGTCATATTGCTTCCAAAAGTCACCTCTTTCAGAAGCTTAAAAACAATCTAATTTCCAGGGGTGAGTAGACCGAGGGAATTTCGCCCTCGGCCCCTCCGAGAACCGGACTTGAATCTCTCAATTCATCCGGCTCCAAAAAAGTCATCAAGTCGGGCATGGATTCCAACTGCCTAGTTTTAAGCCCAATTCCAGAGAAATAAGCCAATCAACATCCTACAGTCGCATCACGCCGATTCACTCTATGCTGTTTAAAGTTTGGGGTGTTTGAGGTGCCATTCTGTCGCGCTTTCGTAGGCATGGCCTACCCGACAAAGTATGGCTTCCTGCAAATGGTGGCCAACGAACTGCACGCTCAACGGAATGCTATCTTTTGAAAAACCCGATGGTAGGCTAATAGTTGGGCTCCCACTGAAGTCGAAGGGCGCTGTGAAATGAATAGGGCTGAGACGGTCGTCATCAGGCATGTTCATCGGGCCGTATAGTTCTTCCCGTGTGATCAGCTCCGGTGGTGTGGGCATCGTGGGGCAGATTATGATGTCGACCTCTTCCAGAACACCCTTGAGCGCGCCATTGAAGGCCGCGCGCGCATTGTTCGCTCTGGCATAGTCGGCACCGCTAACTGACGCGCCGAGATCCAAAAAGTCTCGAAACCACGGGCCGTACTCGTCGGCGCGGTCTGGATAGTACGGTTCATGGGCCGCAACGGCTTCCGCTGCGCACAAGGTCATCCATGACACTGGTATGACATCGACTTTAGGCATCTTCACTGCGACTACACGGGCACCTAAACTCTTTAGGACAGTAACTGATTCCAGCACCCCTGCGCTCACTTCGGGATCGACACCTTTGGTAACGAAACTCTTATCTAGCCCGACTCGAAGTCCTCTTATGCCTGCGTCAATCCCATCCACCATAGGCGGCACCGGGTCGCGCAACGATGTGGGATCGTTAGCGTCGTACCCCGCTATAGCCTCTAACATGATGGCTGCGTCGGTGACACGACGTGTGAGCGGCCCAATATGATCCAAAGATTCGGCCAGGGCTAAAACTCCGTAACGGCTTACACGGCCCCATGTCGGTTTGAGCCCCACTATGCCACAAGATGCCGCAGGAAACCGGATGGAGCCTCCTGTATCCGAGCCCAATGAAGCAAAACACAGTCCGGCTGCCGTAGCCACGCCCGAGCCGCTGGAAGAGACACCCGTCCAATGGTCTTCGGCCCAAGGATTTACGGGCGCGTCGAACTCGGGGTGATATCCGCCCATGGCACCCTCAGTAAGGTTCAGCTTTCCGAGCAGAACCGCCCCAGCTGCTTCGAGCTTCGACACTACTGTTGCGTCATGATCCGGAATAAAATCGGCCAGTACCTTCAGGCCACCCATTGTCGGTACACCCTTTGTATAACACAGATCTTTGACTGCAATTGGAACACCATGCAAAGGTCCCCGATAGCTTCCGGACTGAATCTCTCTCTCGGCGGCACGTGCGGCGGCCAGCGCATGGCACGCCATCACAGTAGCGTAGCTGTGCAGTCGGACATCGATGGTATCGATCCGATCCAGAATCATCTGCGTGAGCTCGACCGATGAGATTTCTCTCGATTTAATCAGCCGGGCCACTTCAGTAAGACTGGCGTAATGCAGCGATCTGTGATCAGCTTTACCGGCTGGTGATGTTGTTAATTGAGGTGAACAAGCGTTGTGAAGCGACGCCACGATGCCACCAGCGAGTAATACTAGGAAATCTCGTCGAGATACTCGTCCACGACTATCAGGTTCTTGAGAAGTATTCATATGATCTCCTTGGATTTCTTTCAGTTCACGTTGCTCTTTTACAACACTTTCGCCTCTCAGTAACAAGTGACAGGATGCTCCGGTTGACGCCTAGTGGTCTGTGCATAAGCTGTAGGGCATAGTCCGATCTGGCTTCATGCGCCGGCCAGCGGATTTCATACTGTTCTATTGCGTCTTGTTCCTTTCAAGCAATTCCAAAGCCCGTATTTCCAGAAGTGAGACCTCACTCTGGAAATTTCATCTGCTGGACAAGGTCGTCGAATCGTGGATCGGATCGTAGCGAGTCCCAGGCGGGCCATATCTTAAGCAAAAGCATATCAAAGTTTCGTTCTTGTTGGGTCTTTTGCAGCCACCGAAATGCTTCATCCGTATCACCGAGGCTCGCGTAGAGTTCGGCGAAGCATGTTGGCAATATATATTCACTCTTGGCTCTTTCCTTTAATTCTTGAAGTAGTTTCTTGGCTTCGTCTTTCCTGTCTGAGGAAGCGTAAGCCCTTCCAAGTATACCAACCAAACGTGGTGTGCGCCCGGCTAGATTCATGGCTTTCTCAACAGATGTAACTGCCTTCGCGTACATGGACATGGATATATAATCTATTGCTAGATCGTCGATTGCTTCCACAAAACCTGGGGCTAATTCCAACGTTTTTTCGCGTTGTTCTATGGCTCGTTCAACCTGTCCGGAATACGAGTACATATCCGCAAGATGATTGTTGAGCACCGGTGCAAATGGATCAAGTTTCAAGGCTGTTTGTATCGTGTCAATAGCCTCATCGAAACGCCCAGCCATGACCAGATACCATGCAAGACCTTGGTATCCGCGGCTGTAGTTTGGATTGAGCTCGATGGCTCGCTCGAAACTCAGCTTTGCCTTATGCCAGTCCCAGTCATAAAAGAGAGATATCCACCCAACAGCAGCGTGAGCTACAACGCATGTCTCATCCAACCTAATCGCCGTATTTACAGCCGTCTTAGCTCTGGCGAAGCTCTCATTCGGTTCAGCGTATCCATAAACTGAAGGAACCCAATAGGCCATCGAAAGCCTTGCATAAGCCTCAGCGTAATTAGGTTCTATCTCGATAGCCTGCTTAAAGTAGTCAGTGGCCTTTTTCAAACTCTCTTCAGTAAGCTTGTCAAAGAAGAACTTGCCCTTGAGAAAGGCCTCATAGGCGTCGGGATTGACCGCTTCCGTTTGTGTGATTCGTACCTCTTCCTCAGTTGTGAGCACCGCCTCGATTTCCTGTGCGATGGCCATGGTCACCTGACTTTGTAGCGCGAGGATATTGCTGAACGTACCCTGGAAAAAATCACCCCATATCCGTTCGTCTGTTCTACCGTCAATCAGTCTCGCTGTAATCTGAACATCATTGCCCGCACGAATAACAGAACCTTCGATTAGTCCATCGACTCCAAGGTCCTGTGCGATTTCACGCATTGGTTTGGAGACGTTCTTGTACTGCATGGCTGAAGTCCGCGAGATGACAGTCAGTGCCTTGATCTTTCCAAGCTGGGTAATCAACGCGTCTGTCATACCGTCAACGAACCATTCCTCGCCAGCCTCACTCGAAATGCTCGTGAACGGCAACACAGCAATCTTCTCGATGGGTGCCTGGACAGATTTTGCCAATTTCTCTGAAGTCCCGGTTTCAGGTGTCTCTGGGAAATTCATCCGCCGCAAGAGCTCTTTGAAGTGGGGATCGTCGTGCAGAGTGTCGAAGAAAAACTCTGCTTTGAGCAGGCACATCCATCCTGAGCGCGTTTGGTATCCTTTATCCAAACATGTAAATGCCTTTACCTTGTCGTCAATGCCTATGTATACGAAGGATCGCGTGACAGGCGAGACATATCTCCCTTTTGCGGCTAACTCGTCCAACGCCTCAAGCTGTTTTAGCGCCTCATCTTTCCGTCCAAGGCGGCCATAGAGGAATCCGAGAAACCCCAACTCATCGCTCACATCCCCCTCCATGAGATTTATCTGGGTTTGAATTAGAGCTAACGCTTCCTCATAGCTGCCCTGGCCTGCATACAAATTGCCAAGGCACCAGTACCACAACGGATTGACTTGGTCAGGATCTGAATCAATTTCATTCTTGGCAAGTTGTATGGCTTCGTTCTTTTGCCCCGCATAGTACAGAGCTAAAGCCCTGAAAAACTTAACAAAAAAAGAGTGCGGATCGAGTTCCAATGCTCGTTCAATCTGTGATAGTGCTTCATCATATCGTTCCATAGCGTGTAAGAAGCCAGAATACTCTACATGAGCATTCACGCTGTTCGGATTGATTTCGAGGGCCCGCTTGAATTCCCTTTCGGCACCGGGCCAGTCCCATTCGTAATATTTTTTCACTATGCCCAGCGAGGTGTGCGCCTCTGCTAATCCTTCATCTATCGCAAGTGCCTTTTCTACCGCGGAACGCGCATTGGGCCAGGTGTCTTCCGGGGGAAGGATACTAAAACCACCCAGAACTGCGTATGCATCGGCCAACGCAGCATAAGCAAGGCCGTAGGTTGAGTCTATTTCAAGCGCCTGCTCGAAGTATTTTATAGCCTTCTTTAGATTCTGTTCCAGCCCACTACTATAGTAATGCCGACCCAGCAGGTATGCCTCATAGGCCTCGGGATTGACCACTTCTGTGCGTGTGATTCTCCTTTTTTCTTCAGGTGTGAGTGCAATCTCAATCTCCCGTGCAATGGCGAGTGTCACCTGGCTTTGCAGTGAAAGGATGTTGTTAAGGATTCCTGTGTAGTTTTCCGACCAGAGATGGGCATCGGTCTTTCCATCGACGAGATGTACTGTTATACGTACATCATTGCCTGCCTTCAGGACCGAACCTCTAATAATGGCATCCACGCCAAGTTCTCGAGCAATCTCCCTTGTTTGCTTTGCAGTTCCTTTGTATCGCTTGGCCGAATACTGACCTTTGACCATCAGAGCACTAATCTTGCCGAGTTCGGCACTAAGTTCGTCCGTCATTCCATCAACGAAGTATTCCTGCTCCAGGTCACCGGAAAGATTCTCAAACGGCAGCACTACAATCGCCCTGATGGGTTTAATAGCAACCCCTGAAATGGTTTTCCTTGACTGTTTTTCAAAAGGTCCTCCCAATTTTAGTGCTATGATTAATCCAAGAAATATTACTGTGGTCACGGCCACACCAGTTACAAACCAGGGCAATGCACGCCTTGACCAAGCTACAGGTAGAGTACGGTATACTTTTATAGATTCCGCTGGAATTGTTGAATGTCGTAATTCGGTAGTTGTGTCTTCAATTGTTATGGCAATATCACCGACATCGCGCAGACGACGGCGTGGCTCCTTCTCCAAACAGCGACGTAATAGAGCCACGATATTAGCCGGCGTGCCTTCTGGCAGTGTCCCCCATCTGGGTTCAGTTTGCAGGATATTTGCCAGCGTATCGGAAATCGTCTCTCCTTTGAAAGGGACTGTAGCTGTCAGCATCTCATACAACACGCACCCGAACGACCAAATATCGCTTCGCTTGTCAGTCGGCTTACCACGGGCTTGTTCTGGGCTCATATAGGCCGGTGTACCTATTGCCCGACCGGGCTCGGTGATAGTGGTCTTCTGGTCGGTCGTTTCACCGCCAACTACTTTAGCTAAGCCGAAGTCTAGGACTTTGACCTTACCTTCCGGCGTAATCTTTATGTTGCCGGGTTTGAGGTCTCTGTGAATAACATCATGCTCGTGTGCTGCGGCCACCGCTTCGGCTATCTGCAGCGCTATTGTTAACGCCTCTTCCAGTTTGAGTGGCTTCTTTGCTATTCGCTCAGCTAACGTCTGACCCGGAACATATTCGAGGACAAGATAAATGAGACCCTCAGCTTCTTCGAACTCGTCGTATATAGTGGCTATATTCGGATGATTCAACGATGCTAAAACTCGTGCCTCGCGAGTAAAACGAGACAGGGTCTTGGGATTATCCTTAACCTCGGGCGGCAGGCTCTTGATAGCTACTGAGCGGTCAAGCTTGGTATCGTGGGCCAGGTAAACCACCCCTGCACCGCCCCGGCCAAGCTCCTGCTCAATACGAAACGGCCCAATCTGCCTGCCAGGCCCTAATACTGAGCCGTCAAAAGACCGCGTCGGACCAGCCCCTTTACCCGTTGGCCGTTTGTTATTTTCTTTTTCAGGCTCACTCATCGAAAAACCTTCTCAGCAATACAAATTCTCAAACACTTTTAGAATAATCGGAACTCAATTCGCCCGAATTGCCTTTTTGGTCATTTATCTAATCTCATTTTCTTCAGAATCTCAATAAAACTCGGTTCTGAGCGTACGGAATCATAAACGGGTCTTATTTTGAGAAAAGTCAGAAAAGGATCGCGTCCTTTATATGCCTCTTTGAGCCAGTCGAAGCCCTTATCATTTTCACCCAGGGCAAAATGCAAATCTGCAAAAAAGATCGGATAAATATACTCTTGCTTTGATCTTTCCAACAAACTATTTAGCAATTGCTCCGCCTCTTCTCTCTTACCCATACGCGCGTAGGTAATTCCTCTCAAGTATTCAATCCATGGTTGCCAACCCTTAAGCAAGTCCTCAGCCTTTTGAATTTCTGCCAGAGCTTCTTCAAACATTTGCTTTTGCAAATAAGCCTTCGCGAGACTCCAGTGCGCCCTCCAGAATCCCTTGTGCATTGCAAGCACATTTTGGAATGCATCTATCGCTCGATCGTACTGGTGCATAGAATGATAAATCTCTCCTAAATCCGTATTTATCATGTTTGAAACGGGATCGAGCTTCTGGGCTTGTTTTATCTCAACTATAGCTTCATCGTACCTTCCCATACTATGTAAAAAGGTCGAATACCAGTGGTGAGCTGTCGCATAGTTTGGATTCAGATCAATCGCCCGCTTGAATTCACTCTCGGCATTCTCCCAATCCCATTCATAAACCGTCGAAATATATGCCAGTGAGGTATGTGCCTCAGCGAGAGTGTTATCGATACTCAGGGCTTTCTGGGCCTCCCTCTTCGCTTTCTGGAAAGCCTCATTAGGTTCCAAATGAGCATGAAATCCAAGTATGATGTAGCAATCTGCTAGTCCGGCGTGAGCAAGGGCATAAGATGAATCCTGTTGAATCGCCTGCTCGAAGTAGTGTATTGCCATCTTAGATCCGTCTTCCGTTCGTTTGTCTAAGAAGAACTGGCCCTTGAGAAAGGCCTCATAGGCATCGGGATTGATGGGCTTTGTACCCGCGAAGTGCAATTCTTCCTCTGGAGTGAGAGCAACTTCAATTTTCTTTGCAATTGCCAGGGTCACTTGGCTTTGCAGGGCTAAAATGTCGTCGAACGTGCCCTGAAAGATATCGGCCCAAATCTGTTCATCCCTCCTCCCGTCAATCAACTCCGCCGTAATCTGTACTTTGTCGCCCACACGAATAACGGTACCTTCAATAAGCCCATCTACCCCCAGTTCCCGTGCAATCTCGCGCACCGACTTGGAGGTGCCCTTAAGCTCCATAGCAGATCTACTCGAAATAACGGTGAGCGCCTTGATTTTTCCGAGTTGGGTGGTCAATGTGACTGTCATGCCATCTTCGAACCATTCCTCACCGGCCTCACTGGAAATGCTTGTGAACGGTAGCACCGCAATCTTCTCAATCGGTGCCTGAGGCGTTTCTGTCGGTCGTGCCGCCGCCCCCGCGTCCGGTGTCTCCGGGAAATTCATCCGCGCCAGCAAATCGTCAAACTTTGGATCCGACCGTAGTGGATTCCAATACCAATCATGTCTGAGGAAAAGTATACCATAGTTCCGTTCTTCGTGGGCTTTTTTGAGCCACTTAATTGCTTCATTCGTATTTCCGAGGCTCGCATAGACCTCAGCGAAGTATATTGGCAAAATATATTCATTTGTGACTCTTTTGTGTAATTCTTGCAGTAGTGTCTGGGCCTCTTCTTTCATGCCTGACAATGCATAAGCTCCAGCAAGACTCGTTACTAAACGCGGTGTGCGCCCTGCGAGATTCATGGCCCTCTCGATCTCGGCGACTGCCTCCGAATTCCGGGACATGGCCGCGTAGCTATCTGCCAGACCTATAATCGACGGCAGGTAATTTTGGTCGAGTTCAAGTGTATTCTTATACTGTGTTACCGCTCGTTCAAACTGCTTGGATAGCCCATAGATACTTCCAAGCGCATCATTGTACATGAGCGAAAGTGGGTCTAACTTCAGAGCTGTTTGTATCGCGTCAACAGCCTCATCAAGACGGCCCGCCACTACCGAATACCAGGCAAAACTTTGGTAAACGAGGGGATCGTTGGGATTGAGTTGGCGGGCCAGATTAAATTCCCGTTCAGCCTTAACCCATTCCCAGTCGTAGACCAAGGCTATCCATCCGGCTGCGTAATGAGCCATGCTGAGAGAATCATCCAATCCAATCGCTTTATCTACTGCCCACTTGGCTTTGCGAAAGCTTTCATGTGGTGTAGCGTATCCGTAAGTTGAAGGAATCCAGTAAGCGGGTGCAAGTCGTGCATAGGCTTCAGCATAGTTTGGATCAATTTCAATGGCCTTCTCAAGGTATTCCACTGCTGATTTGAAACCTGCTTCCGTAAACTTCAAGAAGAAGAATCTGCCTTTGAGAAAGGCTTCATATGCTTCGGGATTGACCGCTTCCGTGCACGTGATGCGCACTTCTTCTTCAGGTGTGAGTGCAACCTCAATCTCCCGTGCAATGGCCAGTGTTACCTGGCTTTGCATCGCCAGTATGTTGGTGAGGGTTCCCGTGTAGTTATCCGACCACAAATGGGCATCTGTCCTCCCATCGACGAGCTGCGCCGTGATGCGCACATCATTCCCCGCCTTCAGGACCGACCCTTCAATCACGGCATCGACACCGAGTTCTTTTGCGATTTCTGGTATCGATTTTTCGGTGTTTTTGTATCGCATAGCTGAAGTGCGGGAGATAATTGTGAGGGCTTTGATTTTGCCGAGTTCGGCACTTAGGGCGTCTGTCATGCCATCCACGAAATATTCCTGCTCCGGATCACCGGAAAGATTCTCGAAAGGTAGCACTACAATCGCATTGATGGGTTTCGCAACAGTCGGTAAAATCACTTTTGCCGGCTGCTTTTCGGGAGATTTCACGAATTTTAGCGCTATGATTAATCCGAGAAATACTACTGTGGCCACAGTAGTATTTCT
>Ga0209636_10007785_pt1 | contig 10923 bp, 13 predicted proteins | sample DeeMarSWOR152_54_FD_187464 | JGI IMG/M metagenome (GOLD analysis project Ga0209636, IMG submission 187464) | Marine sediment microbial communities from White Oak River estuary, North Carolina - WOR-1-52-54 (SPAdes) (version 2) | ecosystem: Environmental > Aquatic > Marine > Intertidal zone >... | reverse complement strand
GCCAAGAACATAGATGGCGAGAACTCCAAAGAGCCCAAATATTGCAGGATAAAGCACCGCAGTCGTCATCAAATCAATTTGAATTCCCAAAGCTTGAAAGCCTAAGTATAATAGGGCTGCAGAGAAAGGAATTCCAGGGTAAGATGTCTGTGGAATATTACGCCCAAACGGCACCCACGTACTCCAATCATACCAGCCAAACCAAGCTGCGAACCCATTCTCTAAAATGAATTCAACCTCTCGAAGGTTATACCACGGGTCAAACGCTCGTATAATAATTGGAAAACCAATTGTCGGAAGAAGCCGAATCATCAAGGCAAGAACACAGATACCAATCAGTCCTACGGCTGCCATTACATTAGCCCGAGAAATATCCATTCGTGGACCATGTATGTATCGTCGAAGGAAAGACCAAATGGATCGAAGTGAATCCCGTAATGGCATCCGGTCACCTAGGTGTAGGAAGAATGGTGCCTTGATAATTCCGTGTACTTAAAAAAGTTCTCGTACCGACCACACACGTTTTCTGAGTGAGTCCTCATTTTCCTAGCTCTTCAACGAATTTCTTGTAATCATCGGCACTTAATAAAGACTTGAGCTTATTCGGATCAGAAACTTTGATGGCCACCATCCATCCTTCTCCATATGGATCATTATTCACAAGCTCTGGCGCTTCTTCAAGTTTTTCATTAACTTCGGCCACTTCTCCTGAAAGGGGAGCAAAAAGCTCTGAAGTAGCTTTAACCGAGTCAACGGTGCCAAAAGCTTCACCAGCTTCGACTGCTGTGCCCACCGAAGGAAGTTCCACCATTACAATTTCATGTAACTCCTCCTGGGCATAATCGGTAATACCAACCCGTACGACACCATCTTCTTGCCGTACCCATTCATGTTCTTTCGTATAGAGCAATTCCGCAGGAATTTTTGTCATGGTTTTGAAAACTCCAGACAATTGTCTGATTCCGTGTTTCACTCTTTCCGCTATATAGCTCTTTAGTTGTAGCTCTGTCAAATCAATTGATCTGAAAATTAAATTCTGTTCGTTTTGATACAATTCTACAAACACAATGTTGTCGCCGCTAGTTGGGCGGAAACATTAAACGGCTGTCTTGAGACAAGAAGGTTACAGCCCTTTGGGGCAGTGCTTGTCAATGATGCAGGAACCGATTTCCACTGAAGACCTACTTCAGATGGAAAAGTTTCGGACAACGGTAATCAAGCATGGTCCACTTTCTCAAAAGCTAATTCAGGACTTGATTAGTAGAGAAAGTTGACTTTGGCTCGGAAGAACCCCGAAGCAGTTTTAAGTTCCTGATTGCCCTATCACTCATACCCTCTGCGGGGGACCCTTCCGAAGGGTCTATGCCACTTAACCGGTGGCGGGGGTATCTACCCTGAGTAGACCCCACAGCCAAGCATGGTCAACGGCGCAGGAGTCACTTGCTTTTGCAGGTTGACGGCGTAACTCAAGATCTAACCATGCTTAGGAGACATCCTGTCCGGCAGCGGTTCGAGGGTTCGAAAGAGCATGTTCTGCGAGCTCCGAAATTCCCTCCCCCCGCACCACTATCCCATCGTTACCTTTTTGACTACGCTTTCCCTAGCCAATGATACAGGTTTCCATCCCACGGGGCGCCAAATATGCTACATGTGGTCTATCTTATGCACCCAAGCGGGGTCTGTCTTCTAGACCAAAAATTCGGAGAGCTAGAACTCGACTCCACGTTGGTTGCAGGCTTCTTTTCTGCCATCCGGGAATTCGCCCGCATGGTATCCAAAGGAAAAGGGGAAGCCCGAATCGTGGAGATGGGTGAGTTTTACATCACCTACGCTGCTGGCGATTACATTGTCGTAGCTGCAGTAGTTGATAGGGACGACAATCGACTCCAAGTCCTCCAAGCGCTTGATAAAGTAATCGACCGATTTTCAGACCAATATGAAGAAACCCTCAAAACATGGGATGGAAAGTTGGTCTTTTTCTCCTTCACACCTGAACTCAATCAATTGCTCAATAATGGATTCATAGGTAAAAACGACGTACCCGCTCCGAAACTCAAACGAGGGCTTCCACGATTAATGGTGAAACTAGGGCAAATAAGCGAACAGGAATACAACGTTGCCAAACAATGTGATGGCAAACATTCACCCCGAGAAATTGCCCAAATTGTCGGACTCCCTCAAGACGATGTAGATGTGCTCTTGTATAAACTTGTCAAACTCGATCTAATCAAGTAACTTCGTTCTTGTACAGGTGCCTGGGTTATTCGCGCTCTTCAAGTAATACTCCCAGAGCGATGAGCATGAGGGCGATAAATACAAGGATTGGCGCAAGAATGTTGGCTAGAAATGGGTAAATTGAGTCCAAGAACCATGAAAACGGTTGAATGACACGACCCCCATAATAGATTAGGAACCCAGTGCCCAGCAGGAAGTTACTCCTACGTAACTGACCCGTTAACTGTAAGCCAATATAGAAGAAGAGGGCAGGTAAAACGATCACGTAGAGAGGAAGAATCACATAGTTTGCGATAGCATACCCAATAGTAATATCACCGGCAATTTGAGGTGACCAGAAGAGGTAGGGGAAAATGAGGGTTAAAATCGCTACGATGAGGGGTGGAGAAGAAATGAGGATAACTTGCCAGAATTGCCTTTCAAGAATCTGAAAGGTTAGGGCAAGGAAAATGGTGAAGATTGCTAACCACGAGACAACGGTGGCTGACATCCACCAAATTACATCCTGTTGGTAATAATCCCAAATCAGGTAAAAAACCCGAGCAACACCCAAGAGGAGGAAGAATAGTCCAAACCCGAGATGAAACGGATTCTTTGATTCTCTGAACCGGAAAAGTAGGAAATAGACAAACAGCAGTAGGAAGTAACCGATGATAACAAACCAACCACCGATAATTACCGTTTCAATTGCATTGAAAACTCCGTAAGCCATAAACAGTCCCCACGTACGTATTGTCTAGAAGATTCTTTGCCTCTTGAAATATAAGCCTGCTGCTCGCAAAGAGCGTCCAAATGAAGGCTGTCAAAGGCAAATCTTTATACCTTTACAAACGTAAAGGCTTGGCGCCAAATCCTCGGGGGTGACTTCATGATAGATCGACGGATAATTGATGGGTCAAAAATCGACCCTGAGCTAGCAGATGAAATGGAAAAAGCTGGTCTGGATCGTATTCGCTCCTGCATCCAATGTGGAACGTGCACAGGTTCCTGTCCTTCAGGACGCCGTACTGCTTTGCGAACGCGCCAACTGATACGGAAGGCGCTCCTTGGGTTCCGAGAGGAAGTACTATCTGATCCAAATTTATGGCTTTGTACTACATGTGGAACCTGTACGGAGCGGTGTCCTCGGAAAATTGATGTCACCGAAGCGATTCTCTTTTTACGAAATCTTTCCTGTGAGGCGGGTTATATGCGACCGCAACACAAAGGCGTGTCTTACAAACTAATCGAAACAGGACACGCGGTTCCGATTGATGATGATAAATGGAAGAAGATGCGTGAGGACTTGGGTCTTCCACCCTTACCTCCTACCGTACATTCCTATCCCAAGGCTGTGAAAGAAGTCCAACATATCATCAAGAAAACCGGATTTGATAAACTCGTCAACTACAAGGAGGGCAAAGAAGATGGTAAAACATAGGTACAGCTTCTTCCTTGGCTGTGTGATTCCTAATCGACTTCCACAAATTGAAGCAGCAACACGCCTCGTGGTTCCAAAACTCGACATCGAACTTGTTGAGATGAAAGGAGCCTCATGTTGCCCTGCGCCAGGTGTCATCAAATCTTTCGATATTGATACATGGCTTGCACTAACTGCCCGGAATATTGCTTTATCAGAAGAAAATGGGCTGGACATTCTAGTCCTATGTAACGGTTGTTATGGAACGTTAATTGCCGGCGTTGCTGGACTAAAAGACCCTGACACACGAAAACGCGTAAACAAGATATTGAAAGGAACTGGGCATCAAGTTAAGGGAACAATCACTGCCAAGCATCTTGTTGAAGTGCTCTATATGGATGTGGGGAAGGAAGCCATCGAAGAAACTGTTGTGAATCCAATTGATGCCCGTTTTGCGATTCACGTCGGGTGTCATCTACTCAAACCAGCCGATATACGTCCTTGGGGCTTTGTTGAAGACTTCATGCTTGTCGACGAACTAGTTGAGCTCGTTGGTGGAACAACCGTCGATTACAAACTCAAGGATATGTGTTGTGGAGCTGGTGGTGGTTTACGATCCGCTGAACTGGAAGTTTCCAATGATATGGTCAGAGAAAAGATAGAAGCCATGCAACGGGCCAAAGTTGACGCCTTAGTCAATGTGTGCAATTTCTGCCATCTACAATTTGACGTCGGTCAGATGCAATTGAACAACCAATATGGAACTGACTATCAAGTTCCCGTTCTGTATTACACTCAGCTCCTCGGGCTAGCCCAAGGCTTTACTCCGAAACAAATGGGGTTAGATAAACACTACATATCCACGAAACCCTTCTTGGAAAAAATTGGGATGAGCGTGTAATGTTGACGCGACAGGAACGAGTACCCATTCTACCAGAAGAAGAATCCGAAATGAAGTGGCGCATAGTCGTCAACGAGGACTGGTGCAAAGGCTGTGGCTTCTGCTACACCTTCTGCCCACGCGAAGTGTTAGAAAAATCCGATAAATTCAACACCAAAGGCTACTATCCTCCTGTCGCAACTAATATTGATCGATGTGTTGGGTGTAAGCTCTGTGAAGCCATTTGTCCTGACTTTGCCATCCACGTAGAAGAAAACGCCAAGTCAAAAAAGGGTGAGAAGTGATGGAAAAGCCGATTCTTACAGGGGAAATGTTCACTCAAGGCGACATTGCCGCAGCAGAAGGCGCGCTTGCAGCAGGTTGTCGCTTCTTCGCCGGGTACCCCATCACTCCAGCCACCGAAATTGCTGAACGGATGGCATATCGACTTCCCCGCATTGGAGGTCGATACATCCAAATGGAGGACGAAATCGCATCCTGCACCGCAGTCGTTGGCGCATCCTATTCCGGTCTCAAAGCAATGACTGCAACCTCCGGTCCTGGTGTTAGCTTAATGAACGAAACCATCGGGCTAGCTGCTATGACCGAAGCCCCCATGGTCCTCGTAAACGTCATGCGTGGTGGTCCCTCAACCGGGCAACCCACTGAAGCCAGTCAAAGTGATATCATGCAAGCCAAGTGGGGAAGTCATGGTGACTACGAAATCATCGCCCTAATCCCCTCATCTGTCCAAGAAATGTTTGATCTCACCATCAGAGCCTTCAACCTCTCGGAGCAGTACCGGGTTCCCACTTTTGTACTTGCTGATGAAATCATAGGACACATGCGAGAACGCCTCATCATTCCTCCAGAGGACGAACTTGAAATAATCAATCGCAAAAAACCTACAGTCCCACCTGAAGAATACCTCCCATTCAAACCCGAAACCGACCTTGTACCTCCAATGGCCACATTTGGAGAAGGTTATCATTTCTATGCCACGGGCTTAACTCATGACCAAAAGGGCTACCCTGTCATGACAGATGAAGCCCAATTAGCACTCGTTCCACGACTCTGCGACAAAATCCGAAAGAACGCTGACAAAATAACACAAGCCGAAAGTACCGAAACCGAAGATGCTGAAATCCTACTTGTCGCTTATGGTGGAGAGGCACGAACAGCAATGCGCGCTGTCAAAGATGCTCGGGCTGAAGGGATGAAAATCGGATTATTCCGTCCTATCAGCGTATGGCCATTCCCCAAAGACCAATTGAAAGATGCCGCCGCCAACGCTCAGCAGGTGATTGTTGCTGAGCTTAACTATGGTCAATTGGTAGGTGAAGTAGAACGGATCATCCGAAACGAAGTCCCTGTCCACTTCATCCCTCGTGTGTGTGGAACTCCCCACACGCCGGATGAACTCATGAAAGAAATTCGGAGGCGAATTAAGTGACCGAAACTTCACGAATCTCAACAATTGAGGAACATCCAATCCTTGAATATATTCGTCGTGATCGACTCCCACACATCTTTTGTAGTGCATGTGGTATTGGCACGGTTCTCCAATCATTTGCCACCGCACTCCGCAGTCTAAATTATGATATGGACAACATGGTAATCATTAGCGGGATTGGCTGCACCGGACGAGCAAGCGGGTACTTTGCAGCCGATAGCTACCATACAACACATGGACGCGCAATTGCCTTCGCTACTGGTGTCAAAGTCGCGAATCCCAAACTGAAACCCGTCGTTATTAGTGGCGATGGTGACTTGTTCGCCATTGGTGGAAACCACTTCATTCATGCAGCCCGTCGCAACGTCGATATGCTCGTCCTCTGTGTCAACAACTTCAACTATGGCATGACCGGCGGACAGATGGGACCTACAACTCCCGTCTCTGCGATAACAGTCACATCGCCTGATGGCAATATTGAGCACCCCTTTAACCTAGTTAGTGTAGCGGCCGCTTCTGGAGCTGTCTTTGTCGCTCGATGGACAGCCCTCCATGCCCGCCGACTCACAAAATCTATTGAAAAAGCCCTCCAAAAGAAAGGTTTCACATTCATTGAGGTTGTTTCTCCCTGTCCCACCTTATACGATCGATACAACCGCCACGGCACCGGTCTTGAAGTAATGAAAAAATATCGAGAAATCTCTGTCATCCGTAACTTCTCCGACCCTATGCAAGCAGAAATCGACTATCGAACCCGCATTGTCTGTGGCGAGTTCGTCGACTCCGAAAAGCCTGAATTTTCAGATCTTCTCGAAGAACATGGAAAAAAACTCCAGAAAGGTGATTAAGCGACAATGACCCGTACAGAAATTCGACTCGGTGGTTTAGGCGGACAGGGCATTATAAAATCTGCAGTCATCATCGGTGAAGCCGCCTCCATTCATGATGGCAAAGAAGCTGTACAAACGGCTTCATATGGTCCCGAATCCCGAGGAAGCGCGTGCAAAGCCGAAGTCATAATTTCAGATACGCCAGTCGATTATCCACTTGTGCTAACACCCCATATAATGGTAGCATTATCGAATGATGCATTCCACAAATACAAGAACGATTTGGGTGAGGGAGCCATTGCGATTATCGATTCAGACCTTGTAAAAGCGGGAAAAATTAAACCCGGTGTACAGGTGTACCAAGTGACTGCTGCAACAACAGCACACAATGTGCTGAAAAATCCCCTCGTAACAAACGTCGTGATGTTAGGTGCTTTCACGGCGATAACCAAAATAGTCACCCCCGAGGCAATGCAGAAAGCCATTGCAAATGCATTCCCCCGATACCGGGAACTCAACCTCCGTGCTTTCGACGAGGGTATGAAACTCGGACAGGAAGCATTGGAACAATCATCTAAAACAAAGTGAAAAACCGATGTCCACTGAACAACCTAAAATTGGCGTCTTCATCTGCCACTGCGGATCCAACATCGCAGGCGTAATCGACATACCTACCCTCGTCGAATACGCAGCGACACTCCCCAACGTCGTCGTAGCTGAAGACTACCGATACATGTGTTCTGATCCAGGGCAAGATCTCATCCGAGAACGTGCACGAGAAAAAGATCTAAACCGTGTTGTTGTCGCGGCGTGCAGCCCAACGCTCCACGAACCCACTTTCCGCCGCGTCCTCGGAAGCATAGGGCTTAACCCCTTCTTCTTCGACATGTCCAACATCAGAGAACACTGCTCATGGGTGCATACCCACGAAGAAGAAGCTGCCCTCGAAAAAGCCAAAGATCTAGTTAAGATGGCTGTCGCGCGAGCAGCCGAACTAGAACCCCTCCAAGAAAAGGAAGTCGATGTCAAAGCTAACGTGTTGGTGGTTGGTGCGGGTATCTCAGGCATCCAAGCTGCCCTCGATATCGCAGATGCTGGATTCAAAGTGTACCTCGTTGAAAAAGAACCAAGCATCGGCGGACATATGGCCCAACTCGATAAGACCTTCCCCACGTTAGACTGCTCTAGCTGTATCTTAACACCTAAGATGAGCCTTATAGGACAGCATCCCAACATCGAACTTCTCACCTATAGCGAGGTTCGAGAGGTTGAGGGGTATGTCGGCAACTTCAAGGTTAAAGTCGAACGGAAACCCCGCTACGTCATCGAAGAAAAATGCACTGCCTGCGATGACTGTGTGGAAGTTTGCCCCGTTAATGTCCCTGACGAATTTAATGCTGGACTCGGTTGGCGTAAAGCCATCTACATCCCCTTTGCCCAAGCAGTACCCAATGCTCACGTAATAGATACTGAACATTGCCTAGGCATGACCCCAATTGCCTGCGGTAAATGTAAAGACGCCTGTGAAGCAGAAGCCATTAACTACGAGATGAAACCTGAAATCCTCGAACTCGATATCGGTGCAATCATTGTCGCCACAGGATTCAAACTCTTCAACGCCTTGAGGCAACTCGAATATGGCTATGGCAAATACCCTGATGTCATGACCAATCTAGAAATGGAACGCATGCTCAGTGCAGCAGGACCCACCGAAGGCAAAATACTCCGCCCTTCAACCATGAAAAAGCCCAAACATATCGCCTACATCCAATGCGTAGGCTCACGGAATGAACGCTACAACAGTTACTGCTCCCGAGTCTGTTGCATGGCCGCACTAAAACAGGCTCGACAAATCCGTGAGAAATACCCCGACATAAAGGTCACCATCTTCTACATCGATATGCGCGCCTTCGGAAAAGGCTATGAAGAATTCTATGAAACCACCGCCCGAGAATACGGCGTCAACTTTGTTCGCGGTCGCATCTCCGAAATCAGAGGTTCCTTTGAATCGGACCGGATTGTGGTTCGAGGGGAAGACACCTTCTTAGCACAGCCTGTAGAAACTGAAGTCGATATTGTCGTCCTCTCCTGTGGCATCGAAGCGGCAAAAGACCAAGGAGAACTTGCCCGAATTTTTGGTATTCAACTAAGCGCCGACGGCTTCTTCTTAGAAGCGCACCCCAAGTTGCGTCCGGTTGAGACCAACACTGACGGCATCTTCATAGCGGGTGCCGCACAAGGACCCAAAGATATCCCTGACTCAGTAGCTCAAGCAAAAGGTGCTGCAGCGAGTGCCCTCTCCATGGTGGCTGCTGGTCGTGTGAAAGTCCAACCTTATACGGCTGTCGTCAACGAAGATCTTTGTGCTGGATGCGGTATCTGCGAAGCATCCTGTCCCTACGGAGCAGTCAAAGTAGTAGACAATATCGCTCAGGTCACTGAAGCCCAATGTAAGGGCTGCGGAACCTGTGCAGCCGCTTGTCCCAACGAGGCCATCGCACCCCAACACTTCACTATGGACCAAATTATTGCCCAACTCGACGCACTCTTCAAGGAGGCAGAATAACCATGACCAACAAAAGTTGGGAACCAAAAATAGTCTGTTTCGCCTGCCGATGGTGTAGCTATGCTGGTGCCGACATGGCAGGCACTTCTCGCATCCAATACCCGCCCAATGCGCGCGTCATCCGTGTCAATTGTAGTGGACGCGTCGATCCCAACTTCATTCTTCGTGCCCTGAAACTCAACGCCGATGGCGTTCTCATTGCTGGCTGCCACTTTGGCGACTGCCATTACGTCTCGGGGAACTATCAAACCTCTCGCCGAGTCGCCCTTCTTAAAGAGTACCTTAAAGAAATCGGAATCGAACCCGAAAGACTCCGCCTCGAATGGATTTCCGCTGCAGAAGGGCAAAAGTTTGCAGAAACCATGAAAGCATTCGTAAATGAGATTAAGCTTTTAGGACCTAATCCGCTCGCAAACGGAGGACCTGAATAAGATGACCAAACCAACCCTCGCTGTTGAGACACTCAGCATCTGCTCTGGCTGTGAAATCGCCATCTTAGACTTGCACCAGGCTCTGCCAGGTGTACTGGACGCCATTGACCTCAAATATATCCAAGTCCTCATGGACTTCCGTGAACCTCCCAAAGAAGGCGTCACCGTCGGTTTCGTCTCAGGAGGAGTCCGCAATGAAGAACAGGTCGAACTCCTCCACAAAATGCGCGAGCGCTCAACAATCCTTGTCGCCTTTGGAGCCTGCTCTGCCTTCGGTGGTATACCCGGGCTCGCCAACCTTCACACAAAGGACGAACTCTTACAAGAAGTCTACATCGATACAGTAAGCACGGTCAACCCAAAAGGTGTGATTCCTCACAAAGTCGTTCCTCCGCTTCTTGAAGAAGTTCACCCTATCAGCGATTTTGTCAAAGTTGACTATGTTCTTCCAGGCTGCCCACCACCGCCCAAACTCATCGCTGAACTCGTCACCTGTCTCCTCGAAGGCAAGGAATTCCGCCTCGAACCCAAAACCGTCTGCGACCAATGTCCTCTTATCAAAGATGAAAAAAGCGTCACCAACTTCATCCGTTGGGGTACTAAGAAAATCGACCCCGAACGCTGCCTCCTTGAACAAGGCTTCCAATGCCTCGGTCCCGTCACTCAAGGGGGCTGTGAAGCCCGCTGCCCAACCGCCCTTGCACCTTGCCGAGGCTGCTTTGGACCTACCGAAAATGTCCATGACCAGGCCGCTAAAATGATAGGCGCCATCGGTTCCGTTGTCGTCCAAGACCCTACCAAAGCCCCTGCACCTGAACAAATCGTGAAGGAAATTCCCGACCTCATCGGCACATACCTCCGATTCAGTTTAGCCGCATCTACCTTCAAAAAAGCGCTTCACACAAACGTTGTAAAAACGAAAAAGGGTGTAAAAGCATGAGTCAAAAAGGAAAAACTATTAAAATCGCTCCCGTCTCCCGCGTCGAGGGACACGGAGCCGTTACCATTCAACTCGACCAACAAGGCAACGTCGCCGATGCCCACTTCCACGTTATGGACGTACGCGGCTTCGAGATGTTTATGCAAAACCGTCCCGTAGAAGAAGCCCAACGCATCGCCACTCGCATGT
>Ga0209636_10007784_pt1 | contig 10924 bp, 10 predicted proteins | sample DeeMarSWOR152_54_FD_187464 | JGI IMG/M metagenome (GOLD analysis project Ga0209636, IMG submission 187464) | Marine sediment microbial communities from White Oak River estuary, North Carolina - WOR-1-52-54 (SPAdes) (version 2) | ecosystem: Environmental > Aquatic > Marine > Intertidal zone >... | reverse complement strand
GTTGGGGCACCCGTTTGCGTCCTTTGACTTGTACCTTGCCTAAATCACTTATGCCAGTAGTTAATAAACCTATTATAGAGCGTCAAATGCTTTTATTAAAATCAGCTGGTGTTAAAGAAATAGTACTGGCCGTTAGTGTCATGGCAGATATTCTACAAAATCATTTTAAAGATGGGAAGACTTTAGGCATTAAAATTCAATATACTGATGAGAAAGAACCATTAGGAACTGCTGGGGCTATAAAATTAGCTGAAGATTATCTAAAAGATGATAACTTTTTTATGTTAAATGGAGATGTCATTTTAAACTTTGATTTTAAAAAAATGATTAATACTCATAAAAGCTGCAAAGGAATAGGTGTTATTGCTAGTAAAATTGTTCCTGATCCTTCAAGATATGGGGTCATTATAGCTGAAGAAAAATCGAATAAAATATTGAAATTTCTTGAAAAATCTGAATATATTCCTCCAAATGGAAAAAATAAACCAATGCCAGTGAATGCTGGAGTTTATAGTCTAGAATCTGACATTTTTCAATACATAGAGCCAAAAAAGAAAGTATCAATTGAAAGAGAGATATTCCCTATAATTGCAAAGGAAGGAAATTTATATCACTACCCAATATCTGGTATTTGGAAAGACATTGGGAAACCAGAAGAATTATTAGAAGGAAATATTGAACTAATGAAGGACATATTAGTAAATCTAAAAGAAAAAAAAAAAAACTTAATCGATGAGAATCTAGATATAGAAGGAAAAGCAATGTTATATCCACCTGTTACTATTGGGAAAAATGTTGTAATCAGAAAAAATTGCAGAATAGGGCCAAATGTAATAATTGGTGATAATGTGTATATAGGGTCTAATACAAAAATCAAGAATAGTTTAATATATAACAAAGCGTACATTTCTGATAATGTGAAATGTGAAAAAACTATAATAGCAGATAATTGTTTACTTCATGATGGGGTCGAACTAATTGGAAATAAGGAGAATTTGGTAATTCTTTCTTCTTTTGTGGAAGTGTTAGATAATGTAAAGTTAATTGCTCCTTTTAATTCATCATTAACAGTATGTCATCATGATGTAGTGAGATTGGATGTCTCCTAATATAAGATATTAAATTTCTTCACGAAGTTTCATAATTTTCTTTTTCAATTTTTTAATTCGAGAATCAGAGACATTATAAATTAAAAAATCCTCGAGAATTTTTAATGCTTTTTGATAGTATTGAATAGAATTAATATAATCACCATTTTTTTCTGCATTTTCCCCCGTTTCTAAATTAAAGTCTAATTCTATTTGTTTAACTTGTTTATCTAATTCAAGCAGCATGTTTGAGATTCTTTCGATTTGTGTTTTCAAATTAAATTTTTTGGCTAAAAATAAAGCCTTTTTATATTCTTGTTTACCTACTTGATAAGCTAGAGCCTTCTCAGCGGCTTTACCTTTTTTAATTAAATCTTTTATCATTTTAATTGCTGATTCTTCCTCTAGGTCTTCTATTTTTTCGCTTAAATTATCAAAATCTGAATTTGTTATAATTATGGAAGAAATTGGTTTATATTTAGCGGCTTTTTCATCTTGAGCCTCTTGAATCAATTCAATATTACTCATAGCTGTCTCTAAATTTGTAGGGTTAAAGATTTTATTCTCTACAAGTTGATATATCTGGTACAAAATAATGTTTGAATTAATATTAACAATATCTTTCACTCGATTCAGTAAATTGTTAATGAAAAAGAATTGTTTCGAAGTAAGTAATTCTTTAGCAATATTGAATATAGCTTTTTGAATTTGATTTTGATCAATGCTTTGCAAATCATGTGGGGAAATTGAATGAGCCAATGTCATTGGAAAAACTAATTTGATTTCAAACGACTCAATAATAAACTCAACCATATTCTCCGAATAAAACATTCCACCATTTCTAAAATTATTTAGTTCTTTACTAAATAATTCTTCAAATTCAGGTATGAATTGAAGAACATGACTTCTCATATTTTCAGAAGCTTTATGGTCCAACATTAGACAGAGTCGTATATACTCTCCATCTTTTAAAAGAATATTAAAGTTTTGATATTGAAACTCATAAAAATCATAATTTTTTGGTGAATGTGAATTTTCATAAAAAGAAGTATGAGATTCAGAAAAGGTTATATTCGCTTGAATAAATCCACTTAATAAATCAGTATTAATTTCTTCTCCCGATACAGGGTAATTCAATAAAGTCAATCCTGAATCTCTATCCATAATTATAATATGCCTGATATTTAGAACATCTAAAAATTTTCGCCAAATTAATTCTTGTTCCATCTGAATGCGTCTCTCATAAGAATCTACCTCAAATACCTCAATATTAGAACCGATTTCAAATCCGAGTTGCTTTAATTTATTTTTAATACAAGCCATGCAGAATTTCGGGTATTTTGAACACTTCTCCTTTATTTTTCCACAATTAAATCCTAAATGGTCAATCTCAAAATAAACCATGAAAGAATCAACATTTAAATGAGTTAATATAAAATAGGGTGTTTTTTAACGACTTATACCATTATATCAAATTTATCTTTTATTTGGATTAACATAAATTATCGATCATTTAAATTTATAGGAAAAAATTCAATTCAAAAGGAATAATAAAAATTTTTTATTCAATACTTTATTCGTGTTAAAATAGTTGTTTCTTAGAAAGACATTACCTTAAATTTAAAAAGATAAAATAATTAAATGCTAATAAAATAAATTAGAAAATAAAATCGTTGTTGAACCGATTTGCCAGATTTTAGAATAAATGATGATTGGATACTAAATCGAATATCTTCTCAAAGTAATAGTTTTAGTCAATGGGTAGATAATTTAGTAAATTTAGTTAAAAAATCGTTAGAGAATGCACCTCCTGAAATTGCGGAGCAATTTAAAAAAATCAATGATCTAAATTCACTAAAAGATTTGGATAAGCAATTATCAAAAGCAGAAAAAGAAATAACATTAGCACAAAATGAATTATCAAAATTAGGCGGTCTTGGAAAGACATTCTCAAATTTTGGGATGAAAATTATTGAACAAATCCAAATTCCAATTGAGAAAGAAATTAAAAAATCTCTCCAATATGTAAAAGGTTTAGATCTAATACCTGAATTAGATTTTATTACTGGTAAACGAAAAGATTTATCAACTGCCCTATATGATGTATCTAAAGAAAGAGGGATCGAATCAGAAGGTTTATTATATTTAATACGTGCTTTACCAGATCTTGAAGCTTTTCTTTATAGTACGAGTGTAAAAAAATATTATCGAGATCATACAGAACATGCACTTCGTGTAGCAGTATTAGGAGATTTTCTTTTAGAACAAGATTTAGGGCAAGGATCGATAGAAGGGATAATTTCTGAATTAACAGAATTAGATAAAACCCTTCTAAAAGATAAATTTTGGTGGATAACTGGACTTATTCATGATATTGGGTATCCTTTGGGAAAAATGACGACAGCAGTGAACTTTTCACTGGTTAATCAACTTTTAAAATGTTATCCTACAATTGATTTAGAATTCATCCCTTTTGAAATCAATTTAAATTGGAAGGGTAAACAGGAACAATATTTGGAGATATTAGAAGAAGGTCTTTCCAAAGAAGCACGTTCTTTAATAAGAGAAGGTGCCGGCTTTAAACATAAGAAGTTATCTGCTCAAAATCCTCAAATATTTTTAACTCAACCAAATGGACATCCCGAATATCAATATAAGAACCCAGTAAAATTAGATCATGGTGTTATATCTGCACTTTCTCTTCTGAAGGGGGTTGGCACTCCGGAAGAAATAAAGAATAGTGATGAATATAATGGATATATTTTAGCGGCAAAAGCGATGGCATTACATAATTTTAAAGCCCAACTTAAAGATTATATTTTTGACGAGCAGCCCTTGGCTTTTTATTTAATGTTATTAGATGAATTGCAAGAATGGGGCCGACCAATTCCTATTCAAATTCGTGATACTTATTTTACAACTGAATTGAAAAAAGTTACATTATTAGATGATCTATTATTAAATTTAGATGAATTTAATTGGCTAATGCAATTTAAGAATAAACAAGCTAAAGAGCTCATGAAATTTGATTTTAAATTATTTTCAAATGAAAAGAAAAAATCATTTAGAAGATTAGATAGTGGAGAATTTTTCCCCAAAACCACTATTAATCTTCAAGATATTGAGATTTTTAATGATACAAAGGAAAAGAAGGCAAATTTAATAGCACAAGATATTATTATAATTTGAGATGATTCAAGAGTATGGAAAACTTAAAAGAAGATGGTCTGAAGATATTTAATGCTATTTTTGAAAGCCAAAAAAGTGTAGAAATTGAGGGTATCGAATATCCAATAAAAAAATTTTCAAGTGGAGTAAAATATGTAGATCTTTTTGGATATCGTTATATTGAACAAAATCGCAATAAAAAGTCAGAATGGGGTAAAAAAGCAAGAGAAGGTCATAAAATAATGTGGATTATTAAAGGTAGACGTTATATTGCCCAAATTTTTGATGGACAATATAAGGATTTGAAGAAATAGCTAAAGATAGCCCATATATCTTAAAAATTAGAAAAAACTAGTTTTATTCTTTTTCAAGTAAATTTATTTATTAGATTAGCAAAATTAAGCTAATTCTAAAAATTGGACTCCAATTAATTTTTAATTGTTTATATTGATCTTCTGATTAGTGAAAAATAGAATAGAATTAAGAATGTCTATTTCAAAATGATCAGTGAAACGTAATGGAAGCAGAAATACGAATAGATACAAATTATTATGAATTTTTGGATTTAATTCAAAATATATCTAAAAATTCATTACCTATTCAAAAAAGGGTTATACAAACTATTTATGAAAATTCTGACATCCAAAAAGTTAAGTATGAATTAGATAAGAAAATTGCATTCCCAGATAAATTACTAATTAAATAAATATTAAAAATCAAGTTTATATCTTTTCCATTTTCATAATGAGTATATTCTTTCGAATATACTCTTTAACCATTTAAATTTCCTTTAACTTTTCAGAAATTAATTCCAAATATGATTTTCTTATTGATTCTTCTTTCTTAATACCGAACGAATTTAAAAAATCAAATAGTAATTCTTTGGAACCTTCCAGATTTTCAGTAGAATTTAATAAAAATTCAACTTCTAGAAAATATTGATCCAAAATTGGAAGATAATCGATTAATGCTTCTATATAGTAATTTTTAAAATCAAACTCATATAATTCTCTTTCTTTCTTAATAGTGAAGATTTCTTGAAATCCTAATTCTTTTAGCAGTAACTTCATATTTTCAGTATCTTCTATTTTAATATCAAGCTCTTTACGCGTTTTAGTGGTAATATCCATCTTTTTACCTTTGTACGTGATAAAATGATTGATAACTGGGATTTTAGACTCATCTTTTCTGTTAAATTCAATTGATTTCCTCAATCTTAAAGCCTCATCAGTCTTTTTAAAATTTCTTAATCCTTCTGGCATGTTAAAATAAATATCTTCGTGGATTAGTGAAAGTTTATAAATTCCATTACTTTCTTTAAACTTCTTTTTTATAAATTCGTGATTTGAGATTCGAACTTTTATTTCTACTTCGATCATAAACTAATTTTCCCTCTGATAACAAATATAATATATAATTTTTTATTAGTATTAATAGAATGAATTCGAGATGACTTATTTATTTCTCAGATATATAGAGATGCTAAAAACTTAGCAGAAAAATTTGGTTATCTCCCCTATATGATTGAAAGATATATTCAATTCTTAGGTTTTAATGAAACAATAAAATATTTGGAAGCAAATGAAAACCCTTTAATTCCATCAATCCGGACTAATACTCTTAAAATATCACCTTCAGAATTAAGAGAAAGACTAGAAAATAAAGGTTTTAAGTTAGAACCAATTATATGGGTTCCATACGCTTTTAAGGTATTAAAAACTCCTTTTAATTTAGGTGCTTCTCATGAATTTCTCCAAGGCTATTATTACTTACAAAATGTTGCTTCAATGCTTCCAGCAATTGTTCTTAACCCCAAATCTAGTGATATTGTTATTGATATGTGTGCAGCTCCAGGTAGTAAGGCAACACATATAGCTCAATTAATGGGAAATGAGGGCACTCTCATCTTAATCGATAAAAATAAAAATCGAATTCCTGCTTTAGAAGTCAATTTACGTAGATTAGGGATTATTAATTCTCTGGTATTAAATTTTGATGCAATTAAACTTCGAGAATTAGAAATTAAAGCCGATAAAATATTATTAGATGCTCCATGTACAGGAGAAGGACTTATTAGGCAAGATAGAAATAGAAAGAAAAATAAAAAGTTTAAGGATATTGAGAAATTATCTTCAATCCAGAAAAAATTACTTCTTGCTGGATTACAAATGTTAAAATCATCAGGGGAGTTATTATATAGCACTTGCTCTATTGGACCAGAGGAAAATGAATTAGTAGTAAATGAAGTTTTAGAACAAGAGCCAGACTTTTCAGTATCAGAAATAAGTGAATCTTATGGTACTAATGGACTTGTAAGTGTATATGGTAAATCATTAAGAGAGGACTTAAAAAATTCCCAGAGATTATATCCGCATATTCATGATACTATTGGATTCTATTTGTGCTTAATTCGAAGAGATAAGGACTAAATAAATTCTATTGCTTTTCTCTCAGGTAGATTCCCTTATCACTAAGGTTAATTGCAATAAGGTCTTCAGGTTTGAGCATTTGAACTTGATTGCCTTCTACAATGATTCTAGAAATTGCGATTATCTCTTCATCTTCATTAAAAACTAACGCAATATCTTTTTCTTTGAAATTATATGATTTTGTTATTAACATATTCTTTAAGATGTTATTTCCATAAAGAATTGACTTTTCTCCTCGTTTGTTAACATATAATTTTATAATATCGGAAATTAGACCTCTTTTGTATAAAACGTCTGCACCTTCTATACTTAAGTAGAATTCTCCTCTTTTTATAAAGCCAAAATATAAGCCTGCTAAACTAATATTGCCATGAATACATACATTTTCTAATAATTTCTTTAATTGTACAGAAAGCAAATAAATTTTAGGAAAATTATTATATTTAGTTTGTTTTTTGATAAAAACATATAGATTTTTCTCAAAATCTCCAAAATTAGATACAAGATTTGAAGAAATTGTTGTAAATGAATTTTTAATAATTTCTTTTTCAATTTGATTTAAATACCTAAACATTTTAAATTCATTCATTAATAGCGAAAATAAAAAAGAATTAAGAAGGTTTATTATTATTAATCAATAAAGGTATTAAAAAATAGTGTTATCTAAAAAATGGGCATTCGAAAAATCGAAGACGAGATTGATTTAAAAGAGGCTATGAAAAAAAAAGCAGCTGAACTGAAAATGAAAGATATACAAGCGAAAGCATCTGTTGAAAAATTCACAAAAGACAGACTTCGAGAATTAGCAAAAAAACATGGTGTTTTATTAGCTCTCACACCAGAGTTGAGACAAGAAATAAAAGAATTACAAAAAAAATATAATATTCCTTCTTCAAAAATTATTACTGAGCAAATAACAGAACATGATGTTTTAAGAAAATTCTCTAAAATTGATCATCAGAAATTAGGTATGTTGGCATATCAGAGAGTATTGATGAGTAAGGAAGAAACTGGTGGGATAATTCCCCTATCAGAGGTATTTGAATTAGTAAATACGGGAATTTTGAAAGGAAATGTAGATGTTAAGGATGTTGAGAAAGCTTTGAAACTCTTGAAAAAAACGAAAGTTATTGAAGATATAACTCAATTGGATTCAGGAGCCGTTATTGTAAGATTTTTTCCTATTCAATATACTGATGATGAATCAAAGGTAGTTGATTTAGCTAGACAAAAAGGTGTTCTTACGATAGAGGATGTTTGTATTAATTTAGATTGGTCTCAAGAACGTGCCCTTCGGGCATTGGAATCACTCGAAAAGACAGGTATTGCAAAATTCAGAGAAAATATCTTAACAGGGAAACAGTGGTATTTCCCATCTTTATAAAAAATAGTTTTTATTATTCTAATCTAATTTTAAATGCTATCTGCCCATTTTCTAATTTGAATACCTTAACTTTTCGATTTTTCGCTAAAATATTAAAAATTTCTTCAAGATCCTCCATTGGAAGTGAGCTGAAATCTTCTTGTTTTGCTTCTCTTAATTCATAAATCATTACTGGTTCGATTTTTCCATTTTCATAACACCATCTATAAATTTCCTCTGACCAAGCCTCAAGTGTTTTCCAATATACCCGCAATCTCTTTTTTTCTTTTGAAAGCCACTTTGCTTGATTCTGACTAATTAATTCTTCAGCAATCGCTTTTATATATTGCTCTCGTTTAGTAAAGCTTGAAAATGGTTTTTGAGAACTTAGTTCTCTAATGTAAATAATATGAAGGACAGCAAATCTAGCATAATCAAAAAGCACTTTTGCCCATTCAATTTTCCAAGAGATATAATCATTTTTATTTAACTTTTTATCTGGCATAGTATACATAAATTTTTTACGTTCTTCTTGAAGCCAAGGGTAAGCTTGTAATAAATTTTCATAGGCTGTTAATTTTTTTTCTATTAACCCTTTTTCACCAATAATTTCTTCTTCGAGGATTTGTAATTCCGTCTCAACTTGTTCAGCATGTTGACGGTACAATTTTTGATCGATTTCGCCCAATTTAGAAGATAATATGTTTTCCAGTTTGTCAAATTCTTCTTCTATATAATTCAGTTCAGTAGATTTAATATCTTCTTCCTTGATTATCTTTTTTTCAGCTGCTTCAATTTCCAATTGTTCCTTCTCTTTTTTTAAATTTCTTAATCTTCCCAGTTCTTTCCTTAACTCTTCCAACTCTTTTTCTGCTTTTTCCTTAACTTCTTTGGGAATTTCTGTAGGTTTTTCTCTCTGTTCTTCCATATCCATCATCAAAATTTATTATATTTCACCAAATTCTTCTGCCCAATCATTATATTGCTTCAATAAAGCTTTATTAGTCATTGGTTTTACTTTTTTTAGAGTCTTTTTAAAATCTTTTAAATCTATATCTCTTACATTAATTTCTTTATCAGAATCTTCTAAAAGTCCACCCATATCTAACTCTCGTACAGGTAACATTATTACTTCACGGCAAATATTTGCGATATCTCTACCTGAATATCCTTCAGTTCTTACTGCCAACTCAACGAAGTCCTCATCTGTTAATGAAGAATTTACTCCTTCTGTATGAATCTTAAATATTCCTACTCTTGCTTTTAAATCAGGGATCGGTACATGCACTCTCTTTTCAAATCTACTTAACATAGCATTATCGATATCCCATGGACGATTAGTCGCCCCTAAAACTAATAATGGTTTATCATGAGTTGATTTTAATCCTTGTATTTCACTTAAAAGCTGTGTTTTTACCCTTCTCTCGCCTCCACTCTCAGATCCTTCTCCTCGTCTAGTTGCAACTGAATCTATTTCATCTATAAATATCAAACTAGGTGCCTTTAATCGGGCAACTTTAAATAAGGAACTTATTAATTTTTCACTTTCACCTAACCATTTACTTAATAAATCTGCGGATGAAGCACTAAAAAATGTTGCTTCACATTCAGTAGCTGCTGCTTTTGCCAATAATGTTTTTCCACATCCTGGTGGACCAAACAATAAAATACCAGACCAAGGTTTTCTAGCTCCTGTAAATAATTGTGGTTTTGCTATTGGTAAAACTATAGCTTCCCTTAAAGCCTGTTTAACATTTTCCAAACCAGCTATATCTTCCCATTTAACATTCGGAGATTCTGTAACAATTGTTCCTGAAATTGTATCTATAAGTTCCTGTTCTTCAGAAGATACGGCACCTGATTCAGAATCCACTCCACCTCTATCTTTAGGCTCGCTAGATTTAGTAATATATTTTGCAGTTCTTGGACCTCCTAAATGAGATCTTAAAATTTTTGCACGATCAACATATTCTTCAATATTTTTTTGGCATAACCTTCTCATTTGAGGATTCTTATTGTATTTCATAAACTGCATTAGGATTTCCGCAGCTCTCTGATACTTATTTATGGCTTGACGATATTTTCCTTGATTATCTAAAGCAACTGCTTCTTTAGCCGTCTGAACAGCATATTGGTAAAGTTTTGAATCTACAGAAGACATAATAACTAAAACAAAACAATTTTTTTATTTAAAGCTAATCTAATTTAGCATCTGTATATTTAATAATAATAATTTTATTAGTATATATCAAATTTTCTGTTTAAACAAGCAGAAAAATCTCAACACATATTAAATAATTATTGGTCTCCAAAAATAATTATATAAGACGGAAGGTTTATATATATTATATAATTACTAGTAAATTTTGATGAATATGGGTTTTCTAAAGGATATATCTAGTTGGTTGAGTGGAGGTAAGAAAAAAGACACAGTTCGCTCTGCAACCATTAAATTGAAAGTTTTTAACAAGCAATTGACGAGACAGAGTAAGAAAATGGATATGTCAGCAAAACTAGCTAGGGACAAGGCTGTTAACTTTCGAAAGCAAGGAGATATGCAAGGTTCTGAATTTCATGCTAGAAATTATCTCCAAGTAAAAAAACAAGCAAGGGCAATAGATCTCTTCAGAACAAATCTTGAAGGTATGGTATTTAAATTAGAACAAGCCACTGCTGTAAAGGATGTTGCCGAAGTAATGAAAGGGATCGCAGCAAGTTTAGGTGCATTGAAGAACCAATTATCTATACCCCAACTTACTGAATTAATGACTAATATTGGAGTAGATATGGAAGATTTTGCTCTTACAGAAGAAATCACAACCGATGGGATAAGTGATATAATGGTTGATACAGCTGTTACAGATAGTGATGTTAAG
>Ga0209636_10007783_pt1 | contig 10928 bp, 9 predicted proteins | sample DeeMarSWOR152_54_FD_187464 | JGI IMG/M metagenome (GOLD analysis project Ga0209636, IMG submission 187464) | Marine sediment microbial communities from White Oak River estuary, North Carolina - WOR-1-52-54 (SPAdes) (version 2) | ecosystem: Environmental > Aquatic > Marine > Intertidal zone >... | reverse complement strand
GATGTATTCCCACCACAATATCATCTTTTTCTATCTTTTTCTCAACCAAAAAATCTTTTAAGAAATTTTCGCTTTCCTGATCTAAAAAGATTTTGGGCTCCTTTTCGACTGAATTCACACCAACTTTCTTTAAAGTTTCCAAATATAAATCAAGTGTATGAATTGATTTTACTTTAAGAAATTTTAAATAAACCAGAAGGAAACGAGCCAACCGGCGCTTGTCATATTTTATCTTAATCTTGGCTTTTAACAGATGACGGATAAAAAAACTCCTTAAATTGGCGTGCAGGTCTATCACCACATCAAAATTAAGACTTTTGAGTTCTTTGAGCAGTTTAGCAAATCCTAAAACTCCTCTGTGTTTTTCAAACGGATCAAATTCGATGAAGGAAAAAATATTAGGATCGTTTTTTAAAACATCCCGATACCGACTTTTGGCTAAGAAGAAAATTTGGGACTGTGGAAATTTTTGTTTCAAAGATTTAATGGCTGGAGTGGTGAGGACAACGTCGCCCAAGGAGCTCAAACGGATGACCAAGATTTTTTCTATAAGATGCATCTACTTCAGATATAGTGTTCAAACCCAAGGTCTATGATTTGAAAAAATAACAGTTAGCAAAAATAATTTTTTGCACTCCATGGGGTCTAATCATTTCAGGAATATCAAAGAGAGAAATCCAATCAAAAAACAGTAATAAGCGAAAAACTCAAACTTGCCTTTTCTTATTACATTCAAAAGGAATTTGATGGCCAGCCAACCGGACAAGAAGGCGAAAAGCATGCCGATTAAGTAAAACCATAAATCAAAGGATGAATTGCTTCTGTTCAACACGTCTTTTAATTTCACGGCTGTGGCGCCCAAGATGGCAGGCAACGATAACAAAAAGGAAAACTCTGCAGCTTTCTCCCTCTGGATTCCCCGGAATATCCCGGTGCTGATGGTAAAACCCGAACGTGAGATGCCTGGAAGCATAGCTATGGCTTGAGCTATGCCGATCAGAAATGCGTCGGGAATTTTTATTTTTCCCTCAACTCTTTTAAAGAACTTAGTCAGAAATAGAATAGAACCTGTGATCAACAGCATGATGGAGACAAAGGTGGGAGAAGAAAAGCTCTCTTCTACGGATTCTTTGAACAAAATTCCAAATATCCCTGCCGGAACCGATCCCAACAGAATCAACCAAATCAGGTTCCAATTTTCGTTTGCAGATGCTTGATCATATTCTAATGAGTTAGGTCTGTTACGCCCACCATAAATTGGTCTAACTTTTTCCCCGACTGCTTTCATCATTCCCCAAATGGTTCTTCGAAAGACTATCACCACCGAAAAAAAAGTTCCAAAATGCAGAAAAACCTCAAAGCTTATGTCATCGAATTTTACCCTCAGCAGATTTTCGCCCAGCACCAGATGTCCGGAACTGGAGATGGGCAGAAACTCGGTCAAACCTTGAAGAATTCCCAAAGCTGCCGATTCCAACCAACTCAAAGCTTCTCTCTTTCTTGTAAGAAAAAAGCTCTGGCAAATCCAGAGCTTACTTAAGCTTCTCTTTTCGGAAAATTAGAAGACTTTATAATTTACGCCGACTATGAAGCCCACATTGTCGTCAATTTGTAGTTCCCCAACCAGATTGAAGTCCTGCGAAAGCTTTAAATCGGCTCCCAAAGATAGTGCCACACCCATGTCGTCATCGTTCCAGTCCTCCCTCTCATTACCCCACACCCAGCGAGATGAGCGTTTGAAGCTGGCTCTTTCCCAACGCAGATTCAACCGTCCATACGGAGCCACACTCTTTTCTCGGCCGTATTCAAACTCATACGAGGCAATTACATTTCCCCCCAAGGTGAACAGACTGTAATCTGTAATCTTTAAAAACTCCATCCCTCCTCCCAGGGAAATATCCAGGGGGTCATTGGATTCTCTTTCCAAAAACCAATATTTCACATCTCCGCCAAAGGTGAGACCTGTCTCGCCCTCTCCATATCCCGGATCCAGATTGAGCATTCCCATTTTGAAGCCGAAATCCAGATATTTGACCATCCCATGACGAAACTGGCCGAAAACAGAAAAGGCATCTTCATAGACTCCCAGATATGCCCCCAACATGGTTTCCCCTTTATTCAAAGTCTGGGCGGTGGAGAGCTGTCCTAAAAATTGAGCGGAGGCGGAGAAAGTTGAAAGCATGATTATAATCCCCATAACCATTATTGAAAAAATAATCCGCATCATCGACCTCCTTTAGATGTTTACAATTTTAGAGTATAATATTCATGGCTTCATTTGTCAATCTTTGTATTGAGAATTCTTTTCAGAAAAGATTAAAAGTAAAACCAGCCAAAAGGGTTGTATATTTGGTAGATTTGCCTTTGCTCTGGACAACCGTGTATCTTCCTTCGCCAAAGAGCTCAACAGGAAACATCGGGAATTTAAATGAAACTCCGCCAACTCCGTGGAATCCCAATGTGTTTTGATTCTCTGGAAGATACATCGAATAACTCCCTTTAGAAATTTTATAAACCAATCTATGTAATCCCGCTCCTGCTCCAGCATAGGGTTTTACAATGGGGAAGGAAAAAAAATATTTTGCGGTAGCGTTTAAGGAAAGATCATTTATGGTGAAATCCGCCTTTACTTTGTCTTGTAGGACTATCTCTTTTTTCTTCCAGGCATACTCAAGGGAACCCTCCAAATGAATTATGCGCAGAGTCCCAATTTTAAGATGAACTCCTGCCATGGACATCTCTTTGAGAAAATCCTTTGATGTAGGCAAGGAGTTCAAGTTGGGATTTTTGTAATTTTGGATCATGCCGCCTCTTATCCCTATTCCCAGACCAGTTATAGCAAAGGCCTGGATGGGTACAAATGAACAAATAAAAAATGTTAATACAATAAATGGTAACTTTTTCATCCCGATTCTCCTTTGTGAAAAAATGATTATCTCTGGAGCGTCCGCCTTGTTCTGTAGTCCCGATGCTTTCGCTTGATGGGCAGTGGGCCAATGTCGAGAAAACCCTTATGAATTAATGCCTTGCAATATCCCAACTTAACAAATACTACATCCTCCCAAACTTTTTATTTTGTTCTGCGATAGTTAAAGACCTTTCTTTTCCGGCTTCAAATGCCTATACAAAAAATAGAATATTCCCAAACCTATGACTATTCCAATGAAAATATCCGCTCTGCGAAAGTAAATTCTGATGCTTTCCCAGTTCTCTCCTAAAATCTTTCCAACATAGGCCAACATGAAGCACCAGGGGAGTGAGCCTAAGAAAGTGTAGATAATAAATTTGAGAAAATTCATTTTGGCGATGCCGGCAGGCAAGGAAATGAACGTTCTGATCACCGGAAGAAGCCGGGAGAAAAATATTGCCCACTCTCCATATTTTTCAAACCAGCGATCGGCGGTGGCCAAGTCTTTATGGGAGATTAAAACATATTTCCCATATTTCTGAATGAAGGGACGTCCTCCCCAGATTCCCACCCAATAAGCTGCAACAGATCCGACCACGCATCCAAATGCACCCGCTACTGAAACTCCAACCAAACTAAATCTTCCAGCAAATACCAAGTAGCCGGAAAAGGGCATGATGATCTCCGAAGGAAGCGGAATGCAGGCACTTTCGATCCCCATGGTCAATACGATTCCCAAGTATCCCATTTGGGAGATCACGTCGATTATCCATCTGCCAATTGGTTCAAGTATTGCTTCAAACAAGGTAGCAGCTCTTAGATATTAAGTCTTCACTAAACTTTTTGCTCTTTTCTCTCTTTGATCACCTTGATCTTTTTAAGCCGGTGTCCAATCTTCTCGAAGATCACAAAGGTTAAATTCCCTATTCTAATCTCCTCGTCCAGTGTAGGAATTCTTCCTAAAACGCTGGTGAGGTAACCCCCAACAGTATTGAATTCCTCTGGAAGTTCAGTGCCAAATTTCTCATTGAAATCGCCCAAGAACAATGAAGCGCTTACTATGGCCAAGTTCTTAGAGAGAAAATAGATTTTCTCCTCTTCCGCCTGATCATATTCATCTCGAATCTCTCCGACTATTTCCTCGATGACATCCTCCAAGGTGATAAGCCCTGCTGTACCTCCGAATTCATCCAACACCATGGCCATATGGATTCTTTTTCTCTGGAATTCTTTCAAAAGCTCTGAGATCTTTTTGGAATCCGGGACAAAATAGGGCTTGCGAATTATATCATCCAATATGATCAGTTCTCGGTTCTGAAGCAAATTGATGATGTCCTTGGCGTAAATTACCCCCACAACATTATCCAGATTTTCTCTGTAGACGGGAATTCGTGAATACCCATGTTCGGTTAACGCCCGCACCACTTGCTCTTGACCTGCTTTTATATCCAAAGCCACAATCTCAGTTCGGGGGGTCATGGCATTGCGGACTGTGGTATCGGTAAATTCAAGGGCGCTTCGGATCAACTCCTCCTCGGTTTGGTCAAAAACACCTTTGGTTTTCCCTTCACGAACGATAAATTTTAATTCTTCATCGGTAATGAACCCACTTTCCCGAGGAACTCTTTTTAGAAAAATGGAAACAAAGAATCTACTAGACGTAGAAAGCACATTGACAAATACAAAAACTAACTTAGAAAGAATATTGAGGGGACCGACGGTTCCGAAGGCTATCTTCTCCGGATATGCCAGAGCTAAATATTTGGGAACCAGCTCGCCAATCACCAAGAGAAGATAGGTGATCACCACCACCACGATGCCTATAGCAATGGATTCGCTGGCGTTTTGAATAGTTGACGAAGGAATCTTTTTGATCAAAGGCTGTAAAAGGTCAACAATCCTCGCTCCCCCAACCACCGAGGCCAAAGTCCCCACCAAAGTAATTCCTACCTGAATGGTGGCCAAGAACAAATCAGGTTTGCTTTTGAGCTTGTCCACCAACTGGGCTTTTTTGTGTCCTTTTTGAGCTAACTGCTTGATGCGGCTCTTTCTGGAGGAGATCAAAGCGATCTCAGAGGAGGCAAAGAAACCATTGGCTAAGATCAATAGGATGATTATCAGTATTTCGATCCAGGCATTACCCATGAAGGGTTCTCTCAAGTTTTTACAAAAAAAGCGGCGAGGACTTTAATGCAAATACTCAATCCCCACCGCTTCGTTTTCCACATCAAATACTTTTGGCTATCTTCTCTAACCTTGCCACCCTCTCTTCGACTGGAGGATGGGTGCTGAACAAACTGGCCATACCTTTGCCCGAGAGTGGATTTACGATGAAAAGATGGGCAGTAGAAGGTTTGGCTTCGAGGGGTATTCTGCGGCTGGCGTATTGCAATTTTCTTAGGGCATTGGCTAAGGATAAAGGTTTATGACTTATTTTAGCTCCGGTTTGATCCGCTGCGTATTCTCTTGAACGCGAGATAGCCATTTGAATCAGAAGTGCGGCCAAGGGCGCTACTATAGCCATGATCAAAAGTCCCAGCCCTCCCCCTCGTCCCTCACTATCTCTTCCACCAAAACCACCGAAAATAGCGGCCCATCGTGCCATAAAGGCCAACATACTGATCGCACCCGCCAGGGTGGCCACGATGGATCCAGTTAGAATATCTCTGTTTCTAATGTGTGCCATCTCGTGCGATATTACCCCCTCTAATTCATCCTCATCCAGAGTTCTCAATATTCCGGAGGTGACAGCCACAGCCGCATGTTTGGGATTCCTTCCAGTTGCAAAAGCATTGGGAGTTTGAGTGGGTATAATATAAACTTTGGGCATGGGCAAAGTTGCATTGGTGGCTGCCCGTCTGACAAGATTGTACAAACGGGGATTATCCGATTCCCCGATCGGTTGCGCTCGATACATGCCTAAAACGATCTTGTCCGAAAACCAATAAGTGGTAAGATTCATAATGGCGGCAAATATCAAAGCCACTATCATGCCCGAATTTCCACCTAACATCCGACCGATAAAGACAAAAAGCAAAGTCAAAAGGGTTAAAAGAAACGTGGTCTTTAGAGTGTTCATCCTTTCACCTCCTGGATAATTTTATCGGCAAAACATTCTAATGTCAAGGGTAATTTTTTCAATCTCGTGAAATATACGCATTGTGGCAATAGATTTTTGGTCTCCAGAAAGGGACCGTGGTATCTAAATTGCGCTGTCAAGGAACAATTGATTCCAGAGTTCAAAAATCAAAAGTGATCCCAGCTTAAAGGTATTGTTTTGTTTTGCCGAAAGATGTTGATTTATGACTTCTTTGACAAATTCGGGATTAAAATATCCCCTTTCTGTAGCTTTTTTGCTTAACAGAGTGGAAATTACAAAATCCTTTAATTCGTTTCTCATCCAATTCTCATCATCAACATGCCCCCGTTTATCTCTTTTCGGAGGAAAAAGCTTCTTGTGGCACATATCTTGGGCCTTCTTAAACAGGACAACCATCAGATTGGAGTTCACAGGAAGTCCCGTTCGCTGATATGGGATTGTAGCTAATTCCGGAAACTTTTTGACAATGAGCTTGCGATAGAAGGTGGCCAGCACCCTTTGTCTGGGCGGAATGGTCAAAAGGAAATCGACTAAATCATAGTCGCAGAAGGGGATTCTATATTCGATGAGATGGCTATCGGATATAGGGCCATAAAGATGTGTCTTTCTTGCCTTCTCTGTAACGAAAAAATGGTAAACCCTGTTGAAGGGGGATTTTTCAGGAAAGTTAGCCATTGTATCAGCAAAAGATTGAAAAACCCTTCCCCTAATCTGAGAATAATATTGAGGGACAAAAAGTTTAGACAATAGGTCTTCGGAGAATGGTTCGTTAATCTTGCGAAAAAATCCTCTCACCCAATTCATTGATTTTTTTGTAAAGACAAATCTAAGCAAACCAAACGATAGAACTCCCATAAACTCATTCCCGCAGAAGCCATTAAAAAGTATGAACACATTTTTTCTTATCTCCGGAAGGAATTCAAAGCTATGGAAAGAGGCACGGGTCATTCCATCGGTTACCCAAACTCCGGTTCCTGCCCAGTGCTTTAGATAATCCGGAGAGACCTCAAAAAAATAATTTTTCATTCCCAGGGTTCTGGAGATAAGCTCCGCACCCTTTTGATCGTCACAGCCAGCCCTTCCAAAGGTAAAAGTGGGAATTTCATAACCCAATTGGCTAACCGCCCCCAGAATGGTTCTCGAATCCAATCCCCCACTTAAATAACAACCCTTTGGCTTCTGGTCATCCATCTGCCTTTTCACCGCTTGTAGAAGAAGAGAATGCGCTTTTTCGATCGCCTCCTTTTGATTAAAACCGGGATGGTCATCTTTGAGCACAAGTTCCCAATATCTTTTGGCATTCAAAGATCCAGCTCGAAAGGTTAAAATCGAAGCAGGATTCAAGACTTTGATATCTTTAAAAAGCGTACTTTCTCCCAGGATACAGTTCAGACCGAAAAATTCGGCTAATGCCTGCTTGTCTATTTCTTTTCTCACCTGCGAAAAGGTGAGGATGGATTTCATTTCAGAGGCAAAGAGGAAAAGATCATTTTGCCAAAAATAATACAGAGGTCTCAGTCCATATCTGTCATTGGCAATGAGGAGAAGATTTTTGTTAAAATCCCATAATGCTAAGACAAAAAAGCCATTCAATTTTTTTATGATTTGCGTCCCCTTCTTTTCTAATAAATGTAGAATGAGTTGAGGGTGATTGTCATATTCGACGCCATGGTCTTTTACTATGGTCTTGACAAAATCATCCTGATAATGGTAAATCTCTCCGTACATGACAAGGCATAAAGATCGATCTTGGTTGAAAACCGGCTGAGGATAAGGGTCGATTACCCCTAAAGAGGCTCTTCCCAAAGCTACCGGCCTTTGGTGGAAATGATCCACTTTATACCAAGGCTCATGCCGCATCAGGTCCAACATCTTAGTGGTTTTCTGTTCTAAGTCGTATTTTCCTTCCAGATCGATTATTCCTGCAATGCCAGACAAGCTCTCTCCTTACAGCTTTGGATTTAGAGTTATCCTTTTTGGAATAGTTCTTGAAGAACTCCTTTGGTCAGCTATTCTAATAGAGGGGTGTATAGATTTGAAAACATATTCTCGGGTCAAAAGCTTAAATTCACTGGGGGCCTCTAATCTCTTTTTGTCAAAGCTAGCCCGAGTTCACTTGTCACGCTATAGAAGGATTTGCATATTCTTTATTATTTTGTAGAACCAAAAAGGAATTACAGCTCTATGCTGCACGCAATAGGTAACTAGCACGATAAAGATCAAGATAACAAACATTATAATGATGTTCCTGTAATTAACTTTCAATATCTTTGTTTGGGGAATCATGGCGATTCCCACCATTAGAAGAATCATTCCCAAAACGTTGGAAAAAAGATAAGCTAAGCCAACAGACCAATAATAGTCCAAACCAAATATTGACGCCAAGATTGAAGCAAATCCAAAGCTGATAGGGATGTTCACAATAGAATCGTTCCAAAGGGTGAGAGGCGAAAGAATCCAGCCGAAAAAAATCAAAAATCTAGATAAGAACCATTGGTTCTTTAATAGACTGAGGACAGGTTTTAGTCTCCCAGAGCCTGGTGTGACAGCAATAAATTTTTCTCTACAGTTTTTTATACGCCTTTCTTCCAATGACTGAATAAAAGCAGAACGATCGCTTTCGTCTGGAGGAGCATTCTTCCAGACTAATCCTTTTGCTTTTTGTATAGGTGAGATCAGGACGCTTTGAAGTCGGAACCACTCCTCAATTATTTTTTTTCTGTCTATCAGCCTCCTGGGTTTAGAAACCTGGCATGCTCTTTCACGATTATCCCAGGTTGAATCGAAAATGTAAAGCTCTCGAAAAAACAATTCATATTGACGTTCTTCCACCGCTTCTATTAGATCGGGGCGGAATTGGGAAGGTTTAGCAAATTTAGGCATACAGCCTATTTCGCCGAAGAAAATTTCACTACGTGTACCCAAGGGATAATCGTCGATCAATCGAAGGGTCGACGTTTTAGTATTTTTGAAAACGTCACCGGTAAGATAACAGTTCTCAATCTCGCCGCAAACGTTAGCACAAAATCCGCCACAATCTGGATGAACGCCGAAATATGACCAATCCCACCAATACTCGGAATGTACCGCCTTAGACAATGGTTTAACCAAGCCTGGTATGTGAGCGTTCCTAACTTGAATAACGAATGGACGCCTGGCGAAAAGGATATTTTGGTTGAGATGCTTGAGAAACTCTTGTATAGTATACTTCGTTTCAAAGAAATGGCGATAGAAGAGTGAAACAACCCCAAAAGCAATCACAATTATAACAAACGCAAGTGATACTACAGGAAAATACTGAAATATTGAACCTTTATCTTTAAGAAACAAGAACAGAATAAAAACACCGGCACCGATAAAAAAATCTTTGTACTCCTTTATTAATCTGTAGATGCGCATTTTCCGATCGTTTAGTTAACCAAATCCCTTTGTTCAAAACGAAAGTACTTACATATCAATTATAGTGTATTTATCCAATGCAGTAAAGCAAAATTAAAAACAAAACATAGAGCATCAATAGAAAAATTCCCTCGATTCGCTTTATATCCAACTTTGTTTTCATGATCGGTGCCAAAAAAAAGCTGAAAACTAACAATACAGGAAACTCAAAGGTCAATGTGCTTTTATCGACGCTTAGTGGATTAATCATAGCCGCTGCCCCAATTATAAAAGAAATATTGAAGATGTTGCTACCGATTACATTTCCTACACTAATATCTGCTTCCTTATGGTAAGCAGCGACTGCCGAGACGGCTAATTCTGGAAGAGAGGTTCCTATAGCGACTAAAGTTATTGCTATGATTAGTTGGCTTATCCCGAATTCTTTAGCTACAAAAATCGCTGACTTAATTAACAAGTGGGCACCACCTATAACACATATTAAACCAATAAAAACAAACAGAAGAAATCTGCTGTTCCCTCCTCGTTCACCTATCAGAAATCTGCCATACTCTTTCTCTGCTAGAGGGCCATTCTGGCGGTCTCTTAATGCCTGATAAATAATATATACTAAAAACAAGATCGTTCCCAGAAGAAGTACGCCTCCTTCTAAACGGCTTATCCGTAAATCAACAGCCATCAAATAAAAGACTACTATGCATATGATCATAAAAGGCAGCTCCTTTTTTATGAGGGACAATCGGACTTTGAGCGGTGAGACGATAGCCGATAAGCCTAAAACCAGTCCGATATTTGCTATGACACTACCTAAGATATTACCTAAGGCAATATCACTGTTTCCCTTAAAAGAAGCTACTATACTCACTGCTCCCTCAGGCGCAGAACTTCCAAAAGCTACAATGGTCACACCTATAATAATCGGTCGGATATGTAAGGACTTGGCTAATCTGGATGATCCTTTGACCAACCACTCTGACCCAATGTATAGGGCAGTCAAGCCTACTAAAAATATGATGATATGCATTAACATGGGCGATCTTTAATTCATAAACTCTCTTTTGTTGGAAAAACCTTTGGGGAAGCGATTCCTCCTGAGACGAAGAATTTTATTCCCTCCTCAATGGTCATGTCCAGGGGAACTACGTCCTGCTTAGGAAATAACATGGTCCATCCGGAAAAAGGAGTGGGAGTAGAGGGAATATAAACTGCGACGAGTTCATCTTTTGTATTTTTTTGCTCCACTTCAATTTCTCTGGTTAAAAATCCCAGACAGAACATCCCTCTTCTGGGAAACTCCACTAACACCACTTGCTTGAAAGATTCCTTTTCGGTGGTGGTCAAAGCTTCGACCAACCGCTTGGAGGAACCGTAAATCGTACGCACCAAAGGAGTCTTGATCCAGAATATCTCCCATATCCTAAAAAGCCGTGAGCCAATCACATTGGCGGTGAGAAATCCTGCCAAGAAGATCAATATTATGGTGGCGACAACTCCCAATCCCGGAACCTTATAGCCCAAAAG
>Ga0209636_10007782_pt1 | contig 10928 bp, 6 predicted proteins | sample DeeMarSWOR152_54_FD_187464 | JGI IMG/M metagenome (GOLD analysis project Ga0209636, IMG submission 187464) | Marine sediment microbial communities from White Oak River estuary, North Carolina - WOR-1-52-54 (SPAdes) (version 2) | ecosystem: Environmental > Aquatic > Marine > Intertidal zone >... | reverse complement strand
AGAATGAAAAGTCGAATGCTTATTCCGTTATCTGTAGTGTTGGTGGCAGTGTTGTTGCTGGTGGGCGTGGCGCCCAGGGCGACGACCCCGGAGCCGGTGCATGCCCAGGTGTTTTACTATGTGTATTCCGTTAAGTTCGTCTGTGGGCTGGCAACAGATTGCATCGAGGGCGTTAAGCCAGCCAATTACGCCACGGAAATCAACATCCACAACCCGTCGGAGACCACCGTTAATGTGTCCTGGAAAGTGGTGAGGCTCTACCCAACACCGCGAAAGATCACCGGATGGAGGGCAATTAAGCTGGCCCCAGATGATGGCCGGAACATCAGATGCTACAACATTTGCAACCGCCTGAAAATAGGGTTTCCACCACCCAAATTTGTCACCGGGTTCGTTGTCTTCCAAAGCGAGGTCGAGCAAATAGATGTGGCTGCTGTGTACACGATGAAAGACGAAGTTACCGGGGGCGTCAGTATCGATGTTGAGTATGTAGGGCCTCCCAAACAATATCCCGCCAAGTTTTAGCACAACAGCATTCCCTATTCTGCTGCTATCCGCCTAACGCATAGCGCCAAAAGATGCAGGGCGGTACGGTCTCACTCAGCTACACGGGTGAGAGTATGTTGCTCACAATATGAACGTGCCTTGCCCTTACGATGATGAACGGTCAAATGTAGGGACAGACCTGAAGGTCTGTCCCTACGACTTTGCACGAACAGATACGTCTCACTTATGCACCGGGCGAATCCACACAATAGTATGCCGCTTTTGCCTGTGCTATAATGTAAACGTGGTGCGATTGCTTTCTTTAAGGACATAATTATTGAGCCTTAAGAATAAGCGGGTATTGATTACGGGAGTGAGCGGCTTCGTTGGCTCGCATATGGCTAAGTATCTACTTAACCAAGGCGCTGACGCTTTTGGCCTGGTTATGCGAAAAGCCGATGGCAGCCTTCCGAAGAATCTTAAATATCAGGGTATTGAAAGGCAGGTAAAACTCCTGGAAGGCGATATCCGTGATATCTCCAGCATCGCCTCGGCACTAGACCAGGCCAAGCCAGATGTAGTTTTTCATCTTGCTGCACAATCATTCATCCCCAGGTCATTCTCTCATCCCTGGGAGACGATGGAGGTCAATTTACTGGGCACAGTCAACCTTCTCGAGGCAGTCAGAGCCAAAGACCTAGACCCGACCGTCGTCTTTGCCGGCAGCAGTGAGGAGTACGGGCTAGCCATAATTTCCAAACCGCAGTATCGGGAGGTTCTCAATAAGTATGGAGTGGTTTTTCCCGAGCCAGGACGCATACCGGAGCTGCCTATCGTCGAGACTAATCCCCTACGGCCGCTGTCTCCCTATGCCGTCTCCAAGGTCGCCGGGGACCACATAATGAGGAACTATCACAGAGCCTACGGGATGAAGACCATCGTCTCAAGGGGTTTCAACCACGAGGGGCCGGGAAGAGGCAAGATGTTTGTTACCTCGGCCATAACCCAGCAGGTCATGAAGCTCAAGCGCGGTGAAACTGACAAGGTAACCATCGGCAATGTTAATGCCTTCAGGGATTGGTCGCATGTCAATGACATAGTTGAGGGCTATTGCCTGCTGGCTGAACGTGGCAAACCCGGTGAGGTGTATGTCCAGGGTTCCCAGAGGACCAACTCGGTGCTGAGTTACCTGCTGCTAAGCCTCGAAATTGCTGGCTACGCCATAACCAGGATTCAGACAACTAAAGGTGACAAAGCGCTGGACAGTCCAATTGAGATGGACAGCTCGGGAGCATTCGGGCTGAGGTTCGACAAGACCAAAGTGGACAAGCTGATGCTTGAGGGCAAGCTGGAGTTCCACCTATCAGATACAGCGATTACAGCCATTACCGATAAAGGCGAGGTCACTGTGGAATTCGACCAGCAGAGGTTTCGACCCGCCGACGTTCCCATCCTGTTATCCAGCACAGCCAAGATTCAGAAACTCGGCTTCGAGGTAAGACACAGCCTTAAAGACATAATCAATGACCAGTTGAACTACTTCCTGAACCCGGCAAGATAGCTGGTGAAAGGCCACTCTCTGTATATGGTAAGAGGCGAGAACCCTTCCCATAGCTCAAGGAAAAACAACTCACACGATGAAAATAGCATTCGTCAACGATACGGTTTACCCCTATTCTAAAGGTGGGGCACAGAAGCGGATATGCGAAATCGCAAGACGCCTAGCCCACAGAGGACATGAAGTCCACCTGTTTGGCATGAAGTACTGGGACGGTGAGGATGTCTGTGTTAAAGATGGCGTCTATCTTCACGGTGTATGCCCTGTCCAAGAGCTATACACCGAGGGGAGAAGGTCCATAAAGCAGGCGATTTACTTCGCTCGTAAGGTGCTAGGACCGTTATTGAAAGAGGACTTCGACATCATAGACTGCAGCAATTTCCCTTATTTCCCTTGCTTTACAGCCAAGCTTCATTCATTAATGAAAGGCTCGACTTTGGTGATTACCTGGCTTGAAGTTTGGGACCGATACTGGCTCGAGTATCTTGGCAGACTGGGACTGATTGGGAGACTGGTCGAGAGGTTGACAACTCGCTTGAGCCGCAATGTGATTGCCATCTCAGAAACCACAAAACGCGAGTTACTTTCAATCGGAGCAAGAGGAGACATTACAGTATTACTCAACGGCGTGGACTTTGAACAGGTGGCCAACATCAGCCCCGCGGAGAACTCCTCAGATATCGTCTTTGCCGGGAGACTCATCAAGGACAAGAACATAGATGTTTTGATCAGGGTGGTAGGCTTAATTGCCAGATATAATTCACACATAACGTGCTTGATCATTGGCGACGGCCCAGAAAAACGCAGATTGCAGAGTCTAGCGCGCGATCTAGGACTGGAAAGCAATGTCCATTTCGCAGGGTTTCTACCAAGTTCCGAGGACGTCTTTTCGTATATGAAGTCATCAAGGGTATTCGTCTTTCCCTCAACTAGAGAGGGGTTCGGTATAGCAGTGGTCGAGGCTAATGCCTGTAGCCTGCCCGTGGTTACGGTCAGACATCCTAAGAACGCTGCCTGCGACCTGGTAGTAGAGAGCGAGAATGGCTTCCTTTGTGACCTTGACGAGGAAGACATGGCAGAAAAGATAACGACTGCGTTAGAGAGGCAACGGAGTATGTCAGCCGGCTGTGTCGAATATGCCAAGGGCTATGAGTGGGACAAGATAGTGGACACTTTCGAGCACTTCTATCTGTCCATATTCAATCACGGGCGGAGGAGCAATTGACGCTGTATGAAAGTCGCACTTTTATCACCGACTTTCTTACAATACAGTGGCATTGACCGAGTGGTCGAACGTCAGGCGAGGGACCTTGCCCTGAACGGTGACAGCGTTACTATATTCACTTTCGAAGCTGCGATGAAGCCGCCTCAGAACGTCAGCCTAGAGGTCCTTAGTATGCCCAAGAGCCTATTTTGGCAAAGGGTTTATCGGCTGTTCTTTCCACTGGACTTTGTCAAAGCCGCAAAGTGGGTGCCAAAGCTTAAGCTCTTCGATGTTATATACAGCCACCAGTATCCTATGAACTGGCTGGCGTATCTGGCCAAGAAGCTCTATGGAGTGAAGTACGTTTACTATGATTACGGCCTTGCTTTCCCAGATACATTCTCAAACTTCATAGAGCAAACCTATATGAACATAATGGCTAGCCCAGTAAGATGGACAGTCAAGAGGGCTGATAGCGCCATTTCCATAAGCCACTATTTACAGAGGCAACTCGAAGAAGAGACCGGCTTGGTCAGCGAGGTCGTTTATCCCAAGATAGACACGGAGAGGTTCCGCAAAGGTCTTGACGGGTCCATCATTAGGCACAGATATGGTTTAGCAAACCTCCCAGTCGTCCTATATGTGGGCAGGATCTCACCGCACAAGGGAGTTCACCTGCTAATTGAAGCGTTCAATTTGGTCAAACAGGAAATCCCAGATGCCAGATTGCTGGTAGTCGGCAAGCACACCTTCCCCGACTATTCCAAGAGACTAAGAGAGATGGCCGATGATTCGGTAGTTTTTGCTGACTACGTATCAGACGAGGACATGCCTCCGTACTACGCGGCTTGTGACGTCTACGCCACCGGCACTATGTGGGAGGGTTTCAATCTACCCCTAGTGGAAGCTCAGGCTTGCGGAAAGCCAGTGGTGGCTTTCGATATCGGCCCACACCCTGAAGTCGTGGAAAGTGGCAAAGCCGGATTCCTGGTCCCAGCGGGAGACACCGCACGTCTGGCGCAAGCAATGACACGAATATTACGGCGGGTTAGGTCTAATAGCGGAGAGGAACCAATCAAAGACGCTCATCGAAGGCTGCAACCATGAAGCAACATCATGTCGTGATCTTCAGCATATTGCTGGCAGTGGTCATATCTATTCTGGTATGGGACAAGCAGCCCACTATTTATCCTTATGCCCTGTTGGCATTAATGGCTGGAACTGTGCTGGCTGTTGCTATTCTGGATGGCAACGGCAAGGTGATCAAGCCTTCCACCGTTTTTGCCATCTTTCTAATAGCTTTCTTGCTTGTACCCAATATCTGGTTTGTCTCCACTCACTACGCTGCTTTACAGGCTAGTGACGTTACTAGCGAATATGCTATCGCCAACACATTTTCGGATTACGGCAAAGCGTTCGTTGTCCCTCCCACGTTGGATTCAATGCGGCTGACCAATTACTCGACGTATCCCCTCTTGCACATTCTAGCCGTGACCATAGGCCACCTTGCTGAGATAGATACCTATGTCTTAGCCATGATTCTACCGTCAATATTTGGCGTAGTAGGCTTCCTGTTCCTTTATCTTTTAGTAACCAAGTTAACCTATGCATTGGGGTTGAGCAAGATTCTTATACCCATCAGCCTGTTGATTTACGCCTTGGCTCCGGAAGCGATATTCGCCCACCTCCGTTTTGTCAGGCAAGGTCTAGCGCTAGTACTGGTTTTGATTTTGTTCTATCTAATATACAAGTTCATCTTAACTCGAGATTGGCGAATAGGAGCCTTGATTATCTGCGATGTAGCCGTCTTAGCACCAGTTCATCATTTTTCCTCTTTCCTCATGGCTATCTATCTATCAGCCTTTCTTGTGTTGGCTTTGGTGCTGGCTCTACTTTCACGGAGGCTGACAGAATCTGAATGGCGGAGTCACCTGCGAAAGCTGTTCGTACCCTGTCTTCTCATAGGTATCATTGGCATACTATCCGCCGCAACATTTCTATGGTGGAATCGATTGGCAGTGACAGCCCTGCAACCATCCCAGGAAATACTTGCATCTTTTGAAGCAACCACGACTGCAGTAGAACCAGCGATTCCAGTGGAACCAGCAACGGAGACTATGGCCCCAGGCGCGATACGGCAGGCAGGTTCCCGGAGCCTCATAGCCGTGACCGAGATTGAGGAGCTCGAACCTTATGTTCCAGAAAGCCACTATCCTGACAAGCTCACACCGCCCTGGGTTCATCTATTGAAGATCCGTGATTTCTTGATTTATGTTCCGGTGTTCTTTGGCTTTGGTTGGCTAATTAGGCGAAGATTGAAGAGTAAATTCAACAACTATGAGGAACTGGTCGCCTTTTCCCTCCTCATCTTCTCCCTGGCCCTTTTGGGGGCGCTTTTCTTCTTCGACCTATTTGTGGCTAAGATAGTACCGTACCGGATAGCTTTGTTGAGCTTGCCTTTTATTGCTCTAGGCAGCAGTATCCTGTACGGACATATCCTATGGAGGCGAAAACTCGCGGTAGCTGTTGTTCTGGTCTTTGTTATAACCTGCAGCTTCCTCGGTCTCTGGGCACACAGAATCGTCCCCGTCCATATATATTCCTCCTCCGTTAGTGTTGTTGAGGTTGGCGAGGCCATACCCCTCGAGGACAGACACTACGCGCTGGGCGAGTTCCTTGGTGAGCAGAATAGAGGTACAAACATAAGCAGAATCATATCCGAGGATAGTCACCTCCTATATCCGATTCTTCCCCCACAGGCCTACCCCAAGATAGGTCCATTCCGGCGCATATACGCCGCCGTGCAGTTGAGCGAAGCTATCACCCACGGTGAATCGGTAGCAGTGGCGGATTTTGGCCAAAGTATCTATACGTATGCGACGGGGCGCACTCGTGAGCCAGAGGAAGCTGAGCAAGTGGAAACGGAGTATCACATTATCCTGGAAACCCACATGAATAGAGTGTATGACAATGGGTTCTCAATTTGGGCCAGATAAGAGGCGTCCAGCCCATGGCTAAAATAATAGTCTTGGGAGTAGACGGTGGCTCTCTTAAGCTGATAGAGCAGTGGAAGGACGAATTACCCAACTTCAGAAGATTTATGGAAGGCGGTGTTTCTGGAGAGTTGGAGTCAACCATCCCACCAGTGACCTGCCCCGCCTGGCCATGCATGTTCACTGGCAAGAATCCGGCTAAGATCGATATATATGACTTCCTGGCTTTTCCATCGGATCAAAGACAGGACTTTTCAGTTCATAGCTCTTCAGATTATGCCTCGTCATCCCTGTGGGGGATATTAAGTGACTACGATAAGAGTGTTGGTCTGTTAAACGTACCAATGACGTACCCGCCTCATAAGCTAAACGGGTTTATGGTTTCTGGCTTTGGGGCGCCTTTTGCCGATACAAGAGGGGAAGATTATACCTATCCCGTAAGCCTCCGCAACGCCCTAGACAAAGTCGTAGGCAACTATGAAATAGACCCACCCATAGACTTGAATCTCCAAGGCAAGGAGAACCAATACATTGATACACTCGTGGAAATGCTGAACAAAAGAAGCAAGGCGGCCAAATATCTCATATCGAGCTTCGCCCCGGATGTGTTTATCTGCGTTTTTGCTGTTCTGGACAGAGTGCAGCACTACTTCTGGCATCACATGGATGACGCTCACCCCAAACATGCCAGTGAGAAATACCGGACAGTGGTCAAGGATTTCTACAAGAAGGTTGACGATGCCATTGGAGAATTGCTGAGCGTGGCTCCAAGAGATACGAACATAGTCGTAGTCTCTGACCACGGCTTCCAGGCAAAGCACGGAGAGTTAGTGATAAACAGATGGCTGGAAAACGAAGGTTTTCTGCACTTTCATGCTGCCCGTGGCATGGTAACGGGAGCAGTCCAGGCAGTAAGGAGTTTGTTCTTGAGATTATCCAAGCCTGGCTTGACTCGTTTTGTCGCCAGAGCCATCCCACAGAGACTTCTCGCCAGATTGCTCACTCAGACAGGGCCAAGAGGGGAGCTAGATACCATGTTTGGAAACATAGACTGGCCTCGGACGAAGGCTTTTGCGTTGGGGGCAAGTGGGTCCGGAGGTATGATTTTCATAAATCTTAGGGGGAGACAGCCGAATGGAACAGTGCAACCCGGTGATGAATATGAGAAGGTAAGGAACAACATCGTCGAGGAACTGAACAGAATAGCGCCACCAAATACCACTGCGCCTTTTGACATTCGGGTTTTCAGAAAGGAAGACATATATCGTGGGGAGTACCTCGCGTCTGCTCCTGACATTGTGTTCAATATGGGTAACTATGGCGCCATTACAGGTAAAGGAAAGACCTCCTCGGTATGGTGCGAACCAGTGCTTTCCGGTATGCATGCCATGGAAGGTGTCTTCATGGCGTACGGGCCTGACATCAAGGAAAGAGGAGAGAAGCTTCCCAGCCTTAAGATATACGATATTACACCGACGGTTCTACATATGTCGGGGTTGCCAGTTTCTAGGGAGATGGATGGCAGAGTGCTGACTGAGATATTCAAACCGGATTCAGAGCTTGCAGGAAGACCGGTAGCTTACGAGGAGATGAAAGAACAAGGAAGGCTAAAGGAGAGAATAAAGGAACTGAAGAAGTTCAAGAAGATCTAGTGGTTTTCGCTCCTTGCATTAGCCGGCAGATATAGTTCCGGAGCGCAGTTGAGAAGCGTTAGATAGTGCGAGAACGGTTGATTGATGACACCATGAGAAAGGTAATAGTGATCGGCTTAGATGCGGTTTGTCTGGATATGATTACGCCGTGGTTAAACCAAGGGAAGCTACCATATTTGCAGAAGCTTTTGAATAAGGGGACATACTCCGAGCTTGAGAGCGTTATCCCTCCTATGACAGCTCCGGCCTGGACATCCATGGTTACGGGTAAGAGACCTGAGAAACATAGACTGTTCGATTTCTTGAAGTACAAGCCCGGCTCTTACGAGAAGGAGCTTGTTTCAGCCCTGGACTGTCAGGCAAGTCGCCTGTGGGATTATCTAACTGACCATAACAAGTCGTCCATTGTAATTACTGTGCCGCTGACATATCCAGCCAGGGCAATAAGAGGCGTCTTGATTCCCGGACACCCTTTGTCCGGAGGGCAGGGCAGTTTCCCACCCGGGATTCTACAGGAGTTCCAAGGAGTATTTGGAGAATGCGAGTTTAATCCCAGCTTCGCCAAGGGCCTATCAGCCAGACAGAAGCTGCAAAAGGCTATGGACGCCACCAGAGCAGTAAAAGAAGCCGCCTTATACTTTTCGCAGCAGTATGACTGGGACTTCCTGATGGTACAATTCCAGATGACAGATGCCATAGCCCACCTGTTTGGTCTGGGAAAACAGACCCTCCAGCTTTTTCAATTTGTTGACCGGTGTGTCGACGAAATCGTTGCGGGGATTGGCAAAGACGCCAACATATTTCTGGTTTCAGACCACGGTATGGGTCCGGCGAAATGGCATCTGTTTTTGAACTCTTTCCTCCGTGAGGAAGGCTATCTTAAGGCAGCCGACGTGGGGAAAAGACACCGCCTTCCCAAAGAGGTTGCTCACACCACCAGTCCGGGCAAGTTGCTAGGAGCCATGGACAAGATACTTGGTTTCCTGGCCAAGCATGGCATGACTGCGGAGGAGTATTACCGGCTGCTATCCAAGCTCAGGCTGACCTTCTTGAAAGGTCTGGTCCCCAAGGCTGTGCTGGCCAGGGTTCCACGGAAGGTGATAGATTGGGAGGAAACAAGAGCGTACTGTCCATCGTCCACCATATTTGGAATAAGGGTAAACGTGAAGGGCAGGGAGCCCGACGGAACCGTTGCCCCAGGGCAGGAATATGATGTGCTCAGAGGTCAGCTAATCCAGCAGCTTCGCGAGTTGAGAGCACCTGACGGGGAGCTAGTGTTTGAAAAGGTTTTTGCCAGGGAAGGGTATTACCAAGGAAGTGAAGCCGACCAAGCCCCGGACATCATGTTTCTGCCCAATCAGATGGACTACGTTCCTTCAGATGTTCTGATGCCAAGAGTGTTTGCGCCATACACCTGGTATAATCACAAGGTTGATGGAGTGCTGGCCGCCCATGGACCTGACATCAGAAACTCAGGCTACCTCAATTGCAAGTTCAGCATCCTAGATGTCGCCCCGACGATTTTGCACATATGTGGTTTGCCGGTTCCCAAGGACATGGACGGCAGAGTACTGAACGAGATTCTCAGGGAAGACAGTGAGCCCGGGCAAAGGGAAATCGAGTACCAAGAAGTCGACTATGAAGCGGAAAGAGTCAGGACTAGAATTAGGGGTTTGAGGAAGCTGGGCAGGCTGTAACTACACGAATCTCCTTAGTATCCTCTTAAGAGGACCTGTATTTATGCCGGTCCTCTTTTCAATTTCCAGAAGCAAAGCTATGTCTTCTCTGTCAAGGCTTTTGGTAAGCAACGTGGCTATGCCATATATCCCGACGTAGACCACAAACAGGACTAGCAGCAGCCACCAGGTGATGGTCAGAAAGCTCTGCGCAATGCCCTGAATAACGAAAGCCAAAAGCACGCAAACCACAGCTGGCTTGAGCAGGTTTCTGCTGAGTGGATTGGCGTGGCATAATAGGTAGACTCTGGCCGAGCGGACGACGTTTGTCAGGATGATCGATGTTGCGAAAGCGATAGCAGCTCCTACTATGCCCAGCAGCGGAATGAGAAAGATGTTCAGGACTACATTCAATAGTACTGCGGCCAAAGTAGTCCACATTAGAAATCGAGCATGCCCCAGAGCTACTAGTGTGCCTCTATTGGGTCCTGATAGGTTACCAATGATGAAGCCAAACGATAAGACCCTCAACGCAGTACCTGCCTCGACGTAACCGGCACCAAAGAAAAGACGGATGACAGCTTCAGGAAATAGGAACAAGACTAAAAAGATGGGCAGGGTTATAACCATGAGCCACTTGACCAAAACGGTGTAGTCTCTCCTTAATTCGGACATCCTGTTTCTGGAATACAAGCCAGTGGCTATTGGAGTGTAAATCAGGAGCAAAGCTACGAGGGGTTCGGCAATGAATTGAGCCAGCGGGTGAGCCGCGTTGTAGAGACCAACGGCCTCAGGGGTTCTGAAGTGGCCCAGCATCAAAGTGTTTATCCAGTTCATTACCCCGGTGAGTATCACCGCCCCGAGAAGCGGTAGAGAAAAAAGGAGAAGGTCTTTGGTTACCGGAGAGGCTCTCTTCATCTCTAGTGAGCCCGCCATTTGAGGCAACTTCCTAATACTGAAGACGGCGAAAACGGCAAAAGTAACAACAAGGCTTGCCAAATAGGCGTACAGTATAGTAATGAACGGCAGACCAATGGAGACAATCACAGCGAGCAGAAGGAGAAAGAGCATGTTTAGCATGATGTATTCGAAGTAGACCTGAGGCTCTATGCGGTCAAAGCCGCGAAAAACAGCAGCGAGGACGTTTATTAGGGCAAAAAAGGGCACGCTGAGCGCAAATATCTTCAAGGCTATGGCCAAGTCAGAGGTATGGAAGATTCCTGTGGCAATAGTATCGGCTGCGAAGAAGATTGCTATGCCTACGCAGCTACCAGCGGCGATAGTCAGTCTCAGAGAGGCAGAAATGGTTCCGCGGACTCCAGCAGCATCATCTCTACCTCGAGAAAAAGCAATATATCT
>Ga0209636_10007781_pt1 | contig 10929 bp, 7 predicted proteins | sample DeeMarSWOR152_54_FD_187464 | JGI IMG/M metagenome (GOLD analysis project Ga0209636, IMG submission 187464) | Marine sediment microbial communities from White Oak River estuary, North Carolina - WOR-1-52-54 (SPAdes) (version 2) | ecosystem: Environmental > Aquatic > Marine > Intertidal zone >... | reverse complement strand
AGAATCTCCGCATTTGAGCTGGACTGGGACCCTCCGGAACTGATCGTGCCAAGGAGAGATGTTCTTACCGTCAGAGAACGCACGGGCCCGTGGGGAGAGATTCTCGTCCCCTTGAGCGAGGATGATGTCCGGCTGGCGGCAAGAAAATGCAGGAAAAGGGGGATTGAATCCATCGCCATCTGCTACATGGATTCCTTCATGAATACAGCTCATGAAAAGCGGACCCGGGATATTCTCAGGGAAGAACTCCCCGATGTTGACATAACGGTCTCCCACGAGGTTTTGCCGCAAATGCTTGAGTTCGAGCGAACCTGCACCACGGTGCTGAATGCCTACATCTCTCCTATTCTGAAGAACTATCTCACGGGCCTTTATGAACGACTCAAGAAGAGCTGGAATTACGAGGGTCCGGTCTTGGTCACCACCAGCGGGGGCGGTGTCATTGGCATGGAGGAAGCCATCAGCTTTCCGGCCAGGACCTTCCACTCCTCACCAGTCTCGGGAGCCGTCGGAATGGCAGGGTATATCGGCTCCCTTGCCGGCTTTGACAATGTGATTGCCTTCGAAACCGGAGGAACAACCAATAACGTTTCGATGATTTACAAGGGGACTCCAGCAATTACGCACGAGTGGAAAATCCTGTGGAACGTTCCCTGCTGCCTGCCTTCTGTGGACACGGTCTATATCGGCGCAGGTGGCGGGAGTATAGGATGGGTCGATAGGGGTCAGATCCTCAACGTGGGTCCCGAGAGCATGGGTGCTGTACCGGGACCAGCCTGCTACGATATGGGCGGTGAGGAGGCGACCAACACGGATTGCCAGATCGTCCTCGGAAGGATCGATCCAAACTATTTTTTGGGGGGCGAAATGAAGGTAAACGGGGAGCTTTCTTTCAGAGCCCTGAAGGAAAAGATTGGAGATCACTATGGGTGGAACGCCGAGGAGGCAGCGGCCAACATGTATATGGTGGCCATGACCAATCTGATGATGGCCATGCGGATTCAGACCGTATCGCGGGGATGGGATCCGAGAGATTTCGCCATCATCCCCTACGGTGGAGGCGGAGCCATGTACGCGTGCGACTTGGCGAGGGAGTCAGGAGCTTCTACTGTGGTGGTTCCACCTCTACCCGGCTACGCGTCGGCCTTTGGAGCCATTCGAGTGGATGTCAAGCATGAGTTTACCTATCCGATCCATAAAACCGAGGATGAGCTCGATTATGATACGCTGAACCGGGATATGAACGATCTGGTGAAAAAGGCCACTGGAATCCTTTCGAGGGAGGGGCTTGAGGATAATCAGATGATGATTCAACGGTTTGTTGACGTAAAGTATTTCAGTCAGAGCCAGTTCTTCACGGTCGATGTGCCACCCGGTGAGATCAAAGATTTGAACACAGTAACACAGAGCTTTCTGGCCGCCATGAAGGCCAAGTATGGGTACAATCTCCCGCCGGGCTATGTTCCGGTGGAAGTTGTCAATCTCAGGGTCATCGCAATGGGTATAATTCCCAAACCCGATCTCCCCAAGATCGAGAGAAAGGGCTCGTTGAAGGATGCCCGGAAGCCTTCAAGAAAGGTCTGGTTTCGGGACATGGGATTCGTGGAAACCGAGATCTATGAGCGGGGATTGCTTCCGGTTGGGGCCACTTTTGAAGGCCCCGCCGTCGTAGAGCAGCCCGACACGACAACGGTCATGCCGCCCCAGACAAAGTGCCGGGTGGACGAATATGGAAACCTCATCATCAATGTAGTGAGGTAGGAGGATACAATGGCACAGTCAGAAGAAAGGAAATATCGAGTCAAGGAGAAGCTTGAAGAGATCAAGGACCTGAAAATGGATCTGATCACCTTCGAGGTCCTACGAAACGCCTTTGTGGCGGCTTGTTACGAAGCCTCTACCACAATCGAGAGGATCGCGTATCACCCGGTCATTGGCATGGGGCGGGACCGCTCGAATTCCATCCTGACGCCGGATGCGAGGTTAGTTGCACACGGCCACACAGATGCGGCCGCCCACTATGCCTCTTTTGAACCGTCCGTTCAGGAGCTTTTCAAAGACATCCCTAAGGAAACGATGAAACCCGGCGATGCCTATCTCTTTAGTGATCCATACCGAACAGGATCCCATGTGAACGATACCCGCCTTATCAAACCCATTTTCTATAAGGACGAGATCGTGGCTTTTGCCTGCACTGTGATTCACTGGCCGGACATGGGAGGGCCAATGCCGGGAACCTTCAATCCTGAGGCAACCAGCTGCTATGCAGAGGGAATCCGGATTCCCCCAATCCGTCTTTTCAAAGACAACAAACTGGACGAGGAGTGGTACCGATTCATCGCCCTGAACATCCGGGGAAGCATCGAGCGCCGGGGCGATCTGACCGCGCAGTTTGAGGCATCCCGCTTGATCGAGAGGAGAATTCAGGACCTCGTTGCCCGCTACGGCAACGACACGGTCCAACTCGGTTTCGAGGAACAGTTCAACTACACGGAAAGACTGATGCTAGCCGAGCTAGAAACCTTACCCGATGGTGTTTGGGAATTCGATGACTATGGTGACCAGGACGTCATGAAGGAAGGGAAGCCACCCATCCGGGTCCACTGCAAAATGACCAAGAAAGGAACTCGCCTCACCTTCGACTGGAGCGAATCTGATCCTCAACCCATCGGGTCCTGGGGTGCCAGCCGGGCCACGCTGATTGGGGGGAACTACCTGGGTTTCATGATCTGCTTTCCCAGGCTCTTCCCGCTAAACAACGGAATCATCCGGAACCTGGAAATCATTTCCAAGCCTGGAACCTGCGTCCATGTCGTCGAACCCGCCCCCACCACCGGCTACTGCTCCGGTGCCTTTGATAAGGTCGAGGCCGTGACCATCGGATGTCTGGCCGGCCCCCTCGCCTCGGTTCAGCCCTGGCGGGTCTACCCGGCGGCTGTGAGTCTCACCAATCTATGCATGGGCGGGTTTAACCCCAGAACCAAGAAGCCCTTCGTCCAGTATACCTACGCCGTAGGGGGGGAGAACGCGCGTGTCTTCAAGGACGGTAAATCTCTGATTTTCATGCGCTTCTGCAATGCCCGGACCATCCCTCAGGAGCTTGAAGAACGTTGGTTTCCCGTCGTATACACGCGCTATGAAGCGAGACCCGACAGCTGTGGACACGGCATGCGACGGGGTGGCTTCGCCCTGGTCAGAGAGCTGGACATCCTCACGGACGTGACCATGACCATCCATGGAGACCGGGAGAAATTTCCACCTTTCGGCATCAGCGGTGGACTCAACGGGGGAGGATGTGCCTTGATCATCAATAGAGGAACGGATAAAGAATTCGATGCGGGCATGTATGCCACCGGTGTCCACCTCAAAGCAGGAGACCATATCTACTACACCTCCAGCGGAGGCGGTGGATTCGGAGATCCTCTTGAGCGAGATCCCCAGCTCGTGCTTGAGGATGTGAAAGACGAATGGCTTACCATCGACGCAGCCAAAGAATTCTATGGCGTCGTCATCGAGGAGATCGATGCAGAGGCGTGTGACTACAGGATCAACGAAGAGGAGACCCGAAAAGCCAAAGAACAATTGAGAAAAAAAGGATTTCCCGAAGGCCGTGGGCCCCACGAGGTCCATCCGCGGGGCAAACACATCAAACCCGATTGGATCCCGACTGAAGAAGAAGTGCAACCCCACATCACCATTTCCAGGCCTCCTGGGTGGTAGTGGCGTAGAGGAGGAACAAACCCAGAAATTCTTTGGGGTCATCCGTCAGAGGGGGAATTGGTGAGTAAAATGGGAGGGATTTTATGGGAAAAGCAAACTGGTATGACATGCGTGAGTTTTTGAATTTTCTCGAAAACAAAAGCGACCTCATCCACATCACGGAAGAGGTGGACCCGGAATGGGAGATTAATGGGATCACCAGGATCGGTCTGCAAGAATTCAGACCCGCTATTGTCTTTGACCGAATAAAGGGAGCGGATCTCCCTATGGTTAGCAACCTGCTGGGGGCTGATCGGCGATTCCTGTGGGCTCTTGGGCTCGAAGAGTGGAGCCAGTTCAACGATGAGTGGATGCGAAGGACAGAGAAGCTCATCCCCCCCAAGATTGTAGACCGGGGACCCTGCCAGGAAGAGAAAATCGCTCAGACAGACATCGATCTAAACCGGATCTGTAATGCGAAATGGCACGAGCACGACGGCGGCCCCTTCCCTGGCACGCTGGGCGTATCGATCACAAAGGATCCTGACACCGGCCTTCTCAATGCCGGCATTTATAGGATGGCAACCCTAGGGAAGAACCTCCTGGGTTGGGGCGCTCCTGCATACACGCACGGCCGCCAACATTACATGAAATACGAAAAACAAGGAAAACCCATGCCCATGGCGGTGGTCACGGGGTATGACCCTATCGTGTTTATTGTCTCCTGCACGAGAACTGCTCCCGGCGTCGACGAGTTCCATTTGGCCGGGGCCTTACGCGGGGAGCCATTGGAGATGGTGAAGTGTAAAACCATCGATATCGAAGTCCCGGCTACGAGCGAAGTCGTGTTTGAGGGGTTCGTACCTCCAAACGTGAGGAAGACAGAAGGAGGGTTCGGAGAGTATACCGGTTATTATGGAGAGGCGAGGAGCAACCCAGTCTTCGAGATCACCGCAATTACCCATCGAAAGAACGCTATCTTCCTGGGGGCGCGGGAGCAATGGTATCCATCCGACAGTGCCATTGTGGTGGGGAAGGCCTCCCAGGCGGAAGCTTACAAGACTCTCAAGAAACTGGTTCCCGGGCTCCTGGATCTCCGATGTGACGTGACCTATGAAGCCATCGCCAAGATTGACAAACTCTTTAAGGGACACCCCCAACAGGTCATGGATGCCATTTGGGGGGCCACCTATGCTCGCTACAAACACGTAATCGTTGTGGACAGAGACATCGACATCTGGGATTACAACAGTGTTCACTGGGCCCTCTCTACCCGGGTCAAAGCGGACAGAGATGTCACCATCCTTCCCAGACGGGCGGGACAGTGGCTTGACCCTGCAGTCCCCCTGCGGGAAAAAGGATGGCAGGCAGGGTTGGGGATCGACGCCACCATGTCGTGGGAAGAGTATGAATTCTGGGCTGAGAAGCCACCGATAACCGTCGATGATCCCCAGATTGTCGAAAAAACCAGAAAGAAGTGGGAAGATAGGCTGAAGTGGAAATAGGAAGGAAACCGGGCCAGACCTGCCCCTGAAAAGGCTGCGGTTTCCTATCGGATCAATTCATTTTTCGAAAAAGAGGTGAATCGTAAGATGGAAACATATTCGGAATACTGGAACGAAGAGATGGAGACGCTCTCACCGGAACGGTTTCATGATGTTCAGGAGAAGGCCCTGTTGAGGCAACTCAAGTACGTGGGGGGGAACTCGGCTTTCTATCAGAAAAAGCTCCGAGAGGCGGGCGTGGAACTGGGGGATATCAAACGACTTGAGGATTTGAGCAGACTGCCTTTCACGGAGAAGGCCGAACTTCGGGAGAGCCAACTCGCCGCTCCCCCCCTCGGAACCCATATGGCGTGTCCAAGGGAAAAGGTGAAGAGGGTCTATTCTACAAGTGGGACGACCGGAAGGCCGACGTTCATAGGGCTTACCCAACACGATATTGAGGCTTGGCGTGAGGCCGCATGTCGGGCCTTTTGGACCGGAGGATTTCGCCCAGACAGTACCATGCCACTTGTGGTTGCTCCGTTTTTCATTGCAGCATCCTATGCGGACGGCATAGAGAGGATCGGCACGCTTGTTCCCATCGGGGTTGGAGCCACGGATCGGTTGATCGGAGCTTTTCAACATGTCGGTGCCAACGCCTTCTTATCCACCTCCTCTTTCCCCCTTCACTTTGCCACTTCTCTGGAAAAACGAGGCATTGATCCCAAAAGCCTGGGGATCAAAGTTATCCTGGCAGGAGGGGAGCCTGGGGCAGCCATTCCATCGATGCGCAAGAAAGTGGAGGAGACCTTCGGGTGTTTGTTTGTCGAAATGATGGGAAACGGCGACATGTGCGGCCAGATATGGTCTGAGTGCAGATACAAGCGAGGAATGCACTTCGTCGCTCAGGGCATTGTTCACCCAGAGATCATTGACCCAGACACGGGTGAAGTTCAGGAGATCAAGGAGGGAGCACGGGGAGAACTGGTCTACACCTCCCTCGACCGTGAATGTATCCCGCTTGTGCGCTTTCGGACGAGGGACCATGTGGAAGTGACCCAAACAAGCTGTGAGTGTGGTCGAACAGGTTTCGGCATTCGGGTCTTCGGAAGGACGGACGACATGATCATTGTCCAGGGGGTCAATGTTTATCCGGCTGCGGTTCGGGACACGGTTGCCAGTCTGTCCCCGAGGACAACCGGTGCCATGGAGATTCAGCTGTACGCGCCCCCGCCCGAAGGATGGAGCCCGCCGATCCATATAAAAGTGGAATACGGAGAAGAGGCAGGTGACCTGGATCAAATGAAAAAAGAAATCGAGACCCTGATCCGCGAGAAACTGATCTTCCGACCGAATGTCGAGTTGGTGCCAAAAGATTCTCTGCCAAAGTACGAGTACAAGGCAAAGCTTGTGAGAAAGGTCTACGAAGAAGAAAAGAAGTAGACCTTGGTCTGGTGAATCCGAGTCATCTGTTATGGCCTGACGGAGGCAAAGAATGATCATAGAAGAGAAGTTTGTTGTAAATGTCCCTGTGGATCGCGTTTGGGGTTTCCTCCTGGATGCCGAGTCCTTGGCCAGTTGCGTCCCAGGCTGCGAGCACGTTGAACCGGCTGGGGAAAACTCCTATATGGCTCACATGAAAGCGAGAATCGGCCCGATCTCGGCCAACTTCAAGATTCGCATCGATATCTCGGAGATGGATCCGCCGTCATACCTCAAGTCGACCATGAGGGGGGAGGATTCCATGATGGCTAGCAATCTGAATGCCTCCAATGTGATCGATCTCAGGTCTCTCGAGCCAGGAAAAACCGAAATATGTTATCGGTCCGAAGTAACGGTCCTGGGCCGATTGGGGAAATTCGGCGAAGGCATCATGAAGCGAAAAGCCAGGGATGTGGGTGAAGAGTTTGCCCGGTCGGTAAAAGAACGGCTTGAAAGGGCTCCTTCGGGTTCCTGATAGGAAAGCCAAGCAATCATCTTCGTCCCTGGACTACCTTAGCAGAATGGGGTCATGCCATGGAAAACTTCGAGTATTTCGAGCCGAAGACGGTTCAAGAAGCCTGTACGCTGCTGACCCAGTCCGAGAACGGTAAGGTCCTCGCAGGTGGAGCTTCTCTTGTCGTACTTCTAAAGAATAAACTCATCTTCCCTGACCGACTCATCAATCTCAAGACGATCGAGGGACTGAATCGTATCGAATTAAACCCTCAGGGTGAACTCAGCATCGGAGCCCTCTGCCGTCACCGGGACATCGAGAGTTCTCCTGTGATTCAGGAACGATTCGAGATTCTGGCCGAAGCCGCCTCCAAGATCTCCTCTCCACCGATCCGAAACATGGGTACAATCGGGGGAGGTATCTGCCATGCCGATCCTTCAGCCGATTTCCCTCCTGCCTTGATCGCTCTGGAGGCCAGGCTCAAAGTAAGTGGATCAAAACGTTCCCGAACCATCCCGATTCACGAATTCTTCACCGACTACTACGAAACCGTTCTGGAACCCGATGAGATCCTGACAGAGATTCTCATCCCGCCACTCCCATCACCCTCTGGAGGTGTCTATCTCAAGTTAGACAAAACCACCAACAGTGTTGCCATTCTTGGCATAGGGGCCGTCATCAGTCTTGACAAGAAAGAAAACTGCACCTTTGCCGGGTTAGGAGTGGGCGGTGCAGCCCCTACCCCGCTGGCGATAAAAGAGGTTTCCAGTCTGGCGGGGAAACCTGTCGACATTCACTCGATCGAGGCGGTGGCATCGGCAGCAGTAAAACAGAGCCACCCCATATCGAACGTTCATGCATCAGAGGATTATCGAAGAGAGATGGTGGGCGTTCTCGTGAAACGAGCCCTGAAACAGGCCCTGGAAAGGGCAGGAAAGAAAGTGACATCATCTTGAATCTTTTTTAACAGAGAGGAGGCAGAATCTTGAAGAAGGATATCGAACTCAGAATCAACGGCGCCCCTTATCGCCTCTCCGTAGAACCCGGGAGGACCCTTCTCCAGGTCTTAAGAGAAGATCTGGGTCTGACCGGAACCAAGGAGGGTTGCGCCTCCGGAGAATGCGGCGCCTGTACCGTCCTCCTTGATGGCGAGCCGGTTCGCTCCTGCCTCATCCTTGCCGTGGATGCACGGGGACAGGAAATTATGACCATCGAGGGTGTGGCAGAGAACGGCAAACCCCATAAGATCCAGCAAGCCTTTATCGACTTCGGCGCCATCCAATGCGGGTTCTGTACACCCGGCATGATTCTCGTGGCCAAGGCCCTCCTCGAAAAAGCCCCCCAGCCCGGTGAAGAGGAAATCAGAAAGGCTATCTCAGGCAACCTGTGTCGTTGCACGGGGTATGTCAAGATCATCAAAGCCATAGAGGCGGCCAGCCAGCCATGGTATTTCGTTTCGAAGAAAGGATGAAACGATGGAATACAGCTTTGTGGGGAAGAATGTTCCCAAAATTGATGCCCTGGAGAAGGTACTCGGCAAGGCCATCTATATCAACGACATACCGTTTCCCGGTATGCTCTATGGAAGGATTTTGAGGAGCTCATACCCTCACGCTCGTGTTATCGGAATCGACGTCTCCCGGGCCCAAAAAGCTCCCGGTGTCAAAGCAGTGATCACGGCAGAGGATCTGCCTGACGGTCGTTATGGACCTTTCATCAAGGACGAACCGGTTTTGGCCCGAACCAAAGTCCGCTACATCGGAGAGCCCTTGGCTGCGGTGGCCGCCACGGATCCTGACACGGCAGAGGAGGCCCTTGGCCTGATTGACGTCGAATACGAGGAGCTGCCGGCGGTGTTTGATCCCCTCGAGGCCATGAGGCCCGATGCTCCCCTGATTCATGAAGATTTGAAGAGCTACTTCTGTGTTTTCCCCGCCATTCAGGAGGGGAATGTCTGTTCAAAGACAACTTTCGTTGAGGGAGATGTTGAAAAAGGACTCCGCGAGGCCGATGTGGTGGTCGAAGAGACCTTCAGGACCCACATGCATCATCAGGCCTACATTGAACCGGCCGGGGCCATCGCCAGAAGGGATCCATCCGGTAGGTTCACCGTCTGGTCGAGCTCCCAGGGCATCTTTATTACGCAGGCACGGATCTCGGAGTCTTTATGCATTCCCATGTCAAAAATCAGGGTGATTGCCCCGCGGGTCGGGGGTGGCTTCGGAGGGAAGATCGAAACTCATGTCCAACCGATCTGCGTTGCCCTGGCCGAGAGGACGGACAAGCCGGTCAAGATCATCCTCACGCGGGAGGAGGAGTTCTCAGCCACCCGGCCACGACATCCCGCTGTAGTAACCTGCAAGCTTGGTGTGAAAAAGGATGGAACCATCGTGACCAAGGAGATGGTCAATGTACTCGACTCGGGGGCCTACTCCTGCGACGGGCCAGGTGTGGCTGGTTTCGGTTCTCTCATGGCAAGAGGACCCTACCGCATTCCCAACCTGAGAATCGAGGGCTATTGCGTCTATACCAACAAGGTCAAGACTGGGGCCTTCCGGGGGTTTGGCAATCCTCAGACAGGGTTTGCCTCAGAGTCCGTGATGGACATGGCCGCTCGAGAAATCGGGATGGACCCTCTAGAATTCCGGTTGAAGAACGCCCTGAATCCTGGGGACAAATCCCTTGGAGGCCAGGTGCTTCGTAGCGTGGGCATCAAGGAATGTCTCGCCAAGGCGGCAGAGGCCGTTGATTGGAAAGAGGGGAAAAAGGGGAAATACCGGGGCCGAGGGATTGCTTCCATCAACCACATCAGTGGTTTGCTCACCGTGTCCGCCTTCGTACGGATCAATGAGGACGGCACGGTCGCCCTCCAGGTTGGCACCATTGATATTGGCCAGGGGTCTGATACCGTGCTCTGCCAGATTTGTGCGGAGGAATTGGGAGTTCCCATTGAGGAGATCTCCATTCTCACCGGAGACACCGACGCTACCCCTTACACCTGGGCGACGAGTGCCAGCCGTTTGACTTACACGGGAGGGAATGCCGTGAGGCGGGCCGCCCAGGATGCCAAAGACCAGCTCCTCGACCTGGCTGCCGGTCAACTAGGGTTAGAGAGGGAGACCCTGGAAATCAGGAACAAGAAGGTCTTCGTGAGCGAGGACCCTGACAAGGGTTTGACCTTTCAACAGTTGGGAGCGATCAGCTGTTGGGCCAAGGGAGGCCCCATTATCGGCAAAGAGTCTTTCATGGTGGAGGAGCCGGCCTTTGACCGGAGTGGCTTCCAGGGTTTTCCATTTGGGACCATGACTGCCTACATCTTTGCTGCTCAGGCAGCCGAGGTTGAGGTGGATGTTGAAACCGGGCAGGTGCGGATTGTCAGAGGGGCCTCGGCTCATGATGTGGGTCATGCGGTGAACCCCCAAAATGTTGAGGGACAGATTGAGGGGGGCTACGTCCAGGGACTAGGATATGCCCTGACCGAGGAGACCATCGTCGATGGGGGGAAAGTCATCAATCCGTCTTTTGCTGACTACAAGATTCTCCCGGCCGTGGATGTACCCGACCTGAAATCCATCATTGTGGAAGCCTACGACGAAACCGGTCCTTTTGGCGCAAAGGGCGTGGGGGAACCGGGTCTTGTCGGGGTGGCCCCTGCCGTGGCCAATGCGATTTTCGATGCCATTGGCGTCCGAATCACCGAGCTACCAATCACGCCTGAGAAAGTTTTGAACGGAATAAGATCCAGAAATCTCCGCTGAACAATTTGGAGATTAAGATCAAAGGAGGTGAGAGTATGAAAGTCAGGGAGAA
>Ga0209636_10007779_pt1 | contig 10929 bp, 8 predicted proteins | sample DeeMarSWOR152_54_FD_187464 | JGI IMG/M metagenome (GOLD analysis project Ga0209636, IMG submission 187464) | Marine sediment microbial communities from White Oak River estuary, North Carolina - WOR-1-52-54 (SPAdes) (version 2) | ecosystem: Environmental > Aquatic > Marine > Intertidal zone >... | reverse complement strand
GCCTGGCCTCCTCAAAAAGAATGATGACGGCTCGTACACGGCCTTTGTCGCTGTGTGTACGCATTTGGACTGCAATGTCACTTACCTGTCGGACCAGAGAAAGTTCTTTTGTGCCTGCCATGATGGTTGGTACGATGAGAACGGTCTCCACATCGGTGGGCCTCCCCCGCGGCCCCTTCGCCAGCTGAATTTATCCATCGAAGGTGAAAACCTGGTCATCAAGAGGGAAGGTGTAGAGTGAGCTCTACAGGTAGGTACAAGGGATTCCAATCCTGGCTGGATGAGCGTTCTGGATTATCGGAAATTTTTCGCTTTTTGAGGGAGAAAAAAATTCCCCAGCACAGGCATTCCATGTGGTACTACACCGGAAGCGCTATACTGCTCTTTTTCGCTATTCAGGTTATTACAGGCTTCCTGCTCGTTTTTTACTACAATCCCACGCTTGAAGGGGCCAACGCAAGCGTGGCTCGAATTATGACTGAGGTGCCTCTAGGCTGGATTATCCGGTCGGTTCACAGCTGGTCCGCCTCTTTCATGATTGCCTTTGTTTTTGTCCATCTGCTCAGCATCTGGATCACGAAAGCTTACCGAAAGCCCAGGGAAATGACCTGGATGAGCGGAGTTTTTCTTCTTTTTGTCTCTCTGGCCTTCGGGTTCACAGGCTATCTTCTCCCCTGGGATGACCTTTCTCTTTCAGCTACGAAAGTGGGGACAGACATTCCTCGCTCCATTCCAGTCATCGGAGTCTGGGTGACGAAGCTGCTTCGCGGCGGAGAAGACGTCACAGGAGATACGCTGACGCGCTTTTTCGGTTTTCATGTGTCCATCCTTCCCGTTTTTCTGCTGGCTTTTTTGGCTATCCACGTCTATCTCATCCAGAAGCAGGGGATGAGCATCCCTCTTGTTGCTGAGAAAAAAGACGAGAAAATGAAGGAACTTCCTTTCTGGCCCAATTTTGTCTACAGGGAGATGGTGGTGTGGCTTGTACTCACCGGCATCCTCTTCTCAGTGGCCGTCTTTTTTCCTCCTTCCCTGGATAAGGCGGCAGATTTAATGGCTCCAGCTCCTGAAGGAATCAGGCCAGAATGGTATTTTCTATTCTTGTTTCAGATGCTCAAAATTTTTCCGGCGAAAATTCTCTTTGTCAACGGGGACACACTCGCTGTCCTCTTGATATTCTTGGGCGTTGTTGCATTCTTTTTTCTTCCTCTTATAGATAACAAACCTGAGGAAAAGAAGGGAAAGATCATAACCATTATTGCTTACCTGTTTATCGTTTATGCGGTGGCTATGACAATCTGGAGTCTGCTCTAATGAGGAAGAAGAAAAAATTTATTATTTTGTTTGTGTTGGTTATTTCTTTTCACTCGTTTTTCCTTTTGAAACCTGATTTTGCCCAACAGGTCGGACAGAAAGAGAAAACAGAAATGACTCAGGAAGAGGAAAGCCAGGAAAAGATCATCTCCGGGCCCCAAAATATCAAAGAATCGACCGGTATTTATGTCTTTGTTGCATGGATGTGGCTTGCCATATTTGTCCTGATTTATATCTTGAATCTCAAGATCAAGGAAGTGGACAGGCTTTTCGAGATTCGGTTTATTTCCGAAAAGAAAAAATAATTCCCTCCAACCTGTGAAAATTCCCCCTTCTCTTTCGTCATTTTTTTAGGTAATTCTCTTCCATATTGAGTAGGTGAAATAGACGGGAATGGAAGGAGCGACCTTGAAGATTTAGCCTTCCCGAACCGTCCATCGATAATCCGATGAGAAGGAAAAACACAACTCTGCGCAAAAATAAAGGTCACAGAGAGAGACTCAGGGAGAAATTTTTAAGAGGAGGGCTTGCCGGATTTCTGGATTATGAGATTATTGAGCTCCTCTTGACACTGGGAACGCCCCGCTCAGACTGTAAGCAACCGGCAAAGGATGCCCTGAAAAAATTTCAATCTTTGAGAGGAGTGCTGGAGGCGACGGAAGATGAGCTCAAGAAGATTGATGGAATAGGTCCTCATAATGTATTTGGGCTTAAGTTTATTCATGAGGTTTCTCGGCGTTTCCTCAAAGAAAAAATGATGAGCCGGCCTTACTGCCATTCCTCGAAAGAAGTGTTCGATTACCTTTATCATTCACTCCGGGATGTGAAGAAAGAAAAATTCAAGGTTCTTTTTCTCGATGCGAAAAATCATATACTGGAGGAAAAAACAGTATTCGAAGGGACAGTTGACTCGAGTGCTGTCTATCCGAGAGAGATTGTGAAAGAAGCATTGAGATGTGACGCATCTTCCTTGATTTTTGTTCACAACCATCCCTCTGGTGATCCAGAGCCCTCAGCCAGCGATAGAGAGATCACTAGAGAACTTGTGTTTGCCGCAAGTGTTATGCAGTTGAAGGTGTTGGACCATATCATAATCGGGAACAACCGTTATTTCAGTTTTGCCGATGATGGCCTGATTGAAGAATATGGTATAATGTTCCACGATTTTAACCGGAAAAGTCACGAGAAGAGAAAAGAAATGTGCAAAGTCTTTCTCCAGAAATAAAGCCTTCAAAGGAGGTCAGGATGCTCAACGATATGGAGATCGCAGAGAATGTCGAGATCAAACCGATAGAAGAGATTGCACGCCTACTGGGGCTCAATGAGGAAAATTTAGAGGAATACGGTAAGTATAAGGCGAAAATCTCTCCTGGAATTAAAATTGAAGGAAAAGGCAAAACAGGAAAACTAATCATGGTCACGGCCATGACTCCCACACCGGCCGGAGAAGGAAAAACCACGACTTCTATCGGGCTGGCCGATGCCCTGAGCCATATCGGGGAAAAAGCAGTTGTGGCCTTGAGAGAACCATCTCTCGGACCTGTTTTCGGAATGAAGGGCGGCGCAACAGGAGGAGGATATGCCCAGGTTGCACCTCGAGAAGAGATCAATCTCCATTTTACAGGGGATATTCATGCAATCACGGCCGCCCACAATCTCTTGTCGGCCATGGTGGATAACCGGCTTCATTTTGACGGGTCCTGTGGCCTGCTCGACTGCCGCCGGGTGACCTGGAAGAGAGTCATGGACATGGATGACCGTGTTTTGCGGGAGGTAGTCATCGGAATAGGCGGCCCTCTCAGGGGAATAGCGAGAGAGACGGGTTTCGATATCACTGCGGCGTCAGAGGTGATGGCCATCTTTTGCCTGGCTGTCGACCTCAAGGACCTTAAGGAAAGGTTGGGAAATATCTTAGTCGGCTATGCTCCGGATAAGAAGCCGGTTTTTGCCCGAGAGCTCAAAGCAGAGGGCGCGATGGCAGCCCTCCTTAAGGATGCTCTCAAACCCAACATTGTCCAGACTTTGGAGGGAACGCCGGCCTTGATCCACGGCGGGCCGTTTGCCAACATTGCCCACGGCACCAATTCTGTGATTGCCACCCGGATCGGGCTTCAGCTGGCGGATTATGTAGTGACCGAATCTGGATTTGGCTCAGACCTTGGCGCAGAGAAGTTTTTTAATATCGTTGTCCGGACCGGACATATTCCTCCGCCTGAGGCCTGTGTTCTGGTGGCCACGCTCCGGGCACTCAAGCTTCATGGTGGCGTGGAGTTGGAAAATGTTAACAAGGAAAATGTACAGGCAGTGGAAAAGGGATTTGAGAACCTCCGGAAACACATGGAGAATATGAGAGTTTTTGGCGTTCCGTTTGTGGTGGCCATAAATAGATTCCCTTCGGATACTGAAAGAGAAATAGAGAAAGTCAAAGAGCTGTGCCGCAGGGATAAGGCTCGCGTGGCCCTGAGTGAGGTGTTTGCCAAAGGAGGAAAAGGTGGAAAAGATTTAGCACAGGAAATCCTGAAAGCTATTGAGGAAGAGGAGAACCGGTTTCAGCTTCTTTATCCCTCGGACATGCCGCTTATTGAGAAAATCGAGACTGTCGCTCAAAAAATATACGGGGCATCGTCGGTGGCCATGGAAGGAAAGATAAGAAGAAAGATACAAAGGATCGAGAAAATTGGATTCGGCAATCTCCCTGTCTGTATTGCCAAAACGCAGTATTCCCTTTCTGATGACGATGAGGCGCTGGGAAGACCCAGAGATTTTACATTGATCGTTACGGATGTCTCTCTCAGTTCGGGCGCGGGATTTGTTGTGGTTTATTGTGGCGATATCATGACCATGCCCGGGCTGCCAAATGTTCCTTCGGCCGAAAGAATAGATGTCACGGAAGACGGCCGAATAACCGGTCTGGGCTGAGCATATCGGGCAATTCCAGGGAGAGACACCTTTCTTACGAGTTGGAATCAGCCTTTAGTCACCGAAAAGATTTCTGGTCGTGCAATCAAATTTATCCTTTGTCTGTTTTTTGATTAGATCGGATTTTCAGGGGAAAATCGGGATTTTTTCCCGTTTGAAACAGAGATTTGATATGGGTTTACACCCTCATCCAATTATGATAAAAAGGGAAAGATTCACTGTCATTCTATCTTAAATATGAAAGGCTTAATAAATGTGTGAACTACGCGATGTTTTCATTGTCGGGGCCGCCCGGACGGCCATCGGCAGCTTTTTAGGGGCTTTAAAAAATTTCACGGCCGCAGATTTGGGAGGTCTGACCATCAAGGAAGCCGTGAAGAGAGCCGGGATCAAAGGGGATGATGTCGATGAGGTGATCATGGGGAATGTCGTGTCCGCAGGAATCGGACAGGCTCCTGCCAAGCAGGCGGCCATGAAGGGTGGAATCCCTCCCACAGTCAGCTGTTTTGCCGTGAACAAAGTCTGCGGTTCAGCTTTAAAAGCCGTAGCCCTGGGAACCCAGGCCATTTGGCTCGAAGAGAAAGAGATCGTTGTGGCTGGCGGGATGGAGAGCATGAGCCAGGCGCCGCATCTTGTTTGGGGAGCCAGGGAAGGTGTCAAGTTTGGGGATCTGCAGATGAAGGACTCCATGATCCTTGATGGACTCTGGTGCGCTTTTGATAACCAGCATATGGGCATGACTGGAGAGATCATTGCTGAAAAATTCGGCGCAAGCCGGGAAGAGCAGGATGAATATGCGGCAAGTAGCCACCTGAAAGCTATTCATGCCATCGAAAAAGGGTATTTGAAAGAGGAGATTATCCCTGTTGAGGTTCCCCAGAGAAAAGGCGATCCTGTTGTATTCGAAGTGGACGAAGGTCCGAGAAAAGATGCAACACTTGAGAAGTTATCCAAGCTCAGGCCTGCCTTCAAGAAAGATGGGACTGTCACTGCTGGAAATGCGTCTAGTTTAAATGATGGGGCGGCCGCCGTTGTTGTCGCTTCAGCAGATGCGGTGAAAGAAAAAAAGCTTCAGCCTATGGCCCGGATTCTCGCTTCCACGACCAATGGGATCGAGCCATCGATGGTGATGTACGCTCCCAAGGGAGCAATCGAGGAGCTGCTGGCCAATGTTGGCTGGACAATCAAGGATGTTGACCTTTTCGAGATTAATGAAGCTTTTTCTTCTCAGCTTGTTGTGTTGATTAAAGAAATGGGACTGGTCAGGGAAAAAGTCAATGTCCATGGAGGAGCTGTGGCTTTAGGCCATCCGATCGGAGCCACAGGAGCGAGGATCCTCACGACATTGATTTACGCCCTTAAACACAGAGGGCTAAAGAAAGGCGTGGCAGCGCTCTGTCTTGGCGGAGGAGATGCTGTCGCCATGGCTGTGGAAATGGTGTAAACAAGGAGGGACGATGGCAATCAAAAAGATAGGAGTGGTTGGAGCTGGAACAATGGGTACGGGTATCGCTCAGGTTGCCGCGGCTTCTGGCTTTGAGGTTGTCTTGAATGATGTGGCCGATGATTTAATCCAGCGGTCTTTAAAAATAGTGGATAAGAGCTTGGCCAAGCTCTCAGAGAAAGGAAAGATTGAAGAAGACAAGGATAAAATCATCTCTCGGATCAAGACCACGACACAATTGGCTGACATCAAAGATGTTGATTTTGCTGTGGAAGCCGTGTTCGAGGATTTTGAAGTAAAAAAGAAATTGCTCGGAGAATTAGATAAAATACTGGATCCTTCAGTCATTCTAACAACTAATACTTCATCCATATCCATTACGCGTTTAGCCGCTTTGACGAGTCGCCCTGATAAATTTATGGGCATGCATTTCATGAACCCGGTGCCTTTAATGACGTTGGTGGAATTAATCAAAGGCATTGCCACTTCGAAAGAAACATTCGATGAGGTAAAATCCCTCACTGAGAAAATGGGAAAGGTGCCTGTGGAAGCCAATGATTTTCCAGGATTCATTTCAAACCGGATTTTGCTGCCCATGATCAACGAAGCCGTTTATGCCTTGATGGAAGGAGTGGGAACCGCGGAAGCCATCGATACAGTGATGAAGCTGGGAATGAATCATCCCATGGGTCCTCTGACACTGGCAGATTTAATCGGCCTGGATGTCTGCCTGAACATCATGGAAGTCCTGTATGAAGGATTCAGGGACCCGAAATACAGACCCTGTCCGTTGCTGAGAAAGATGGTCGATGCGGGATACCTCGGTCGGAAGACTGGAAAAGGGTTTTACGACTACACCGAGTAGGTCAGTCAACCAAATTAGTAAACCTGGATTATTCACGAGTCGAGGTTGCCGCAGACGTCGTTGCGAAGAGAGAATCGAATGTGGTGATTTTATTTAAACAAAAGGTTGAGATTGCCACACTCCCTTCGGTCGCTCGCAATGACATCACTCTACTTGAAGTTACCGCGCACCAACAGATTGCTCGCGATGACAATTTTATGTAGAAAAAAAAGGTCGTCAGATTTGCTCGCCCGAAGGGTAAAAGATGCCGATATAAGATGATCAGTTATCCTTCAGAGATTTTTTGAATAAGGTGACGGCAGATTTTATGAATAATTCAGGGTACATGAGTTTTTCACGAGTCGAGGTTTCCGTAGATACGAGGCACAGCGCATGAAGCTGTGGTCGTCCACCGCGATTGCGCTGTAACAAAGTAGATGCGGTGAGATCGGCTCGCCCGAAGGGTAAAAGATGCCGATATAAGATGATCAGTTATCCTTCAGAGATTTTTTGAATAAGGTGACGGCAGATTTTATGAATAATTCAGGAAGAGTTATCATTTAATTATTCAAGTATCTTTAGATATGGGTTACAATAAAAAGCGAAAAAAGATGTACATCCAAGTATTGACTGAAACCCATTGAACCGGGGGAGGATAAAATGACTCAAGAAACTGAAAACAAACAAGATTCGAGGAGTAGAGCGATCGATGCCGCGGTTTCTCAGATAGAGAAACAGTTCGGCAAGGGAGCAGTGATGAAGCTAGGACAGAGAGAGGCAGCGATTAAAGTGCCTGCCATTCCCACTGGCTCCATCGCTTTCGATTTAAGCCTGGGGATCGGGGGTTTTCCCAGAGGACGAGTTGTCGAGGTCTTTGGTCCTGAAGCTACAGGAAAAACAACCTTGGTTCTTCATGTCATCGCAGAAGCCCAGAAACAGGGCGGTCAGGCTGCTTTTATCGATGCCGAGCACGCTTTGGATCCTGTGTATGCAGGCAGTGTGGGAGTGGACGTGGATAATCTCCTCATATCACAACCAGATTATGGTGAGCAGGCTTTGGAGATCGCAGAGATGCTTGTTCGCAGCGGTGCCGTGGATGTGATCGCTGTGGATTCTGTGGCGGCCTTAGTGCCCAAGGCAGAGCTCGAAGGAGAGATGGGAGATGCCCATATGGGCCTTCAAGCTCGCCTCATGTCTCAAGCTTTGCGAAAGCTGACAGCTATAGTCAGCCGGTCGAAGACGTGCTTTATATTCGTGAACCAGATCAGAGAAAAGATTGGATTTTTCCTGGGAAGTCCGGAAACAACAACAGGAGGAAGAGCCCTGAAGTTTTACTCTTCGCTGAGAATCGATATCAGGAGATTGGCCACCTTAAAGGAAGGCGATAAAGTCATCGGCAACAGGGTGAAGGTGAAGGTTGTCAAAAATAAGATGGCTCCACCTTTCAGGCTGTCTCAATTTGACATCATCTACGGAGAGGGGATATCGAAGGAAGGCGATTTGGTTGACTGCGGATTGGACACTGGAATTATTGAAAAAACCGGAACCTGGTATTCGTATAAAGGAGAGCGGTTGGGACAGGGCAGGGAGAATGTCAAAAAGCTCCTCGTAGAGAATAAAGAGTTGGCGGCTCAATTAGATACCGAAATTCGAAGGGAGGTCGGGCTTCTTCCTGCGGAGAAAGCCTCAGAAAAGGTTCAAGAAAAAACCGAGGAAAAACCAGGCGAGAAAGCCGCAGAAAAACCTGCCGAAGAATAACCTCAGAAGGAGGTTTCTATGGATTCAAGGAAATTCAGGATTAAGTGCGTTTTACTCACAGCAATAATCATTGTTTTTTTGTGCTCAACCGCGAAAGCGGATACACTCACGGATCAGGTTGATAAACTCTTCAAGGCTTGGGACAAGCCAGATTCTCCAGGTTGTTCCCTGGGAGTCATCATGGACGGCCAATTCATTTACAAACGCGGATACGGCATGGCTAACCTGGAGTACAACATTCCCCTTACTTCTCGGACAGTTTTCCGCATCGGTTCGACCTCCAAGCAGTTTACAGCCATGTGTATTGCCCTGCTCGAAGAGCAAGGGAAGATTTCAGTGGATGATAGCATAAGGAAATATTTCCCGGAGATGCCCGAGTATGCCAACGGTATCAAAATTCGGCACCTCGTCCATCACACGAGTGGAATCCGGGATTATTTGACTCTGTGGAGAATTGCGGGCGAACGGAATGATGATTTCTTTGTAGATCCTGAAGTGGTCGCCCTTATAGCCAGGCAGAAGGAACTCAACTTCAATCCGGGGGAAGAGTTTCTCTACAGCAATTCGGGGTATTTTCTTTTATCGGAGATAGTGAAAAGAGTGACGGGGAAATCCATGGGAGTTTTCGCGGAGGAATACATATTCAAACCTCTCGGTATGAAGAATACCCATTTCCACGACGACCATACCATGATTGTGAAAAACAGGGCCTCGGGCTATGCTCCTCTGAGAGGCGGAGGATTCAGGATTAGCATGACGACTCTGGGCATGATCGGAGATGGAGGCGTCTTTACCTGTGTGGATGATCTCCTCTTGTGGGATCAAAATTTCTATAACAATAAATTAGGAAAAGGGAGCCAGGAGTTGATCGATAGAATTTTCACTCCTGGAAAGTTGAACAACGGCGAGGAACTTGACTACGCTTATGGTCTGGGAATCGGAGACTATAAGGGTTTGAGGATGATCAGCCATGGCGGAGCGTTTGTCGGTTTCAGGGCGGATATGATTCGTTTTCCCGAGCAAAAGTTTTCTGTGATCTGTCTGGCCAACTTGAGTCGAATCAACCCGAGCCAGCTTGCCAGAAAAGTGGCGGATATTTATCTGGCTGACCGATTTAAAGAAAAGGTGATAGAAAAAGAACCTCCCCCCAAACCTCGTTTCATAAAGCTTTCCGAGGCCGAGCTCAAAGAAAAAACCGGCGCTTTTCGAAATCCTCAAACAGGCACTATTTGGAAGATTTCACTTCAAAAGGGGAAACTGGAGGTGTATACATTTTTGTATCGTTTTTCCATTTCACCTGTTAGCAAGAGAAAATTTATTTCAACCGATGCCCCCGTGGAACTAGAAATTGAATTCGACAAAAAAGTCAAGAAAAAGCCGCCGATTATTCGAGTCAAAAGGGAAGGGAGGGAGCCTTACACGTTTGAGCCTGTCGTTCTCGTTTCTCCAACGGCTGAAGAGTTAGAAGCGCTTGTCGGGGAGTATACCAGTGATGAGCTTCAGGTTGCTTATAGACTCAAGCTAAAAAACGGGAAACTCTTTCTTGTTCATGAGAATCCATATAAAGACTATCCAGACAGTCCTTTGGAGCCAACGCTGAGAGATAATTTTATGATCTCCGGTATGCAGATACAATTTTTCCGTAATGAGGAGAATGAAGTGGAATCATTCACTGTGAATGCCGGCCGAGTCAAGAACATTCGCTTTGTGAGAAAAAATAAATAAGTGCAGATAGTTATTCCGGTGAGTTAACCGTTTGAATTCTCTTTTGCGTAGCGGGCAATATCTTCGTGGGTGGCAAACCAGACCTTCTTGAATGCGCGTATGTGCTGGATGAGTTTTTCGAGCATTGCCATCCGGCTCCGGTGGCCGATGTACTTAGGATGCATGGTTAGGACAAAAAGAGTTCCCTCTTCGTAGGCTTTTTCGAATTCAGCTGCCCAGATGGAAAATACATCCATGCGCTGGATTATTTTAGATGATCGAGTTCTACCACGGTTGGCCGACAGCGCTCAGGTAAACGACGCTCTCCTCCTCGCCGTCAATACCGATAAGTGCGTTCACTTCTTCGTCGTAAAGGGCTCCGATCTGGCACGTTCCCAGCTCAAAGGAAACCGCGGCCAGAGCGAGATTTTGGGCGATATGGCCGGCATCGAGATAGATGTAGCGATAGCCCCTCTGCTCGTATTTCCACATTGAACGCTGAAACACCGCGGTCCAGATGAACACGACACTGGCTGAATAGGCCATGTCCTGGTCGAGTGCGGCTCGAGCCACCGCTTCTCGAAAATCACCTTTTTTTAGCTGCTCGAGCTCATGATTCTGCACTCCGTAATGGTAAATCCCGGATTCGATTTCTTCGACATTGTGGATGACAAGATAGGTCTCGACAGGATAAAGGGCTCCTGCGGATGGAGCGGCCCGAAATTTGAATCCCACGGATTCATGCGTAATGCCCTGGGTTGCCCAGAGGAGTTGGGAAAAAATTTCTTTTTTCAAGGGCTGATTCTTGAAGTTCCGGATGCTGTGGCGAAGGTTTATCGCTTCCCAGAGAGGCATCCCCCCGTCTTTTTGAGGGACCCCCAGTTTATACTTTGGCGCTTTCGGATAGTGTTTATACGTTTCGGGCTTGGCATGCCAGAGAAGAAGG
>Ga0209636_10007778_pt1 | contig 10929 bp, 6 predicted proteins | sample DeeMarSWOR152_54_FD_187464 | JGI IMG/M metagenome (GOLD analysis project Ga0209636, IMG submission 187464) | Marine sediment microbial communities from White Oak River estuary, North Carolina - WOR-1-52-54 (SPAdes) (version 2) | ecosystem: Environmental > Aquatic > Marine > Intertidal zone >... | reverse complement strand
CGATCAAGAGGAGTACGAAAGCATGCAAAAGGTAGGAAGTGAGACTATGCTATCTGAAATCCCGGCACAGGTTAGGATCTATCGCACAACTGCGTGTGAGCCTTCATTGAAGTACCTAGAAAAGGAAAGGGAATTCGGCCAGCGGAATTGGCTGGCAAGAATGATTGTGGAGCTTTTCGGCGGTGCACGCCGTTGGACATTCCGAAGTGTCCTTCTACCCGACCGAATGGTTACGTGGTTACCCTTCGCTGTGAAACGGGGACGACAAATTGTGAGGGATGAAGGTATCGATGTTATCTTTGCCACATGCCCCCCTCACTCTGTTACTCTGGTTGGCGCGTTCCTGAAACTGTTAACGGGGAAGCCGCTTATTTTGGATTTCCGCGATGATTGGATTGATACACCTTGGCACAGTTCCAAGCCCAAAATAATCCGCCAGATTATGCGATTAATAGAAAGCTTTGTTGTCAGGAATGCTGACAGGATCGTCCTGGTCACTGAATGGAGCAGGAATGCGTTCTTAAGACGCTATCCGACACTGTCTAGAAAAAAATTTGTTTTCATTCCCAACGGGTTTGATCCTGAGGATCTTGTTGTGCTGAATTCGTTGAAGGTAGTACCCAACAAAGACAAGTTCACGGTTTTATATGCTGGCTCCCTGAATGTTTCTAAATCTTGGGGGCGCAATCCTGTTGGGCTTTTTCAGGCCGTCCATAAAATTATTCAACAACAACCAGATCTAGAAGAGAAACTCGCCCTGGTATTTACCGGTGATTTTCCAGATGAATATCAGCGGTTAGCTGAAAAAATGGGACTTTGTGGTGTGATAAATAGGCTCGGAAATCTTCCACACGATAAAGTTCTTCGCTTGATTAAATCGGCTGACTTGCTGGTAGCCGTCAATTACGAGGGTTGGTCTACACTTATCCCTGCCAAGATTTATGAATATTGGGCCGTTGGGGGACCGCCGATTTTGTTGCTGAGTTGTCCTGGCGCCGCATCAGAATTGGTGGAAAGATACGGGCTTGGATTAACGGTCGATCCGTTCGATATCTCAGGGATAATACAAGCCATCCTAATGATTTATCGCCAAAGTAAGACGGCTACACCTCTGAGGCTGAAAACCGCTGGCATTGAGGAGTATGATCGCCAAACACTGACTCGGAAACTCGCCCAAGTACTATCAATTGTATGTAGCTGATGCGAATTCTGATGAATGTCGATTGCCTGCCCTATCCACTAACTAAAGGAGATCGAATCCACAAATATTGCATTATCCTCAAGGTGGTCAGCCAACACAAAATATCATTACCTGCATTTTAAAAGAACGAGATGATGCCACCGAAGGGGTGTCTGATTTGTAGCAATTTTGCGCTAGAACGGTGAGAAAATTGGCAGGCAAATCTTGGGGCAACAACGCTGTACATTGAGCCGAGAAGTCCATGTGAAAATTATGATGTTGAGTCGTTTAAAGGAAAGCTCAGAGTTGAGTTGCTGAATAGGGATATGTTTGGATGCGTTTTTAGAAGCAAGCATGGTTAGGGAGCGCTGGCAGAGGGAACCTGATAGTTATGGGCCTTAAATCTCTTTGGGATACAGGCCACCTGCACCAAAGGCTATAAATTTAGCTTTGCAGGTGGTAATTGATTGGGATCAGGTCAATACAAAGTAGATATTTCTTATCATTTTTCGGAATGCGCAAAATGAAAAAGAAATTTAAGATTGTGCAACGTATAGTTATGGTGGTTTTCTCTTTTTATCCTGCAGATCCTCGAGTACGTCGTGAGGCTGAAGCCTTAGTTGATGAAGGAATTGGTGTGGATATAATTTGCCTCAAGGATAATTTTGAGCAAAAGAAAGAGATTGTAAATGGAGTTAAAATTTACAGATTGCCTCTCCAGCGTAAAAGAGGTAGGATAATTCGATATCTATTTGAATACATTTGCTTTTTTGTCTTATCTTTTTTTTTCTTATCATTTCTACATCTGTGCTATCAATATAGAGTTGTGCATGTTCATAACATGCCTGATTTTCTTGTATTTTGCTCTCTTTTTCCCAAAATTTGTGGCTCAAAAGTAATTCTAGATCTTCATGACCCAATGCCAGAAGTCTTTATGACGAAATATTCAATTCCTGCTTATCACTCTTTTATTCGGTTGCTTCTAATTCTTGAGAAGTTAAGTGTACAATATTCAGATTTAATATTAACGCCAAATATCGCTTTTAGGGATCTTTTTATTTCCCGGAGTTGTCCAGAAGCTAAGATCCAGATTATTATGAATTCTCCGGATGAGAAAATATTTTCTAGGTCTCGAAATATCAACAGAAACACAGAATTAAAGAGAAAAAAATTTTCCATAATGTATCATGGAACAATAGTAGAACGAAATGGGCTAAAAACAGCTCTTGAAGCTCTAAATGAATTGAAGAAGAAGATTCCAAATATTGAATTTCATGTGTATGGAAAAGGAGATTTTGTTGAATCTTTTCTAAGAATTGTTAATGAATTAGAAATTAACGATTTAGTCTTTTATCATGGTCAGGTAGCCCTTGAATCTATTGCAAAGGCAATTGAATTTATAGATGTTGGCCTCATTCCAAATAATAGAACTCCATTTACTGAAATAAATTTACCCACTAGGATTTTCGAATATCTTTCTATGAAAAAGCCTGTTGTTGTTCCTAGAACCAAAGGTATTCTTGATTATTTCAATGATAAATCTATAAATTTTTTTAAGGCGGGGGATAAATGTAGCTTAGCAGAAGTCATTTTTGATGTGTATAATAACTACGCAAAACAGCGAGCTTTACTTAATCGCGGAATTGCTATTTATTCTAAGCATCGGTGGGAACTCCAGAAACAGTATTTTGTGGAATTAGTTAAAAATCTATTGAAAACATAAGGTTTATTCCAATCATCATTTAAATATTCAGAAAAAATTTCATTATAAGGGGAAGAGAATGATAAATATTGGTATTATCGGATATGGATATTGGGGGCCTAATGTGGCTAGAAATTTCAATAGTTGCGATGGGGCTGCCTTAATAGGGATATGTGATTTGAGTGAAAAGCGTTTAAATATTGCTAAATTACTTTATCCTTTTGTAAAGACTTTTTCTGACCCCAAAGACTTGATCAATTCAAAAGATATTGATGTTGTGGCCGTAGTAACACCAGTTTATTCTCATTATGAACTGGCAAAAATGGCTTTAGAGCAAGGAAAGCATATTTTTGTGGAAAAGCCCTTCACCTCGAATGTTGCTCAAGGTGAGGAGTTAATAGAACTGGCTAAGAAAAAGGGCCTAAAAATCATGGTGGACCATACGTTTTTGTTCACGGGTGCAGTGAGGAAAATGCATGAAATCATCGATTCGGGAGAATTAGGCTCCCTATTCTTCTATGATTCAGTGAGGGTGAATTTAGGTTTATTCCAACATGATATCAATGTCATTTGGGATTTGGCTCCTCATGATTTTTCGATCATGAATTATTTGATAGACAAGGAACCAGCATCCGTCTCTGCCTTTGGGACTGAGCATTTTGGATTGGGAATGGAAGAAGTCGCTTATATAGCCGTCCACTTCAATGATGGATTTATTGCTCATTTTCACTGCAATTGGTTGAGTCCAGTTAAGGTGAGGAGGACGTTGATAAGCGGCGATAGAAAGATGTTAATCTGGGATGATCTCTCTTCCGATGAGAAGATTAAAATTTACGACCGAGGTGTCGAATTAAAAAACAGCGAAGGAATACATAAACTCCTGGTGAGTTATCGGTCCGGGGATATGTATGTTCCCAAAGTCGATGATACAGAGGCACTGAAGCTGGAGGTGGAATATTTCGTGACGTGTATTGAGAAAAACAAAAGGCCTTTCAATGATGGTGAAGCAGGTTTAAAGGTTGTGAAAATGTTGGAAGCCGCGGATAAGTCTCTAAAGAATAATAATGAAAAAATAAAATTGTAGGGAGTAAGAGATGAAATATTGTACTATCGCTCCAGATGTCAAGTTGGGCAAGAACGTAAAAATATTTTCTTTTGCGAATCTGTACGGATGTGAAATCGGGGATAATTCTAAAATCGGAGCCTTTGTGGAGATTCAGAAGAAGGCTGTTGTTGGCCGTAACTGCAAAATATCCTCTCATACTTTTATCTGTGAGGGAGTGCACATTGAAGACAATGTTTTTGTTGGGCACAATGTGACTTTTATCAATGATTTATACCCCCGGGCAACCACCCTAGAAGGAAAAATGCAGACGGAGGAAGATTGGGAAGTGATTCCTACCTATGTCAAAAAAGGGGCTTCGATCGGCTCAAGCGCAACAATTTTAGCCGGAGTGACTATCGGAGAAAATGCAATCATCGGTGCGGGTGCTGTAGTTACCAAAGATGTCGCGCCTTCGACCATTGTGGCCGGGAATCCAGCCGTTGTATTGAGAAAGTCTAAAAATAATCGCGGTTTCGTTGGAGAAAAATTATGAAGGTTCCCTTCCTGGATTTGAAAGCTCAATTGCCGCAGATAAGAGCAGAGATCGAAGAACGTTTTTCGGCCATCATAGAGAACACGGCCTTTATCTGTGGTAAGGAAGTTCGAGAATTTGAGACCGCATTTTCTAAGCTGCATGGAGCAAGATATGGTGTGGGTTTAAGCTCCGGTACCCATGGAAATCACTTAGCGTTGCTTTGTTGTGGCGTCAATCAGGGAGATGAAGTGATCCTCCCGGTCAATACTTTTATCGCCACGGCTGAGGCCATAACCTATTCTGGAGCTATCCCAGTTTTTGTGGATGTCGAAGAGACGACGTTTAATATTGATGTCAATAAGATTGAAGAGAAAATAACTCCCCGAACCAAAGCCATAAATCCTGTTCATCTCTTCGGTCAACCTGCTGATCTGGAGCCTATAATCGAGATTGCTAAAAATAATAATCTTTTCATCATAGAGGATGCTGCACAAGCTCATCTTGCCGAATATGATAAACGGAGAGTTGGCGGGATCGGTGAAATTGCCTCTTGGTCTTTCTATCCAGGGAAAAACCTTGGTGCCTGGGGAGAAGCAGGTGCCCTAACCACCAATAATGAGGAAGTCTATCAAAAAGCAAAAAAGTTACGAGACCACGGAGCTGAAAGAAAATATAACCATGAGCTTGTAGGCTTTAATTATCGAATGGCAGAATTCCAGGCGGCTGTCCTGAATGTGAAGATGAAATATATTGAAAACTGGACTGAGATGAGACGCATCAACGCCGGAAAATATAATAAAGTTCTGAAGGATATCGAGCAGGTCGTTACGCCGTCAGAATTGGGAGGCGCCAAGCATGTTTATCATCTGTATGTGGTGCGGGTTAGAGATCGTTCCAGGCTTCAGATGTATTTGAGTGAAAATGGGGTAGGAACTGGGTTGCATTACCCGGTTCCTCTTCATTTGACTCAAGCTTATGCTCATCTTGGCCACCAGAAAGGCGATTTTCCTGTTGCCGAAAGGTTAGCCGAGGAGATTTTATCCCTTCCCATGTATCCTGAACTGAGTGAAGAACAGATTGAATGTGTAGGTGACCAAATTAAGGCTTTTTACGAACACTGATGGAAGCTGGACATATCGTTATTCTTTGCCCTCCCCTTTATAGGTGAAATAAACATTCATAAATTCACCCCTAAATTCACCCTTGATGAGTATTTTATATATATTGAATACGATGTAACTTGAAATAAGATATAAAGTAAGGATCTAGGAAAGATAAAGTGTTAAAGGAGAAAGAGGCTGTAATAAGAAATGCAATGATATTGTTAGATGCGTTCGTCGTATCTGTTGCTTTTTTTATGGCCTTTTTTATAAGACAACATTTTCGTGTTTTTTATACCTGGGATCTCTTTCCTTCAATGTTTGTGGTTCAAGATACAGCTGTGTCATTGAGTGAATATTTAGCTGTCTTTTTTTTCCTTGTTCCTCTCTGGTGCATCTTGCTTTATCTGAATGGAATGTATCGAGCCTTACGGACCAAAAAGCATCTTGAGATTGTATGGATCCTCATCAAGTCAGCCTTTTTAGTAACCATAATATTTGGTGCTGTTGTGTTTATGTTTAAACTTGGATTTGTCAGCAGATTGTTTTTTGTCATTTTTATGGTAGTCTGTATGTTTTTTATATTAGCCGAGAAAATAGTGATTTTTTCGGTAATGCATTATCTACAAAAACGCGGCTACAATTTCAGAACGGTACTAATAGTTGGTACAGGAAAGCGCGCTTCGCATTTTATCAAGAGAATCCATGACCACCCAGAGTGGGGTTTTAGGATATTGGGGGCCATTGATGATGAGCCGGGTCGAGGAGTGGAGAGTGTCAATAGCGTCAAAGTGATAGGAACTCTTGCCGATATACCCGAAATTCTGCATACACAGGCAACAGATGAAGTTGTTTTTGTAGTGCCCAGATCAAGGTTGAGCTATATGGAAAATGCCATCTATGCTTGCGAAACAGAAGGTGTCAAAGCAAGCATTGCTGTGGATTTATTTGATGTGCAAATAGCCAAGGCTTATTTAACAGAGATCGATGATATTCCTCTTGTCACTTTTCAAACCACAATTGCCAAAGAGTGGCAGCTTTTTATTAAAAGAGCCATTGATATTATCATCTCAGGATTGAGTATTGTGCTCTTGAGTCCGTTTCTTCTAATTGCGGCCATTTTAATAAAGATGACTTCATCAGGTCCAGTTTTGTTCAAACAGCTGAGACTAGGTTTGAATGGTAGAAAATTTCTCTTGTATAAATTTCGTACCATGTATAAAGATGCAGAGAAAGAGTTGATAAATGTTAATGACGTGAGTGAAAAGGACAGACCTGAATTCAGGAAAAAGAAAATTCAGTGGATGACCCCTATAGGAAGAGTATTAAGAAAGCTCAGCCTAGACGAATTTCCGCAGCTTTTTAATGTATTTATTGGACAGATGAGTTTAGTCGGACCCAGACCCACAGTCCCGGACGAAGTCTCTTTATACAGAACCTGGCAGAGACGAAGATTTTCCATGAAGCCAGGGATTACCTGTCTCTGGCAAGTAAAAGGAAGAAACAAGATAGGATTTGAAGATTGGATGAAGCTGGACCTTGAGTATCTGGATAACTGGTCCTTATGGCTTGATTTTAAAATATTAGCCAAAACAATCCCTGTGGTTCTGTTCGGAATCGGAGCATATTGAGCATAAAGAGATAAGCTTGTAAACTTTTGTATGGTAATGTTGATGATTTATTGAATGAATATCAAAAGGATAATTTTGTATTTATTGATTGGACAAATTTTCACTCTTTATTCGTACGGGCAGAGTTATCAAACCTTCAGGGAGGAACTGGAACAAATCACTGAAAAAACGATATGGAAAGTCGGTCCGTTCAGAATTTTTCCTGTTTTAGCCTTAAAAAATGTGGGTTATGATGACAACGTGTATTATCAGAGAGAAGAGGATGAGCCAATTTCAGATTTCACAGCCACGATTTCCCCCGAAGTCAAAGTCTATGTGCTTTTCCGTAATTCTTTGATTCTTTCTTTTACTGAAAACCCGGAATACATTTATTATTTAGAGCAAAAAAGAGAAAGACGATGGAATAATACCTACGCTGCAGATTTCAGGCTGCTTTTTCTGAATCGTTTTGTTCTTTCAGGAGGCCTTTCAAACAAAGACAGAAGGTGGCGTGCTTCGAGCGAGTTTGATGTCCGGGCAAACGAGCTTCGAGAACGTCTCGAAGGAAGTCTTTTCTATGAGACAGCCAGGCGAACCACTTTTGGATTTTCTGGTTTTTTAGAGAAAATTTCTTATGAGGATATTATATCTCCTGAAGAAGAAATTACTCTTTCACGAGATTTGAATAGAGAAGAGATTAGTGCTAATATTGAATTTTATTACCGGATTTATTCGGAAGCCTCATTTTTCATCAAGGGAGGATATACAGAATACAATTTTGAGCATCCTGAAACTCAGTGGCGCAATTCAAATTCTTATCAGGTATATTCGGGAGTGCGCTTTCCGCTTTTGGCAAGAGTGAGGGGAACATTTTCACTCGGTTATAAGAAGCATGTGCCTCTCAGTGAAGGGAAAATAGGTTTTTCAGGCCTCATAGGAGACACCAGTCTTGAATTCAGACTAGGACGCTTTAATTTTCGTCTTAAGTATAATAGAGATAATCATTTTTCTTACTGGACAGAGAGTATTTTTTTCGTAGAAGATAGGTATGGGGGAGGAGTATCCTTTTATTTATTCAAGTTTTTAAGACTCGATGGTGACTATTCGTATGGAATAGCGGATTATCCAGAAATAACGACGGTGATTTATCCAGATGGAAATGTGGAGGAGATCAAAAGGAGGGATAAATATATAGGTTACTCCATGGGATTTGCAGTCCGAATAATTGAGAAGACTGGAATAGGATTGAAAGTGAATTTTTGGAAGCGGGATTCGAATTATTATTTAGAAGACAGAAATAGAGTATCTGTCGGTGCCTATATAACCTATGAATTTTGAAGGAAGGAGAGATTGCTTCGCTGTGTTCGCAATGACAATTTAAATCAACACATACGATTTGAATCAACAATGACGATTTATATAGATAAAGAAGATTAAAACAAATAAGGACGATTTAAATAACTGATTAAGGGGAAATAAGATGAATTATAAAGAAGAAAAAAAAGAGCTGGATCTAATAGAATACTGGAAAATTATACTCAAAAGGAAATGGGTGGTTGTGATCTTTGCAAGTACGCTCATCTTTTTTACGGGAGTGTTTTCTTTTCTTGCTACGCCTAAATACAAATCAACTACAACTTTGCTCATCGAAGAGGAAGCTTCCAGGATTTTAAGCATCGATGAAACTTTTGGTTACCAGTCTGGACTTCTTAGAGATATAAGATTCTATAACACTCAACTTGAACTTCTCAACAGCAAATCCTTGGCAGAAAGGGTGGCAAGAAAGATGAATCTTCTGTCGCGTTCAGAATTCGAAGGGGGAAAGAAGTCAGAAAAAGGATTGGTCGCTTCAGCCAAAGAGATTATAAGCTTTAAATGGATGGCGTCAAAGAAAAAGCCGACAGCCAGGAAATCAAGAGGTCTAGCTTCATCAAATCCGTATTCAGAAGTTACTAAGCAGGTTCAAAATAACATAAAAGTCAAACCTATTCACGACACTAAATTAGTCGAAATCAGCTTTACTTCGGCTTCACCTGTTTTAGCCACTGAGATCGTCAACACCCTGGCGGAAGAATTTATTGATTTTTCCATTGAAAAACGATACGAGACAACCCAGCAAGCGTCGGATTTCTTCAGTGAGCAGATCGCCAATCTGAGAGAAGATTTAGCTGCCAAAGAGAGGGAGCTCCAGAGGTACGGCCAAGAGAAAGAGATCTTCTATTTAAGCGATACAGAAAGCACTGTTATCAGCAAATTAGAGGACGTCAACGAAGCTTACACCGGGGCCCAAATAGACAGGATTAAAGCTGAGGCCGCCTATCGAGAGCTCAGTGATCTAAATGTGGATTCTCTACCGCAATTTGTGCAAAATCCTATGATCCAGGAACTTAAAGCGGATTACACCAGGATAAAAAATGAGTATGAGGAAAAGAGTAAGATTTTCAAGCCCAGTTATCCAGAGCTTATTCAGCTTAAAGCCAGGCTGGACAGCATGAGAGAGGAGCTTCAATCAGAGATTAGGAAAGCAGTGGAGGCAGCGAGGTCTGACTACAATTCAGCTTTAAAAAAGGAGGCTTCGCTCAAGAATTTGTTGGATAGACAGAAAACAGATGTTATCCGTATGAATTCCAATGCTATTCTTTATAACAGTTTAAAGATCGAGGTGGAGAATAAGCGCAAACTCCTCAATTCTTTGGTGGAGAGGCAGAATGAAACTCTGGTATCGGCAAGGTTAGGTGGATTGAAAACGAGCAATGTCAGCATCATTGATAGAGCAGAGGTTCCCATATATCCTTTCTTTCCTAAGAAAAAGTTGAATCTCATTTTAGCCTTTTTCATCGGACTTTTCGGAGGAGTTGGACTCTGTTTTTTCTTTGAATACTTAGACAATACCATTAAAGGTCCTGATGATGTGGAGAAATTGATTGGGCTCCCTTCGCTCGGAGTTATCCCTCATCTCACTCCGGAAAGCTTAAAAAAGAAGAAACATGGATATTATTCTCGCTACAAATATTCTTATGAAAAAGAAAATCCAGGGCATGAAGAAGAATATCCAGAAATAAAAGAGATTGAACTCATAAACCATTATTATCCCAAGTTTTTCGTTTCCGAAGATTATCGGACCATAAGAACTTCCATCCTTCTCTCTCATGCTGATGCACCACCCAAAACCATTGTATTCTTGAGTGCTATGCCCAAGGAGGGGAAAACGACAACTGTAGCCAATATGGCCGTAGCTTTTTCTCAGTTAGAGGAGAAAGTCCTGGTTGTGGATTCCGATCTTAGAAAACCTCGGCTTCACCGGGTATTCAAGGTTAAGAATGCGAAAGGTTTGAGCGGATATTTAATCGGAAAACTATCTCTTGAAGAGTCTATCCAGAAAACATCGATCGAGAATATCTGGCTTTTGCCCAGCGGTCTCATTCCCCCCAATCCGGCTGAGCTCTTGAATTCCAAGAGGATGAAGGAATTGATGGAAAAGGTGAAGGGGAAATTCGACGTTATTTTGTTCGATACAGCGCCAGTGCTGGCCGTGATCGACTCGGTCATTGTCTCCTCGCTGGCGGACAGCACAATCTTCATTGTTAAAGCGAGCAAGACAACACGCAAGCCTTTTTTGAATGCTGTCGAGGAACTGAGGCGAGCCAAGGCTAAAATGATTGGAGTGATGTTCAATGAGGTCAATGTGAAAAAAGGAGATTACCATTTCATGGATTATTACCGCTATTACCGGTATCACTATTATGGAGAGGAAGAA
>Ga0209636_10007777_pt1 | contig 10931 bp, 13 predicted proteins | sample DeeMarSWOR152_54_FD_187464 | JGI IMG/M metagenome (GOLD analysis project Ga0209636, IMG submission 187464) | Marine sediment microbial communities from White Oak River estuary, North Carolina - WOR-1-52-54 (SPAdes) (version 2) | ecosystem: Environmental > Aquatic > Marine > Intertidal zone >... | reverse complement strand
CTTACATCACCGTAGACGATTGTGTATAATTCGCCGTCTATGTTCATTCTCGTTTTGCAGAATCCTTTTGAACCCTGCGGTATCATACATCTTCTTTCGCATAGACCGCATCTAACCCTACCATCTGGTAGTTCTTCATAAAAGAGCGCCTTTCGAACCGTTGGATAGGCTGCCAGATCAGACATCAATATTCAAAAATAAGTAAGTTTACTCTTAGATTAAATCCTAACGCTTTTGAAGTGTTCCCAGCCTCGAGGCTCAATGACGCGGCTTTCTCCGGCAAGTTCCAGAAGAAGACGTTTTTCAGTGGTTACCTTTCCAATTGGCAAGAGTTTCCCATCAACTTTCCCAACAGCTTTTTCAGTCTTCTTCCAAAGTTTAGGCTTCAGTGTTAATATAAGTTCATATTCTTCCCCGCCGTAAAGTGTAAATTCCAACGGGTCTAGCTTATTGATCGTAGCGAATCTCTCCGCTTCTTTAGCTACGGGAAGTTTATTAATCAGGAAACCCACGTTGCTGGCTTTTGCGATTTCGTGGAGGCTCCATGCTAGTCCGTCACTTGAATCTATGGAAGCCGTAACTGCCTTTGTTTGGCTCAAGGCTAAACCTTCTCTTAAGCGTGCATGTGGCATCACAATTGATTCAACAAGAGTTTTGCGGATCTTTTGTGGCGCTTCAAAATCGTCGAGCAGAATTTTTAAGCCCGCAGAGGTTTTACCGAAAGAGCCGGTAACTGCGACAAGATCTCCGGGTTTTGCTCCACTCCGCAACATTAACATATCTTTCTTTGCTATTCCGAAAAGCGAGAGGCTGATCACAAGGTCTGAGGTTTCGTTTGTGTCTCCGCCGACTATGTACGCGTTGTATTCGCGTGCTCCAGCATTCAATCCTTCTCCAATTTCTTCTATGTCCTTGCTAGTCAGTCTTCTTGGCAACCCAAGTGAAACGAGTATTGCAAGGGGCTTTACACCCTTCGCTGCGAAATCACTAACGTTCATGACAACGGCTTTGCGAGCAGCTTGCCAAAGGCTCATGCCCGATGGAACATCAGTTTTGTCAACAAGCATGTCTGTCTTTAAGACTGCAAGATCGCCGTTTCCGATGTCGTAAGCAGATACATCGTCCCCGAAAGGTATGGGCATCTTGGGCATCACGTCGAGACGACATTGGATGATTTCGATTATTTTCCGTTCGCCTAGTTCCTCAGATCTTCTCATAATGTTTCTTCCAAGAATTCTTTCCCCAATTCTTGTTACATGTAAACCCTTTTAAAGTGCACTATGCTTTAACTATCATCTGCTTTTCCGAATAATTAAAATCTGTTTTCAACAATTCAGTAAATAGACGGGCCTCGGTGGCTCAGCTCGGTAGAGCGGCAGCCTCGTAAGCTGTTGGCCGCGGGTTCAAATCCCGCCCGAGGCTCCATTCTTCTCTTTCTGTGTTCACGATTGTTATATCGGCGCAGAGTCTAAATGTGGAAATTGCTGGTTGATGAAGTGTATTTTTGTTGTGCGTACATTCAGAAAGGTTTATTAAATATTAATATTAAAGATGTTTTTAGAGAACATTCTGTAAAGGGACATGTCATGCATCTACATACCCATAAGGAGAAATTGAAGTGTCCATACAAGGGATGTGGAAAATCTTTTGGTAAGCCAACGGTTTTAACAGATTCATCTACGATGCCTAGAGAGACGTATTATGCCTGTCCCTATTGCAATTCAAAGATTGACATAGTTGTGGAAGGCATGAAGATTGTCGGAGTTAAGTCAACTGAATATCAGAAAGTTTTTGAGTCGCCGGCGAAGTGCGTTCATTACATTGGATTTCTAAACTCGGTTCCTAGTGATGCGCCCATTCCGGACGATTGCTTGATCTGTCCGAAAGTGCTTCAATGCAGTCTCAGGAAACGGTAACAAACTATTGCATTGTTCTTATCTGAGGGAACGTTTTAAATTCTCTTTTTCAGAATTTCTATTTTGCACGTGAATGTGTGAAGAAGCTGTCGGCTGGAGCACTAGAAATGAAAGGTTGGCTAACAAGAGAACAAGTTGAAGCCTATCCAAAAACACTGAAAGAAACAACAAAATTCAACCCTTACAACACAGCATACATAATAGACCTTGAAGAAATCAAACAACTGCAAGAACCAAGACCAAGAAGATCAACGCTTTTCAGATAAGAAACACAACAACATACTTCGGTTATATTATACAGTAAGTAAGAATTTTAATAATAATTACTAGAGTTTTAAACAACAGTATCCCACTGGCTGTGATAGAACCGAACTATGTTGATTCTTCAAGCGCGAACTGGAAGAGGGTTAGCGGAAGGAAGATCATATTCACAGTCCCATGATCGCTTGTTTTCTCAAAGACTTATAGACTGCAGAATCTCAATGATAACGTTGCTGAGTAATCCTATGGTCAACCCCAAAAGGAAGAGTATTGTGTTTCTCTTGCTCTCCTTACTGATTTTGGACTTCAAGAAGCCTATCTGTTTCTCTAATCCCATGATCCTTGTTTCCTCGATCTCCAAAACCGCCACACCCTCACTATGTCTAACTACTAGAGCATACTTATAGAACATTACTCTACAACATGACGTATTTCAATATTCGATACATAACCCAGCGAGTCATTTTTATGTTTATAGTTGCTTTACTTGTTGGGGGCGCGTGTCGTTGCTGTCCTCTGCTTCCTTGTTCGGCTCGAATTCAACATTTTCCGCAGGGGCTTGGTGTCGAAGCGCGTCCCCACCTTAATACGCGTGCTATAGTAAATGGTCGTACCGCCATTTTGAAATTTTAATTTGTTCATGTCAACAATCTTAAAGAGTCTCCGACACGTAGTATAAAATTCGGTTATCATGCGGAAATTAACTTTAGTAACTATCACTTGCCTATTGCTTCTGAAAAAGTGGTTGAAGGTATCGAAAAATTACTCATCAATGCATATCGCTACGTTAGAGACTTAAAGCTTCTACTGAATGATGGAAGCCTTGACTACGCTGTAGTATGCGCTATCCTTGCTGCGGAAGAACTGGCAAAAGCTAACATGCTTTCGCAACAATTGGAAGAACATGAGGGAGAACATTTCATTGAAGTACCAATATGCGAGCACAGAATGTCATGGTTCCGTTGCCACAAATGTAAGTTGCGAGAAGCAAAGAGACTTTTGGGTAATGCTTTGATCATTGAAAGCTCCCGTTTAGGAATAGCGAGATTTCCTTTCCGTTTGGGAGTTTATGACGTAGAAGCTAGCCATCCAATTCTTTTGTTGTGTGCTTTTGTCGACTTCGAAGATGGAGAATGGAAATTTGGTATTGATTACAATAAGCATATGCTAGAGTTGGACTTACTCAAAAGAATTGAGGAGAAACTCGATAGTATAGCAATGAAGCATGATAAGGCTTAGTTTACTCTTTTCTTTTAGTGTTCCGTGTTATCGCTTTTGCTATCCACGATCTAGCTCGAACCTTTGCTTAGAAAATAGGGGAGAGGGCTTTCGGATGCATCCAGAGATAGAATTGTAACCTAATGGTTAATGGTTAACTAGAAAGTTAAATATTAGATGAGACTGTAAGGTAAACAACGTAAAATATGATGATAATATAGCTATAATTTGTGGGGAGCGGACTATAGGAAAAAGGGTTCCTTCTCCTTACCCTTTTTCCACGTTCTTTCTACCTTTCTCCCCACTAACAAGTTAGCTTTTCACACTTTTATAGCTTCAGGAAAAATCTTCTAGATGGTTAAAAAGCCATGTTCCTCTTTCTCGTTAAAAAGAAAAAAGAAGGGAAATTGAACGAATCTTATTTCCTTTTTCTGAATACCTTAACTTTGTTAATCTCTGTTACGTACTCGAAGCCTTGTTCAACTAGTTGACAAACTTCTTCTATTGTTTTGGCTATTTTGCTTGTGTAATCTTCTGAGTAATTTGTTAAGCCTTTGGCTAAATGCACGTATATCATTGTGTTTTCAATTCTTCTACGTCCTAGAAGGTATTTTACAAAGAATATGTCTCTAGTTTTGATTTAAGTTATTGTAGCGAACCAGTGTCTCAAGTCGTAGAGCCTAATCTTCAACAACTGAGAGCCTTTGAATTTTGCATATGCTCTTTTGCGGTATTTTCTCCATGATTCTTTGATCTTTCTGGCTGAACCGAAAAGCTTCTGATCTATGCTTGTTATTCTTTTTCTGTTAATGTATTCTTTCAGTAATTCTATCGTTTGTCTTTTTAGCTGAATGGTTCTCTGTAATCCTAGCTTACTTGTAGGTACGGTTAATTTCCCTTTTTCTAAGTCTATGTTTCTTAAGGTTAATTTGGATATTTCATGCGGTCTGAGTCCGTATTTGCTGATGTTGAAAATTGTCGAGTAAACCCATCTACAACAAGCTATAATCGTGTTTATTCTTTGTTCTGTAGGTACGTGGATAACGTAAGGTTTCACGAGTAAATTTTTAGGCTTCTTGTAAGAGATGTTGTTAGCCTCACGTAGACTTTGATAAGCCAAAAATAGCTTATTCTTATAGTTGTTCGAAATGTCTAGATCATAAATGAATTTTTCAACTTCACTAGGGTTCTCAAGGTTTACCTCTCTAGCAATTCGCTCAAGCCTAGAATTAATTGCTTTCTGGTTGGCTTTACTAAAATGTTGGATTCTAGTTAAGGTTTTTATGATTAATGGTAAATTATCTTTGAGGGTGTGTAGACCACAAGTTTGGGGCTGTCGGCTAGCTTGGTCTAGGCTCTGAGCCTCGGGCGCTCGGGACGGGAGTTCAAATCTTCCCAGCCCCACCAGTCCTTGCATCAGGTTTGGATTATGATTTCTGTGTTACAGCTGTGTCCTTGGAATCGCCTATTAGGTGGCCGCCGAAGCTTATTGTCCAGAGTAAGGCAGGATAGGCAATCATGCGTTCCATTCCTCCTTTCCCCAAGTCTAGATAGAAACCGGAGGCGAAGAGGATGAGCGCCGCAAGTGATACACCGCCCAATATGACAGAGAGGTAAGAGAGTGGTGGTTTCGCCAGTCTGTAGGACACTATAGCGCTTATTCCAGAGAACAAGAATGTTATCAAAGAGAAAACAGCGTGAATCGTCCCTGCATCCTCTGTGAATAATCCGACCCCTATTGCTCCAATACCTGTTATTGCCACTAGTATGGAGAAAAGGTTGAAATTGAATGCCTTTTGAATGAAGTAGGCACTACAAACCGCTAACACGCCTAGCAAGAATACTGACGAGTTGAATACGAGCGCAGACGGTCCAATACCTAAGTCACTTATGTAATTCTCTGATGTACTATAGCCAGGATAAAGCGCTTCTGCAACGATAATGCCTAGAGTGCACAGGACCCCACCGACAACTAGCAGCAAGCCTGCAATCTTTCTATTATCGCACATCATAATCTGAAGTAGGGTCTGGGATTCTTAAAACTTAGGGTACGGACTATTTTGCACATGCACGAAAAGCATACTGCTCTGTTGCTCTCTGAGGCGTCTATACCCCCTTATATATAGGTTCAATGTCTGGTTCTTATTCCGAATTCTCTAATGTGGTTCACACATTTTCTCTTTGCGAAGATAATAACAAGCAGGGTGAAAGCCATGAACATGGCAGAATTAGGAATGATGAAAACTCTGGAATAACCGAAAAAAAGCGGATAATCCTTTTTCTCAAAATTTAAGTAATTGTTTAAAACGAAGTCTATGTGAATAGGTGAATCCTATGAAAAGAAAGAAAGCGAAAGAAAATGTGGAGTTGAATGAATTCATTAGATTTGTAAAAGAGGAAGTCAGAAACAGCGAAGATCCTAAACCAGAAAACGGATTCTGGACAGGTGCACAGAGTCTAGAAATAACTTTTGAAACAGTCACAGAAATCAAGAAAGAACCCATTCTGGAACAAAATAATACCACCGATAGTGTTCCGCATAAGGATGAACAAGATTTCATTAGTACTAGAAATTATGATGGGTTTATTTCTAGAATAAACGTTTAGAGCGCGCGTTTGTCCTCCTTGGTGACATGGATTAATTGAATGGAGAGGGAACCCTTCCGCTCAAGAGTTCGTCCTCGATGCATGTCAAATTCCTCGGTGGAGATTCAGAAATTCTCTAATAAGGCGTGTGCGCGTGCGTTAATCAATTGTATCTTCTATGCGTTTTCTCGTGTACATGGTTCCGTCGGGGAGGTGAAGCGTTAAAGAATCGATTCTCCTGTCTTCGGACTCGTTGAAGCTCACTGCGATTGTTGGATTGAATCGCATGTACCATTTTCCTTCTTCATCTGGGGGGTACAGCTCGAGTATTGGTTGCCTTGAAATGTCGAGAGCAAGCCTACCGTCATGTATGACCACTCTCATTGTTACATTTGGATCCTCAGTTTGATAGGTACCTACATATTTCTCCATGTCATCCGGATAACTCTCCTCCTGAATGGGTTGACCCTTTGGCAGTTCATTTATGTATCCGGCTTCGTGCATCCTCATCATAGTAACATTTCCGTTGTCATCGAGTTCGAATGACACAGCAATCTCGTCTATGAGCTTGAAATGCCATTTACCTTCATCATCTGGTTCATCGAGTTCGAATACGAGCTGATTGGGAATATCGACTGCCAGAGCCCCATTCTGTATAGTAATGATGAACTCTGCATTCCTGAAGGGTCCGAAGTTTGCTGTGTAACTGCCTAGATATCTCGCATATTGCTCGCGAGCCCAGTTGTTTAATTCCTCGAGTTCGGGGTGAATAAGCAGTTCGTCTATCTTGGACTCCAACTTGATACCTGACGTACTTCCGCGAGACTGTGTGAAGTAGAGGATCATGAGGTCTAACTTGGGCCATGCCCAAGCGTAGGTTCCATCCGAACCGCTGTGACCGATGACTTCCACCCCCCAGACCCCATTCGTTTCATTGAAATAAACGATTGCCATTTGTCCATAGTAAGCCTCTAGACTGTAGAAACCTTCAGGGTAGGGCAAATCGGAACCGAGGGAAGACATTTTCGATACTGGTGTGAGTGTGCGATTTATCGCCTCTGAGGACAACACTTGCATCTCCTCAACTTGGCCTTCGTCCATCCACATGGCTAGGAAGCGAGCATAGTCGACTGGTGTACAATACAAGCTCTGAGAGCCGAAGGCGAACGGGTAGAGCGGTTCTTCCGAAGACCAAGCTTTCACCCATTCGCCTATACCGCCGACGTAGAGATCTGCGATTCGATCCCGACGAGAGTCGTTTTGGGTTGCCAGGTGATAGTAGAAGGAGTCATTCATCCTCAGGGGTTCCAGTATGTATTCTGTGACGAAGGCATCGAGTGGCACTCCTGTCTTGATTTCTATAATAGCTCCAAGTACTTCCGTCCCCGCGTCGCTGTACCAGAACTTGCTCCCTGGCGTGAACTCTGGCCCAATTATACCGGCCTCATTGGCCATTGAATAGAGCGTCTCGTACTCATCGGCTGCGGTTATTATGGACAGGGGTAGCCCGCTACGGTGGGTCAAGAGCTGCTCAACTGTGATGTTCTGTGAATTCTCGTTATCGAATCCCGGCAAGTACTCCACCGCCCTACTATCCAGACGAAGATGCCCTTCATCTATCAGAATCTGGATGGCGGCACCGGTGATCGGCTTCGTCATTGATCGAATGTTGAACAGCGTGTTTTTCTCCATTGGGGTTTCGTTCTCCCGATCTCTCCACCCCACTACTTCGTGGAGCACGATCTTTCGGTTCTTGATCACCACAAGCTCTGCTCCGACAATCAGTTCTTCATTGAAATAGCTTCGGACAAGGTTAGCCAATTCAACGACTGATTCGTTGGAAATTCCTTGACTCTCGGGTGAGGCGTACGAGAACATGGGAGCCTCCGGAGTTGGCTGATAGGTTTGATTGTATTGATCAACGTAATAGACGGCCAAGATACCCATGATCAGCAGTGAGACACCAATTACGGGCAGAGGTATTCTTCGAGCATTTCCCATTTCTTGTTCAACCCCAAAGTTATCTGTGGCACGTGTGAGTTCATCTCAATCACCTTGTCACCATGGCAGATAGGCGCGCGCATTTGATTATTTTGGCAAATTGGTAAGAACTTGTTTTAGATTTTGTTGGTATTCTTTGAAGGCGCTTCGCCCTTTTTTTGTTAGTTTAAGTGCTGTGTGAGGCTTTCGTTCAATGAATTCTTTCACGATTTCCACGTAACCTGCTTCTTCAAGCTTACTCAAATGAGATGAAAGATTGCCAGGCGTCATCTGAAGTTGATTTTGGAGGAAGAGAAAGTCTGCGCTTTCAACGACGTAGAGTTGAGTCATAATCATCAATCTAGCAGGTTCATGTATCAATCGATCGATGTTTCTGAGATTAGAGGGGTTCTTCGACATTTGCTTTGTCACCTGGTGCTAGTGGATATTTTCGTATGAACCGCATCAAAAGAACAGAACCATTGATAATGATAACAAATGCTATGATTACCAGTAAATATGCGAATGGAATAATTATGTAATGACCTGTGAAAAACAGCACTAGTGTTAGCAGTCCATATGCATAAAGCCGCTTTAGACCCATAGTATATGCAAATAGGGCCGATATAATGACCGCCCCAATGCCCATGATGATCATACCGTTTGGAATGATCAGATTCCTCAGCGTCAATGCCCAAGCTTGGCTTCTTGATGCAAAAGTTAAAACCATGAATGCCCCTAAACCTGCTACCATTAGTCCGATGAATATCGCCATTAACTTGTTAACTCCTCGGCTTCCAATTTTCACATAGCCAATCCTTGGCATAGTTATCCGTTTCTTAACCGACATCCAAATAGGCACCATAACCGCAGGAAAAATCGCTGGAATCACAAACCACGTGCTAAAGCTTGTCACAGTGCTAAATAAGATGCCCAAGCCAAACAACAGAACATAAACTCCGACAAATATGTCAATTAAACCGTCTTGATGATAGGACATGTAAGTCCTTTTCTCGACTTCCCTCAAACTTGATTCGTTCATTCCCTAATCACTATATTATTACATAAACTACTTGCTAGTATAAAAAGCTTTGCCTTGCAAAGTCATTTTCCTAATACACATGCATCAGGAGGGAGAGATAGATACAGATATACAGTATGATGCGTAGGGATTTGTATTGTTATAGAAGGATGCTTGTGATGTTGACTACTTAGAAGGGTTGTGCGGAGATTGAGATGTTATTAATTACTACCAAAAGTGACTATATAGACACGCCAACAACCACAATCAGTAGTATAGTAGTAACTAACAACTAATACTAACAGACCAATGATAACAACTAATAACATCCATACTCATGGCGCATTACATAAACTACGCATACACTAAGCTCTCAATCAAGTCTCTGCAGAACCTTGCCCGATGTCTCCTTTGTATGTTCACCTTTTTCTATCACTATTTTTCCATTCACTATCACGTATTCTATTCCTTCCGAGTGTTGATGTGGGTCAGTAAACGTTGCTTTGTCTATTATTTTGTTGGGGTTGAAAATGGTTATGTCTGCCCACGTTCCCTCCTTAATTAAGCCTCTATCCTTCAACCCTAGCTTTTGAGCGGGAAAGGAAGTCATTTTTCTAACAGCCTCTTGAAGTGTCAAAATTTTCTCTTCTCTTACGTATTTTCCTAAAACTCTGGGAAAGGTTCCATACGCTCTTGGATGGGGTTTCCCGACGCCCAGTATTCCGTAGGTTGCCCTCGCAGAACTGTCTGATCCTATCATTGAGAATGGACTCTTCAACACTGTACGCACATCGTCTTCAGACATTGAAAACAGAACCACACTAACTGAAGCCATCTCTTCTACTATCAAGTCAAACACAAAGTCAAATGAGTCCAGACTCTTTTCTATAGCTATTTCTGAAACCCTTTTTCCCTCGTATTCCGGATGCCCCTTACAGTAAGCTATCATAATGTTTTCCCAACCTACAACTTCAGACATGCTGTGCCATCCCTCTACGCCTTTCATCATCTCTTCCTTCAATTTCTCGCGAATCTCCGAATTTCGAAGCTTTTCAACAAGTTTTTCTACTCCCCCCTCATGGGCATGTGGTGGAAGAAGAGCATCTAATCCGAAGCTCCCAGCAGTGTAGGGGTAAACGTCGCATGTTACATCTACCCCGTGAGAGCGTGCTTCCTCAATCATCTTAAGCGACTGTCTAACCTTTCCCCAATTTCTTCTCCCAGAAGCTTTATGATGTGAAATCTCCACGGGAACCCGTGCTTTTTCACCAATTTCTATCGCCTCTTCGACTGATTCCAGAAGCTGGATTTCTTCTCCTCGAATATGACTTGAATACAAGCCTCTAAACCGAGCTACAACCATACACAATTCCACGATTTCTTCAGTATCAGCATAACAGCTCGGCGGATATATGAGGCCTGTAGACATGCCGAAGGCTCCTTCTTTAATTGCTTGAGCCAATATCTGTCTCATTTCATCGAGTTCTTTTCCAGTTGGTTTCCTCTTCTCAAACTGCAAAACAAGACTCCTAATGTTTCCATTTCCAACTAACGGCGCTATGTTCAAGGAAACTTTGTTTCGTTCTACTCTTTGCATGTATTCGTCCATTGTAGACCAGTCTAATTCCACATTTGCTTCCCTTAGCATAGGCGATGTTTTCAAAATCTCCTCCCTTAAGAAATCGTTAAGTGGAGCTGCTGAAGAACCGCAATTACCAACAACCTCTGTTGTCACTCCCTGTCTCACCTTGCTCTCCATAAAGGGATTAATTAATGGAGAAAAATCAGAATGAGAGTGCATATCTATAAAGCCTGGACCCACAATACACCCTTCAGCATCAATCACCCGTTCAGCGTCCCAAGACTTTAAACTACCAATCTTCAGAATTTTTCCGTCTTTAACGCCTAAATCCGCGAGAAACCAAGGATTTCCAGCACCGTCGATTATT
>Ga0209636_10007776_pt1 | contig 10931 bp, 8 predicted proteins | sample DeeMarSWOR152_54_FD_187464 | JGI IMG/M metagenome (GOLD analysis project Ga0209636, IMG submission 187464) | Marine sediment microbial communities from White Oak River estuary, North Carolina - WOR-1-52-54 (SPAdes) (version 2) | ecosystem: Environmental > Aquatic > Marine > Intertidal zone >... | reverse complement strand
GAGCCTCATCTTTTGTTTTTCCGAGAGAACCATCTCAGTAACGCTTGTGCGTGTTTTTCGTTATAAATTTATGCAGGTACGTGATTTTCGCACACATTTCCAAAAGATCACACATCTGCGTGTGTTTCCAAAAATCAAACGCAGCAACGTGTCTCTATCGAACCGTTTAGAGGTAAATAGTATTGATCTATTTGACCCCACCTTACTCGCACGCAGAGTAAAAAGCATTTCACTGCATAAAAACTAAGTCATGCACACGTACTGCAAAGGATTATAACACGAAAACCGATATACAATCAACATGTTCACGAGCAAATTCCTTCTCTCACTCAAACGAAAAGCCCTCAGAAAAGGGATATGGTTCAAGACCCTCGATAACGTCGAGCGAAACATCATCAACCTAACGGCAAAAGTCGTCGACAGGGTCGAGAGCGCATTGCTCGGCGTCACAATAGTCAAGATCTTAAGCAAACTGCTCGAGCCCCTGAAGAGCAGCTTCATGAGACGGATAGGGCTCGGGATGAAAAGGGCCGCCGAAATCGTCGCCCAAGCCCAAATATGGGGCAACGAAAAAGCCGCAACTTGGGCAAAGGACGATGGTTTTATCAGGTACCTGACATTGTTGGAAATGAACACGACTTCAGTGATACTAACAAAATAGACATGGAAATCATCAAAAAATACTATTGATTAATCCTCAAGATACATTCTAGATCACAAGATGAAATCATTAATCTCCCTTACTAAAACATTAGATGAAACTAATGTGCAGAAGATAATTCTGAAAAAAGAGCCTTTAATCTCCGTGGTGATGCCAGCATACAACGAAGGCGAGCACATAGCCGAAGCAATAGGTCAGATTTCGGGTCAGCTAAATGTCAACGGCCATAGATTCGAAATCATAGTTGTAGACGACGGCTCCAAAGACGACACATACAACATAGTCAATAAAATAAACACCAAAAACCTACATACAATAAGGTTAAGAAACAACAGCGGTAAAGGAATAGCACTGAAACACGGCCTAGAACACGCAAGAGGCGAATACGTACTATTCATCGACAGCGACATGGAGATCAGCGCAAAAAACATCGACAACTACATAGACACCCTGAAGACCCACGACATCGTCATAGCCTCGAAGAGACACCCAGACTCCATCTACCACGCGCCCCTCCTCAGAAAATTCCTCAGCACCGCATTCCAAACATTAGTGTCGATACTGGTGGGCGTCAAGGCAACCGACACCCAATCGGGCCTAAAGGCGGGACGAGCAGAACCACTGAAGAAAATATTCAGCCTACTAGCCGTGAAAAGGTACGCATTCGACGTCGAGATGCTGACCCTCGCCAACCTGCTGGGATACACATATACCGAAATGCCCGTCGACATCAAGCTCAGGGCCTGGTTCAACCCCCTCGAGGCCCTAAGAATGCTCATAGACCTATTGGGAATAGCCTACAGGCTAAGGATAAGACAGTGGTATCAACGGAACATTCTCCTGCTATCCCCTTAAAACATCACCTTGATGTGACGACTTGAGAATCCTATGGTACAACTGGATGGACATAAAAAACCCTGAAGCCGGCGGAGCAGAAGTATTCACACACGAAGTAGCAAAAAGACTCGTCAAAAAAGGACATCCAGTAACACTCTTCGTACGAAACTTCAAAGACGCAAAACCCAGAGACAACATAGACGGAATAGAGATCATAAGAGCAGGAGGAAAATACTCAGTCTACAGTCAAGCAAAAAAATATTACAAAAGGGAATTCAGAGGAAAAGTAGATCTCGTCATCGACGAGATCAACACAAAGCCCTTCATGACGACTAAGTTCGCAAAGGAACAAATCATAGCAGTAATACATCAGCTAGCAAGGGAGTTCTGGTTCTACGAGACACCTTTCCCAATAGGTTACATCGGCTATCATTTTCTTGAAGACAGATGGTTGAGGAGTTACACCGATGTGCCGGTGGTAACCGTTTCGGACTCCACGAAGAGGGACTTGGAGGATCTTGGATTAAAAAGGGTATTTGTGGTCCACAACGGGTTGAACGTTGAGCCCGTTGTCGAGGTTCCGGAGAAGAGCGAGAAGCCGAGCATCGTTTTTGTGGGGAGGATGAAGAGGGCTAAGAGGCCCGGGGATGTGGTTGAGGCTTTCAGGATTGTGAGGGAGAAGTTCGGGGACGCGGAGCTCTGGATGGTGGGGGATGGCTATCTCAGGCGTAGGCTGAAGTCGGAGGCTGGTTCCTGTGCTAGGTTTTTCGGTTATGTGGATAGTGAGACTAGGGATGAGTTGGTGAGGAGGGCCTGGGTTATCGCCGTTCCCGGTGTCAGGGAGGGCTGGGGTCAGGTTGTCACAGATGCTAATGCCCTGGGGACGCCCGTGGTGGGTTATAACGTTCCTGGCTTGAGGGATTCGATAAGGGATGGGTTCAACGGGCTTCTCGTGGAAAGAAGTCCAGAGTCTCTGGCTGAGGGGTTTATGAGAGTCTTGTCGGATGATGAGTTGAGAGAAGATCTGAGCAGGAATGCCATCGAGTGGGCCGGGCGGTTCAACTGGGAGAAAACCTCTGAAGATTTTCTAAAAATAATAGAAGGTATTAGTAAGAAATGATAGTTTTTCTGATTGCAGGCCAAAAGAAACAATACGAAGGAGTTGTCCGTCCTTTCTGTAATTTCGCAAAGGGGTTATACGGGAAAACCGAGACTTCGTTTGCGTTGTTAAACTGTGGACATGAACTCGTTATGTATCTGAAAGAGAACTTGGGAGTCTCTGTCGTTGCATCAGATAATCATAACCAGTTAGTTACCGAATTAGCTGAATTAAAGCCCAAAATTGTTATTGGTGATGATGATCTTTCCAGACTAAGGCTTCTTAACGCTGTTAAAAGGGGGTTTAAAAACGTCAAGGTGGTTGCATATGTTCAGATTTTATATGGTAGTCATGCAATATGTAGAAATTTTGATCTAGGATTTCTACCGTTAAGGGAAAAAATGTTATTTTATTTATGTAGGTTTCTTCCGTTTCTTACACTGACTAGACATTACACCACTGAATTGAACAGGTGTGACTTCGTAATAGCTAATAGCAAATCGACAGCAACTTTTTTGCAGACTCTTTACGGGACAGATGTCCATGGAATTGTATACCCTCCTGTTGACACGGAAGTGTTCAAACCAATTCTATCTAACAAGGATTCAAAAGAAGTTGTATTATATCTTGGCTCACATGCAGGAGATACCCCTGCGAGTTTTACAGAAGCTATAGTCAAAAATGTCTTACGATCACACTATACAGTTAATATTTTTGGAAATACAAATATCGCTTCGGCCATAAAAAGCAAGCATCCTGAGGTAATTTATCATAGAAATCTTGAAGATAAGGAACTGGCCAAACTTTATTCAAGAAGTATATTTACTATTTGTCCACAAAGATGGGAAACGTTTGGCTACGTGCCAATAGAATCAATGACTTGCGGAACTCCTGTATTGGTTTTTGATTGTATGGGTTCTGGCGAAACCGGTATTAATGGTAAAACAGGCTGGCTAGCGACAAACAATCAAAAGTTCTTAGAAATGTTGGATTTTGTTCTTGAGAATAAGGAAATACAACCAGATCGAGATTTTATCAGAAAACATGTTGAAGAAAATTTTTCGATTAATGCATCACTAAAGAAGTTAGAAAAAGTCTTAAGGATAACAGTAGATGGTTAAGAAAAATATTTTCAATAAAGATTATTTTGAGGAAGGTCCATACGGAAAGCAAGATATCCATATTATACGGAGAAATTATAAGATTCTATTAGATAATGCGAAAACTGCTATTTCTTTACCGAATAACCCAGAGCGGATCTTAGATTTTGGTTGCGCTTTTGGAGCGGGGACGACATTTTTATCAGAGCAATTTCAGAAAGCCCATATAGTTGGCGTGGACATAAGCGAATATGCAAGGAAGAGAGCCCAGTCTAACTATGAACGAGAAAACATCAACTATTATTGCTTAGATTTGTGCCGTTCAGACCATCTAAATGTTTTAAAGGAAAAATACAGTGAATTTGATTTAATTTTTACTAGGGATACCCTTGAGCATATAACACTCAATAAACAGGAAGAAGTTCTGGCTACACTTGCTATGTTGCTTAAAGAAAACGGAATGCTAATTGCTCAGACTCCTAATAAGCTAAATCCGATCCTCCATAAAGATAAAACCCATATAGGCCTTAGATCGGCAGAATCCTGGAAAACTTTGTTTCAAGAGATCTTTCGAGAAGTTAAGATATTTACAAAACAATATCTTCCAATTATATGGCAGTTTAGGAAAAATATGGAGTTATTTGAGTTTACACTCCCCGTTTTTGGCTGCAATATTTACATTTTTTGCAAAGGAAGAAAAAGTTTATAGTGGCACGTACAAAATGGAGAAAGAAAAAGAACTAAGGAGAGAGGATAGAATGAAACTCGGTGAGAAAAGAGTCGTGAAAGTTGTTGTTGTTGGTGCGGGAGAAGTTGCCAAGAGTTCTCACTTGCCAGTGTACAGTAAAATACGGGAATCCAAAGTAATAGCAATATGTGATGTCAACAAAGAAGCTGCAGCTAAAACTTCTCGGCTTTGGAATATACCTCTTTGTTACAGTTCACTTGAGGCTTGTTTAGATGAAGAAGTACCTGATTTAGTTGATATTTGTACTCCTCCAAATTCACATTTACCGCTCACTCTTCAGGCTCTTAAGGCGGGTTCGCATGTGATTAGTGAAAAACCTTTTGTTATGAATTTGAAGGAATGTGAAGAAGCAGAAAGACTATATCATCAGTTTAAGTGTAAAGGTCTTTCGATTGGTGTGATCCACAACTGGCTATTTGAATTTTTAACTCCTACTATTTCTTCGATTGTCAATAGTGGAAAGATTGGGGAGATACAGCGAGTTGATGTTGATATTTATGCTCGACCAGATGATTCAATGATAAGGGATCCTAATCATTGGTGTCATTCGATTATCGGAGGCAGACTAGGCGAATGCCTTATTCATCCTATATATATATTGCAGCGCATCCTCGGACCCTTAGATGTGTCGCAAGTATTTGTTTCTAAGCGAGGATCGCACCTCCATGTGGCTTTTGATGAACTTTTTGCGGTATTAAAATCTCGTGATGGTAAACTTTGTACTACATACATTACATTTAATTCACCAAGGCGGGACTTCCCGGTAATATCAATTTATGGGTCAGATAAACATCTATTCTTTTTTAACTCGAATCTTGTAGTTTTGGGAACTTTGGGTTATCACAAGCGCGCGCGCACCTTATTGAAAGGTTTCGATAACTTGCGTCAGATTACACATATTTTGAAATCTCTTTGTCATCATACAGCTAAAAGAATCTTTAGGACTAAAAGAACTGGCCATGAAGTGTTGATTGCCGATTTTATAAAACATATTATTACGGGAAGCGAACCTCTCTATTGTTTTGAAGAGGCTCTTAATGCAACTAAAACTTACCTCGAAATTTTGCAACGATTCTCTGATAAAAACGTTAAGGATTCTACATTTGTTACTGAGGTGGAATAGTTTTTTCCGCTTTTAAAAAGGTAACACTTTATAGCGATGTGGCAGTTGCGGTGATATATTTTTCACTATCAGTACTGGTTATTAGACAGCTGTTATTTTTCCCTGGTATCCTATTTTTTAATGAAGTTGGGATTCCTCCTTTTCCTTCTCTACAGCTGCAAAATGCAAGATACCTATTTGCATGGAACGAGTTCGACTTTGGTTCGATAATTACTAGGCAGATGAGCATGTATACACGTTCTCTACAGATACTGACTGGAATGATAGGATTGGACGGCGCTAAAGTAACAACATTGTTTATTTTACTAAATCTCGGCTTATCCGGATATTCAATGTTTTACTTGATAAAAATATTAGGATTGCCCAAAGACGCGTCGTTTATAAGTGGTCTCTTTTATATGTTTAATCCGCTTATTTTCCATGAAATAGTCTATGGTCACATACCCGACTTCATTTTTTCTTACTCTTTTTTCCCTCTTCTTTTTTCGTTTCTAGTTAACTCTTTTAGAGAAAGAAAGTACTCCTTATTACTTCTAAGCGTATTTTTTGTGCCTTTTTCGACAGCAACAGTTCATATGCTTTTTATCGCTATAATATTACCTCCTTTATTCCTTCTAGCTGTATGTCAAAGCAATTTAAAGAGAAAAATAATATGGATATTCACATATTTTATGCTTATTTTCTCTGTTCACTCTCCATGGATCCTTTCTAATGCAGGTTCAGTATATGGAAGACTTCAAATGGGCGAAGAAGTGTATGGATTCAGTCAAACTATGTATTTGTCAGCAGAACCTTATCAGGCTTGGATAAACATTGGATATTCTGAAAGACACTTTAGCGAGAAGGTTGGCATCAACCTGCTTGGCAATTGCTGGTATATTTTTGGATATACGATGACGATATTTTCTTTTATACCCCTATTGATTAATCCAAAAGAAAGGAAGGTGCTATTCTTTTCGTCGTTGTTATTATTGGCTATAGGTATAATGTTCATATTCAAAACACCGTTAGGTGCATGCCTTTATGGGCTGTATTCATTGGTGCCTACGGTGAATATTTTATTTAGAAACCCAACAAATTTTGCTTACATACACGCTATTTCACTTTCTATCTTACTAGGATTTTCTTTGGCTTCTTTTCAACATAGTAACAAAAACCTCGCTAAACGACATTTAATAGTCACTATTTTGATGTTTCTACTTATATTTTCATTTGGAATACCGTTTTTTACCGGAGATTTCGGTGGTTATTATAGATCATACGATTGTCAACCCTATGAGAATATGATTAATTACTTTACGAATGAACAAGAAGCAGTTGGGAGAGTTATGCTGTACCCCCCTGACAAGCATATCCGTTATGATCCTACAAATAGTTTATGGGAAGAAGAACCTAAACACTGGTCTATAGATCCTATTTCATTACTTTTCCCATGGCCTACAGTAAGTTTGCGTTCTGAAGATAGAACTTCTCCTTCTTATATTCTGCCAATTTATCTTTATTATACAATACACAACGAAAACAAAGAAACCCTAGCTAGACTACTTGGAAATTTAGACATAGAATACTTTATCGTAAGAAAAAACGTTAATAGTCCACTTGAGAAATTTTCGTCAATCAAGTTAGACACTTTAGAAGTTGAGAAAACCCTCCTTGAAGCAGAGGACTTCATTCCTATTGAACGTATTAACAATACTTTAACCATTTTCAAGAATACTAAATTGGGAAGCAAACTTTTCATTGCTAGTACCACATGTTTATCAGATTACAGAGATCTCAAAGCGCTTCTTGAATTGGATAAACATTATGCCATCATCTTTCCTCCATTACAATTCTCATTAGAGAGCGACGCTATCGAAAAGGTTTTGATTAAAGATTTATCTGGGAAGAGTCTTATCCTTAACTTTATTCCGACAGATAACATAATCTTACCTAGCCAGTATGTGAAAGAATTTAATCCTTCACAATACTTTGTTCCGTATTTTTACGAGGGTAGTTGGTATAATAATTTTTATTTTTCACGTTTTGTACATCCATTTTCAATAATGGGACTGCGTGAAAATGTAACTATTGACATACCTCTTGAAGTATCGCTAAATGAAAATTTCTACTTAGCAGTAAATTATCTTCGAGAAGAAAGGCAAAGCTCTGTTAAGATAATTATAGAAGATAATATTTTTTACTTAACAGGGAATGATGGAAGTGAACCTTCATGGGAAATAATAGGTCCATTTAATCTTCATGAGGGGAATCATATCCTGAGGATAATTAATGAAAAAGGGCGAAACCTAATTAACTACTTACTTGTTTTTCCCCAGCAGACATTCGATGAAGCCAGCGACAGAGCATCCCTATTTCTTGAAAATAAAACAATACATTACCCATTAATGATGAATGAGAATCTTATAAAGAAAATAGTGGAATTAAATGTTTTAAAAGAGGGGGATCATATATTATATTTCATGTATTCATTAAAAAAGCCAACACAACTTAAAGTAACACTAGAAGATCATTCTTTCTTCTTACAATTAGAAAAAGGTGAAAATATGATTTATTTAGCAAACCTCACTTTTGACAGAACTGAAGTTTATCATTTAATTTTAAATTCTATAATTGATAATCTTATTGAAAATGGTTCCTTTGAAGAGAGTTACTCGCGCTGGAGAATACCAAACAAGGGTTTTGAAGTACTCCTCGATGAGAATGGAATAGATGGAAAATATGCGCTTAGAGTCTCGACGAACATATCAACAAAGAATACTTGGAGCTGGATAAGGAGCGAACTCATTAATGTAACCAACGGAGACGAATACTTGATAGTTACTAATATGAAATATACGAATGTAAAATCATCGCACATCGTTATAGAGGGTTACTTTGAGAGTGAAAACAATTGGAAACAACTTAAACAAGTTCCAAGGGGGAAAAGTGACACTGATGGTTGGCAAAAATTTGAGTCATATTTAACAATCCCTGAAAACGTCAGCAAAATCAGAATAGTATTAAATGCAGGATTTGTGAAAAACCCTGAAGAAGGAGATGCTATAACATGGTTTGATGGTATAGAAATCTTCGCAATCTCGCAAATACCACAGATTAAAGAGGGCATTCTCATAAATGGAGATATTGATATTGCTACATCGAACAAATCAGCTGAAATGCTCAAATATATAAAAATAAATCCAACAAAATATGTAGTAAACGTCAACGCCACCAAGCCCTTCATGCTTTCATTCGTTGAGGCCTATAGTCCACTTTGGGTAGCAAGAGTCAATGGACAAAAAATAAGATCTATATCCCTATACTCAATCATAAACGGCTTCTGGATAGATCAAATAGGTGAGCTAACTATCACCATAGAGTACGAACCTCAAAGATGGTTCTACATGGGCTCGGCCATATCCGTCACGGCCCTAATCGCCTGCGCCATTTACCTGACCCACGACTGGGCGAAAAACAAAGACGGCCTGAAAGGAGTTAGAAAATGGTCAAGATCAAATTCGTTATAGATCCAAGAATAAAGAAATACCTGAAGGAGAACCCAGGAGCCCCCTTCATCATGGGATTCATGGCCCTCCTCCTCTCCTGCGCCATCCTCCTCTCCACGGGACACACACCACAGGCCAACAAGACCGCGGAATACGCTTACTACCTGTTGGTTATGGGCGTCATCCTACAATTTGCATGCTTCATAAAGGAGGGAAGAGTGAAACAAGAAGAAAATTAACCAGTGAATAGCTACACCAGATTGGCGAGTGAACGTAGAAGATAGACCATTATATAGTTACATGTAAACAATAGGACTGTCATCTTCTTCCTTCTATCGAGGGCAGCACCTCTTACTAAAAAGAGGATACCCAAGGACGCAAGGACGCTGAAAGGTATGTTATAAAGGAGTTTTGTCTGTGCGCTTCCATTCACCATCAAGTAGAACATTAATGAAACTAATAGTAAAAACATAAGAAAAAGATGGTACGACCTTCTACGACTTAGCAAATAGACTCCAAAGACAGCGAATCCAAGGAGAACCGTATTAGATAACAAGCCTCCGTACATCTGCCTGAAAGCAAATATGTTATTGCCCCAAAACTCCCCTATCCAAACAAGTTTAGGCACAGTTGAAGTTATTGCTCCATAAGCCCCCAGACCTCCAATTACACCTTTAAGAACATCTATCAACCCAGTAAGGACAAGATAGGCAAGAACGATAAGCGATTCGCTAGACCGTTTCTCCCGGAAATAAATATAAAACAGGAATAACGCAGTCGCCGCATAGTACTGAGCAAATGTCCATGGATGGGTAAAAACTGATAGAGAGCCTATCACAGAAGCTGAAGCAAAATAAATCTTCTGTCTAGTCCGGAGCGTCTTGAAAATGAAGCCGAGGGCTGAAAAAATAAAGATCAGTCCAAGAATGTTCGTTAAGAAATAAGAGTACGTCCCAACTGTTATTGTGAAGCCCGAAGCAGAGAATAATGAGGCTAAACCCGCCCACTCCCGGTCTTCAGTACATTGAGAAACCATGAAGTAAACAGACAACACGAGGAGTGGATTGATCAGAACAGGTAGATATTTGATGGCATCCAGGAGCTTCAACCCGAACGCGTGCTGAAACCCATATATCAACAGCAGTATGACTGGTCTAGAGCCATTCGCGACAGAGAAAGCAGATCGCAGATCCTGTTCCACAGGACCCATCCAATCGACATAGTAATGAACATCGACTCCGAAGGCGATCCCATCTGGGTTAATATGCCTGCTATAAGGATACAGAGCCCCGACAACAGAAAGAATCAAAGACAAAACCAGGAATACCCTGGGATCCAAATTCATGTTAACATCCATAGATCCGTCTTTCAAGAATTTACAGTCTTTGAGAAACCGCTCAACCGATACGAGGTATTGAGGGAAAATCAGTTTGATGAACACAACAAAGAAGATTGAGAGGACAACCAGAGGCGCAAGAGGAGCGAGGACATAGAAAAGCGCGAGCTCAAGGTCAGCGAACCACGCTAGGGGCGTAAAAATCCCCAAAGGCAACAACATCCAGTGAACTAGGGCCGTGACCTCGAACCCCGTCAAGAACACTAGCAGCGAATAAAGAAAGTTCCCGACATCAACAAGACAGACAAGAGCCAACGGAATTTGAAAAATGGAGAACCAGGACACCGCGGCCTCCATCCCAAGAAAAACGAAGACGCACAAAGAAAGGAAAGTTGCTAGTAAGACCTCTCTGTATTTCCCCCCCTTCAACAGGTACAACGCGACAACAGCCGAGACCGGTAGAATAGCCGGGACGAGGCTGAATCCGAGGTCGAACCTGAGGGAATAGGCCAGCCCATGAATCATGGGGAAGTACCACA
>Ga0209636_10007773_pt1 | contig 10932 bp, 6 predicted proteins | sample DeeMarSWOR152_54_FD_187464 | JGI IMG/M metagenome (GOLD analysis project Ga0209636, IMG submission 187464) | Marine sediment microbial communities from White Oak River estuary, North Carolina - WOR-1-52-54 (SPAdes) (version 2) | ecosystem: Environmental > Aquatic > Marine > Intertidal zone >... | reverse complement strand
ATCATTATATGTAATTAAATCAAAAATTACTTCTACATATTCGTTATGGGGTCCCCATGTTGGTACAACAAGGAACCTAGGGTCAATAAGATCCATACCTAATAATTTATTAATTCTTTCTGCAATAAATGTTTCATATCTGATTTCATCATTATCAGCTAATGCATCTATTTTTCTAGGATCTATTTTACTAGATTTTGCAAATGCTGTATGTGTAAAATCAACTTCATTTACATTTATCATGACATTGCCCCTATAGCCTTCAAACGCTTTTCCTAATTCTCTTACTCCTATAATACTATCAATAAGATTTTCTGCTCTATTTCTGTTTAACCAGGGCTGACCATCTTCCCATGTTTTACCAGGATGATCATCATCTCCAACAACTTCTCTGATGATATCTTCTATTTTTTTCCTCTCTTCTTTAATATCCTTCATTATTCTAATTATCTCTTCTCTAGTAACTTCTTCTGGATTTTCAATATAAACAGAAGTCATGATTGTATTTTCTATGATCTTATAATCATTTTCATCTTCAGGGTTCAAAGGTCTTATAACTTTTTTAGTTTTTTTATTCTTTAATGTAAAACTAAAATCATATCTACCAGAAAGAACAGCGATATCTCCAACTGAAGGATTTTCTTGACTCTCTTCTACAATTTGTCTTAAATCTTTTAATGTTGTGCATTCTTCTAAACTATGTTTTTTCTTCTCTCCTACTCTATAACTTTCCTGAGTCATTTCGTCCAACAATCTCTTATATGTACCTGCATGACTTGTTTCTCTTTCGTCTCTAACAACTTCATTAGTGGGATTACCTTTTTTATCATATTTATATCGCAGAGCAATTCTATGCCAGATATCTAAACTTTCTAAAGCAGGATCAGATCCTAATTCCTTAATTAAATCTTCTGCAAATGCTTCTCCTAATTGTCCAATTGATACAAGTTTAACTCTATACTTAGAAGGCCCTCTTTCTATTAGTGCTCTTATTTCTGCAATTTGATGTAAAAGAAATCTATCTCTATCAGTTCCAGATTTTATAAAATCGTCTTCATTCATTTTGGATCACCTAAGGTATTTTATACCTTTAAATAAGCCTAACTGCTTTAAAGCCGAAAATCTTCCGACGAAAACACCCCTTTTTGTCCTATTAAGATAAGATTATATTTAAAGGTTTTGTAATTTTATGGTGACAACAATTTATTTTGGCTTATAAGCCAAAATAGCTCCAACATCTACAGGATATTTATCTTTACTTGGAAGTTCAATATGTAACTTCTCAAAGCCAACTTCCTTTAATAAATCCATTAAGAAATCTTTAGGACAAAAGTATTCAACAATGCCTTTTAATGCAATATCTCTTTCTTGATCTCCTCTGCTTATTGCTTCATCTATCAATTCTGCACTAAAATTAGTAGTTGCATAAAGACCTTTTTTAAGTTCTCTAACCAAATCTTCAAATTCAAAAACATTATGTATATGCTGCTTTTCTATTTCAGAATCTATTAAAGGAATTTCAATATAACCTTTTTTAACTTCTTTTTGTTTGTATCCTAATTGTTCAAGCTTAACTATATAATCATCAAGATTTCCAATAACAGGTATTCTAATAACTCCTTCAGGAGTTACTTCAACTACTGGTTTCTCAGTTACAGGTTTATCATTCGTTAGTTTTAGCTCAGGAACTTCTTTATAATTCCTTGATGCAGAATATTCTGTATAAACTTTCCACTCAGAATCCCTGCAATCAAATAAAATCATATCTAAACCAGTTAAATGAGTCATTTCATTCATTATTTTGTTTATCTTTGCTTCACTTGCTCTCATATCAACAAAGGCATCTCCATAGTGGAGCATCCCTCCTGGTTTTAATACACGGTAAATTTCTTGTAAAACAGACTTAAGCTGCTGTTTATAAGCTGCAACATGATGCAGAGTTAATGTAGCATCTATGCAGTCAATACTATTATCTGTTAAATTAATTCCAAAGTTAAGATTTCCTTCAGCTGAAAGAATTGTTCTAGCAGGCAGCTCTGAAGGATTTATTTTTGATTTAGATATTTCCACTACTTCATTAAGTGGAATCTTATTTTTTGACAAAAACTTACCAAATCCATTATCAAAAAGAAAATCTTTACTATCTTCATAATTTAATACAACTTTTGGTTTATAGCCTCCTTTTTTAAAAAAGCCTTTTTCAGATAAGTATGCCATTGCTTTTGCAATAACTTTAACATTGTAATCAAGAGCAATAACTTTTCCATTTGGTCCTAAAGTTTCATTAAACCACTGTTTATTATCTGCATAAGGTGATGCTATAGGGCTTAATCCAAGAACAAGTAATGTTCTGTCGTGATCAAGATGCTCCATGTGTCTTCCAACACTATAGATAAGTTCTTTATGCAAATTTCTAAATATAGGATTAGCTATTATAACTGGGTAAATTTCTGTCGCATGTGCTATATCCTTTTTCTCTCTTTCTACCATTTTATTATCATTTAGTAGTACTAGTTTTTTATAAATCTTTCTAATATTTTATTATAAAAAATACTATTTAAAGTTCTGTTGTATTATACTACACAACATCTGCAGAAACTATTGCAGCTGCGTTCAAAATATATCCGTCTGTGCCATTTTTGTCTATTTTTGCGATAGCAAAAATGGCATGGCCAGACGAAGCTGCACAGGTTGCCATACGCAGTATGGTGTTCTGTGCAGCGAAGTAGGATTATTTTGAACGCAGCCACAGAAACTCATAACATTTAAATACTGCTGTGATTTACTCCTAAATATGGACGAAAATACATTAGAAGAGATTGGTTTGAGTAAGAATGAAGCAAAAGTATACCTAACTCTTTTAGAGATAGGTTTATCTACTGGCGGCCAAGTAGCAGAGAAATCAAGAGTTCATAGGACAAATGTTTATGATGCTATTGAAAGGTTAATTGAAAAAGGACTAGTTTCTTATATTTTAAAAGGAAAAACAAGGTATTTTGAAGCTACTGATCCTTCTAATTTAATGGGTATATTAAAGGAAAAGGAAGAAAAACTGAAAAATATTATGCCTAGATTATTACTAAACAAAAAATTATCTAAAAAAACAGAAGTTAGTGTTTCAGAAGGAGTGGTTGCTGCAAGAAATGCACTTATGAATTCTCTTAATTATAAAGAACCTATATTTATCTATGGTGTTCCAAAAGAAGTGCCAGAAGTTTTAGGTGGGTTTTTCCTTGAAAGATTCCAAAGAGAAAGAGTAAAAGCAAAAATTTTTGAAAAAGTTATCTACAATGAAGATGCTGTTAAGAGAATAAGTCAGCTAAAAAAAATTCCTTATTGTGAAGTTAAAGCCCTGCCTAAAGGATTTGATTCACCAATGTCAACAAATATATGTGGAGACGAAGTCTTTTTTGGATTGTTCAGCAGAGACCCTTGTTTAATTATCAAAATAAAAAGCAAAGATGTAGCAAATATCTATAGAAAATACTTTGAAGTTATGTGGGAGAAAATTGCCAAGAATGTTTAAGCTGCTAGACGGCTTTTAACTAGATTTAAAGTATCATTAACAATACTTCTTCTATAACTGCTTGCTCCGATCTTTCTGCCTAGTGAACCATTGCTAACATCTTTTTTCAAACCCTCAAATAAGTAATTTAAAAATTTTTTATCCTCTTCTGAATTAACTGATTTCAGCATAGATAAATAATCTGAAAACTGATTTAATCTTTCAAATAAATTTTGCTCACCTGTTCTGCCTTGTAATATGTCTTTTAACTTCGATAAACAATAAGCTGAGGGTTCAGGACTTTCTCTTAGATAGTCACACAAAATAAATGAACCATCATTTTGTGAATTAGTAGTTATTTCGCTTACTATATCATCTTTTTCATACGCTTTATTTCTCAATTCATTCTCTAACTCTACTGCTTTTCCATTTGACGTAGCCAATTCCCTCTCTGCTTTGCTAAGACCAGTTGATAAATTTTTTATTTGGCCTTCATAATCCTGTTTTTCAGATTGCAATTGCTGAATTTTTGCTTCATATTCTTTTTTTGCTTTTTCTTCTTCAGCTTGTTTTTTTATTTCCTCAATCTTAACTTTTGTTTTATATATTTTATCACTAACATCAGTTACTTTGTTAAATCTTTCATAAAGTCTAAGAACATAATTTAAATCTCCAGAATTCTGCATTGCTTCGTCGTATTTTTCATCTATTGATCTTAATGAAGAATCAACTAATGATTTAAAATTTTCAGTCAATTTCCCAAAAACATTATTATATTCTTGCTTTAGATTTTCATATTTAGTATTTAATAAAGGCCTAAATTCTTTAAATGTAGCAATCTCATCAATCCTTTCAGCTGTAACTCCAGTTCCTTTTACTTCTTCATAAAGAAAAGAAACTTCCTCGTTAACTTTTTGTATTTCAGCATATGCTTCAGCTATATTCCTTAATTCTTCAACTTTCTTTTTATTTTCTTTTGATAATGCATCTACTTTTTTGCTATTTCCCCCATCGCCTAAAACATGAAATTTTAAACCAATCCTGTTTAAATTATCATTCATTACATTTACAAGAGAAACATAATCATCAATCTCTGAAATACTTCCAGGTGTTTCTTTGCTTTTTGATTCTATTAGATTATATCGAGCACATGAATTTGCAACCTCATGCTGAATTAACTTAGATGCCTTAGTTTCTAATGAAAATGCTGCTTTTTTATATTCTGAAATAAGCTTTTTAAGATAAATTAATCTTTCGTATTGCTGATATTTATCTTCATTTACATTTTTCCTTATTGATTGCAATCTTTGTAAATCATCTAATGAAAGATTAACTTCTTGCAAACCTTTAACAGCTCTATAGGCTTCTAATACTCTATTGGTGTTGCGTACTATTCTATCTTTTACATTGCCTATTTTATCTCTTTTACTAAAATTTGCTAGAACATAATTCATATCTTTTTCTAGGTTTTTAATGTATGCAATCCCTTCTTTGTAATCTGCTGCAATGCATCTATTCATTAAAGTGTCTTTGAATAAAGTTTTTCTAAATCTGTTTTTGCTTTCTTTTACAAAATCTTTTAAATGAACTAAAGATGAAATCTCTTGGTATTCTTTGATTATACTTCCAATTTCTGAATCTATTCTGCTCATCATAGCTAACTTTTCTTTGTAATCAGAAAAAGCAGCTTTAGCAGATTTTATTTTCTTTTCTGGCAAAGACCTCTGATCATAAATTTCTTCAAAAGCAAAAAATCTTCCTGTAATTGCTCTTAATTCATTCCTTACTGTATCTATCTTATCAAAATCATATTCTGGTTTCCATTTCCTGGCTTTTTTATATCCTTCATTAAACCTTTTTTCAAGTTTATTTATCTCATTTAAAATAATCTTATCCAGCTTGTCTCCAGCATCAGTAACCTTTGCAGCAGCTTTAACATAATCTAAAGAAACATTGCTTGTTTTAACTAAAAATTCAACAGCTTTTTCAGCTGGACTAACTATCTCATGGGCTTTCTTTATTTCTTGGATAGAATAATCCCTTTGCACTGCAAGGTCTTTTTGCAGTTTATGGATTTCTGGATTTGCTTTATATAATGGAGGTTGAATCCTGTCTAATGGAAACAACAATTTCTTCCTAGTTGGATCTTCTTCTATTATAATCTCATCTTCTAATGAATGCTTGAATTTTTTAAATAATTCTTTTGCTCTTATCATTTTGATTTATTTGTAAAATTCTGTTAATTATTTAGGCAAATCTTCTTTTTTATCTAATTTAGGAGGATGGCTTGTAAAATAATCAATAACATAATCAGGCGATAATACAGGTGGATTTATACATAATCCTAGCTTATAGATGTTACAATCTATATCCCTTAAACTTTTTTTTGTATGGTCCATCCTATTTTCAAAAAACCCAATCAAATCACGAAATGTATCATAATCTTTTTCTAATTCTTTTAGTTTAGGTTCAATTTTTTCAGATAATTTAACAGATTTTTCTTTGGAAATCGTTTTAAGATCTTTGCAACTTCTTCCTAACTCACGAATTTCCCTAAACAAATAATGTAAACCTTTATTTTTTTCAGAAAAATGATTTTTAAGATGCAAAAAGCGCTCTTTTTCTGCTTTTAATTCTTCAGGAACAAGAGCTATTAATTCATCATATTGGTGCTTTGTATTATATTCACATAAATTTACCTCTTTTTCAAATTTTTCAAGGCTTTTTTCTAAACCTTTTTTGCATTTTTTTAATTTAGATATGGAAGATATAATACTATTTTTATGCAAATCTATCCCAAACAAATTAGCAAATTCATATACTCTAAATTTGAAAGAAGTTTTTTTATTATCTATAAATGATATGTAATCATCTCTTAATCTTTCCAGTGGATGAACTAATTTCTCTATAGTTTTTTGACTATTTTCACTAGCTTTTTCAAGTTTATCATAAGCATTTAGTATTTTTTTGAAATTCTTTTGAGATATATATTTAGAATAAGCAGGACTATCCCTTTCTAAGTCTTTTTCAGGCTCTAAGCAAAGATGATCATAAAATACCCTAATATCTTTAATGGTATAATTTAGTCTATAAGTTCTTTCAAATTCTTCTTTTTTTTGGAAAAGACAATCATTGAAGATGAAGGGATCGACTTTACCTAGAGAGGGTTCTTTTAGTTCAGTCTCAGTTTTATCTAAAAAGGCTTCTTCCAGTTGAGCCTCGAACCTTTTTACTCTTTCTCTCTCTCTTTTTTCAACTTCTGGGTCTTTTTTTATACAAAACATATCAGTAAAGCATTTTAACCTTTCTGCACTTCCTTCAAAAGTTTTTGTAACTATTTCATATCTTTTAGGGTCATGTTTTTTAATATATTCTAAATCTATTATTGTCATGATACCACCTTATTCAGAAAGCACTTTCGCTGGATCATCTTGATTAGCAGTTGCTGAATTATTCCCTGCTATCTTCTTTGGATCAATTACATCACAAAGATAGACATCTCTCCTTAATATAGGGTCATAAACTACAACTTTGCCATCTTTTGATTGGCTAGCTACCCAGTCGTCTGCTAAATGAGGATATCTTTTTTTAACACGTTCATAACCGCTGTTCCAGAGTTCTTGCCAGTTTACTTTCTTATGTTTCATTGTCTTTATTTTTTTCATATCACTTTCATATTTTCTTTTTTCTTCTTGTTTTTGCGAATCACTCAAATTAGGATTTCTACATATGGAATTATAACTATGTGTAGTTATTTTTTCCAGCATATCACAATAGGTTTCATGATAAGACATATGCGCTAAGTAAATATCACCTAAATTTACTAGAATTTCTTTTTCTGATTTTCTTACTCTATTTGGATTATCAAATTTAGCAAAACCTTTTATCAAACCATTATACAATGTTCTATAATGAACAGATTTTTGTGTTTCAGGCAGATATTCTTTTCCAAAATATACTGCAAAAGAATTTTCACATTTTGAATCATCAAACATAACTGAAGCAAAATGAGCTTTTATTTTTTGAAATCTTTTTTCTGAGAAATACGATTCACTGACATCTCCTGCATCTTTCAAATCCTGATCTTCACAAATATCATGTGTTTTATTATCATCATCTCTAGTTTCTAAAGCAATAACTCTAGCTAAAGCCTCTGCATCCATCTTTTGAACTTTGACATTTTCAAGTGCTCCTGTATAGCCTACTCTAGTTCTTCCATCTATTGTTATAGTTTTTCCATTTGCAGTATAATGCCAATTTCTTCCTTCATCAATATGCTTAAAAACTTCTTTAATAAAATCATTTCCATTTACAACTTCTTGGTATTCTTCTACATAAATAGCTAATTTGTCATTAATTTCAGGAGCTAAAGGCACTATGCCTTTTTCAGAAATATTGCCAAGTGTCTGTTTGCCTTTTGGAAATAATGCAAAATATTTGTCAAATAATCTTGTTTTGCCGCTTCTTGATTTTCCACCTAAAAAAATACTATAACTATATGCTCCTCCGACGTATGTAACCATAAAATTTTTTAATTCTCCTCGTACAGATTTTAGATCTATTCTATCGCCTATTCTATCTGCCAAACAGTATGAAAAAAATTCTAAATGAATATTATCTCCTCTTGTATAAGGGCTTGACATAACAAGTTTTGGTGCTAGGATTACAGAATTTTCTACCTTATCTTCAAGAGGTTCTGGTTTTACATCAGCAGGTTTTGGTTCTTGTTTTACAGGTTCAGAAAAAACATCTAGTTCTTTAGAAGAAGGTTTATTCTCTTCAACATCGACTGAAGGTTTATTTTCTGTTCCGTATCTGACAGAAGATCCTTCTCCAAAAACATCCATGATAGGATCTCTTCTTTCTACAGGCTTAACCTCTGGAACAACAGTATCTGTAATATCTTCAGATTCTTCAACATCAGGAACATCATATACTTCTTCTTCATCTTCATCCTCTTCTTCTACTTTAACAGGCTGCTCATCTTTAAAGAAAATTCCTAAAGATTCATCCCATACCCTTTTTCCAAATTCACTTTTAAAATCTTCTTTTCTTATCCTTATCATTTTAACCAAAACCTCCATAATTATAATGCAAAAGATGCATATAAACATGAGTTGTAGTGTTTGGCACAACAATACTATGCAACTTCATACAGCTCTTTTGCTTTTTCAAGAGTCATATTTCCTAAATCATCAAAATCTCTTGCAAACTGCACTTTATAACCAATTTCTTCAAGTTTCTTTGTTTTAGCAGATGGCTGGCAGCATAGGAATACTGAACCACCTGCTATTGAATTTTCAAGCGTTCTCTCAAGATTGTCTATTTCATTATTAAGATTATGAATATCAGTATCGCTTATTATCATTGTATGAATAGGATAAACGCGATTTGAAGTTATCCTTACCATTTCATCTCCAGGAATATCTGTTCCACCTCCTAAATATTTTACTAATTTTTCATCTATCTCTTTTGTTTGATTAGTAAAATCACAGCTTTCATAACCTGTTGAAAAATTAATTACAGCTACATTGCTTCCATAAGCTAAAGCAGAATGAGCTGCAATCATTGCTGTTAATACAGGAAAGGAAAGATCAGTCCTTGGATTTGGCATTGAGAAAGAAGAATCCAGAACAATCAAAAGATCTGGCTTATCTTCTCCATTACCATAACTTTCACCACATTTATATTCCCATTGGTATGTTGTTACATTAGGAACAATTATCGGGCATACTTGATAACTATACCAATAATCTAATTTGCTTAAAGGGTCTCCTAAAGTCCATCTTTTAGGAGATTCTTTTATATCTCCGGATTTTCTATTAGGCACCTGAGGAAAAAATAAAGTATAAGCACTAGCAAGCTCTTCATATAACCATACATTTGCTTGGAAATAAGAACCTAATCCTGTTCCTGCTACAACTCTCTTAAACTCTTTAGGACCAAGCTCTTCTGCAAGACCTTTAACTTGTTTTTTTATCTCTTTTTTAATAATATCTTTTGGAGTCTTTTTAGGATCATAAGGAATAAAATCTTTAGCTTTATGCCTGTCTATAAGGCCCTTTGAAATGCTTGAAGCAGTTTGATTAGTACTATAAGAACCACCACCTTTACCTTGTTTTTTTTCTTGTTTTATTTGCTGCTCTTCTTTCTTCAAATACTCCTGAACAACCTTTGCAAATTCTTTTATTGAACTAGGCCATCTGCTTGCTCTGCCAATAGAAGAATTAACTATGTCTGATAATTTCTTTGATTTAATTCTTATTTCTTCTTTTGGTTGAGGTATAATCATTCCCTGGCAGCCAATCATATTCTCATAAGTTGCCATATACAACTGCCAAAGCTCTGAATCATTATTTGCTGAAAGCCTTCTGTAAAGTTTAACCATGCCATGATCTCCTTTTCTATAAGCTCTGGTATTAACATAAAGATCAGCATACAAGTTTTCAATAATCTCTGCATGCCTAAGATTTCTTGTTACTAAATCTGCATAACCTATTAAACGTATGTAATTCCTTAGATTAAAAGGAAATTCTTTGTAATGCAGAGCTTCATGAGCAAGTATTCTTGGAAGATGTTCTTTTCCAACTCTTTCTTCAAGATTTTTTCCATTCACAAAAATCTCATTCGTAGCTATGCTTATTGCTGCTATTTCATCAGCTAATCCTCTGCTTATTGCCTCTTCTTCAGTAAGAATTATAGGAGGATTAAGTCTAGGAAAATCAAGAAATCTTCTCACCAATTCCCATTTTCTAAATATTTCATTTTTGTCTATCATAATTCATATACATCCACTTTAAAGCTGTGCCTAATTGGAATTTAGTAGGAGAATCTATTTTCTTTAGAGAATGCATCATGTCCAAAAGCTCTGACTTTGAAGGTCTGCTCTTATTTCTGCAGTAATCAGTTACAGTCTTTACAATACCTTTATATTCTGGAAACACGGTTACAATCTCATCATAAGATTTAGATGAAGTATCCCATAAATGATAAACCATAGATATTCTGTCGTTTTTAAACCTTTTTTCTTTTTCTTTAATCTTTCTTGTTGGGTTAAGCTTAAACCACGAAGCAAAACTTAGAGCATATTTCAAATCTTCTTCCTCCACTTTTGCTTTTCCTCTCCACCAGCTAAGTGCTTTGCTGTAAGCATAAACTGAAGCTATTGTTCTTGCTGAAAGGCTGTCTTCAGTTGAATGGCAAATACTATTGTCATAATTGAAATATTTGCAGTCTTTGCAAAGAGGACCTGGTTTTTCATATAATGCATTGCCTTTTGTTTTATTGTGTTCTTGCATGCCTGCTTCATAACACGACAGTAATTCTGCTAAAAAATGTGCAAGTTTGTTCATAAGAACCGAATCAAACTTAATATTATGATAGATTTCTTTTCTTGCATTTATCAAATCTCTTTCATCTATTAAGTT
>Ga0209636_10007771_pt1 | contig 10933 bp, 8 predicted proteins | sample DeeMarSWOR152_54_FD_187464 | JGI IMG/M metagenome (GOLD analysis project Ga0209636, IMG submission 187464) | Marine sediment microbial communities from White Oak River estuary, North Carolina - WOR-1-52-54 (SPAdes) (version 2) | ecosystem: Environmental > Aquatic > Marine > Intertidal zone >... | reverse complement strand
GCTCTCAGAAGCTGTTTTGGAAGCTGTGAATAAGCTTAGAGAAACAATGCTGGTTCTCAGTTATGGTTCAGCCAAGACCATGGAGAAAGCCAAGGAAGTAGAGGTTGCTGAACGGACTGTTGATGAGCTATACCGAGGACTTGAGATCAAACTTTTGAGCAGCCATCTCGAGTTTCCAGCCTTAATACTCTTGAGGGATGTTCTTCAGCTTCTGGAGGATTCTGCTGATAAGGCTCAGGATGCTGCTGACGCTGTCAGAATATTGTCTTTCATCATGTAAAGGGCGAAGGACTACATGCCCAGAAAAATCAGAGTAGAATTCATCGAAAACTTTCTAGTCGTATGGAATTGTAACGACGGTTCAGAACTTTATAAAACAGGTTTCTATGGAAAACCTCTCGGTATTTCAAAGCCCAAAATCCCAGAATTCAATGTTCCCCTGATTCTAGATCTGATGGAAGGCGTTTATCTGGCTGAAAAGAAACTGATAACGGTGTATGAAGGGTCTGAAAAGAAAAGGGTCACCTTGAGGAAGCTTCGACAAAGAGCCAAGCAATTGTATGAAGAATTCGATGGAAAATACGCTGTTTATCATGATCTACGTGAAAGCGGTTTTGTTGTGACACCGGGAATAAAATTTGGATGTGACTTTGCAGTCTACAAACATGGCCCAGGCCTAGAGCATGCACCTTACATGGTTTCTGTTAAAAGGGCCAAATCCGAGATAACCGCCACAGAGATTGTTAAAGCTGGAAGACTTGCCACAACCGTGCGAAAAAGGTTCATCATAGCAGTGCCAGACCTGGAGAAGGAAAAAATGAGATATTTGATATTCAAATGGTTCAAGGCTTAAAGCCAGCTTTTAGCTTTACGAACCTAGATTTGATTCTCGATTTCGAGCAGTTTGTATACGAATGCCATTGTGTCGGAGTATTCCTCTATTTTTGTTATAGGTGTTGCTCCTGAATGCCCACTTTTTGTCTCAACTCTCAACAAACAGGATGTCCCAGCTTCTTCGAGTTTTGCCGCAAATTTAAAGGCGTGAGCTGGATGGACACGATCGTCATGTAAGCCCGTGTAAAGCATTACAGGCGGGTATTCCTTTCTGGTTACATTGTGATAGGGCGAATACTTGATGAGGAATTCCGCATCCTTTGGATTGTCTGGGTCACCATATTCTGGAACCCAAGCCTTCCCAATATGTAGTTTGTGGAACCTAAGCATGTCTAAAACTGGGTAACCGATCAGTGCACCGTCAAGCAATTCTGGATGTTGAGTCAAAACTGCTCCTACAAGGAGACCCCCGTTGCTCCCTCCAAGCGCTACGACTTTCGAGCCTTTGCGCTTAAGAAACTCCAAAACAGCCATAAAGTCGTCGAAAACGTTTTGCTTCTTCTCTCTCATACCTTTTCTATGCCATTCTTCGCCATATTCCTTACCGCCCCTAAGATTGGCAACGACAAAAGTTCCCCCATCCTCAAGAAACGGAATAATCTGTGGGTAAAATCTCGGCGTTAAGGAAATCGAAAACCCTCCATAGCCGTAGGCCAATACTTGATCACGCTTTTTGCCTTTTTTCGCAACCTCAAACATGTGAATTCGAGTTGAATCTTCGGATTTAACCCACAAGTCATTTACTGCGAGGTGTCTATGGATTTCTTGTGAATCTAGAATTCTCAATCTGTTCTTTTCCAGAACGTAAACGCGATAAGGTATAAAGAAAGATTCGTACCTAAAGATGCATTCAACACCGTTGGAATCAAGGGAATCTATGGTTCCAGAAGGTTGAATCTCGATTTCGTCAAATTCTCCTGTATCTAGTCCGAATGTTTTTAGGGTCGAGGAAGCGTCAGTAAGGTAGCTAGCTACTATTTTGTTTCCAGCGACAACCGCCTCTTGTAAGGGGTATGCTTGCTCTCCAACAATCTCATCAGCTTCGCCACTCTTGTCGATGGCTAATATACGACCCATTCCTCCATTATCAAAAGAAGCCACCAAGTATCTTCCATGAATGTAGTCTATCGGCCAAGCTATGAAGTCACCTTTGCCGTAAAGGAGATTCCAGTTTTCAGGCTCTCCCAGTTTTCCAACGTAAACGTCGCTTTTCGTCCACCCGTAACTTACTGCCAAAAGGCCTCTAGATCCTTGCTTGCTTTTCTTGAGCATTATGAAGTGAGATGTTGGAATACCAGTACCAAAAACCATTTCGTCCTTGCCGTTTTCCCTCAAGAAGATCCTGTCTGCCGGCGGAGCCACTCCATCTGGCGTTTTCTTTTTTGCGTAGAATCTTTCATAAAAGTATCTGTCCTTGTCTAACCACACTATTTCACCTATTCTTCCTTTCAACTCGTCCAGAACTTCTCTCGAGTGTGTTTCCATTACCCTTAGGATTCCCTCATCAGAACCGCCAAAAGAATAAGAGAAAGCAAATCTATCTCCTTCTCCAGAAGCATAAAGCCACTGTAACACAACGTCCTTTCCAAGATTCTTTGAGTTGACCATCTCGTTGGCAGACCCATCGGTTCTTGTCACTTCGATTTTGAAGTTTTGACCATCTCGCAATAGTACAAAATGCCCGTTGCTACTTGTCCTAACTAGAAGAACATAAGGGATCGAATAGTAATGTTCAATCCTTGGCCTAAGCTTGGTTGAAATCCTTCTCAGTAGCTTTCTTGTGGTTTTGTCCCTCTTCGAAAACCACTTCACAACAGCAGGGTCTTCTGGTTTCTCCAACCATAAATAGCGATCCACATGCTTAGACATATCAGATTCTTTCTCCTTTGTGATATTCCTTAAATGATGAACCGTTCTATTTTATGTTTGCTTGTGGCAAGTCATGACAGCCAGCACTCAAGTGAGGACTGGACGAATAGACAAAGCATTAAGATTCAAAGGGTTTACGGCGCAGAATAAGATTATCTGGTGGTTAGCGCGCGCGCTCGGCTGGCAACTGTCAGCCATGGCATTTCGTTATAGTTACTGATCCACAGACTAAAACCAGGATCGCAGAGAACTGCACTAAGTTCAGCAAGAAGCATTGGATGCTGTTCCCACCTGAACGAGCGAAATATCTCGCTGCACGTGGGGGGCCATGGGACAAATCCTCAAATCCTATATGAAAGACGTCCCAATTCTTATTGTGGTGGGTTACAAGTTTCCTGAGAATATGAGGGCTGAACTTGTCTTGGGTTCTGTGTGGATGGCTGTTGAGAACATGCTACTGGCCGCTACTGATGAAGGACTTGGTAGCTGTGTTTACACATTCTTGAACAGGAAAGAAGAAAACGAACTGAAAAAAATCCTGCACGCAAGCCAAGGAGATAGACTTGCCTGCATGATTCAGCTTGGATACACAAAGATCGAACCAATTTCCCTTTCGAGGAAAAAGATCAGTGAAATCGTTTCATGTGAACATTTCTGAAAGAGGATAGCCTTGTAAGGTAAAAAAAGAAGGAACATGCGGGAGACTTATCCTCTCTGAAGGCGCGCTGGCTTGTCCCTAAAATGGTTAACGTTTATTTTTGGGCTGGGTTCTCGTATTTCTTGAGTCACGTCCAGCGCCCGTCGACGACAGTCAAAAGCTATATTACTAAACAAGTCGTTAACATGCCATAAATGTGCAAGTTGCACAAACCCAAAGGAGCATGGAACGGCATGAACCCCATTGAGGTATCCTCCCTCAAGAAGCGCTACGGTGAAATAAAGGCAGTAGATGGAATATCTTTCACGGTTAAGCCGGGCGAAGTCTTCGGTCTGCTCGGACCAAACGGCGCTGGCAAGACGACAGCAATCGAGATTCTGGAAGGTGTACGAAAAAGAGACGGAGGCGACGTAAAAGTTGTTGGGCTTGACCCTTGGGGAAATGGCTATGAGCTTCACAAAAAAATCGGGGTTATGGCGCAGGATTTCACGTTCTTTGAGAATGCAAATCCGAGAGAAGCGATAAAGTACTACGGAGACCTTTTCGACGTGAAAGTCGACCCTGACGAAATCCTTAAAGAAGTCATACTGGAAGATTCAGCTAAGAACCTTTTCAAGAACCTCTCAGGCGGGCAGAAGCAGAAAATGGGACTGGCACTTTCGCTGGTAAATTCGCCTGAGCTTCTTTTCTTGGACGAGCCTACGACTGGCCTTGACCCAAGTGCGAGGAGGGCGATCTGGGATGTCATACGAGGGTTGAAGGCAAAGGGAAAAACAATCGTCTTGACTACTCATTATCTCGAAGAGGCTGAGCAGCTCTCCGACAGAGTCGCCATAATGAATTACGGACAAATAGTAGCGATTGGCAGCGCCGACGAAATCATCCAAAAGCACGGTTCGGCAGAGAGGCTTGAAATTCATGGAACCGAAGAGCTTGCAAACTATATTAAAAAGAACACAGAGCTGAAAGTGGATTACGACGGGAAAGGCTTGATTAGCGTGTCACTCGATAGAAAAACCGATGCGTTGACAGCTTTGGTTGCGGCAGAACAATCAAGATTAGAGTGGGGCGAAATCCACACCCGCCGTGACAGTCTGGAAGACGTGTTCGTACACTTGGTTAGCGGCACCATCGATGAACACGGCGAGATCAAGGCTAAAGAGAATACGAGTTACCATAGGGGACGGTGAGAGAGATGGCAAGTGTAAAAAGAACATTTTCAGACCTACGCCTGTTCGGACGCGGATACTTGAGAAACGTGGCTGGATTGTTCTTCGGCTTGATATTCCCCGTAATTCTGATTCTCATTTTCGGCGCCATTTTTTCTGGCAACAATACAGGAGAAGTGACCGTGTACTTGCAGAATCAAGACAGGTCCGTCTCTCCGCCGTTCGCAGATATTTCATGGAATTTCACGGAAGCCCTTAACAGCACAGCCATACTCAACGTTCAGTCGGTAGATGCATCAGAAAACTTTACGAAGTACCTTTCTGATCATTCATCATCCGATGGGATAATTATTCCGGCGAACTTCTCACTCAATTACGCATTGCAGCAACCCATCAACCTAACGGTTTATGGCAATCCTACGCAGAGTACAAATGGGATCATTTTGGGAGTCCTCAACGGAGTCATAGATTTCTTCAACCTGCAACGTTATGGTGGTGCACACATCATTGGAATAGACACTGCAACGATTGGGTATGAATCGCCAAAGTATGTCGACTTTCTAATTCCAGGATTGATTGGGTTTTCCATACTTGTGAGCCCAATGTTTTCGATGGTTAACATTTCTGCAGAGTACAAGAAGAACAAACTGTTTAAGCAATTGTCTTTGACTCCTATCACCAAGTTCGAGTGGCTTGCATCCAAGATATTGTTTTACGTCGTCTTGGCGGTCTTTTCCTTCTTTCTAATGGCCGCTGTTGGAATCTTTGCTTTCGATGCACACATCACGCTGACTGTTTGGTTGATACCGTTTTTCATCTTGGGTCCAATGTTGTTCTGTTCGCTCGGCATGCTTGTTGGAATTGCCGCCAAAAGCGTAGAGAGTGCCAGCGTTTTGGGAAACATTATCACGTTCCCAATGATGTTTCTATCGGGCACGTTTTTCCCCATTAGCATAATGCCTGATTACCTGCGTAGCGTTGCTCACGTGTTGCCTTTGTTCTACATAGTTGATGGTCTAAACAACGTCATGGTGTATGCGAACTACTCGGCGGCGTTGATCGACATCACAGTCATCGCAGTTGTGGCAATCGTCATATTCGTTGCTGCAGCGAAATTGTTCAAGTGGAGAGAAGACTAGCGCGCGCCCTCACACTCACTCAGTGCGTCTGTGCGTTGTATGGGTAGGTAGGTAGATATAAGAAGGATGAGGTTGAGTGGAGTTGAGTGACAGATTGAGTGGTTGGCAGAGAGAAAGTGGTTGGTTGGGAGAAAAAATAACCATACTTGGAAGGAAATTGACAAATGTCAGAGTCTATTAGAAGTTTTATAGCTTTCGACATAGACAACAAAGCGGTTCTGAAAAAAATGTCAGAGGCACAGAATCTTCTGATCAAAACCGGGGCAGATCTGAAACTAGTCAAACCCGAAAATATTCACATAACTGTGCGTTTCCTTGGAAACATAACCCCACCCATGGTTGAAAAGATTTTTGAAGAAATGAAAAAGGTTCAGTTCACCGCGTTTGATGTTAAGATTCTCGGGATTGGTGCTTTCCCGCATCTGCGGTATCCAAGAGTCGTGTGGGTGGGAATAACCGAAGGCGCGGACCAGATACGGAGAGTTTTCAGTCAACTGGAGCCACGTTTGCGCGAATTGGGATTCGCCCCAGACAGTAAAGGCTTTAGTCCTCATCTGACGGTTGCCCGTGTGAAGTCTGGAAGGAACAAGGTTGAACTTGTGAAATGCATAAGTGGAAATGCTGATTGCGAATTTGGGATGGTTAGGGCTGAATGCTTAAGGCTTAAAAGAAGCGACTTAACGCCAAAAGGACCCATTTATTCGACCCTGAAAGAGTTCTGTCCACGATAACAAAAAGAGCTAAGATTTTTATGCAAGCCAAAATCGGAAACGTCTGTGCAGTCGTCTTGGAGAAGGTTACGCCCAAGAAGAGAGAACGAGCTGAAATAAAGGCTTTAGCAGATAAACTAGAGAAACAAGTTATTTCTGCATCCAGGAACTCTGGCATTGAAGCCGAGGTGCGTGTGGAAGGCTCTGTTGCTAAAGATACATGGCTAAGTAAGGAACCGGACGTAGATATTTTCATGCGCGTGCCAACGACCATACCTCGCAAGTCTCTTGGAAGTATTTGCCTGAAAATAGCTAGAAAGGCCACAGAAGGTTCAAAACAAATTGAAAGGTTTGCGGAACATCCATATCTGGAGGCAGTAGTTAACGGTACCCGAATCAATATCGTGCCTTGCTACAAGGTTAAACGAGGAGAATGGCTAAGCGCCACAGACCGTACGCCGTTTCATACAGACTATATGAAGAAACACTTGCGGGCGCAAATGAAAGGCGAGGTGCGGCTGCTGAAGAGGTTCATGAAAGGAATAGATGTTTACGGTGCAGAAATCAAAGTTGGAGGATTCAGCGGTTACCTTTGTGAGCTCCTCATCCTAAACTACGGGTCGTTCGTAAAGACGCTGGAAGCCTTTGCACAACACAAAAAGAGAATGGTCATTGACATCGAAGGCTTCTACAAAGAAAGAGAAAACGAATTGGAGTTGTTGTTCAAAGAACCCTTAGTATTGGTTGACCCCGTTGACAAGGGGAGAAACGTTGCTTCAGCAGTACGACGACGGAAACTTCACACTTTCGTAGCTGCTGCACGCGTTTTCCTAGAAAACCCAGACACGAGGTTCTTTTATCCTCCAGAAACTGCCGCTTTTTCAGCGAAAGAAATGAAACAAAAATTGGCGAAACTTGGCTCTGCGATTGTTTTCCTAGCTTTTGAAAAAGTCAATGTGGTTCCAGATATTCTTTGGGGGCAGCTCTATAAATCTCAACGCTCGTTGCGCAGGTTGATTCAATTAAACGGCTTCAGTGTTTTGCGAGATGTTCCATGGAGTGACGAAAAAACGATCAACATGTTCGTCTTCGAACTTGAGCAACGCTTTATTCCGCTGGTTAAGAAGCATTTGGGCCCGCCTCTTGCAAAGAAAGACGAGTGTGGAAAATTCCTGCTAAAACATGTGAAAAGCCCTAACACTGTTTCTGGACCGCACATTGAAGATGGAAGATGGGTTGTGCAAATTCGCAGGAAATGCACAGACGCAGTAATTCTACTGAAGGAAAAATTGACGGATGGCGGAAGAAACACTGGTGTGGCTGAAGAAATATCGAAAAAACTTCGTGAAGGGTTCAAGATTTTTGTGAACGTGGAGATACTAGAGGTTTACGAGAAGAACAGTGAGTTTGCCAAGTTTTTGACAGAGTTTCTATCCGGACGCCCCAAGTGGCTGGAAAAAGGTTAGGAACACTAGAGCTGTGCCAAGTAGCCAACAGTAAAACGCGAACAAGTGGAATTTCTCTTTGGCTAGGGTCTTCCAAAGTAGCTTTATAGCGAAGTATCCGACAAGCATGGCGACGATTGCTCCTACAAGAAGTTCGCTCCACCCTAAGTTTGATGATATCAGCTTGTCAAATTCTGGGTAAACAGTATAGCCTGTGGCAGCTAATATTGATGGGATTGAAAGCAGAAAAGAAAACCTGAAAGCCTTTTCGCGTTTAATTCCGAGCAAGAGTGCAACTGAAATAGTTGCTCCACTTCTGGAAACACCTGGGATTATGGCTACGCCTTGTGCTATGCCCATTATTATGGCTGTATAATAGCTTATGTTATCGCTTTTGTCTTTGCTGAGCTTTGAAGAATAAAGCAATGCTCCAAAAAAAATGAAAGCTGTGCCGATCGGCAGGATGGTTTGAAATGCGCTCTCTATTTGCCAGCCAAAAATAATACCAATTAATGCTGTGGGGATGGATCCGACGACTATTAAGGGTATCATCCTTCCATGTTCTGTTTTGAAGTCTGAATGTACGAGAGCTGACAAAATCTTACAGATTTCTTTTCTGAAAAACGCCACGATCACGATTAGGGTTCCAATGTGCAGAACACCGTCAAAGGAGATGGGCATTTCCAAGCCCAGAAAAATGTCATACAGTTTGAGGTGTCCAGTGCTTGATATTGGAAGCCACTCTGTTAAGCCTTGAATGATTCCCAGAATAACGGTTTCTATTAGCTGCTCCAAATATTTGCCAACTCTCTTCTCTTTTGACTCAGGCTGAGTTTAAAAGATTAACCATAAAAAATTGGCGACTTCTCCTGCAGCTTCGTCTTTTCTCTTCTATGAAGAACTCACAAAAGGAAGAGGAGTCACGCGTGTATGTTTGGGCTATCTCGCCCGTATCAAAAAACTGACTAACATGCCATCCTCGCTTCTTAGTTCGAACTCAGACTTTTCAAGACTCAGTTCAACCTATGTTTAGTCAAGTTGCAGCTTAACCTTCCATGTTGAATTCAGTATAAGATCTAGACTCAGTTTTTCAGTTTTTCTTTTTCTTTACGAGGTATAAAATCATTTGAATTCAGGAACAGTGAGAATCGGAGAAGAGATTTGCTATTTTGAGGGAGGTTTGCTATTCTGTTATCTGAATAAACATGCAAACACTCTAGCTCATCTAAAATCGCGCGCGTGATTAGTCTTCCCTTTTCCCTCTTGGTCCCATTTCCCCCTTTTTCAGTGGTATTTCGCGCTCTAAATATCTCTGATTGTACATTTTCTTGATCTTGAGGAATCTTTCCTCCCGCGCGCGTTCATAAATGTTGATTTCTCCTTCGAAGAGATCTGCAATTGCATGAACCTCTTCTGAAGAATGCATCGTCGGATTGATCACTGCCAAAGTAGTGAAACCTCTTGATTTCAATTCTGCGATAATGTCGGTTAGCCATCTTCTCGTTTGAACTGTGTGATGCTGTAGTAAAACGTCGGACACGATTCCTATGACGGCTCTTCTTGGAACAGTAATCGATGCGTCTAGTTTGCGAAAGGCTTTGGTTAGTGCGATGCTGATATCGTTTAGGTTTTCGACCCCCTTTATTTTGAATACGTTTGGTAAGTCTCTGATGATTTTGTCTGCTTGGGGATTGCAAATGAAAAGGTAGAAGTCTGATTGAAATTCTTCTGCGAGAGATTTTGTTTCACCAGGGTCAATGGTGACGTAAAATGTGACTTCAGCCTTTTTTGTCCCTGTTTCAAGAATTCTCTTGATCAGCATGTCTTTTTCGTCGCAGGAAGGTGAAGTCAATATGACTGCATAGTTTTTGGGTATTCCGCCGAACAGCAAATTATCAAGATCTTCGTGTCCAGTGGTGATACGGTTTGGAAGAACCTCTGAGACCTCAATTGGTAAAGGTTCAGCGGGCGGTTTCATGATGCCTCTTCTTCTACGAGTTTTAATCCATGCAGCTCCGACTAAGGCGCTAGCAATCACTATTCCCGCGAGTAACAGAACAACCTGTCCCATCCCAAACGGGAGTAAGAGCTCCCACCAAGCAAGCTCACGCATATGAGCGACAACTACGTGTGGCCCATCCATGGTGATCGTAATCTGCTTAATATCGTGAAGCCAGCTAACCCCGTCAACAATCCAGTGGTCAAATGCATATCCACTTATTCCCTGGGCAGTGCAGTTCACTATCGTACCGTCGTCGTACCATGGTCCCAGTGGAAATACACTTGGCTGGGGACTTAGTCCGGCGGGGTCTGTGCGCACCGTCAAGAGATATTGGGTTTTCCAATTCCACATTACGATTGAAGGTTTGTTTATAGTGAAGGTTACGGATGTGGTTGTTCCAGACGCAGAAGCACTTCCGGTTCCGGTCCATCCTGTGCATACATACTCGGTGCCCGTTGGTCCTGACACGGGCGACATGACCGACGCGGTGATAGGTTTTCCAGCTTCAAACCATCCGCTCTCCGGCATAGGCGAACCATAAGAAGAAGTTGTGGTTAAGTAGTATTCGTGTTTCCAAATAGCCGTCTCGTTGATAGGTCCATTCATGGTAATAGAAGCTGAATTGTCCATGCCGCTGTAGCTTCCAGAACCTGTCCCAGTCCATCCAAGCCAGACATATTGCTCATCTGTAATGACGTTTGGGGCTGTTGCGCTAATCTCAACGGCTGAGGCAGCTTCGTACCAGTTTTCCCTCTCAAGCGGATTTGTCGTACCAAAGCTCGTGTCCATGATTAATCGGTACTCATGTCGCCAGGAAGCTGTCTCATTTATCGGACTATTCATTGTGATGTTGGCCGGGTTATCCATGCCCTTGTAGTTGCCATCACCTGTTCCGGTCCATCCGAGCCACACATACCTTTCACCATCAACGACGCTTGGAGCAGATGCGCTGATCTGGATGACTGACCCGGCATCGTGCCAACCACTGCCCGGAATGGGTGATCCAAAATTCGTACTCATTGTTAGATAGTGCTGTGTCTTCCAGTT
>Ga0209636_10007770_pt1 | contig 10933 bp, 8 predicted proteins | sample DeeMarSWOR152_54_FD_187464 | JGI IMG/M metagenome (GOLD analysis project Ga0209636, IMG submission 187464) | Marine sediment microbial communities from White Oak River estuary, North Carolina - WOR-1-52-54 (SPAdes) (version 2) | ecosystem: Environmental > Aquatic > Marine > Intertidal zone >... | reverse complement strand
CGTGCCCGAGGAGCAGATTGAGCAAAGCATCTACGATGTGCTGATAAGCAAAAGCAGAAATGAACCCATAAAGCTGACAGAAATACTGTGGCAAATTAGCGACAGGTTGGAGTTGGCACCGGCCAGTATAGACCTATCTGCATTCGAGCAGCAAATGGCCGGTATTGCTGAATGTGAGAGTTGCTTAAAAAATGTCTTGGGCGAAATGAAGGGTGAGTACGACTACGCAATAATTGACTGCCCTCCAGCCGTGGGCCTATTGACCTTTAATGCCCTAAGAGCTGCTACCGATGTTATTGTCCCTGTCGAGACCGGTTACTTTGCGCTGCATGGACTCAGCAAGCAGCTTGAGACCCTAAATATACTCTGCGAACGATGCAGCCAGCAGGTAGATGTTAGGGTCTTGGCTAGTATGTATGATATAAGAACGAAGATGGCCAGAGAGGTTTTGGCGGAATTGCGAAAGCACTTTGTCGATAAGATGTTCAGAACAATCGTTAATTTCAATACTAAAATCAAGGAAGCGGCCAGTTTCGGCCAACCCATCAGCGAGTACGATTCTGCCAGTAGGGGCCAGAGGGATTTTCGATTACTCGCACAGGAGGTTATTGACTCTGAGGCCAGGCAGCAACGCCGGGAGATTGTCAGCTCTTTGACTGACCAGCTCGAATCCATGAGTGCCACGGCTGATGAGTTGTTGAAGGTGGCTAAGCCGGCTATCAAAACTGTGCAGGCTCCCATGACCGAAAGACCGGAGCCGGCGGGTATCGATGTCAAACTTTCCAACTATTATGGTGTCAATCAGGTAAACGATGCTGTTGTATTCGTTACTCTGTATCCGCGCGCAAAGAGCGTCCAGGTAGCGGGGGACTTCAATAGTTGGCAGCCGGAGGAGACGCCGATGCAGAAAGTGGATGACGGTGGCGTGTGGCAAACGAAGTTGAATTTGCCTGCCGGTAAATATCATTACCGGCTGGTTGTGGATGGTCAGTGGCAGCAGGATCCATACAACGAGCTAACGGAACTGAATCCATTTGGTGAATTTAACTCGGTCATTGAGGTAAAATAAGTACCATTTCAGGCATACCGCTTGGCAACACTTCTTAAAATAGGACTCCCCGAGCACTTAAGAAATCGGGAAATTTTCTAAAAAAATTTTTTTGTTTAACATTTCTTCTTGGCGAGGTTATAATAAGAATCGAATAAGAGAAAACACTGGACGGCATCCGTTTGCTTCGCAAGGCCAATGGCCGACTCGTAGATAAAGTTAAACGGCTGGTCGAGAATGGAAGCTCGCAGCGCAGTGCAATGGATTGTAGTACTTCTTGTTACTATGTGGGGGTTTTCTTGTCCTGTTTTTGCAGGCCCGGTTTATACTTACGGTGACGACTTCGACCTGCCGATTCCCAAACTGGATAGCGGTGATCCAGACAAAAGCAAAGGCTGGATGGAAAATGCGGTTGTAGAAATCTCCGACCGTTTTATTGTCTCCGACCTTGATGTTCGAATTAGCATTACGCATACCAATGTATTCGATTTGCAAATTTTTCTGCAAAGCCCTGTCGGGACGAGAATATGTTTGAATATGTATGATTTTCGTGAGTTTTTTGAGGGCGCAAATTACGAAAAAACAATATTTGACGATGAAGCAGAACTCTCGATCAAACAGGTCGAGCCGCCTTTTACCGGCTCTTTCAGACCTCTTGAGCCTTATAAGCTTTCTGATTTTGACGGCCAGGATATTTATGGTATTTGGCGGCTTCAGATTTACGATGCGTGGGATTGGGACACCGGAACCTTAGATAGGTGCGAGCTTTTCATTACGACCCCCGAACCCGCCACTGCGATGCTCTTAATACTCGGTGCAGGTTTGGTAATCCTATTCAAACCCTATCGAAGCCGGTAGTCTTAATGCGACGCCGAATTCTTCTCTATTACCTTTTTTTCCTGTGATTTCTTAAAGTCTTCCAGTTTTTCCGCTAAGGATTTGTCGGACAATGCCAGGATTTGCACGGCCAAAATGGCTGCGTTTTTGGCACCTGCCGCACCAATAGACATCGTTGCCACCGGCACGCCGGGCGGCATTTGTATCGTGCTCAATAGTGCATCAATCCCTTCTAATCCCCCCGCTGAGATTAGGGGCACTCCAATAACTGGTAGAGTTGTCCGTCCCGCCAGAGCACCGGCAAGATGGGCGGCCATGCCCGCGGCGGCAATTATCACCTTTATCCCGTTTTTGGCGGCATTATCGGCAAATTCTGCGGCTATCTGAGGCGTGCGGTGGGCTGAAATTATTCGCACAACCGGCTCAATTCCAAATGTGGAAAGCATTTCGATGCAGCTTTGCATCACAGCCATATCGCTATCGGAGCCCATCACTACAGCTACGGAACTCATTTTTTCAGATGTCATTTGTTTTTTTCCTCTAACAGGTTACAATATTCTACGGTCGTGAATTACGCCGTAATAATATCGAGCTGGTAGTGGAAATGCAAACAAGAAAACCCATTGTTGCTGGTCAGTTTTATCCCGCGCAGCATGATGCGTGTGTCGACGAAATCACCGAATGCCTTCAGGCCAGAACACTCAGCGATTCGTTGCCCCAAACAATAGTAGCTGGAATTGTCCCGCACGCTGGCTGGGTATTCAGTGGTAGTCTGGCTGCGATGGTCTTCTCAGCTATAAAACAGCAGCATGAAGAGGTTCATACCTTTGTAATATTTGGGGCCGCTCACGGATATTATGGCCGGTCTCCGGCTGTTTATGATGCCGGTAGCTGGATTACACCGCTCGGCGAGGTCAAGGTTGATGAGGAGCTGGCCGAGGCAGTATTAGAAAGTACAGAGGCCGTTAGGGACTCTATGGAACACAGGACAGAGCACAGCATCGAAGTCCAGGTCCCGTTTATACAGCACCTTTTTTCTGGTGCAAAGATATTACCTATCTTGGTCCCGCAAACTGAAAACGCTGTGGAATTAGGTACGAGTATTGGTAACATAATCAACCGGAGCGAGAACAAGAAAATCGTGTGCATCGGCTCGACCGATTTGACGCATTACGGCCCGCGATATGGCTTTACTCCGATGGGAACAGGTAAAGAAGCTCTGCGCTGGGCTGACGATGTAAACGACAAAGAGTTTATTGACTTGGCCTTGAAGCTTGAGCCGGAGAGAATGCTAAAAAGCGCCGCAGAGAACTATAATGCCTGTGGTGCAGGTGCAGCGGCCGCGGCGGTCGCAGTCGCAAAGAGGCTTGGCAGGACCAAAGGATTGCTGCTTGCGCACACTAATAGCAATGAAGTAATGCTCCACAAGATGGGTACCACGGGCACCGACAGCGTCGGCTATGCGGCGATAATCTTCTAATTTTTATTGGACGGACCCTTTAGATAAACATGGGGCAGATGCTGGCAGATTTTATCTCCACCGACGGAGCCCAGAATATGTCTGCCGGGTCGTTTCTTCTCCTTCACTCTGATATACCGGAAGTTCATTTCGCCGAGCTCTCTTTGCAGACCGAGTCCTCTGGCGGCAGCGATGCCTGATTTCCATGCTTTTTCAATAACTTGGCCGTTCAGCTTGATTACCGCAACACCGTCGGTGATATCGAGTTCAAGGTCGTTCCATTCACCTGACCGGTTGGAAAAAGGTGCATATTTCTTAGTATCGGGCAGAGCATTTGGGTAATCACGGACTTGGAACTGGTTGCCATGGATACACAAGCCGGAGTCGGCCGCTCGACCGGCCCGAAATTGTAAACGGATGACGGTATTTCTGCTGTAAGTTTTCTTATTGAACAGATGGTTTCTCGCGGCTTCGGAATCAAGATGAATCGCGCCGTCGACGACGCTCCATCCCGTAGTATCGCCGGTCTTCTCGCCTGACCATTTGGCGCCATACCAGCCGGTTAGGTCTTTGCCGTTGTCAAGCCGAACAAAGCCGAGTTCGAGTTGGAAGGGTTCTGAATGTATCTGCTGGCGCAAGTCATCGGTTAGTTTATTTAGCAGTTTCACGGGTGTCGGGCCGTCGTGCACAACAAGCCGGTATCGCAGTTGCAGGGTTTGCCCTTTATTTATCTTGACGGGCCCAGGCGCGACAACGCAAGGATTGACCATGGCAATGGGTGCGAGGTTATGCCAGGTAGTGGGTGGATTGGCCGGATGGTCGAGCACAGCTACACCGACCGTTTTGACGCTATTCAACTTCATTGTGTAATCGTACCAATCAGCGGTTGGCCAGTCGGATTCGGGCTTCAAGTGATGGGGATTGGGTAGTTGCACCAAGCCACTTGGGCTGTAATAGGAACCTTTGCCGTCCTTTCGGGCTTTTACACAGAATCCCCCGAAAGCAGTCTTGTCAAGGGTGATGTCCGTCGCAGGTGTTAAATGATAGTTCAGGTCAATCACGTAGGCCGATTTCGCTTGGCGAGCGACGATGAACGTTATTTCGTCAACTATTTTCTGGTTTCCAACAAGCCAGTCATTGCAGACTTCTAGCATGGCTCGCTCGGAATCGGCATGTAGAAGTTTGACGCTGCTATTCTTGATGCGCCGTCCTTCGGTCGGTGCCCACTCTCCCCATCCCCAGAAGTCTGCTTTCTTTTTGGCTTTTATTGTTGTAATAGAATGCCAGGCCAGAAAAACGCCCCGATGATGAGGATGGTCACTGGGAGCAAAATCAACAACCCTTTCTCCCGACGGGGTATTCAATGGATAAAGGCAACAAACACTATTGGCCGATAACTCGGTCTCTGCAGGCTTTTTGGTCATATATCGAAATACGGTGCCGCCGTCGGGAGCCTTGAGGATTTTGCCGAGATTATCCGGTACCAATGTGAAGACTTTCTTTGGATGCTGGGCACTCGAATCTGACTGAGCGCATGGGGCAGTAGTGACAATAAAAAGACTTAACATCAATATACATCGTTTCACCATCATAATCAGAGCTCCATAAGATATTGTCTATAGGTTATTTGATTTCTTTGATCCAGATATTGCGGAACTGAATCAGGCTTGATGCCGGGCTCATTTTTCCTGTTTTCTTGTTTAGGCCTCCATGATGCTGCAGTCCGATGGGACCTTTCTCTGCAATCCCGGGCACCTGTGCGTTATCTATGACAGTTTGGCCGTTTAGTATTACTGTTACACGGTCTCCTTTTACGGTAATATCAAACAGGTTCCACTCTCCGACCGGATTGTCGGCACGTACTTTGGGCACGGCTGCGGCTCGCGACTCCGGCTGTAGGTTCCTGTCGTTTCGGACGCCCCACATTTCACCGGAACCAATTGGCCAGCACCAGATATTCACCTGTCCCTTGCTCGTACCACGGAGCAAAATACCGGAATCGGCATTTGGACGCAATTCGGTAATCACTTTGCCGTCGGCATCTGTTTTCAATGAGCCGTCAGGTAGAATTGTCGGCATCGGGTATAAGCCCGTAGTACGTTTGAAACGCCACTCGAGAAGTAGGCGGAAGTCGCCGAATGACTCCTCTGTCCACAGGCTCTTGTCACTGCGGGCTTCGGACTGTGCATCGTAATCGATTACTCGGTCGACTACTTTCCAGTGGTCATTGTCGCCCTGCGGTATCTTCCAGCCCGTTAAGTCATTGCTGTTGAACAGCGGCTTGAAACCGGGCCAGTTTCTCCAACTGGGGTAAGATTCGTGGGGGGGCAGTTTGTACTCACGGCGAGGTGAGGGCGGGTAGCCTTTGTTAAAGAAGACATAAAGTCCCGTCTTTCCTGCGATAACGATATCGTTATCGCCGTCCTTGTCGAGGTCGACGATGTTCAGTTTCATTCCAACTGCGACGGCACCATTAGGTGGTGGCTTGAGGGTTTTCTCTTCTGGATACCAGGGCAGATGGTTGTAAGACAGTACATGGCGTTCGAACTTGCCGCCCTTGATGTCGTACCAGAAAGCGAACAGCGGATCAAATGCGCTGATGTCATTGCAATGATGTGCAAACAAACGCTTGCCGGTTACAAGGTCCGGTTTGCCATCACCGTTGAGATCGGCGAGCTCCATTGTGTGGCACTGGCCGAAATCCTTCTCGATCCAGTGTGTGGAGAAGGTGCGTTTGCCGCTTGCATCAACGACCTGCTCGAGCCAGGCTAAACCATAAGAGTGAGAGGCGCCGACGATGATGTGATTTAGTCCATCTTCATCAACGTCGTGGATTAGAATTGGATGAGAGGCCGATCCCTGCCAAGTATAGTCGTCGTGGAAGGTCCATTCATCCTCAGTTGGCTTGGCAGGACCTTCATACCATCCGGCTGGGGTAACAATATCGGTTCGTCCATCGCTGTTGATGTCTCCGAGGCCGTTGCCGTGAAGATCGCCCTTTGTTCCAACGATATGTTCCCTTAGCCGCGGCTCTTGGTCGATGGATTCCAGCCAGGTCACACCTTGACCGGGTTCCAGAGTCCAGTGGTTTACAAGGATATCATCATCACCATCGCCGTCTATATCTCCGTGTATGATTCCCTCCATGGACTTGGCTAAGTGAATCCTTCTGGATATCCATTTTACACCTGTCTTGCTGGCGTTTTCGTACCAAAATGCACCCTTCATGTACATCCAGCCAGAGCTGGCAATATCCACTCGCCCGTCTTTATTTATGTCCATCGCGAATTCGCTGTTGTTGTCGGTTTCCGGGCCGTTCGTCATGGCACCATCGCGGAAGTTCTCGTGTTTCCTCCATCTCGGAGCTTCGTACCAGTTTCGGCCGGCAGCGATATCGAGGTCGCCATCCCCATCAATATCCAAGACCGAGCAGCATTCACTGAATGGCCCGAACCAGTAGGTGTCGTTCGCTGGATCATGGACCGGTCCATCGATCTTGACCGGAACAAAGATTGGCTCAGCCGCAGACAAGGGGCCCACAGTTGCAGCCAACCACAGCAATAACATGCAGAAGTAATTTAGACTTTTCATCATCGGTCTCCTTAATCCAACTATCTGGGATTCTGAAAGCTTTGGCACCATATAGGGAAAGTTATTTGCGCGGTTCAGATTTGGGGCTTAGGGTTGGTGACTTCTTTGCTGTCTCGGCGTAGGCAGTTGGGCTGTAGAAGTCGTACACCCATTCAAGTACATTGCCAAGCATGTCGTAGAGTCCCCAGGGATTAGGCTTCTTCTTGGCGGCCTCATGCGTGGTTTCGTCGGAATTGTCCTGGAACCAGGCGTAGGCTTCGAGTTGTTTTGGGTCGTCGCCGAAGAAGTACGCGGTCTTTGTACCGGCCCGGGCGGCATACTCCCATTCGGCCTCGGTTGGCAAACGGTATTTCTTGCCTGTCTTCATTGACAGCCACCTACAGAACGTCATGGCGTTGTGCCACGTCATAGCAATGGCGGGGTGCGTTCCCCTGCCCATGCCCATAGTTGGATCTCCGTAGATGGGTGAAGGCCCGGTGATTGCGTCTACTTTTTTTTCCATCGACCCCACAGATCGTGCTACTCGGAAGCCGATGAAGCCCCTGTTAGGAAACCACCACTTACTTTTAGGTTCCTGCGGATCCTCGAAGCGCCACCAGTCCTCTTCAAAGGCCCTTGCGGCGCAGCGGAGGTCTTCGGCTGGAGTGTCCCAGGCACCACCACGAGCAACATGCACTTTTCCTTCTTTGGGTCCTGCGGTTTCGTCCTTTTCTTCCTGCATTGTCTCTTCGTAGTAAACCTGAAAAAGTTCGAAAGTGGTCTCCGTCGTGCAGAGATAGAAAGGTTCGAGGCTGACCTCGTGTTGCGGGCCTTCGTCATCCTTACGGCTGGCTTCATTACCCCGGCTGCCCATCGTAAACTTTCCGCTGGGAATGAGCACCATCTCAAAGGAAATTTTATCGCCGCTCGCGTTCGTAACTGTCTCGGTATACTTCTTCGGGAGCCCGCCTGTGGGTGTCGACGACGTGATGGTGCTTGCACGTACCAGAGCATTAATATTGACTGGAGGTAAGATAGTGGCTGAGCATAAAGTGTAAGTCGTTATCATGAAAGTGGCTGTTAACATACGGGAGTTACTCACACATTTCATAGTAAATGTCCTTGAATATAATATATTAAAGCTTGTTGTTTCTTGGTCTACAAAGACCAACCTGAACGATACGGTTACTTAACGTGCTTGTTTGTATCACAGCCATTCGTAAACTTCATATTTTCTCCATCCCGTATCACCTCGCATAAGCGGCAGGCACTATCTCTGGTGTTAGATGATGCCATTACTTGTATGGCCACTTTTGCCTGCCGAGCCGATTTGGCTAAAATTCGGGACTCGAAAATCGTTCTTGTCAGAGGCTTGACACAGCATAGATATTTGTCCTTTTTCAGCGATGCATTGCTTATGACCGCGTGGGAGTGGTCAGGTGTTCCACAATATACGGCGTCAGTCTTGTCATCTTCGGCTTCCGGAATCTCGGGGACAATAGTCAATCCTACAGATGCGGCATATGCTCCATACATAAAATCACGGTGTGATACCGATTTCTTATTAGTGCCCTTATCAAGCTTCATAGCAATTCTCCTCGCAGGTGATATCTGACAATTCGTTCTGTGAATCAGGTTATCAGCCCTGCGATAGCTTCACCAAGCTGCGGTGTTTTTTTTCAGCTCAAAATCTTTATGAAGGCGTTTATTGTTATCCTCCAGAAAGCTTTTGGATAAGATTATACCTTTGTTTTTGGGGGATTTCAAGTCGTAAAAGTTGGCCCTTATAGGAGATTGTATAAGGCTGTTCACATCTTTGGTGCTGGTTTCCCTATGATCGGAAGTTCTTCAGTGAAAGGCTTGGAAAAAGGCCTTGCCTCCGTGTATCTTGGTGTTTTTTAAGCAAGGAATTCTTTTTAGGAACTCCCTAACGTTGGTCTTTATTTCTTTTTATGGGTGTTTTTATCGATTAGGCCACGTACTGTTTTAAATATTCTCGGCTTTGAACTAAGGATCATTTTCGCATCTCTAAAGAGCCTTCAAAGGCTCGTTCTTCAACTTCAACACAGGCTGAGCCGTCATATCCTATGTCTGTTAAGGCCGAGAAGAACTTGCCCCAATCAACGCCACCCAGGCTGGGTAGCTTCGGTCTATGAAATGATGGGGGAGTCGCAAGAATACCAACATCATTCAAGTTTTCACGCAGCAACTTGGCATCCTTGATGTGTACATGAAAAATGCGATCTTTAAACCCAAAAATGGGCCTGATATAATCTATGAACTGCCAGACCAGATGAGAAGGGTCGTAATTTAGGCCAAAATTCGCCGATGTAATCTCTTCGAACATTCTTCGCCAGATAGTTGGAGAAGATGCCAGGTTCTTTCCGCCGGGTCTGAAATAAGCTTTGTATTGGGTTTGAATTGGGTTCGTTTTGGCTTTGTTTTTCCCACGTGACCAGGTGTCCATTTGTTCGTAATTCATTGTAATGTAAACACTTAAGTTCATTTGACTTTTTTGAAAATTGGCTTTTTTTGCAAAAAAGGGTGAATTAGTAGAGAACATTCGACATTTGTCGAACGCAGTTTCCAGTTGCCTGTTGTCAGGGGCCGGTACTACATAGTACGTATCTATTATGGATTCCTGCCTTCGCAGGAATGACACAAAGGCGAATCAATGCATGATTCCGCTCAAAGATGTACCACGTCGTAAAGCGGATAGAATAGCATAGAACTTGCACAAGGGCAAGTTAATTTAGAATTTTTTAAACAAGACCTCTGGCCCTGCCCCCTGCCTAAGACTTGCTGGGGCAAGCTACTGCATGCAGGGACTGGCGCAGGTGGCGGTGTTAATTTATTCTTTCGCTGCCTGTCTTGTGGCGATGGGGACGTAGCCTGCCTCCAGGCCGGGCGGCGGTGTTACAATCAAGGCCGGTTCGATGTCGGCCAGTTTTCCAATCTTCGGGGGCGCCAGGTAGTCGCGGTCCTTTTTCCAGTTGCGGTGTAGTTTTTCCACGCGCGCTTGCAGGCTCTCGCGCTCTTTATCGGTTAAATCGGCGTTGAGCAATGCAGGCTGATCTGCGAATCGATACCAGTAGTACGTGACCACACTGCCGTCCCCCGGATACGCCTTGAAAGGCCCTGCCACGGGGCCGGGCTTCTTCCAGCATGAGTTCGGGTCGTCGGGGGTAACGTAGGGTCCTAAAGGTGGGCCGGTGGGCCGAGAAAAGCTGACCTCTTTGAGTCCTGTTTCAGCCGGGACCTTGCCTGGCGGTATCGGAGCCCACTTAGCTCTTCTGCCATCTTTGGTTAGGCGATAGTATTCGGGCAGCGTGGCCAGTTGGCCGTCTTTGGTGTCTTTTTTCGTGACCAGCTCGTAGTTCCACCGGTATCCAAAGGTAGTCGGATCAGGTGCGAAGGGGGTCGCAAAAGAAGTCCAAGCGATAGGGACTTTTTGTTCCCTGGGGGTTCGTGGCTCGTAGATTCTCCATGTTGCACCGCCTCTTCCTGGGAAGGTGTGTATGACAGCCCCCTTGGGGTCGATGACGCCGCTGGCTGCGGGTCCACCCTCGAACCAGGCCTTGACGGCATCCCAGAGTGCCTTTTTGTTGTATGCGGTGACGCGGTGTACGGCGACCGAATCGCCCTGGGGCCCTCGCGGGAACGAGGTTGGTGCTATTCGGGCGTAGGTATCGCCCTTTTCGTCAACGGCCTGGACGGCGGGGACGTACTGGGTTTCCATTTGCAAGGCCCTATTGGGATTAGAGGGACGGGTATCCAGAAACATTCCAGCAATGTCAGGGTTGTCCACAGTTACTCGTGACCAGAAATATGGGGTGAAGAAAGCAACGGGGCCTTTGAAGTTTCGCGTGTTGAGAAACAGGGTCCAACAGTTATTTCCGGTACGCACGTTTTTGCCGGCGGTGGTTGCTTTGGGCGTGGTGAGCGGGAGCGGCAGATACCCGTAGCCGAACAGTTGGCCGCAGGTGCCCTGTTTGAGATTCAGGCCATCCGGGGGCCAG
>Ga0209636_10007769_pt1 | contig 10934 bp, 8 predicted proteins | sample DeeMarSWOR152_54_FD_187464 | JGI IMG/M metagenome (GOLD analysis project Ga0209636, IMG submission 187464) | Marine sediment microbial communities from White Oak River estuary, North Carolina - WOR-1-52-54 (SPAdes) (version 2) | ecosystem: Environmental > Aquatic > Marine > Intertidal zone >... | reverse complement strand
TTCTCCACGGCCCTTCCTTACGAAAAATGGAAGTTTCTGGACCGGTGACACGAGAATTCCTTTGCACTTCGGTCCGAAGGTCAACGGCAAAGAGGGTTCCCGGGGCGTGAGCATCGGCGGCCATTACCGGTCGCTCGCCTTGATCCCGCTTTTCGTTGGCAACGAGAGCATTGGGCTCTTGCAATTGAAGAGTAGGCGAAGGGACTATTTCACGGAGGACGAAATAGAGTTGTACGAAGTCCTTGCCCAAAACCTTGGAATCGCCGTTGTGAATCAACGGGTGCATGCGGCCTCTCACGAACGGGTCAAGGAACTGACGTGCCTGTATGGCATAGCACAAGCGGCTGAACGACCTGGAATATCTTTGGAAGAAATTTTGCAACGCATTGTGGGCCTTCTTTCACAGGCCTGGCAATATCCCGAGATTGCCTTCGGCAAGATTATTTTGGACGGGGTATCTTACTCAACCCCTGGTTTTCAAGACACCCGACAGAAACAATCAGCGACTATCACCGTGAATGGCAAGAATCGAGGTGTTGTAGAGGTGGTTTACGCCGACAAAAAGCCTAAGCTTGACGAAGGCCCATTCCTCAAAGAGGAGCGAAGCTTGATCGATGCTGTAGCTCGCCAGGTTGCACTCCTCATTGAACGAAAGGAGGTCGAAGAAGACAAGTCAAATCTCCAGAATCAGCTCAGGCATGCCGATCGATTGGCAACGATCGGACAGCTCGCTGCAGGCGTGGCCCATGAACTGAATGAGCCCTTAGGCAATATGCTGGGGTTTGCCCAGCTCGCCCAGAAATGTCCCGGATTACCCAGACAGGCGGAAAAGGACATTGAGCAGATAGTGGCGGCGTCTTTGCGCGCACGGGAAGTCATCAAGAAGCTCTTGCTAACCGCCCGGCAAATGCCTCCGCGGAAGACACAGGTCAATCTGAACCAAGTGGTTGAAGATGGGCTCTATCTGTTTGAGGCCCGGTGTGCCAAGGAAGGCGTTGAAGTGGTGCGTTTGCTTTCGCCGAATCTCCCGGAGATTACCGCCGACCCGGGACAGTTAAACCAGGTTCTCGTCAATCTGGCCGTCAATTCAATCCAGGCGATGCCAGAAGGGGGCAGGTTGACGGTCCAAACCCGTGCTCGCGCAGATCATGTATCTCTTATTGTGGAGGATACGGGAGTAGGCATGAGCGAGGAGGTTATGAAGCAGATATTCATTCCGTTCTTCACGACGAAGGAAGTTGACCAAGGAACGGGGTTGGGACTAGCCGTGGTCCACGGAATTGTAACTTCCCACGGTGGATCCATTAGGGTTGAGAGCCAAGTGGATCGCGGCACGCGGTTTGAGGTGCAAATTCCCCTAACGAACTCGCAAGAGAAAACAGAGTATAGCCAGGATGGCCCCTTCGATTAAAAAAGAGCATATTTTGGTCGTGGATGATGCCCCGAATACCCTGGAGGTGCTCCGCAGAAACCTGGAGTCGCAAGGCTATAGGGTCTTTACTGCACCTGGCGTGGTTGAGGCGATCAAGATTCTTGACGCGACACCCGTTGACTTGGTCATAACGGACCTCAAAATGCCCAGGGTAAGCGGCCTTGATCTCGTAAGGCATGTCCGCGAAAATTTCAAAGATACTGAGGTCATGATGATTACCGGTTACGCCACAGTTGAAGGAGCGGTCAGGGCCGTCAAGACCGGGGCTCAGGAGTATCTCCCAAAACCGTTCACCGATGGGGAACTCTTTTCCGCGGTCAGACGAGCCCTGGATAAACTCCATGTCCGCAGGGCCGGAAATGCTAAATTGCGTCGCCCCCCCCGAAATGCCTATGGTCTCCTTGGTGAATCCGCGGAAATACGCACGGTTTTTGAGGCGATAGCAAAGGTCGCGCCAACCTTGGCCACCGTCCTTATCACCGGAGAAAGCGGGACCGGCAAGGAGCTTGTTGCCAGGGCCATTCACTATAGCAGTCCTCGGGCTTCTGCACCATTTGTGCCGGTAAACTGTGGGGGCATCCCCGAGCAATTGCTCGAAAGCGAACTTTTTGGGTATGTGAAAGGGGCGTTTACCGGAGCAACTGAATCCCGAGCGGGCTTCTTTCAAACTGCTGATGGCGGGACAATCTTCCTCGACGAGATCAGCGATACCAGTCCCTCCATGCAGGTAAAGCTCCTCCGTGTGCTCCAAGATAAGGAAATCTGCATGGTCGGAGCACGGCGGACCCGAAAGGTAGACGTGAGGATCCTGGCTGCGACCAACAAGGATTTGCTCAGTCTGGTGAAGAAGGGCGCTTTCCGTGAGGACCTGTTCTTCCGCCTCAACGTGATTACTATTCCCGTACCTCCTTTGCGACAGAGGGGTAACGATATTTTACTGTTAGCTCATCATTTCGCAACCAAGTTTGCCGAGGAATTGGGCAAGCCGACACCTCGGTTTTCCGATAGCGCTTTACAGGTTCTCAGGAATTACTACTGGCCTGGTAACGTGAGGGAATTGGAGAACGTGATCCAACGGCTTATGGTCATGACCGATGGAGACGTTATGGAAGTTCCCGATATGCCTCCGCTTATGCGTTTTTCGGCCCTCAGGGAAACTGGTCTGAATCGAACTCTGGCTGAAGTCGAAGCTGAATACATTCGCAACGTCCTTGCAAGTGTGGATGGCAACAAGACGCAAGCGGCAAGGATACTCGGGATTGACCGCAAGACGTTGCGAGAAAAGCTGAGGATCGAGGAATCTGAATAACCCTCAGTCACCAACCGGGTAAATCCTCCCCGCTGGTCCAAATCTCCTCGCCACCCCCTCCACATTTTCAGTGACCATGACCAGACATAAAGCCGCCTAACCCAAAGGTTTCGCTTTCCAGAAAACCTTTGATTTCCAGTATCTTAGCCTCAATGTACGCTCTTTCCGTATCCCCTTAGTGGAACAAATATAGGCCTCCGATTGGCCATAGCCACCACTGGCATGAGCATTGCTCTCACATACATAGGAACTGTCCGAACCACAGTACGCGCCCATTAAAGATTCGTCGATCACTGGGGGGGGCGTGTTCAAACTCCTGCCCGATTTTATCATGTCAAGGGTGTCGCGGAAATGCTAAGCCTCCTGCTGCTGGATGTGAATTCCATCGATTGGACGAACGTAAATCGGGCATGTCGATAGGAGGGAAGGGGTCATGTCAAAGCCTGAGGGAAAGATGGGAAAAGGCGTGTATCGCCGTGACCAGAATTTGAGCGAAGAAATGTCACAATTGGAAAAAGGTGTCAGCGTAGAGGTTCGGAAAATCGGAATCGAAGAGCTCAGGAAGTACGGTGGTCTCTGTTCGAATTGTGTGAATGCCTCAACCTGTGGATACAGGAGAGTGCCGTTGCAGCCAGTTTGGGACTGCTGCGACTTCGAGCCTGAAATCGCTCCCGTGAACATTTTGTCCCCAACGGTGTTCCCCCTTAAATCGATTGCCGAGGACAAAAATCCGGGGAGACATGCGGGCTTGTGCGTTAATTGCGAGCACCGTGAAACATGCACGTATCCCAGACCAGAAGGCGGCGTATGGCACTGCGAAGAGTACGAATAGAATGACTGTGTCCGATCATTCTACCAGGCACTCAGCCTCAGAGGGAAAACATGAAGGCGAAATCTATCGCAAGAATCGTGGAAAAGCATGATAACGATCGGGGTGGGATCATCTCAATCCTTCAGGATATTCAGGCTCAGTTTGGTTATCTCCCTGAGAGTGCGCTCAGGACTGTAGCCAAGAAAACAGAGCGCTCCCTGGTTGAGCTATTCGGTGTGGCTACATTTTACAAGTCATTCAGCCTGAAGCCCAGGGGAAGGCATCTCATCTCGGTGTGCATGGGTACGGCCTGTCACGTCCGCGGGGCACCGATCGTCGCCGGGGAGTTTGAGCGTCAACTGGGAATCAGGGCCGGAGAGACGACCCCGGATAATGGGTTTACCCTTGAGACCGTGAATTGCCTGGGTGCATGTGCCCTGGGACCAATGGTGGTTGTCGATGGCCGTTACTTCGCTAACGTTAACGCGCGAAACGTCAAGCAAATACTCGAGAAAGCACGTGTTGGGCTCGAAAAAGTCGAGACCAAGACAGACGGGAGGATCTTCCCAATCGAAGTCCACTGCTCGCGATGCAATCACAGCCTGATGGACCCGAATCGTCTCATCGACGATTATCCGTCGGTTCGGGTAACCATTTCTTTTGATGACAAGCACGGCTGGCTCAGGCTGTCCTCCCTCTATGGCAGCTACAATTTCGCCTCTGAATACGAGACACCGATGGATACGGTCGTTCACTTCTTCTGCCCGCATTGCCATGCGGAGCTCATCGCTTCCTCTAACTGCCCCCAGTGTGGGGCACCGATGGTGCCAATGATCGTTCGCCGGGGCGGGATGGTGCAGATCTGCTCACGCCGCGGGTGCAGGGAGCACATGCTGGATCTCAATGGCGTCAATTTTTGATGAGGTGAGAGTCTCTCGTTTAGAGCGTCTGAGAGACCCTTGAAAACATCAGGAACGGGATATGTTCGCGGAAAGACTTAAATCGATCGATGCCTTTAAGGAACTGCAAGAACGTATGATTGCCGACCGGGACCCGAATATCCCTACCATCATTATTCCAGCGGGTACCTGCGGACAGGCGAGTGGCGCCAATGACCTCATTCGGGTAACGAAGCGCGAGGTTCTTGCCGGGCAACTGGCGGAGAAAGTCAAACTGCGCATCACGGGCTGTCACGGATTCTGCGAAATGGAGCCATCGCTCCTCATTGAGCCACGGGGTACTTTCTATCCAAAGGTTGGGCCCAATGATATGGTGCGGATTGTCGAGGCCGTCGCCAGAGGAGAGGTGCTGGAGGATTTGCTGTTCAACGAGCCGGAAACCGGGGCCCCAGTGGAGAAGAAGATCGACATTCCATTCTTCAAGAGGCAGGTTCGGACTATCCTGGCGCGAAACGAGAAGGTCGACCCCATTCGCATTTACAACTACATTGAAAATGGCGGTTATTCCGCATTAACCGAGGTGCTCGTCCACAGAAATCCCGAATGGGTGGTTCAGGAGATTAAGACCTCTGGGCTTCGCGGCAGGGGCGGCGCCGGTTTCCCGACGGGCCTCAAATGGGAGTTGCTGGCGAAACAGCCGAATGGCCGGGGCAAGATCCTTGTCTGCAATGCGGACGAAGGGGATCCGGGGGCGTACATGGACCGGAGTATTCTCGAGGGAAACCCACACAGCATCATCGAGGGGATGCTCATCGGCGCCTTTGCCACGGGGACAACGGCGGGCATAGTTTACGTTCGCAATGAATATCCATTGGCGATTAAGCACCTGATCATCGCCCTTCGACAGGCCCGAGAAGTCGGACTTTTGGGTGAAAACATCCTGGGAACGGGGTTTTCCTTCGACATTAGCCTGGTAAGGGGTGCCGGCGCGTTCGTCTGCGGCGAGGAAACGGCGTTGATACAGTCCATAGAGGGGAAAATGGGCGACCCGCGCCAGCGTCCACCCTTTCCCGTGGAGAAAGGCATTGATGGCAAGCCCACGGCGATCAACAATGTCGAAACCTGGGCAAACATTCCGGTTATAATCGAGCGTGGCGGTCGTGAGTTTTCGAAGGTGGGAACGAAGAACAACTCCGGCACCAAGATATTTAGCCTGGTCGGCAAGATTAAGAATACCGGGCTGGTGGAGGTGCCCATGGGCATTACCATCGGGGAGATCATTGATGGCATTGGCGGCGGACCGGTGGGAAAGGCAAGAATCAAGGCAGTGCAAACAGGGGGGCCCTCCGGCGGGTGTATCCCGGCAAACATGTTCGATCTGCCCATCGACTACGAAAGCTTGACGCGGGCGGGATCTATCATGGGATCCGGTGGCATGATTGTCATGGACGAGAATACCTGCATGGTCGATATCGCCAAGTATTTCATGAATTTCCTGAAAGATGAATCATGCGGCAAGTGTTTCCCCTGCCGTAAAGGCACCCAGCGAATGTACGAGATACTTAACGGGATTTCGAGGGGAGAGGGAACTCTTGCACACCTCGACCTCTTGGAGGAGCTGGCTCAAGCAGTGAAGGACACGGCGATGTGCGGCCTGGGGCAGACTGCGCCAAACCCCGTTCTTACGACCCTCCGGTACTTCCGCCACGAGTATCTCGAGCACATCAAGAACAACCGATGCCCGGCGGGTGTATGCAAGGAGCTTATCACCTACACGATTAATGAGAACTGCACGGGTTGCATGCTCTGCCTGCAGGCGTGCCCGGAGGGGGCGATATCGGGGAAGAAGAAGGAGCGTCACGTCATCGACCAAAGCAGGTGTGTCAAATGCGGAGGGTGTAAAAGCGTTTGCACGTTTGAAGCTGTGGACGTGAAGTAACGGCCTGGATTCCAGAGGAGGAAGTCTGCGGTGATTACTCTTTCCATTAATGGGATGAATGTCTCAGTCGAGGAAGGCACGACCGTGCTCGAAGCGGCACGATTCATGGGGATCCCTGTCCCAACCCTGTGCCACAAGGACGGGCTTTCTCCTTACGGTGCCTGTCGACTCTGTGTCGTGGAGATAGGGGAAGGGCCAAAGGCGAAGCTGGTCTCATCGTGTACGTATCCCGTCGAGAAAGGACTCAAGGTCAGAACGGCCTCCTCGCGGGTGATCAAGGCGCGCAAGATGATCCTGGAACTCCTGTTGGCCTCGTGCCCGCAGTCAAAGACGATCCAAGACTTAGCTGCGGCGCATGGGATACGCCAGCAGCGGTTCAAGCAGGAGCATGAGGACTGTATCCTCTGTGGGCTGTGCGTGCGGATGTGTGAGGAACAGATGATGGCCAAAGCAATCGGGTTTCGCGGACGAGGCGAAAACCGGAGCATCGGCACGCCGTTTGACATCCAGTCTGAAGTGTGTCGCCTCTGCGGCGCGTGTATGTATATTTGCCCGGCTTGTCAGCTCAGGTGCACCTATACCGAGCCTGAAAGGGCCATTTGCGGAGGCTGCGAAAATTTGGTTCCTCCGTGCATCGAAAAAGAACAGTTCGACGACATGATGTGCTATATGAGACCCTGCATTGCCTGTGAAATAAGAAAGGATTGATGGTAAGAAGGAGAAAAAGCCATGTCACTCTCCAAAACGAACGCCTCAGCTGCAACACTGACGAAAAACAGAACAGAAGGCTCGGTGGTACCCTCCTCGGGCATGTGCGTGACGTGCGTGGACGGCTGTATCGGCATGTGTGAGATAGGAAAGTCTGCCTACCGGGGGCACGAGGTGATCTATCCACAGCCATTCGGGGTGATCACCACCGCTGCAGAAAAGAGCTATCCCGTTGACTACTCCCACTTCAACATCATGGGTACCGCAGTTGGAGCTCACGGAATAGAGGCCAACAGCGATAAGGCCATCTTTCCGGCTGTGAATCTCGAAGTCGTTATAGGTCATGATAAGGGGATCCGGTTTCGATATCCATGGATCATTTCTGCCATGGGCTCAACAGCCGTTGCCAAGAATAACTGGGAGGGGCTTGCCATCGGATCTGCTCTGGCTGGTACCGCTCTGACAATCGGCGAAAACGTCGTCGGTATGGATCCTGAGGCAGTAATCAAAAACGGCCGAGTCGTTGACACGGTGGATCTCAAGCGCCGAGTGAAGCTCTACCAGGGTTACCAGCGCAATGGATACGGAACCATCGTCCTTCAGGCGAACATCGAGGACACCCGCCTGGCGACACATGAATATGCCGTCGAGAAGCTTGGTGTGGAGTGTGTTGAGCTCAAGTGGGGACAGGGCGCGAAGGACATAGGGGGTGAAGTCAAGATTGGCGAACTTAAGAAGGCCCAGATGCTCCATTCCCGCGGATATATCGTGCTTCCTGATCCAACGGATCCGGACGTAATCAAGGCATTCGAACGCGGGGCGTTTAAGGAGTTCGAGCGGCATTCACGGGTCGGTATGGTTTCCGAAGAATCGTTCGCAAAAAGGGTACAAGAACTGCGTAAAACAGGTGCCAAGTATATCTTCCTCAAAACAGGCGCCTATCGGCCGGCCGACCTGGCGAGGGCTGTGTCTTTTGCCTCCAAATATAACCTTGATCTTCTCACTGTCGATGGCGCGGGAGGCGGTACGGGGATGAGCCCGTGGCGAATGATGAATGAGTGGGGCGTGCCGCCTGTTGAGCTGCATTCGCTTCTGTACCAGTATGCCAAATGCCTTGCTGAAAAAGGAAAGTATGTGCCCGCCCTGGCGGTGGGAGGAGGATTTGCTTTCGAGGATCAGATCTTCAAGGGGCTTGCCATGGGTGCACCGTTTGTGAAACTCATCGGCATGGCCCGGGGCCCGATCGCTGCCGCGATGGTCGGGAAGACTATAGGGTGGGCAATCGAAAACCACCAGATTCCGGTTTACATCGAGCGTTTTGGTAATTCAAAGGATGAGATTTTTGTGACCGCTGCCGCTCTCCGAAAGGAATTGGGCGATGCGGAATTCGAAGAACTCCCTACCGGCGCCCTTGGACTCTATACATACTACGAACGACTCGCTCAAGGGCTGCGCCAGCTCATGGCCGGAAGCCGGAAGTTTTCCGTGGAGCATTTGTCGCGAGACGACATAGCGGCTTTGAGCCGTGGGGCTGCTGACATTAGCGGGATTCACTATGTGATGGACGTAGACAAGGCCCAGGTTGACACAATCCTCAACAGCTAACGCTGTTTGGGGCAATCCTCCCTCATGAATATAACGAGACCGCTTTCAGCCGCCCTAAAGGTCTCAGCTGATCTATCCCTCGTAAAGCACTTTTTAGGGGTTTAGCGGACATGCCGTGCCCCTTTTATCAAAAAGCAACTCAATGGGATTCCTTGAGAGTCTGCGGCACTAAGACCGGGTTAGAGCTCGTGCCGAGTTTCGCCCATTTGAAACTGTTGTGCCTATCGATTTCAGCCCACAGGGAGTGCCCCATGTACAAACGCAAAACATCGAGCCGGAAGAGCACGCATTCATGGGATCGTTTTTTCACACGCTTTATGTGGTTCCTGCTCGGGCGGAGCAAATGAATTTGAGCGCCTCTAGGATACAGCAATAGGGAGGCGGATAGAGACGTGGGCAAAATTTCCATTTTAGCTCCGATCGGAACCGCGATGATTGGGCACAGAGAAAAAATCAAAGGTCAGATGATATATTTACGGGGATTGAAATTGGTTCTATCAAATCTCGTGAGGGGTCAATCTGACTGGGCGGGTTACATGGTTATAATTGCCCGCAATTTCCCGTTCGTTAATATCGACAAAAATGGGATTTGATCGGAGAATTGCCTTATCACACGGCTCTATTCTTTTAATTCGAGGACTTCGAAAACAGGTATGGGGCGGTGGAAGCCCTTGAGGGCCAAGTCCCCCACCGGCTCAACCTTTACCGACTTCTCCACCGCCGCGTACACCCGCTGGCTGATGAGGATCTGTCCGGCTTGGGCCTCATCACAGAGGCGCGAGGCGAGGTTCGTCACGGTTCCAATAGCCGCGTAGTCGAAGCGTCCTTCAAACCCAATCTTACCCAGCGTAGCATACCCCTGCGCGATCCCCGCTCCGAAGTCCAACAGGTGGCCGCGCTTTCGCCACTTCGCGCACAGCTCACCCGCACACTCTCGCATGGCTATCGCCATCTTGACGGCCCTGGACGATGGGTCTGGACATGGCAGGGGATCGTTGAAAAACACCATCAGTCCGTCTCCTGCAAAGCGCTCCAGCGTCCCCTCGAAACGGAAGATCAGGGTTCCCATTGCCTCGTGGTACTCTCGGAGGACTTCCATCACCTCCTCAGGCTCCCCCGTCTCTGAGAAAGCCGTGAACCCTCGGAGGTCGCAGAAGACCACGGTGATTTCCCGTCGGTGGCTCTCGAGGAACTCCTCGTCTCCTTTGGAGATTATGAGCTCCGCGAGTTGGGGGGAGAGAAAGCGTTTTAGCCGTCCGACTCGCTCCAGTTCGGCGACTTGCTCGGCAACTTTCCCTTCGAGCGTCCGGTTCCACTCTGCGAGCTGAGCCGATTGTTCTTCAAGCCGAGTCGCTTGCTCCAGGACCGTGTCGTGCAGGGCCTTGATCCGAAGCATCGACTTGGCTCTGGCGACCAGCGCTGCATGATCCACGGGCTTGGTCAGGTATTCATCGGCACCTGCCTCGAGGCCGGCGACGACGTCTTTTGAATCCGCTTTGGCAGTAACCATGATGATCGGCATGAAGGGTAAAGATGAATCAGCCCTGAGGTGTCTGCACACCTCAATGCCGTCCATCTTGGGCATCATGATGTCCAGTAAGATCAAGTCAGGCTGCTTCTCTCGGGCGATTGCGAGCGCCTCTTCGCCATCTGTGGCTGTAAGGATCTCGTAGTTGTGGGGGGTGAGACGAGCCTGGAGGATGTCCAGGTTCGTGGGGTTATCGTCCACGATGAGGATCAATGGCGGCGTTCTCACGATGTCCTTTCGCCAGTGACCTATGGAAGATACTCGCGTATTTTCGCCAGGAGCTCACGCGGGCTGAACGGCTTCGAGATGTAAGCATCGCAGCCAGCCTCAAGCGCCTTAAGATCGTCACCGTTGAGCGCATAGGAACTAACCGCAATGATCGGGATCCGGGACAGGGCCGGGTCGGCCTTAATTCGGCGCGTGGCCTCGTATCCGTCGAGAACGGGAAGCTGGAGGTCCATGAGGATCAGGTCAGGACGATGGCTCTCGGCCGAGGAGACCCCCTCTTCTCCGGTGACGGCTTCGATCACCTCATAGCCGGTACTTGTGAGTAAGTCCCGCAAGATACGCCGGTTATCCTCCTGGTCTTCGACTACTAAAATCCGCTTGCTCATCTCTGCTCCGTTTGTGGCTCGACGCGAACCGGCAGTGTGAACCAGAAAGTCGAGCCTTTTCCCAGGCTGGACTCCACCCAGATGCGTCC
>Ga0209636_10007768_pt1 | contig 10934 bp, 15 predicted proteins | sample DeeMarSWOR152_54_FD_187464 | JGI IMG/M metagenome (GOLD analysis project Ga0209636, IMG submission 187464) | Marine sediment microbial communities from White Oak River estuary, North Carolina - WOR-1-52-54 (SPAdes) (version 2) | ecosystem: Environmental > Aquatic > Marine > Intertidal zone >... | reverse complement strand
TGCCAGGGGGCTCAGGCACGCTCGAAGAGATGCTGGAGGCAATCACATGGAAACGCCTTGGCCTGTATCTTAGTCCCATAGTGATGGTGAACATCCGCGGGTATTTCGGGTCGCTGGTTGCCTTGCTCGAGGGTGCGATTCGGGAGCGTTTCATGGATGTGCGGCATCGGGTGATGTGGCAGGTGGTTGATCGCGTAGAGGACGTGATCTCCGCAATGGAGAATGCGCAGGCTTGGAGTCCTGATGCGCGAGGGTTTGCGACGTTGTGAGCCATCATTGGAGGAGTTCATCAGTGCCACGCTTCGTCTCCATGCAGAGGAACACAGAGCTTCCGTTTAGTCGTCGGTTATCATGGCCCAACCAGGGACTGTAGCGGACTTATAAACTCATCGCTGAGCCCTGCGGTTAGGCATCATATACAGAGTAAAGATATTTAATTAGGGAAAATATGAATAACTCACAAGACATGAACTCAGGATATAGGTATTGTGGGAGCCCGGAAGAAGAAGCCAACCGTCTTGCGAAACAAGCGCAGTCCTTCAGGGATCAGGACTTGCCAATTTTACGGAGATTTGGTCTTCAACCAGGACAGAACGTCCTTGATGCCGGGTGTGGAGCGGGAACCGTAACCGTAGAAATCGCGAAAGAGATTTCCCCTGCTCAAGTCATCGGTATGGACCGTGATGAGAGATTGCTCACACAAGCTCATCACCATGCATCTCAACGGGGGATTACAAATGTAGAGTTTATTCAGCAAGATATTACAGCACCAAATTTACCTGAAGCAAGGTTCGATTTTGTCTATTGCAGATTCATGCTTTGGGCTATTCCCAAAAGGCAGAAGGCGCTGCACAATATGATACAACTGGCAAAGCCCCAAGGGATTGTCTGTGCCCAAGAAGCTGATGCGGACAGTCGAATCTATTAGCCTCCTCTCCCTGCTCATGACCGATATTGGCATGGTCGAATAAAATATCATCAGGATAAGCAGGATGGAATAGACCCTGCTTTTGGGAAAAAGCTATATACACTGTTCGTCCAGGCAAAACTTATCAACATTAAAGTCGGTATGAGTGCATTGTATAAAGAACATTTCACCTGGGATAGAGACGCTGAAACCCATATTGATTCTGGATCAGATGCCTTACACGCTGGCTATATTACCCAGGAAGACTTAATGGAAATCGCAGAATGGGCGAAAGATCCGTTTGCATTCATTATGTTTTCTACGGTCATTGTCGCAGGGAGCAAATCCTAAACCAAGAGTTGGAATCCTCGAAAGTGCCTATACGCAAGACAAGGAAAAAGGTTTAAGTAAGAAAACAGGCTAAGTGTTTATAAATAAAGAAGATGCCTAACAATGAAATAGACCAGTCCTTGCCCATTGTCGCCAATTAAACTTGGTTACCTTCGACAACGCTTGGGTGATTCGTGAGAGACCTCACACTCGTTTGAAGGACCGGGCAAAGCAGGTGATTTTAGTCGTTATACGCCATAATTGCCAATTGAGAGCAAATGAGAGTTAACGGAATATTCTTTGATCTCTACGGAACACTCTTGATTTACGGTGACATGACTGCTGCGTGGTCTGACTGGTTGACAGAATTCCACAGCTATCTCAGCACCCATGGGCTTTCTTTATCAAAAGAATCCTTCGCCAAGCATTGTGACCGATTCTTTGGCAAGGAAGAGCCTCCACCACAGCCGGATGGCTCAAGTGTTTTTGAACGCCGCATCCAAGCTCTCTGCCTTGATCTGGGACTGAGCGTAAGAGTTGGCGATATAAGGCGAATAGCTAACACTATTGCAAATACATGGCAAAAACACATCTTGCTTGACCCGGATTGTCGCCCGGTATTATAGACATTACGACAGAATCAGACACTCGGCATAATCTCTAACTTTGATCACCCCCCGCACGTATTCGCTCTTCTTTCGGAGTTAGGGTTAGAGGAGTTCTTCCAAATAGTCATTATTTCAGGAGAGGTGGGAATCAAGAAACCGGACCCAAAGATTTTCGATTTAGCCCTCAAGAAAGCTGGTCTTCAACCGAACGAAGTTGTTTACGTCTGCGACACTGAAGAGGACATTGCAGGTTCACTATCTGCGGGAATTGTTCCTATCTTTATTCAGCGGGATCGGTCGGATCAAGATATTGCTGCATTTGACTTCAAAACTGATTACCGCTCCACGCAGATTCAACTCAAAGCGAAAAACGTGATTGGTGTAAGAACAATTGCCAGCTTGCGGGAGCTAATTGACATGCTCGAGTGAAGGAATGTTCTTCGAAATAGAGCGTTTGGCAAATCATTGTAGCGGACTACAGAAAGCACGCCGGCGCTGAACTTAGCGTTCGGTGTCTCCATGGATACCATAATTCAAGATAATATCGATCATCGAAGGGCAAGCCAAAATTATTGATTAACGACTGAACTATTTACCAAGGAGGATATCCATCCACCGAATGGCCTCTTAATCACTTACCTTCCCCAAATACAGCTGGGTTGTATTCAGATTATGATGGCGAAACCTTGCTTTTTCCTTGTGAATCTCATTTCCCTCTGCTATATTGAGCTGGCAAGATTCATGGTATTCTTCCCTGGCCTCTTGTTCGGATGGTTGCGGGCGAGGGCCGGTTCCCTTGTCGCCCCGATATTATCCCATGGGAGTGCAAATGTATTTTTTATGTTGTTGCTGGAGTCGGTTTCATGAATGGATCGGTCAACATTGCTGCCCGCTGAGACAGAACAGTAACCGCGGCCTGTAGCCGCTCCCACAGCTGGAAACCGTATGCTACCCAACCTGTCTATACCCCCCATCGAAATCTATGGCTCACTGAGGATTGAGCCCTTTTGGATATTGGTACTCATTGCCGTGTTTGTCGGCTGCGAGCTGGCCTATCGGCGGGCCAAAAGGACTGGGCTGAATACTAAGATTATGGTCGATGGCCTCCTCTGGATTATGGCGGCCAGTTTTGTCATAGCCCATTGGGCAGCCTTGCTTTTCTTCAATCCCGTACTTGCCATCAAAAATCCGCTCAGTCTACTGATGGTCTGGGACGGCCTTTCCTCATTAGGCGGTTTTTTTGGTGGATTCCTCGGGGCCTTGGTTTATTTTAAAAGAAAGAAAGTCCCATTTCTTGAGTACATCGAGGCCGTACTCTTTGGCCTTCTTCCGGCTTGGATCATAGGGAGGATGGGTTGTACCATCGCCTTTGACCACCCGGGACAAACCACGGATTTCTTCCTCGGTATGGTGGACAAATACGGTGTGGTACGGCACAACCTTGGTTTTTATGAAATGCTTTTAGCAATTTTTCTAACTGCTGTTCTCTATGGAACTAGAAACATCCGACTTTTCGAGGGATTCCACTTTGTCCTGATGGTCTTTCTTTACGTACCGGTACGTCTTATCCTGGACACTTTGCGGGTTTATGAGAAGACCTACTGGAGGCTTACCCTGGGCCAGTACGGTTCCATTGCCTTTTTGGGTTTAGGCATCTATCTGGTTATCCGTGGTCTGAAAAAGCGCATCCATTACACACAAGCACTCAAAACAAGCGACGAGTCGATTCGGACGCAGTAAAAATGCGAGTTGGCCGACTAAGGTTGGTGAAGCGCTATTATTTAAAATAGACGGAACCGACAAATCTCTTACCTTTCCTATAAAAGTTGCGGTTGCCGTTACAATTCCATGTTATTCTTTTTCCTATCATAACCCATAATATATTGAGGTCTTTATTTCTGTGGGAGAACTTGCGGTATCTGCTATATATATGGAACCGACTATCCCTCCTAGATTTTCTTATATTGCTTTCATATCCTGACATCTTCTGAACATCTGTCTTCTCTCTCCAATCAAGGTGAAGATTTAAAGATGGAATAGCTCACTGATCAACTTAGTCAATCTATCGATAAGCGATTGAATTATTTCCCATGGAGGATATTCATCCAGTTAATCCCCCTTGAGTCTGATCCCATGGAATTCCAAAACTTTATAATGACAAGTCACCAGTACCATATCTCCGCTTGACCATACTCAGTGTGAAAACCTTTTCAACTGTTTGATAAAATAAATAGAAAAAAATAAAAGATATCAGCTATTTCACTTAGCCAATAAACATTTGTGGAAATTATTTGCCGTATTTCTCTCTGTTTTGGTCGTCCTATAACCCAATTAGCCGAATCTGATATTTTAAGTTTATTGAGCAATTTTGATTAGTTACCTAACTGTTTTCCATAGATACAGCACCTGGAACAAAATTTGCTTATAGTATTTTTAGGTATTTTTTAGCTTTTCTCTATTTTTCGCGAAATCCCGTTGGTGGCAACAGAAGTACTGTTTCTCTACTTTTTACTATCCATGGACTGAAGTGTCGCATAACGGCGACACTGCTAAAGCCATTCATAAGACAGGGGCGGGCATGTTTGCATTTGGAAATGTGTTTAACAGGCAATCTTTCCTGTTCATGCTGAACTTGGAGATCAAAAGGGCACAAAGATACCAAGACTACCTGAGTTTAGTCTCCCTCACATTTGGTCACCTTGATCCCTTACTTGGGGAAAGTTCCACCATCTCCTTTAAAACGCTTGCTAATCTCCTCAAGGATACACTGAGAGATACAGATATTATTGGCCAAAGTGGGCGAAATCAGCTTCTGGTTATGCTGCCTTACGCCGATATGGCGGAGGTAACCAGAGTGAGGGAAAGATTGGAGAAAACCCTTCATGATTATGGGTTTAGAAGGAAAGGGTTTACGATTGAAATCAGTGAAGTCTGTTTTCCAACCCATGCCACAAACGTTGACGACCTCCTCCAAATGGCTGGGGATAATGCAGGTGAAGAATTGTACGTGAGGACATGTGGATATGCATGAAAAGCGTAAATTTCCCCGATTCTCCCTAAAGAAACCGGTCATTTGCTCACACTATGGGAGACAGATGACTATACGAGCCCTTAATATCAGTCTGGGTGGATTAAAATTGGAGGCAAGTTTCGATCTAAGGGTTGGTGATTTCGTGAACCTCGGCATTCTTACAAATGATGTCCCTATACAGTGCAAGGGAGAGGTACTTGCAATCGAGAATCTCCAAAATAAGATCCACGCCAGGTTGCGTTTTGACTCCATTTCAGACCCAGAGTATAGGGAATTATCCAATTATCTACATACCCTTTATTGGGGACGCTTCTAAAAATGGGTAATCGCTGGAATACTCATCCTATCAGCTTACATTGCCTACCTGTTCATCCGCACTCACCTTTTCCAATGAACTGCTGTCCTGCCTCATTGCATTTCTGCTTGTGAATCTTGTTCTACTATGCTATGATTGGTCGATTTTGAGAAAGTGTAACTTATCGAGATAATGGGGCGGAAAGCCAGGATCTAGCGGGGGAGATCCATGAGCTTCCAAAACGAAGCCGAGTTGCCAAAGTGTATGATGGCTCGGCTTTTTTATTTTTAAGACATGGAGACATGACATGATAAAAGGGGTAAAATTGGGTTCAAATATTGTAAATCTGGGATCAAATATTAGCGATATACCTAACCTGGTATTCATCGGAGATCTTGGCGACGGAAAGAAAGTCTATAGGATGAAAGGCGAAAGGATGAAAATAGGGGACGCAGATATAGAAATGATAATGTATGGATTTTACAAGGATAGGCTTGAAAATATGCAGATTCATTTTCGCTCTTCGTCCAATTTTGGAAAACTGAAGGAAAAATTGTCCCAGTTATGCGGACCAGGCCGTCAGCCAAATCCGTTTGTTCAAACCTACCATTAGTACGGGGAGAAATTCTCCCTGTGTTTAGCATACAATAGAATTTCAGAGAAAGGGGTTATTGGTTACACTTTTTTGCCGATTTACTGGGAAAGACGGGAAGACATGAAGCTCGAGATGGTAAATTCATGGTTGGCATTACTGACGGAGACTGAAAGAGCGGTGATCAGACTTCGTTTTGGTTTTGGAGGGGAGGACCCTCTTACGGTTGAATCCACGGGGCAATGTCTTGGCCTAACCCCGGAAACGATTCGTGAGATCGAAGTAGAGGCCATAAAGAAACTTCGAAAGGTCAGTTTAAATGAGCAGAACGACTTGGCGGCTTGAGTGGAAGATGAAGGAGAAAAGAGGAAAGTAAATAATTCAAGATAAATTAGTTACCTCCACCTAATGAGAGATTCTATTGATTAACGATTGATGTAGCATATGTTAGTTTCTCTATCGATTTTAGTATGTTAGTGAGTCTTTAATCTTTCATGATTTTTCCCTTTAGTCAACGTGTAGATTGTTTTTATCCTGTCCTTTGTGTTACCACCTCCATGGCCTTGTAATAGTCTCTCTGGACTTTTCTGTTGGAAATGCGGCAGTAACGCTGGGTGGTGGTGATCCATTTGTGCCCTAGATCTTATATGGTAACCAACTCTGCATCGGCATTGAGCAACTGGGTGGCCATGGTGTGCCTGAGTTGGTGAGATGAGACATGTAACCTGGCCCGTTGGGCATAGGACTCCAGGAGCTTTTGGATACCTCGAACCGAGATCGGTTGACCTCGAAAGGGGCTCTTTTCGGCCAGAAAGACCTTCCTGATTTTGGTTGATGGTCTCACCTTCAGATAGGCCACAAGGGCCTCCTGGGCGTCCTGGCTGAGATAGACTACCCGGCCTTTTCTTGCTTTGCCGTTTTGAACGAGAATCTTTGAGCGGTGCAGGTCCAGGTCTCCAAGAGTCAGATCCGTCACCTCGGCCACCCGGAGCCCGCAGCGTAACATCACCATGAAGATGGCGCGATCTCGAGGGCTTTCGATCACCTCAAAGAGCCTTTGCACCTCGTGGTCTTTGAGGTGTCTGGGTAGAAGCCTTGGCAGCCGCAGAACATAGCCCCCGTTTGACCGGATTCGGGATTTCTCTAAGATCCTCCTCATCAAGCCAATTGTAGAAGCGACGGATACTGTCAAGATGACAGTTAATCGTCTTGGCAGAGAGCCCCATGGCCAAAAGACGATCGATATAGGCCTGGACCTTCTTGGGGGTGACCTGCTCGATGGGGACATCCAACCAGCCCACAAAATGCTCAAGAGTACTCAAGTAGTTCTTCACCGTGTGGGCCGAGTAATTCCTCCGCTTCAGAAAACGCCTGAAGTTCATGATCGAGTTGACGGTGTCCATCGTTGTGCTCCTTCTCTATTCGGGTCATCGCCCGGAAATACTCCTGCTCACGGGTTCTGTCTGAGAGTCTGGCGTAACGGCGAGTCATCTGGAGTAAGTGGTGTCCGAGCAACACCTGAAGACACTCAAGACGCATACCTGCATTGAGAAGCTCGGTGGCAAAGGTGTGTCGCAGAGAATGGAGACTGTATCTCTTATGAGCGAGTCCAGCTTTGAGAAGATATCGGAAAAACATACTCCGGGCGGTGCTGTAGGACAGGGTGTCTCTATCTCGGGCATAAAAAAGAACTGCTCTGTTGGTATCTCTTATCCTCAATCAGGCACCAAGGGCATCCATCGCATCGTCACTCAGATAGACCACCCTGCCGACCCGATTCTTCTCGGCCTCAAAGATGAGAATTTTGCGCTCACCTAAAACCACATCATCCACCCTCGTGGCGAGCAGCTCCCCGATACGCATCCCCGTCCGCAATAACACCATCACCATGGCCCGAGCCAGCACATCCTCAATGACACCGAGCAATCGCTTCACATCCTCGGGCTCTATTGCCCGTGGCAGTCCATCCGGTACTTTGATTGTGAGCCTCTTCAGGAGCACCTCGGATGAAACCACCCCTTCCCCCATCAAAAAACGCACAAAGGCCTTGACCACTTTCATGTGGGTATTGACCGTGGAGGGATTCACTCCCCGATCCTGATCCTGCTCAATAAAAGCCCAAAGATCGGTGCGCCTGATCTCCTCGAGTCGCTTCCTCCCAATGCCCTTGAGGAAAGCGAGAAAACAATGAAGAACGGAGATATTGCCTCGGATGGTACTTGCGCTTAAGTTGAGCCGATACTTATGACGTAGGTAACGCTCAGTGTGTTCTCTGCCAGGAAGATCTCCAGCGTAGAGCCGTCTGGCCCCATGTTCAACAATACGAAACCTGACCTCGTGGGCTCGGTAACTCCTAAACGATGCTTCACTCGTCCCATCCAAAATAGAGAGGTAAGCTTCATTGCCGTATATAACACGGACCATCTTCCGCCTCCTTTCCCCATTTCAATAGAAAAAACAGGCAGATGATGGCCCTTATCACTCCAAGAGTCAATCATCTCTTCAACATAGCCGTGTTATGTACAGCAGTTGAGACTGTCGAAAAACCCTAAGATCTGCGTTTTTGTGGGTTCACATAGTCTGCAAAAAATTGATTTTACAGGAATTCCAAATAGGCAAAATGCCATGTTTGGACTTTTTCGACAGTTTCGTTAGATACCGATAGGTTGGCTTCGCCACTTATGGTCATGAGAGCATAGGAGCATGCTGGCTTTCTTCTCAGTCCAAATAATCCCACCTTCAAATCTGTCGAGCGCAGCGTCTTCTAGTATCAATACAAATCAGCACCTTCAACCCAGGATTACATAGCCGCAGTGTGGCGTGCAATGTGTATTTTTTTCCATCTCTACTTTCTGGTTTTTATTGAAATGATTAAATTATTTCAATAATTTATATTTCTGATTCTCTAAGATGGAAAAATATTGCCATTTTTATTACCATTCTTACCAAATTTATCCCATTTTATCATGGGGGGCGGGGAATTTTGAATTAAATTTATATAATAATATTATTAATTTATTTGCGATAAGTGAACCTTCCGTCACATTGGTACGGAATTTGCGTTTAATAGTCCCAACTCCCTAATTTTCCTGAGTTTTATTAAATCATTTATGTGAATAAGAGTATTCTTTCTTCAATTCTTTCAGGAGACTGTTATTTCTGGACCCAAAGTAGCCATAGGGAGATCACCGAGGGAACAGCAAATGGAGGCATCAATACGAGCGAGGATTTTATATGCTGCTTAAGGCATTTCGGAGATTGAATGAGTAATCTACATGAGTACACAGGAATTGTGGGGGATAAAGTTATATCCTCGATATCGAGGAAGGCAAAGGACCTTTGTGAAAAGCGCGTTTTACACATCAATTCTACCAATTACGGTGGCGGTGTGGCAGAGATCTTGAACTCGCTCCTGCCCCTCATGAATAATCTAAGTATAGGTGCTGATTGGAGAATACTCAACGGAAACCCGAAGTTATTTACGTTAACCAAGGGATTCCACAATGCCCTCCAGGGCGGCTCAATAAACCTCAGCGAAATAAAAAGACGACTCTATGTTGAGGGAGTCGCCAAGGCTTTTTCCCCCTATTGCGACATAACGCATAATTGCGTAATTATTCATGATCCACAGCCCATACCCCTCATAAGATTCTGCAAGAAAACACAACCCTGGGTTTGGAGGTGCCATATCGACCTCACAGATCCAGATAGAGGGCTCTGGGAATTCCTCAAGGGGTTCATCTACAAATACGACACAGTCATTTTCTCGTCTGAAAAATTTAAAAAGAAAGATCTCCCAGTAGAACAACGGGTTATTCCCCCCGCTATCGATCCTCTATCGCTCAAGAATAAGGAACTTACCGAAAGAGGCATATTAACATACGTTAGGAAAGCAGGCATTCCAACGGATAAACCGGTTATTACGCAAGTCTCGAGGATGGACCCATGGAAAGACCCGGAAGGCCTACTCGAGATAATTAAACGTGTAAAGGAAAAGGCAGATTGCAGATTAGTGTACTGTTATGACATGGCGCTGGATGACCCGGAAGGCGTTGCGATATATTCCAAAGTATTTCGTAAGGCCAAAAAGTTAAGGGAAAAAGGCGACGTGATATTCGTTATGGGTAAAAACCAGATTCTTGTCAACGCAATACAGAGGTTTTCTACGGTTGTGGTCCAGAACTCCATTAGGGAGGGAGGCATTATGGAAGGAAAAACCAATCGTAGCTACCAATGTAGGAGGTCTTCCCATCCAGATAAGCGACGGTGAAGAAGGGTTTTTGGTTGAACCCCATAATAAAGAGCAATTTGGGGAGAGGATTGTTGAAATTTTGAAGAACCCTTCTTTGGCAAGAGAGATGGGGACCAAAGGCAAGGAGACGGTTCGAAAAAAATTTCTCATAACGAGGCTTTTATCGGATTATCTGGAGTTGTTGAGCGATATCGTGAACTAGATCGGTTGGGCCTTTGCGAAGGTGCACAACACAATTGAAGACGAGTTTAAGAACGTAGTCAATAAGGGTTGCCCGACTTTCTCTCTAGGTCCTGCACATATCACCAGCTGTTGCAAACAATGAGGTAGCAAGGATTTACGAATCATTTCTCATCCTGAAAGGAGAGGGGCCGATGCCTGTTTACTACAAGTGCAAGATTTGTGGCAGTGAGCATCCTTCACCAATCATCTTTCTAGACGAGGTATCATTCGCTAATAGTGCTTCAGAGAAAATTGCCTTCAAATGTCCTATAAAACTTGAGACAGCCACATACCACAAAGGCGATATGTCCTGGCAAGATAAAGTAACTCCTTTTGATTAATCTGGTAATACGGCTGTCTGAAAGTGCCTTGGCATAGGGTTTTTCTGTTTTCTTTCTTGTCTTTTTTCCTATCTGTCTCCCTAACTTCCAAAGCCCAGATATCTAAAAGGCCTAGATTAGATAAATTTCTGGTCATAGGAAAATGAAGGAGAAAGGGGAAGTAAAGAGAAAGGGGAAGTAAATAAGATGAAATCGATAATCCAGCCTACATCCAGATTATTCCATGTTTCAAATGGAATTCGTTAACTTCAGCCCACAAAATAAGGGGACCATCGGGTCGGTGAGCTGACCGCACCTTCAGGCTTCCCTTTCGGGTAGGTTTTTCCGATGATCCCTGGTTCATAATAGAAGGGTCT
>Ga0209636_10007766_pt1 | contig 10936 bp, 8 predicted proteins | sample DeeMarSWOR152_54_FD_187464 | JGI IMG/M metagenome (GOLD analysis project Ga0209636, IMG submission 187464) | Marine sediment microbial communities from White Oak River estuary, North Carolina - WOR-1-52-54 (SPAdes) (version 2) | ecosystem: Environmental > Aquatic > Marine > Intertidal zone >... | reverse complement strand
CCATTTCGCCGGCAGAACTGGAATGGGCGCCGTCATGGGTTCAAAAAAATTGAAGGCCATAGCTGTACGCGGCACACAAAGAGTTAGATATGCTCACGAAGAAAAGTTAGTTGACCTATTAATGGACAAATTAGACAACAAAGAAGCTCTTAGAGGACCCTACTGGCCCGATGGACTTTTCAAATATGGGTCCCTCGCAGATCTAGGCTATTGGCAAGAGACCGGGCGCTTACCTACAATGAACTTTAGGAGATGCCTCTTTCCTGGACACATAAATGTAACAGCGGAGACCCTGGCTAGCAGTCCATACTTAATTAGAAACAACACTTGTCCATACTGCACCGCGGGATGCAATAGGATTACTGAGGCACACGATCCCTACGAACTGGATCTAGAATATGCTACACCAGAATACGAAAGTACGGCCGCCCTCAGCTCATTGTGTATGAATGACAATTTGGTAGCCACTCTAAAGGCGATTGAGCTATGTAACAAGTATGGCATGGACACGATGTCCACGGGAGTGACTATCGCCTTCGCGATGGAATGCTACGAGAAAGGAAAGATCACGAGAAAGGAAGCTGATGGACTGGACCTCACGTGGGGAAATCATGAGACAATAATTCAGCTCATAGAAAAAATAGCGCGGAGACAGGGAATAGGTAATCTTTTGGCTGAGGGTTCGCGAAGGGCAGCCGAAAAGTTGGGTGGCGGAGCAGAAGAATTTGCAATGCATGTGAAGGGCATGGAGTTTCCCCTGCATGAAGTGAGAGGAATGAAAGGCCACGGGCTTGGTATCGCAACATCAAACAGAGGAGCCTGTCACCTTCAAGTAGAAACCGACGACATGTTTGAAGGACAGCTTGATCCGGAAATAGGAATAGACGAAACGACTTTTCCGAAAGAGCATAGAGATCGACTCTACACTGGTCCTGAAAAAGTCAGAATAGTTAAGATCATAGGAGATTTGTTTGCCGTGTTTGACTCTCTCGTCATCTGCAAATGGACTGTGTATCCATGTGGAGGCTACAAGACGGGAACGCTAGTCGACATAGTTGCCGCTGCAACGGGATGGGATTTCACTGTAGATGAGTTGATGAAGACTGGTGAGAGGATTTTCAACCTTTGCAGAGCCTTCAACGTTCGAGAGGGAATAACCAGAAAGGACGATAAGCTCCCAAAGAGGTTCACTGAACCCTTGCCCGAAGGACCTTACAAAGGTGAAGCATTTTCTGAGGATGTGTTTGAGAGGATGTTAGATTACTTTTACAGACTTCGGGGATGGGACGAAAAAACAGGCATCCCTACAAGAGAGAAGCTTGAGGAACTTCGCCTAGGATACGTGGCGGACAACCTAGAAAACCTCTAGGAAAAAGATGTGTTTTACGACATCAACTAAGTTTGTTGAAAAGTTTATTATATATTACTTATTACAACATTCCCTTAAAACAGAACGGATAGAAGGAGTTGTGTGACCGAAAATTGAAGTTAAAAATTCATCCTGAAAACTGTACTGGGTGCTCGCTATGCGCTGCTGTTTGTTCAGCAAGGCTTGTCGGGAACTTCAACCCCTCAAGGTCCGCTGTATACATAGAGTCTCTCCTACCTGAAAAGGTGATTATACGTCCATATGTATGTATTCAATGTGATGAACACCCTTGCGTGGAGTCATGTCCAGTTGAAGCCATAGTTGAGGAGAAAGAACTTGGAATCTACGTAGTTGACAGAGAGCTTTGCACGGGTTGTGGGATATGTGTTGAAGCCTGTCCATATGATGGACTAATACTTGATCCGGTTGGGAACTACGCGATAAAATGTGATGTTTGCAGGGGAAAACCCAGATGCGTTGAAATATGTCCAGAAGAAGTTCTTGAAGTTGTTGAGGAAAGGTGAAAAGAAAATGCCTGGAGGATACGTTGGCAAGATATTGCGTGTAGATCTGACCGGTAGAAAAACTTCCTCAGAGGACTTGAATCTAGAATGGGCGAGGTTGTTCCTTGGAGGCAAAGGCTTGGGCGCAAAATACCTGTACGAAGAGCTGAAACCCGGAACAGACCCCCTTTCACCCGATAACGTTTTGATATTATTGACCGGACCCCTAACAGGAACCACAGCACCGTGCACTCCTAAGTACGCCATATACACAAAATCACCTCTGACAAACGCTTTCTTAGACAGCTACATGGGCGGCTATCTTGGCGCAGAGTTAAAGTTTGCCGGTTTCGATGGTGTGATAATAAAAGGAAGGGCTGATAGGCCCGTGTACCTTTGGATCAGCGACGGCGAAGCTGAAATCAGAGACGCGAAACACCTTTGGGGATTGGATGTTCACGAGACTGAAAAACGGATTAAACAGGAACTTAGCGACAAAGAACTTAAAGTTGCTGCCATCGGCCCTGCTGGCGAGAACCTTGTGAGGATAGCTTGCATCACTGTTGATCTCTACAGACATGCTGGAAGGGGAGGAGGCGGAGCCGTTATGGGCTCCAAGAACTTAAAGGCAATTGCTGTACGAGGGCATAAAGGAGTAAGTGTACCCAATATCGAAGAATTCATTGAACTCTGCAAAGAGATAACGAAAAATGATGTGCTCACCGAGGATAACATTTGGGCTAAGAAAGGAGGCACTCCAGGCTTCCTTCAAATGGTTCAGGAAGGCGGCATCCTGCCTACAAGAAACTTTCAGAGGGGGGTTTTTGAACACGCAAATAAGATAGACTCGGATGCTATTAAAGAGAAAATATTTGTCAGAAGGAGGGCATGTTACGGTTGCCCCCTGGGCTGCGGCAACCTAACTCTAGTTAAAAAAGGTCCTTTCGCCGGCACATTGGTTGAAGGTCCAGAATACGAAACGCTAGCTTTGGCTGGTTCAAATTGTTACATAAGTGAATTAGAAGCCATAGCCAAATACAATTTGCTATGCGACAAACTCGGATTAGACACCATATCTACCGGCGACGCCATAGCCTTTGCCATGGAATGCTACGAAAAAGGAATAATCACCAAAGAGGACACGAACGGACTTGACCTAACTTTCGGCAACGTGAAAGCTTACATCCAAATGCCAAACTTGATTGCCCATAGGAAAGCAATAGGAGACGTCTTAGCTGAAGGAGTAAGAAGAGCAGCGGAGAAAATTGGAAAAGGATCCGAACGCCTAACGGTTCAAGTTAAGGGACTTGAATACCCGGGATACGAACCAAGAGGATCAATAGGCATGACATTGGCCTACGCCACATCAGACAGAGGGGCATGCCACTTAAGAGCTTGGCCCGCGAACAGTGAAGTCTTTGGAGATGTAGATCCTTTCACCACCGAAGGAAAGGCGCAATTAGTGATATACGATCAAAATCTAAACTCTGCAAAATGGAGTCTCGTCGTATGCGACTTCTACGCCATAGGATACGAAAACATAGCTAGACTCTGCTCAGCAGCAACAGGTTGGAAGCTGATCGAAAACGACATGAAGGTCATTGGAGAAAGAATTTGGAACCTAATCAGAATGTTCAACGTGAGAGAAGGGTTCACGAGAAAGGACGACACCCTACCTTACAGAATATCAAACGACCCGCTGCAAGAGGGCAAAGCTGACGGGCATGTGGTCAAGCCCGAGGATTTTAACAAAATGCTTGATGAATACTATAAACTGAGGGAGTGGGATAGCGAAGGGCGCCCAACCACAAAGAAACTGAAAGAACTCGGTCTGAAGCAATAATATTTTAACGCGTGCACGCGCTTTTACGAAAGATCTCTGCGCCATTAATGTACCCAACATACTCAAAGCCTCTTTCGACCAGTTCACATGCATCTTCAACGGTGTGGACGACCTTTAACGTGTACTCGTCTTTGCGCGCGATAGAATATTGCCTTGATTCCTCTGTTTTTTCGCAAATATTTAAGTCGTAGTAACAAATGGTTCAAAGGTGTAGGTGAAAATATTGAAGGTTCTAATCGTTGGAGCTGGAGGTCAAGGTGCTCCGTGTGCATCTATATTATCTAGAGACCCTGAAGTATCTGAGATCGTCTTGGCTGACATAGATTTAGAGTTGGCTGAGAAAGTTGCTAAAAAGATAAGGAGCAACAAAATAACCACCATGCGTGTTGATGCCGGAAATCTTAGGGATTTATTGAAGGCTGCTAGGGGTGTGGATACCATCATCAATTTGACCCTGCCTCGATTTAACTTGAACATAATGGAAGCCGCGTTGAAGAGCGGGGCACACTACGTGGATAGCGCTCTTGGCGATATAATATGGCGTCAGTTGATTGAAAAAAAACCGTTGAAGTTTGATGAAGATTTCAAAAAAGCTGGGTTGACGGCTGTCATTGGTTGTGGAGGAACCCCTGGAGTTACTAATGTCCTCATTAGATACGCGTGTGACAAGCTCGATAGCGTGGATAGAATAAAATGTGTAAGGGGCCGTAAGCCCTTGAAGAAATCTAAGGAAGTCGTCGAGGCTTGGGATCCTGGATGGTGCCCTGATGTAGCAATTGATGATTATGCCGAAGAGCCTGTTGTCTTCGAAGATGGAGAATACAAACTTTTTCCCCCCTTCAGCGGTGTGGAAGAGTACAGGTTCCCAGATCCAGTAGGGCCACTACTTGTTTCTTGGCATGTCCATGAGGAAGCGGTAACGTTACCTCGATTCATTGGAAAAGGCATCAAGTATGCGGAATTTAAGTATCCAGTAGATATAGTGGCAGGGGCATTCGTAAAACTTGGTTTTGCTAGTTATGACCCTATAAAGGTGAAAGGTGTAAGAGTCGCCCCACGCGACGTCCTACTGAGTCTGGTACGCCGCCCAGTCAACTCCTTCCTCACCGAGGACGAGAGCACAGTTGTAGCTCCGTCCGAATGGGTCGGTTTTATGGTGATGGAGGTAGAGGGAAAGAAAGCCAGAGATAAGGTAAAAATTACAATAACACAAGGAGACACTGAAGCTAGCGCAGATGAGAAGCTTAAGATGTTTAGAAGGTTGGGGACGACTAGAGTCTTTGTCGCCGCCCCAGCGATCGTAGCAGCCAAGATGAGCATAAAAGGAGATGCAGAGAAGGGAATAATTGCGCCTGAGTGCTTGGATCCTATCAAATTTCTTAAGATGATGGCAGACATAGGGGTTCCGGTGAAGTTCCAGGAGACCGTGTCCAAGAGCGTAACCATCTACTAACCCTTGCGCGCGCATGAATGGTGAAACAATATTATGAATATATATTATGTAACATTATTGCTACTTATAATACATTATATAATAGTACTTCCAAATTACAAAATTATACTGACAAAGGACGATTCACCTCGTCGCTATAGCCAAGGGGAACTGGTGCGTCTGATTGAAGGTTTGCATGCTTAGTTGGGAGTTCCCACCTCGAGTAGTAGGTGGAATCGCTCGTCACTGTGAAGGCTTAGCTAAAGCGCTTGTTCATGATGATCATGACGTACACGTCGTCACACTAGACTTTCCAGGTTCGCCGAGCTACGAGGAGATGAAGGGAGTTAAGGTTTATCGCACTGCGACAGAGTTGGGGCATCCCAACTTTCTCACGTGGGTTCTTTTGTTTAATCATTTTCTAGAGAAACGGATGGCAGATATAAGCCGACAAGTTGAATTTGATGTTCTGCATGTTCATGACTGGTTAACCGCCTTCGCTGGTATTTCCTTTAAGCATCATCTGAAAAAGCCGATGGTTCTTACCGTTCACAGCACTGAGATTGGTAGGGCTCAAGGTCTTCATAATGCCGATTCTTTCTCTATTGATGGAATAGAGTGGTGGGTAGCTTATGAGGCGAGTAGAGTGGTGGTGACTAGCCATTCCATGAAAAGGGAAATTTGTGATCACTTCCATCTACCGTGGGACAAGGTTGATGTAATTCCAAACGCAATCGATGTAACAAAGTATAATGCATCCGTTGACAGGGGGGCAGTTAGAGCGCGTTATGGAGTTGGTTGGGGCGAGAAACTGGTTCTTTGTGTGGGGCGATTGGTTCCTCAAAAGGGGATAGAATACTTTATTAGGGCTATCCCTATCATAGCTCAGCGTTATCCAGAAGCAAAGTTCATAATTATTGGTGAAGGATGGTCAAGAGACTACTTGGAAGACGTTGCCCAATCTACAGGACATAGGTGGAAAATTTTGTTTACGGGTTTCATTTCAGACGCAGATGTGATAGCACTCATGACCAGCGCTGACGTTTTAGTTATTCCTTCTATCTATGAACCGTTTGGCATAGTTGCCTTGGAAGGAATGGCTACAGGTGCCCCTGTCGTATCAAGCCAAGTTGGTGGCTTGGCTGAGGTGATAGAACACGATCACACAGGGATTTTCGTGCATCCGAGAAATCCTGAGTCAATTGCTTGGGGAGTTGACCGAATTTTGTCTAACCCAGACCATGCTAGATGGTTAACTCAAAATGCTAGAGAAAAACTCCACAAGACTTATAGTTGGGAAGCCGTCGCTATGAAAACTGTCGAAGTTTATAAAAAAGCGGTGGGGTAGGAATGCGCGAAGATCCTTCATCCGGTTTCTCGTATGGTCCTGAACTGCCTGATGAAATGCGCCTCTTGGTCATGCTACACAACATCGGCGCAACAGAATCGGGAAAATCGTTAACTGTCCAGCAAATTTCAGAATGGACTAAGATGGATACCCCAACACTGCAGTTTCACCTTCAAAAACTGATTGAATTGGGTTACGTCCAATTTATTCAAGCAGAAGGAACCGACAAGTATCATCTTACGCTTGACGGAATCAGAAAAGTACTGAGCATATACAGCTAGCGTTTTGACATCGGCTACAAGTTTTTCTCTTCTGCCTGAACTGCTTGCTTCAGTTCTGCGGCGGCGTCTTCTGGAGGAACAACGTTTATGAACATTCCTGTGCTCTTCTCGAAACCAGCCCATATCGCCAGCCTAGGATAGACTTCCAAATGCCAGTGATAGTAATTCTGCGCTTCCTTGCTTGATGCCATGTGAAAACCAAAATTATAGGAAGGATCATTCAACAGCGACTTCAACCCGCCGAAACACATCCTCAAAGTCTTGGCCAAATCCTTTACCTCATTCTGCGAAATATCCAACAGCGTTGGCTGATGTTTTTTAGGCAAAACCCAAAATTCTAAGGGATGAACACTCGCCCATGGAGCAAAAACCATAAAACTGTTGCTTTCCCAAATGAAACGAGGACCGTCCTTTTCCCTTCTCAAAATGTCGCAAAACAAACACTCTTTGTTTTTCGTTTTAAATCTTTTACATGCCCCCAGTTCTTCCTTCAGAATCCTTGGAATAAAGGGTGTTGCAATTAACTGGGTATGGGCGTGGGAGAGGGATGCACCAGCGTCGCGTCCGTGGTTTCTGAAGATTGAAACATACTTTACGTAGGGCTTCTCGGAAAGGGTGTTTAATCGATCAAGATAAGCGTTTATAACGTGGACTAATTGTGAAACTCGTGCCGCACCGGGATGTTCGTCGTGGCGAGGCGACTCCATGAGAACTTCGTGATGACCGAAAGCCCTTGCGAGAACAGGACTTTCTTTAACCCTTACTTTCTCTTTATTTGGAGGAGTGAAAGCTGGGTACAAGTTTGGCACGACTCTTACAAGCCAATTTTTGTGGCGGAAACCGTTTTGATCCCTTTCCTTTCTAATTTCTCCATTGGAAGAAAGATATACTAGGACCGCTGGAGGGGTCATATGTTCATTACCAGGACAGAGGGGGCAAACGTCAATCTTCGTCACTTCTTCCTTTTTAACAAAATCTATGGGTCTCCGCTTTCTTTCTTTAGCAATGACAACCCAACGATTTAACAAATAATCCTTTCGAACCTCATTACTCGACATGGTTTCTCTTCCAATTTAAAACACATTCAGGTGGCAGGATTCTGAGGCTTTTTAGATTCCAAGAGTTCTGTATAGATTTGAATAGTTGTCTCCGCAGCTTGCTTCCAAGTAAAACGTTCAAGAACCCTTTTCCTGCAGTTACGGCCAAATTGAACCTTTTTTTCAGGATCTTGTATGGCGTTGACGATTCCCCAAGCGATATCAGACGGATCGTTTGGATTGATGTGAAAACCGCATTGATCCGGACCGCTAGTAACAACAATCTCTCTCATTCCGCTGACGCCCGTGGCTCCAACAACCACAGGTTTCTCCATACTCATAGCCTCTAAGGTAACGATTCCGAAGGGTTCGTACAGGCTTGGATAAACAGCCACGTCGCACGCTGCGTAATGGGCGATCCGCTCTTCCTCGGGTATAAACTCGAAACGGAACTTCACAACGTCTTGAAGATTTAGGTTACGAACTAGCCTTTCCAGGTAATCTCGCATGTCGCCAAGACCAACGATTACGAGTTTGGCGTTGGGAACCTTTTCTAAAACATAGGGCATAGCCCTAATCAATTTGTCTACACCTTTAATCCATACGAGTCTTCCAATGAAAAGCACCATTAAGTCATCGTTTCCAAGTCCGTATCTCTGTTTAACTTCCATCACCTTCTCTTCACTTATTCGTTCAAGTTTATACTTCTCTGGGTCCACCCCATTGTAACATACTCGAATCTTCTCTGCCGCGAAGCCAGCCTGTATCAGTTCATCTTGCATTGCATAAGAAACTGTTACGATCAAATCTGCCATTTGTGCGCCTCGGCGTTCCATGTTGTTTACTACCTCAGATCCGTTGCCTAAAGTTCGTCCCCTTTCGTTGGAGTGCACATGGAAAACGAGGGGCATTCCCAGTTCCTTTTTGATGGAGATACCTGCGATTACGGAAAGCCAGTCGTGGGCGATCACTAGATCATATTTGAAGTCGTCTCTTCGAACAAGTTCATTTATCAATTTTGAGGCGCTTAGGTAATTGTACATAAGAATTTTGGAGAAGAACCGAATTCCTCTACCCCACTTCTTAACGTCTTCTGCGACTACGTCTGGCAAAGAGTCAGATACGTCAATATGGACTGGACGATGAATCTCGATGCCGCGTAGAAGTTCTCTTGTTGGAAGACTTCCTTCATCGTCGTTCATAGTGAAAACTGCTACGTCGTGGCCTAACAAAACAAATTTTCTCGTTATTTCTGCGGCATAAGTTCCCAAGCCTCCAACAATCTTGGGAGGGTATTCGTAAACCAGCAAGGCTATTTTCATTTATAGTTCACTCCGTAAGGCGTCGTATTCTCCCGCTATCTGATCATGATTAATACTAGTGGTATGAAAGCTACTTCTATTCAAAAGTTTTGCTTGTGGAGATATCTCCCGCAAAATCCCATCTTTTTCTTTTTTTGTAGCGTTCCATAAAGAATGGAATGCGCCCTCGCATGTGAACAAAACATTAGTGAACTAAGACCGTGTGTGCGTCTTACTGACCAATTTTTTATGATGTTTGGATATTATGCGGCAGAGATGATTCCGCAGAGCTTGTCCTCGAAGTTTTTGACTCTTTATTTTTCCTATTTCTTTCGCCAACTTTTTGTCTTTGAGAACATCCAACACCCATGTTTCGAAGTCTCCTCGCTCAATATGGAAACTCAAGGATTTTGCCTTGACTTTCTTGATGCTCGTCAAGAATTCTTTGTATGACGCTGCACTTACGCCCGTATAGTCACCTATATCAGCATAGAAATGGAACGGCGCAATCTGTTTTGGTTCCCTAAAGCCCATGAAACATACCTCCATCCACTTTTTGTATTGAGTGCAACTTACTAGTGAATATAAGTTATGAAAACGAAATCAATATCTACACTCAGTATGCATTGTTCCATGTGCGGGCTTACTTGCATGACGGACATCGCGGATGGATCTGTGGAGGTGGGATTTGAACCTCCACTACGTTGGAGATATCTTCCGAAGTCTTCAATTCGATTCGCGCGCGCAGTTTTAAGTAGCTGAACATAAATTGAATGAGAGGAGGTGTAAAAAATGGGCTATGTCAAATTCGACGTTGGCAGAATTTTTCTGGTTCGTGCTGTACACAACTCGGATCTGATTCAATTTGTAGCGGAACTAGCAGAAAAGAAGGGAATTACAGTTGCAATGTTTACAGCGATCGGTGCTTTAAAACGGGCAAAGCTTGGATTTTACGATCAACAAAAACACGAATATCAAGAGATAACACTGGACTCTCCTCATGAGATAGCGAGTTGCGTAGGGAATATTTCTATGAAGGATGGAAAACCGTTCGTTCATGCACACGCAGTTCTCGCCGACAAAACTGGGAACACTAAAGCTGGCCACCTGCTTGAGGGAATAGTCTTCGCTGCTGAAGTTCATTTAAGCGAATTAAAGGAAGCAAAAGTTGAGCGAAAACATGATAAGCTAACAGGTCTCTCGCTATGGGATATAGAATAGCATGCGCGCGCATTCATCGCGCTGCTCGTAAAGCTGGAAGAGATTTTAGGTCTTCTATCGTGACATTGTATGAGCTCTCTTTCCCGGCATATTTTTTGCTCTCCTCGTAAAGCTCATTTTCATACTTGAATATGTCGTGGACAGTGTTTTCTAGATCATGGATCCCAGGGACCCGAACATCTTCTAGAGGAATGTATTTGGAAAGCATTTCCAACCAACCACTTGGAGGAACGATATCCAAGATTTTCGCTCCGGGATGACTCCAGTAGTAACCGAGAATCGCTTTCTTGGGAACGTCGGGAAAGTCTTTCGACAACCGACGAAGCTGCTGTTCTAGGATTTTTAAAGAAGCTTTATCTGTGAAAGTGGACCAGCAACTTAGAAGCCTAGCTCGAAAGACTAGCGTAGGGCAGAGAGCCCAAAAAATGTTGATGAAATATCCTCCGCATTTTCCACCGTCCACTGTATGTTTTAGATGCATGGCGTGAGCCGCAAGGATGTTAAATCCAGCTGGATGACTGTGTTCTAGGTACAGTAAATCATAACCTCTCTGCTTACAATATTGCAGCACAGCCTCTTTGAGTTCTGGTTCCACACCCCA
>Ga0209636_10007765_pt1 | contig 10936 bp, 10 predicted proteins | sample DeeMarSWOR152_54_FD_187464 | JGI IMG/M metagenome (GOLD analysis project Ga0209636, IMG submission 187464) | Marine sediment microbial communities from White Oak River estuary, North Carolina - WOR-1-52-54 (SPAdes) (version 2) | ecosystem: Environmental > Aquatic > Marine > Intertidal zone >... | reverse complement strand
TTACTTCTTACAGAAGAAGAGAGCGAATAAAATATTAAGGAGGTAAAACCAGTGGAAATAACTTGGTTGGGACATTCTGCAATAGAAATAAGGGGCTCAAGGACTGTATTTATCGATCCTTTCTTGACGGGAAATCCAGCGGCTTCCCTAACTCCAGAAGAAATAACAGAAGCAGATGTGGTGGTTGTAACCCATTATCATAGCGACCACGTTGGCGATGCTTTTTCCATCTGCAAAAACACAGGAGCAACGCTGGTCTGTATTCATGAGCTTGCTGTTGAAGCCGAAGCAGAAGGAATCACAGCCGAGGGAATGAATATCGGGGGCACAATCGAGACCAATGGAGTAAAAGTTCACATGGTTCAGGCTTGGCATTCAGCTGAAAAGGGTGACCCAGCAGGTGTTGTTATCGAGCTTGATGGAAAGAATCTCTACCATGCAGGCGACACAGGATTGACCTATGACATGAAGCTTATAGGGGAATTTTTCCATCCAGACTTGAGTTTCCTCCCGATTGGAGATCGGTACACCATGGGTGTCCCTTCAGCGACAAAAGCCGTGGAGTATATCCAGACAAAAAAAGTCATTCCTATTCATTACGGCACGTTCCCGATTGTTGAAGCCGATCCAGAGGAGTTTAAAACACGTGTCGGTGATATGGCAGAGGTTATCATTCTCAGGCCCGGTGAAACCTACTCCTTATAGATCGGCCCGAATCTGCAAACTCCCCATCAGCCAAAAGCAAAATTGACCAACGGGTGCAAGAATGCCCTACCTGATCGACGGCAATAACCTGATCGGGCATATCCCTTATTTAAGACTCGATGATCCTCAAAGCAAATATCGCCTTGTCGCACAGTTGAGGATTTTCCAGAGGATTAAAAAAAGAAAAGTTATCCTGGTTTTTGATGGTCCCCCTGATCTCGAGCTTTTGGGTGATAAATATCGGAGCAAAAAATTTGTCATCGTCTTTCCCCGGGACGAGGAGAATGCAGATACAGTCATCGAAACATGGATCGAGAAACAAACCAATCCCAAACAGTTTACAGTTGTCTCCTCTGACCGCGAGATCAAAGCCTTTGCCCGCATGAATAAAGCCAAGGTCATAGACTGTGATAAGTTTGACAAAGAGCTCAAATCCGTCCTCAAGGAATTCAGACTTGAAAAATCAATGAGAAAAACACAGAAGCAGCTCTCACCTTTAGAAACTGGTCACTGGCTGGAAATTTTCGAATCTAAAAATGAGTGACATTGTCATAATCGGCGCGGGTAAAGTCGGAACCTCTCTCGGCTATGCTCTCTCCAGGAAAAAACACACCATCAAAGCCCTTGTCTGCAAGAGCATATATTCTGCGAAGGAAAGCCAAAAAATAATCGGACAGGGCGAAATTTTTGACGATAAGTCCCTTGCAGCTAGGCAGGGACAATGGATTATTCTCTCTGTCCCTGATGACGTGATCGAAGAATCGGCAAGAGAACTGGCCACTTCTGATATGGATTGGAAGGGCAGATTCGTCTTTCACTGCAGCGGACTCCTTTCCACCGAATCACTGAAGCATCTGGAGAAAAAGGGAGCCTGGACCGCATCGATCCACCCTATTCAGTCTTTTCCCCAAAAAAAACCGGCCTTTGAGCCATTCAAAGGAATATACTTCGGTCTGGAAGGGAAAAGAAAAGCTCTTGATTTGGCGAAAAGAATCGTCTGCCAGCTGGAAAGCCAGTATGTCATCTTGGAGAGTCAGGATAAACCTCTCTACCATGTCGCTTGCAGCATGGCTTCAAATTTTTTAGTCACACTTTTAGATGCTGCTTCATTTCTGCTTGGACAGATAGGTAAGGATGAAAATGTAAATTTTCAACTTTTGCTGCCGCTTGTGCAAGGAACTTTACAAAATGTAAAAAATTTTAACACACATTCAGCCCTTACCGGTCCAATCTTTCGGGGAGATGAAAAATCCGTCCAAAAGCATCTGAAAGCTCTCCGGAATTTTCCCCTTCAAAAAAAACTCTATCAGGAATTAGGGACATACATGCTCCAAATTGTTGAAGGAGAAAAGAAACTCCCCTCCAAAAAGATCAGGGCATTGAGAGTGTTGCTGGGAGGAAAATAACCTCTTCTTCAAGCACAACACCAAACTTTTCCTTGACACGTCTCTTAAGTTCTTGGGCTAGGTTCAAAACATTCTGAGCAGTGGCGTCTTTATAATTGATAATAAAATTGGCATGATTTTCAAAAACTGCAGCCCCCCCGACCACCAATTTCCTGGCCCCGACTTGATCTAAAAAATAAGCGGCTGGAACTCTCTTTCCATCAGGAAGAACTGGATTTTTAAAATAGCTCCCTGCACAGGCCACATCCCAAGGCGGATGTTTCTTTTTTCTTTCTGCCAGGACTCCACCTATTCTGTCTTTAATTTTTTCTCTATCTCCCTCTTCAAGCTCGAATACGACCTTAAGAAGGAATTCACGGGAAATCTGCAAGCAGCTTTGGCGGTATGCAAAAGAAAAATGATCTCTGTCCACTTCCAGTTGTTCACATCTTTCATTCAATACCTGAGCCTTTGTTAAAAAATTACCGATTGATTGGTCAAAGGCTCCAGCATTGCTAAAGACAGCACCTCCTACAGTACCAGGGATCCCAGCTAAAAATTCAAATCCCTTCAATCCTTTATTGACACTGAATGCCACCAGTTCTGATAGATCAGTTCCGGATAAGGCTTCTATTCTTGCTTTTCCCAGCTGCCTTATGCCCTGGACATTGTTTTTGACGATGAGGCCCCGAAATCCCTCATCATCAAAAAGCAAATTATACCCCCCACCGATGATATAGTAAGGCATAGAAACCTCTTTTGCCAGTTTCACAGCCTGGACAAAATCCTCAAGAGAGGAAGCAGTAAAAAAATAATCGGCCTTTCCGCCGATCTTGAAATTTGCAAATTCATCAAGAGGAACTGATTGCTCTAAAGGTTTACCCACACCCTTTACGAATTTCTCAGAAAAATCGGATTTCTTCATTTTGAAACCTCATTCTATCCAATGTCAATTGAAATGTCCAAGCCTCTATTGTCCAGGTACAGATTTGGCACGGAGTTTGCTGCAATAATAGCAGATGTAATTGATCATCCATTGTATTGACTTTTTGATTCAAGAGCGCTATTATTCAACAGATTTTAAAGAGAGGTCGAAAATGAGAAAAACAGCCATTGCAACTCTTATCCTTCTGTTCACTTGTTCCATGTTGCCCGCACAAAACAGCGCGGCCAATGACGCCTATGTCAAGGCAATGACAACCCCCGATCCCAGCCAGAAGGCCAGGCTTCTGAAAGATTTTCTCTCCCAGTATCCTGGATCTCAGTACGAAAATTTTGCTAACGCCGAACTCTGTATCTTGCAATACGGCGGCAAAACCCCAAGGGAAACCATAGACTATGGAGAGAAGGCACTATCTCTGGGGGGATTGGACGATCTCACCAAATGCAAAGTCTTATTCATGCTGGCAAACGAGTACACCAACCAAGGACAGAATCTATCGAAAGCCAGCAGTTATGCTTCCCAGGTCGTACAGATTTCAAGAGCCAACAAAAGCAAAAATTCAGAACTTGCTCCAGCAGCCACCTGGAACCAATTCATAGGGGGCGGTTATTATGTCCAAGGACAGGCCCTGGAAAAAGCAAAAGACTACAGAGGGGCCGTTGATGCTTATATCAATTCCTACGATATGTTGAAAGATCCACGGATCATCAATGACCTAAAAAAATTGGGGAAAACTCTGTATGATGGCAAAGCCTATAGCGATGCAGAAAAGGCTTTGAAGATTGCAGCAATGAATTCGAAGGACTTTGCCAGTGTCTATTTGTATGCGAAAGCTCTGCACAGAAACGGAAAAACAGAAGACGCTCTGAGCCAATACAAATCGGCATATATGAAGCAGAAGAGTGGAGAAGTTGCCTTCAATATCGGAATCCTATTAGCAAAAAAGGCAGAGAAAAATGCTCAATTCACAGATGAAGCCCTCCAATACCTGTTAGATGCCAGCTTCCTCTCTGAAGCAAATTCCAAGAAAGCTATGCAGATGGCCGAGAGTTTGTATTTTCACTCCCAAGCTGATCTGAAGTATAACGAAAAAGTCCAGGAACTCAAGGAGAAGAGCGAACGTCTGGAAGAACTCACCAAAACCTTCAACCAGAAGTTTGGAGAAAAAGAGGAAGAAGATTTATCTGATTCCGAAAAGAAAGAAATGGAAAAAATGCTCGAGCAAATCGAAGCAGAGCAAGAAGCCATCAAAAAATTAGAGGCTGAGACTCAAGCTGCATTGGATGAATTTCAAAAACTCATTGATAAAACCAAACAGAGACTAGGTATCCAATAGCCTGAATGTTATGGAAAAATATTCACCCCTGTTAAATCGCTAAGTTCTTTGATTGCTTTTTTATCAAATCTGATCGTTTTCTGATCTGAAGTCTGTAAAAAATTGTGTTCCCCATCTGTTTCCATTAGAATAAACAACGACGGTGCCTGAAAATTATTGATCACCACTTGGTCATAGCCCTGAGCATCAGTAATAGACCATGCGCAATACGCCCTCGAAACATGAAATCATCCAGAGAATTCACAAACTTAGAGAAGAAATCAAACACCATGAGAAGAAATACTACGTGGATAATGACCCACAAATATCGGATTATGAATTCGACCTGCTTATGAAAGAGCTTCAAAAACTGGAGCAACAGTTCCCCGAACTGATCACTCCGGAATCTCCCACCCAGAGGGTCGGAGAACAGCCCATTGACGGATTTTTGACAATCGAACACGCAACACCAATGCTCAGCTTGGACAATTGCTACAACTTAGAAGAACTGAGGGAATTCGAAGCAAGGATTAAAAGAATCATTCCTGAGGAAAAAACTGATTATGTCGCTGAATTGAAAATAGACGGCCTGGGTATTTCTGTGATCTACCGCGATGGAAAATATTCCCGAGCCATCACCCGAGGAGACGGGTTTCGAGGCGACGATGTCTCAGCCAATGTCAAGACCATTAAAAGTCTTCCCCTCACCATCAACTCTGCTCATGATTTCGAAGTGAGAGGAGAGATCTATCTGCCCTTCAATTCATTTCAAAAAATCAATTCCGAGAGAGAAGAAAAGGGAGAGTCTCTATTTGCCAATCCAAGAAATGCAGCAGCAGGCTCAATCCGGCTTCTCGATCCTAGGGAGGTTTCCCAAAGAGGTTTGGATATGTTTCTCTATTCCATTACCATCGATGGAATCGAGAAAGAAAGTCAGCAGGAAAATCTGAATGGATTAAAAAAATTCGATTTTAAAATAAATCCCCACTCGTGCCTCTGCCATTCACTGGACGAAGTGATTGACTTTTATGAGAAATGGAAAGAAAAAAGAGATGACCTGGATTATGAAGTCGACGGAGTGGTCATAAAAGTGAATGCGACTCGACAGCAAAGGCTTCTGGGTAGCACTGCAAAATTTCCCCGGTGGGCCGTCTCTTTTAAATTCCCGGCTCGCCAGGCTACTACCAAAATCAACGATATCGTCATACAGGTCGGCAGAACCGGAGCTCTAACTCCTGTGGCTGTGTTGGAACCTGTAAAACTCTCGGGGATCACCATCAGTCGATCCACCCTCCACAACGAAGATGAGATCACAAGAAAAGACATTCGAATCGGAGACTATGTTCTGGTCGAGCGCAGTGGAGATGTCATCCCAAAAGTTGTCTCGGTGATGATGGAAAGACGAACAGGGAAGGAGCGCAAATTCAATTTTCCTGCCAATTGCCCAGTTTGCCATTCCTCCACCTTTAAACCAGAAGGAGAGGCTGTCTCCCGTTGCACAAATCCTTCATGTCCCGCAAAGCTTCGCGAATCCCTCCTTCATTTTGCGTCCCGTCGCGCAATGAATATTGAAGGCTTGGGAGATGCCGTTGTTGACCAGCTTTTAGCAAAGAAGCTTCTAACAACTCTCCCCGATCTCTATAGCCTTAAACTGGAAAACCTTGTCGACCTGGAAAGGATGGGACCCAAAAGCTCTCAAAATCTTTTAAAGGAAATCGAAAAAACTAAAAACCTGGATAAAGCCCGCCTGATATTTGCCCTGGGAATAAGATATGTGGGAGAGAGGACGGCCCACACTTTAGCCTCCCACTTTAAAAGTGTGGATGCTCTGATTCTTGCTTCATATGAGGAGTTAATCCAAATCCCGGATGTGGGACACAAAGTGGCCGAAAGCATTTTGTTTTACTTCTCGCAGCCTGAAAACATGAATCTGGTAAACAAATTGAGGGAAGCAGGACTGAATTTCTCTGCAAAAAAAGAAGCTAAGGAGCCCAAAAAGACTTTGGCTGGTCAAACGTTCGTTTTGACCGGAAGGTTGACCCGTTTCACCAGAGAAGAGGCCAAAGGAATCATCGAGCATCTCGGGGGCCAGGTCACCTCCTCAGTGAGCCGCAAGACTTCTTTGATCATTGTCGGCGAGTCTCCTGGATCAAAACTTCAAAAGGCTAAGAAGTTCGGGATTCCCCAGCTTGATGAATCAGAATTTGAATCGCTTATCGATTCTTCTGAATAAAGATCATTTTTTCTTTTTTCCAAAAACATCCATCCTCAAAAGATCTTTGAAGGTCATCTCTTTCAAACTCTTTTTTTCAGACCTTTTTTTTTCTCCCAGTAATTCTTTTTTGGCAATTCTGTGGTCGGGATCAATCTGTAAAGCTTTTTCAAATTGTTTTTTTGCTTTGATTTGAAGTCCTTCCTTTTTGTACAAGAGTCCCAGGGCCGCATAAGCCTCTGCATTCCACGGTTCCAGTTTTAAGGCCCTTATGAAGTTCTTCTCAGCTTCTTTGCGATAGATATGGAGTTTTGTTTGAGTCATGGCCAACAACAGAAAATAACTCGCTTTATCCCTCGATAGCCTGACCGACTGCTCCAAAAAGACAAGGGCCTCTTCATATCTCGCTTGATTGAATAAGAATTTTCCTTGGCGAAATCTTTTTTCCGCCTCCTTAACTAGATCTCTCCTTTTATCCTCATCTGAAGGGGCACCCAACTTGCCATTATATTCATTCTTTTTTGCTTGATCACTCAAGGTCTGATAGGCCTTGGTGATGTGGCTAAATAAGGTATCTATTTTTTTTTTGGTTTCTGAGGCCAAATCTCGACCGAAAAGATCTGGGTGGAATTTTCTTGCAAGTCGGAAATATGACTTTTTCACATCCTCTGGCGATGCTTCTGCAGCAAGCCCAAGGATCTGATAGTAGTTAAGACTGGACAACTTCTCATGAAATTCCAGCACTTCATCGATTCTCTCTTCAACTTCTGCCTGTTCTTTTTCCTTGACGTCTCCTCTTTTTTCCTCTTCTTTCTCTTCTTTTCCGATTTTCTCTTCCACTCTTTCTTCTTCTCTTTCTTCTTTTTTTTCTTTTTCTTCTTCTGCCTCTTTAGGCCGGATTTCCCTATCCAAGGACGGCTGCACCTCACCCCTCAAATCGACCAGGTCAAGACAGTAGAGAAGATAAAGGCTCTTCCAGAACAATTCGGGCATGAACTCCGAGGAACTCAAAAGCTCTCCAGCTGTAGATTCTCCATTGACCTTATCCAGCATTTCTCGCTCCTGTTCGGTCAACCTGAGATAAAAATCAATGGATTTGGGAACAGGGATTTTATCTGATAAAAATGTCTCAAGAGCAGGATTATGTCTCATATGCCTGATGCCTTCTTCAATCATTACAGGCAACTTCAGCTTCACATCAAAGACTTGCTCTGAAAAATCAACATCCTCTTGGAACTTGAGCTCTGCATCAAAAACAGAAAACATATTCAGCACAATTTCTCTCATCTGATAGATCAGACCCTCCTGTAGGCTTTCTTTTGAAAGCAAGCCTCTCTCGAGTAAAACCGATCCAATGCTCTTTCTAGGCTCGATATACTCATCGATTTTTTTAAAATCTTCTGTGGACAGCTTTCCCATCCTGAATAAAACTTCTCCAAGCAACTCCAAAGGATGATTCGTTTTTGCATGGATGAGAAATCCATCTTGGAAAAAAAGATATTTCTGGAAATTTTGATGGTGAAAGGAGAGTCTGCCTCTCTTCTTTTTGAAGTAAATTTCTTTCAAGTGGAGACCAATATGTTGCATGAGATGGCTTATTCTATTCCTTTTTTCGAAGTCATCCTGTCATTCCTAGAAGCAAACCTAAATTTATAATACAAAATGGTGCAATTTTTCAATCTCTCAAGTATATTTTAACTCTACAATAGCAAATTGCAAAGCATAAGAATTTATGATAATTTTTTCTCGATGAAAGTTGCCCTGGCCCAAATCCGTCCGACTCTTGGAGACATCAGAAAAAATTTTTTTATACATGTTGACTGCATCCAGAGGGCAAAAAAAAAGAAGGTAGATCTTCTTGTCTTTCCTGAGTTGAGCCTTACAGGGTACACCCTCATGGATATGGTTGAGGAGGTCGCTCTCCGACCTCAAACCGATCCCATGTTCAAAAAATTCAAAGCTCTAAGCCGAGATCTTTCCTTTGTCCTGGGATTTGTAGAAGAGAAGGAAAAGGGGCTCTTCTTCAACTCCGCCGCCTTCTTTTCTCAAAATAAAGTTCTTCACATCCACCGGAAGGTTTATCTTCCAACCTATGGGATGTTCGACGAGTCGAAATTTTTTGGCCAAGGAAGAAATTTCAGCACCTTCCTGACTCCCTTCGGAAAGGCGGGAATGATGATTTGTTATGATTTCCTCCATTTGGGCTCGAATTACCTCCTTTTTGTAGGCGGCTCAGAGATTATCATCGTCATCAGTGCAGCTCCAGGACGAGGATTTTCAGATGAAGAAGCGTATGCATCTTCCCGAATGTGGGAGCTCATGGGAGAGAGCATCTCCCGCTTCTCCCAGACTTTTGTCATCTACTGTAACCGAGTCGGATATGAAAACGGCAAATCATTCGCTGGCGGCTCTTTTATTTACACTCCCGGGGGGCAGCTCATCGCCAAGTCTCCTTATGTGGATGAGGATTTTCTGGTCAAAGAAATCCACCTTGAAGATATCCGCAGATTCCGGAAAAAACGGCCTTATAGAAGGGACGATAAACCCGAGATCATCTGTGAGGCCCTGAAAAGAGTCATCGAAAATTATGAAGATTAATCCTGTATTTGTCGAAAAATTGGTCACTCGATTCATAGAAGAAGAATTTTCGAAGCTCAATTTTAAGAAAGGGATCTTGGGATTATCCGGAGGACTAGACTCATCCGTCTGTGCTGTCTTGGCTGCCAGGGCTCTCGGGCCAAAAAATATGATTGGGCTCATCATGCCCTATAAGAAAATATTCAGTAAAGATGTGAAAGATGCGGAAGATTTTGCTTTCCACTTGGAGATATCCTTCAGAGTTATAGATATCTCTCCTATGGTAGATGCCTATTATACGAATTATCCCACAAAAAATAGAATCCTGAAGGGGAACAAGATGGCGAGAGAGAGAATGTCCATTCTGTATGATGTCTCAGCACGAGAGAATGCATTGATCCTGGGAACCAGCAACAAAACAGAACTTCTTCTTGGATACGGAACTATCCACGGCGATATGGCTTGCGCAATCAATCCTCTGGGGGATTTGTACAAGACACAAATCCGCCAGCTCGCTCGGCACTTGAAGATCCCGAAAAAAATACTGAACAAGAAGCCTACTGCGGGATTATGGCCTGGACAGACTGACGAAGGGGAACTCGGACTTGCCTATACTAGAATAGACAAGATTCTCTATCAATTGGTCGACTTAAAAAAGCCAAAAAAGGAAGTGATCTCTTCCGGATTTCCCAAACAGGATATCGAAAAGATTATGAAACTCATAAAAGGTTCGGAATTCAAAAGGAAGATGCCGCCCATTCCCAAGATATCCGACCGGACTGTGGGACACGATTTCCTTTATCCTTTTGATAGAGAAAAATAACTTGGGCACCTGATTAAAACTGCTGATGCCAGAGAAGAAATCTGACTTAAAAACCCGGGGTGAACTGTATGTTGTGGCTACTCCTCTAGGTAACCTGGAAGACATGTCTCTCCGAGCTTTAAGGATTTTGAGGAACGTCTCTGCTATCGCATGCGAGGACACGCGGCAGACAATAAAAATCTTGAACAAATACAAAATAAAAACGAAACTCATCAGTTACTTCCATCCTAAAGAACAGCAAAAAATTCCAAAACTCTTGTCTTTTCTCCTCCAGGGCAAAGATATAGCCCTTGTTTCGGATGCGGGAACTCCGGGCATCTCTGATCCCGGATATCCCTTGATCAGAGAAGCATTGGCTCGAGGAATAAAAGTCGTTCCTATTCCAGGACCATCCGCAATCACTGCAGCTCTTTCTGCATCTGGGTTGCCTACTCAAAAATTCCATTTTTTCAGTTTTCCTTCTCCAAAAAAGCACGCCATGAAAAAAATCCTGGATACAGCCAAAAATGAGAGAGAAACCCTAGTTTTTTTTATACCGGCAAGGAAGGTCCCTCAATTTCTACAGCTCATTCGAGAAACGCTAGGCGAAAGGCAGATTGTTGTAGCCAGGGAATTGACCAAGCTGCATGAGGAATTTCTCAGGGGAACACCTTCTGAACTGCTTTTTGAAACAGAAAAAAGAGAAATTAAAGGGGAGGTGACCCTCCTCATCGAGGGAAAATCCAAAAAAAGATCCCGACCCTGACATCCGCTCTCTACCTGAATTCTTTACGTACGAACATTCATATTGTGAGTGTATTCTGAATAAGAAATCCATAGAAGGATTGAAAAAGGTAAAAAATAAAAAAAATTTTTAAAATACTTGACAATAATTTACTAAGATATTATATTATATACGTACTAAGATTTTTAAGGAGGTAACTGAAATGGCTATCATCAGATGGGATCCTTTCAGAGACATCGTCACTCTGAGGGA
>Ga0209636_10007764_pt1 | contig 10937 bp, 8 predicted proteins | sample DeeMarSWOR152_54_FD_187464 | JGI IMG/M metagenome (GOLD analysis project Ga0209636, IMG submission 187464) | Marine sediment microbial communities from White Oak River estuary, North Carolina - WOR-1-52-54 (SPAdes) (version 2) | ecosystem: Environmental > Aquatic > Marine > Intertidal zone >... | reverse complement strand
TCATTAATCCCTCTTATCGATCCGATAAAAATTATTGATTTGACATCTCGCTTCGCGTTTGTTACAAAAGGGGCCTACTCGAAGGCTCAAAGGAGGTGATGATAAGAAAGGGTCCTTAATGGATATAGGTGATGCAAAATTTACATGAAGGAGGTAACTGTGATGAATCGAACACTAAGGTTTCAATTGTTCAGTACTATCCTGATACCAATTCTTATGTTTACGTTTTTATGCTTGGCCCCTCATGAGGCAACTGCGGTACAATTCATCAGAATTAAATCTTCATCTCTCGGGGGAACGTGGTACGCCGGAGGAGCGGCCTGGGCAAAGCTTATTTCGGACAATTATCCGGAATACGTTGGAATTAATGTTGCTGCACCCGGGTTAGACAATGAAAGTATCAAGCGGCTCGTCAGAGGAGAAGCTGAGCTTGTCTTTTTGACCGGTCCTGGCGCGTTTAATGCGTATAAGGGAGTGCCGCCCACCTGGGCAAAACCCGAGCCGATTATGGGTCTATTTGGAATCTGGCCGGGCGTCATGAACGCGATTGTCATGGCAGACTCTAAGTTCCAGGTTTTACAGGATTTGAAGGGGGCAAGCATTGCAACTTATATCCCCGGAGATATCAACGGAGAGCAGGTTCTTGCTCTTTTGAAACATCATGGCATCACGGAAAAAAATACGAAGGTTTATAGGATAATGAAGGCTGATGCCTCCAGGATGTTCATTGACAAACGAGTAGATTCCATCATCTACTATTTCGGATATGGGCATGCGAACTTGAAGGAGATAAGCGCTGCCCGAAAAATCAGGTTCTTGCCCCCGGATCCGAAAATGGTAGAAGGGTTCATGAAGGAGAACCCTTTTTATTATATCGGGGATTTTGGGGAAGAATTCGGCGTACCAAATGCAAAGCAGCTTGTAGGTCCTTACTTGGCGGCTTGCCACGCCAATGCACCTGTCGACATGATATACAAGGTCGTAAAAGTGTGGTTCGAAAACCTCGATTGGTTGAAAAAAGTTCTCCCTGCGAACATTCCATACATGAATATAAAGGACCCGCGCGCTGGAGTGCCCCTTCCTCTTCACCCCGGTGCGGAAAAGTATTTCAAGGAAGCTGGGATGATAAAATAGGGGTTTCTTGGGAAATTAAGATGCTCAACTACTCCATCGCCCGAGAGCATCCAGGGAGTAGTATGGTCTGTCGATAGACCCAGATCTTGGCTTTGTACCGAATTCATAGTTGACGATGCGGTTGATGAAAAAGATACAGAAGTGAAATAGGATGATTAGGGATCAAGGACCTGCAAGCAGTGTTGAGGCGACTGGGCAGAAGGCGGCTTCTGCTGAACAACGTGTGAACATTTACGACGATGACGATATTAAGGGAATGCCGAAATTTGGCGGGTTCACGAAGACTTTCATCTATTTGGTTGGCATTCTCGTAAGCTGCCTTTCGATTTATGAAGTACTTTTTGGCAATTTTGAACCCGCGCTTCAGCGACCGTTGCATGTGTTTTTGATGTGTATGCTCACCCTCCTGCTGTATCCATCCGGGTTTTTCAAATTCGGAAGCGTAAAAGAGGCATTGATAAACACCGTTCTTATCCTCCTACTTTTCGCCACAACCCTATGGGCATTTATAAATTGGACTCCCTTGTATATCGACCCCTATCCAACTACCTTCGGCGTTGTGATGGGCATCATCTGTATGCTTCTTGTTTTGGAGGCCACCCGCCGAGCAGTCGGACTGCCCATGGCGATTATCGGTTTAGCGAGTCTGGTTTACTGTTTCATTGGTCCCTACTTACCTCGTTTCTTGGCTCATCCCGGATTTTCCCTTGAGAACGTGGTGGTGCACACGGTCGTCGGGACCGAAGGGATGATGGGCCTCTTGCTGAGCATCAGCGTAAACCAAATTATTTTCTTTATGATGTTTGCCGCATTTTTGATGGTATCCAATTCCACTGGTCTTTTCATGAATTTGGCCAAGGCAATCGCTGGAGGTTATGCAGGTGGTCCAGCCAAGGTGGCGGTGGTAGCCAGCGGATTCATGGGAATGGTTTCGGGAAGCGCAAGCGGCAATACGGCAACGACCGGGGCAATTACGATTCCTTTAATGATTTCAATGGGTTTCAAGCGTCACATCGCCGGCGCCATTGAGGCTGTGTCTTCGACCGCAGGACAGTTCATGCCACCGATCATGGGGGCATCGGCCTTTGTTATCGCCGAATACACAGGGGTTAGTTACTGGGGGGTATGCGTGGCGGCTTTTGTCCCTGCGGTCATCTACTTTGTTGCTATGTTTTTAGTCGTTGATATTGAGTCGAGAATGGAAGGATTAAGGGGGTTACCTAAACCAGAACTCCCGCCCGTTTGGGATTCCTTTAAGAAAACAGTCCCCTTGGTTATCCCTATAAGTGTTTTAGTAATCCTTCTGGCCATGCGGTACAGCCCTCAGTGGGCTATTTTGAATTCCCTCGTCGTTCTCGCTCTTATTTGCTTGCCGATCAAGGTACAAAGGATGGGTATCAAAAAGATAGCAAGGGGGCTTTCCCTCACGGCCAAGATATTAATTCCAATTGCCACCTCATGCGCCACGTGTGGGATGATAGTCGGGGTTATGTCGCTTACTGGGTTAGGCAACCGTCTATCCTATGGGATTATTTCGATTTCTCAAGGTCATCTACTTATTGGTTTGCTGTTTACTATGTGCATGTCGATCCTTATTGGAATGGGGCTTCCGACCCTTGGAGCTTATGTCGTTCTGGCAACTCTCGGTGCACCAGCCTTAAACCAGTTAGGTGCCCCCCTGTTAGCTGCTCACCTCTTTATCTTCTATTTTGCAGCCATTTCGGCGATAACGCCTCCGGTGTGTCTTGCGGCTTATGTGGGTGCTGGACTTGCCGGGGCGGATCCAATGAAGGTAGGCTTTCATGCCATGCGCATTGGTATGATAAAGTATATCATTCCCTTCATGTTTGTATTCCGCCCGGGCATGCTCCTCGAAGGTTCTTTGCAGTCTATTGTACTGAATATTTTTGAGATGATATTAATTATCTTGCCAGTCTCTATATTGGCCCAAAGATACTGGCTCCAAAAAATCACCCCATTAGAAGCAGCGCTTCTGGTTGGAGCCATCGTTTTGATTTTTCCGCTGTCCCTAATAACCATCCCACTCGCCATTATGTGTGAAGTTTTGGCAATTGTCATTCATATCATGCGCTACCGAAAAAACTTGGTTTTGAAACTTCAGCCCATTAATTAACGAGAATAATATAAAGGAGGAAGACATGAAAAAGGCAAGGAATTTAGCAATCACATTATTAGCAGTCTTTTGTTCTCTCGTTTTCTCTGTTACAGCTATGGCAGAAGGCTTGTCCTTTGACATCACTCCCAAAGCAGAGCTAAAAAAAGTTGCGATGTCCCTTGAAAAAATTAGAAAGAAGTCAACTGAAAAAGCAGTCGTTTTTGAGGTGACCATCAAGAACACCGACCCATCAGCTCATTTATATAGTGTGACTGTTGTCATACCAGGTGTCGGAGGTGGTGAGGGTTTTATCCCCGCCAAGGGCGACGAAAAGTTGGCCCCGCAAGCCGAAGGCACTGCCTCCATTGGAATTATTTCTCCGGAATTTCCAAAAAGCGGCTACACGATCAAGGTTGAGGCCGTAGAAGCACGATAATTACGGGCCATTCTCAATCCGCAACTGCTCGGGGGCATTTGGGTTTTTCGAGGGCCCAGGTGACGTCATATTCGTTTCCAGCGTATATTGCTTTGGAGATTTGACTGGGGAATAAGCATGAACTCCTCGAAGAGGAGAAAGATCGTTTTTTCCTGAGAAGGACTAATATGCTGAATTTGGAGATCATTGGTTCATGGAAGAAAAAATTCTGGCCGTAGTTGAAGATAAGGAAAAGGAAATCATTGAATTATTGAGAAAAGTGATTCGAATTCCAAGTTTGACCGGAGAGGAGGGTGAAGCGCAGGAGTTTCTCGCCCATTACCTAAGAAGTCTGGGAATGGAGGTACGTGTCTGGCAACCTGATATAGAGGAGATCTTCAATACATTTCCAGAAGTGGCGCAATATCCATCTCATTGGAAACATGATCTGATATTACCGTACGACAAATTGCCTTCCTATGAGACACTGATCGGGACAGGGAAGATAAAGCTTCTCAACTACAAAAATCGCCCGAATGTCGTAGGGACCCTTAAAGGAAAAGGAAAAGGGAAATCCCTTCTCTTGACCGGTCATATCGATACCGTAACGGTGGAGCCGAAAAGCGACTGGACTCATGATCCCTTTGGTTCCGAGCTCATAGACGGAAAAATATACGGCCGAGGGGCTTCGGACATGAAGGGAGGATTGATCGCATCGGTCTCGGCGATCCAGAGCCTAATTGAAGCAGATGTTCCCCTAAAAGGCGACGTGATATTTGCGAGTGCTGTTAATGAAGAACACTCCGGAAACGGGACATTGTCAATGATATGCAAGGGAATAGGAGCGGATGCGGCTATTGTTACAGAACCCTCTGAAAATCAGATTTTCGTTGCTACTCCGGGGGATGTTTACTGGCAATTGACCGTTGAGGGAATTCCACGATCACCGGGGGCTCGCTGGGAGGGTAAAGAGATGGTTGGGGTAAGCGCCATCGAAAAATTGCCCCTCGTAATTCAAAGCCTCCTCAAGCTAGAAGAAGAGCACAACAAGATGAAACCCGATCCCCTCTATGGGATGAGAAATCCCTTTTCATGTGTTATGGGAGAAGTTAGCGGCGGTACATATACTACGGTTACCGCAAATAGGTGTGTTCTCAGAGGATGTATGTACTTCGGTCATGGGTTGGGGTTAGTGAATGAAATCATGGATCGAATCAAGGAATATACTGTAAAGGGAACTCAATCAGATCCCTGGTTCAAGGAGCATCCTGTGGAGACAGTTTTCCTGCATCACCGAAACAGTTCGAAGATCAACAAAGATCATCCGATCGTTAAAACCGTTTATGATTCGGCCGAGGCTGCCAGCGGCAAATATCCGTCAATTCTCGGGTCGCCTTATTGTGCAGATATGGATATGCTGGTGAACCAGGGGAAGATACCGACGATAATCTACGGGCCAGGCACCATTGCCCATGCCCACAAAGCTAACGAACTCATATCCATTGATGAATATGTCTCATGCATAAGAACATTGGCCCTCAGTATCTATCGATGGTGTAAATAAAGCCGAATCAATTTTTTTGAATGCCCGCCATGTTGTCGCTTCACGGGCTAAGCAGTTCCCAGTTGGAATGCCGTGGAGGCTTGATAGGCCTAAGCCCGAAGGAATCTAGTCGTGATGAAAAATCCCCATTGACTTTCGTTGCCGATGTGTTATAAGGGGAAAGTCCGTTCCCACGGTTTCAAGAACCGAGGTAAACCATGAAGGAGGGAAGGAGGTGAGGGATCGGGAAAGGGATTAAAGTTGTCAACGATGAAAGGAGGGCAAGAAATGAAGAAAAGCATCGGGTTATTTCTGGCGTCACTGTTGGTGTCTCTGCTCTGTATTTCTCCTGCGGTGATCGCCGCCGAAAAGGTGAAGATAGGGGCGTTGTTTCCCTTCAGCGGCCCGCTAGCCCTGCTAGGCCAGGAGTCATTTAACGGAGCTACCATCGCGGCAGACATGGTTAATGCGAAGGGCGGCCTCTGGGGGAAAAAGATTGAGTGGGTCAAGGGAGATGGCGTTGATCCAAAGAAGGCCATGACCGAATGTGAGCGACTCATTTCCGTTGAGGGAATAAAGCTTATTTTTGGGACCTATTCCAGTTCCCGGTCGTATGCCGCCAGTGAGGTCGCCGAGAGGAATAAGGTCATCTACTGGGAACAAGGGGCGATTGCCGATCCCATTACGGAAAGGGGCTTCAAATACCTTTTCAGGACGTGTCCCAGGGCCGGCCAGTTCGGCATTATGGCCGTGGAATTTGCCAAGGAAGTGATAGCGCCAAAGCTGGGAATAGATCCCAAGTCAATGAAGGTTGCTATCATGTTCGAGGACTCCCTGTACGGTACCACGGTGGGGAGTAGTGCTGCCCAGCACGCCCTGAAACTGGGGATGAAGGTGGTGGTTACCGACAGCTATAGCCACAAGACCGTGGACCTCTCGCCCGTGGTTATGCGGTTTAAGGCTCAAGGGCCCGATGTGATTATCGCCACCAGCTACCTTGAAGATGGACTCCTCTTCTGGCGCCAAGCAAAAGAGGCAAATCTTAACGTCAAGGCCTTTATCGGAACAGGTGCCTGTCACGGGATGCCGGACTGGGCAAAGACCTTCGGCGACGAGGCCAACTACATCTTCAACATCGACCCAGCCGTCGGTATAAACCCAGACGCACTGAATCCCAAAACCAAAGCGGTCTTGAAGGAATTTCAGGATAAATTCAACAAGAAATTCGGGCACCTCCCCGCTACCCACGCTTCTCTGGGTTTCGTGGGCGCTCAAGTGCTGTTCGAGGAAGTTCTCCCCAAGGCCGGCAAAGTCGATCCCGAGGCGATTCGGAAAGCCGCCCTTACGGTGGACATACCGAAGGGAGGCACCATTTTCGGCTTCGGGGTGAAGTTCGCCCCTCCCGTACATCCTGCTGCCGGGCAGAACCTCTTGGCCCACCCCGCTCTGATGCAGTGGGTGGAGCAACAGATGTCGGTTGTTTATCCCGTGGAATTCGGCGTTAAGAAACCCCTGATTCCTTTGCCGACCTGGGAGCAGAGGGCGAAAGGCGAAACCAGTTTTATACAGTAGCATCGTTGGGAAGAACATAATGAAGTTTGGGAAGAAGGGGGTTTTCCCCCTTCTTCCCAAAACAATTCTCCGTTAGTTTATTGGGGCGAGAAATGGTGGCCACACTTGTACAGCTGATCATTAACGGGCTTTTGCTGGGAGGGATCTATGCCCTCATAAGCATTGGCCTTACGCTCATCTTTGGCGTCGTGGAGATCATCAATTTCGCCCATGGCGAATTTCTCATGCTGAGCATGTATGCATCATTTTGGCTGTTTCAGCTCTATGGGGTAGATCCCTATCTCAGCCTCTTCATGGTAATTCCCGCCTTCTTCGTCATAGGATGGGCTACCCAAAGGATCATCATTCAACCCATAATCCACGCGCCACCCCTCAATCAGATATTTGCCACGGTCGGTGTGTCGATGGTCTTACAGAATGCTGCCCTCTTTTTCTGGAAGGCGGATTATCGAACCGTGAGAACTGCTTACTCCACTTTATCTTTGAAGACGGGTGGCTTAATGATAAGTTTTCCCCGCCTGGTGGCCTTTGTTCTGGCCCTGCTGATAATAGCTGCCCTGCTTATCTTTCTCAAGCAGACCTATACCGGTAAGGCAATCCGGGCCCTCGCCCAGGAAAAAAGAGCAGCGATGTTGATGGGAATTGACATTTACCGCATGTACCGGATTGCCTTCGGTATTGGTATAGCCTGTGTGGGAGCAGCAGGGGCGATACTCATCCCCATTTACTATGCCTTTCCCACCGTGGGGGCGCTGTTCGTCCTGATCGCCTTCGTGGTGGTTATACTGGGAGGGTATAACAGCCTCGTCGGTGCCCTCATCGGAGGCCTCATTATCGGATTGGTAGAGGCTTTTAGCGGATTTTTTCTCTCACCTCATCTCAAGGAGGCGGTTTACTTCGTCATATTTATCTTCATACTCCTGTTGAGACCCGTTGGGCTATTCGGTCGAGCATAGATCTCGGATAGATACTAGGTATGGACATGAGCCTCAATGTAATGAAAAGTTCTTGGAATCCCTTTCACCCCCGGTTCTACTTTCCACTGGCTTTGGTGGTATTTTTATTTATCCTTCCCATCTTGCCTCAGAAAACCTATTATCAGGACCTCATCCTCATGATCTTCTTCTGGGGAACCTTGGCAGCGGCCTGGAATTTGGTGGGGGGATTCGCCGGCCAGATCTCGCTGGGCCACACTGCCTTCTTCGGGATAGGTGCGTATACCTCAACGCTGTTGTGGCTGGAATTTGGCCTCTCTCCCTGGCTTGGTATGTTCGCCGGGGCTGGCCTAGCAATTCTCGTAGCCATCGGTATTGGCGTTCCCTGCTTCAGGTTGAGGAGTCACTTTTTTGCATTGGCCACCATAGCTTTTGCTGAGGTACTCCGTTATGTCGCCTCCTATTGGCGAGGGTTAACCCAGGGCGGCGTGGGACTGTTAATCCCCTTCAGGCCGGCGTTGGGGAGTTTTATGTTCCATGGCAAACTACCTTATGCGTATATCGCCCTTGGGTTGATGCTCCTCATCATTCTCGTTTCCGCTATCATCAGGAATTCACGTTTCGGCTTCTACCTGGTTAGCCTTCGAGAGGATCAAGACGCGGCCGAGACTCTGGGGGTCAATACCTCACGCTGCAAGCTTATTGCCCTCATAATCAGCGTCTTCTTCACCGCTGTTGTAGGCACGTTCTATGCTCAGTACCTTTTGTTTATCGATCCCGATAGCGTTTTTTCCCTCCCCTTTTCTATTGAGCTCGCTCTTTTAACGATAATTGGAGGGCTCGGCACTGTAATCGGCCCCATCATAGGGTCATTCATCTTGACCCCCCTGGACGTACTCCTGAGGGGCTGGCTGGGAGGCATTTCCGCAGGGCTCAACTTCATCGTATACGGTATCGTCCTGGTGGTAGCGGTGATCTACTTCCCCCGAGGAATTGCCGGGTGGCTGAAAACCTGGTACGAGCCACTCTTGAACAGGCTACCTGGTTCCAAGCTCGCTTTCGCACCCGGGGGAACCGCTTCTTCTCCACCCTACACAACCCGGGCTACAAACCCTGGGAATCCGGATCCACCGGATGAACAAATAACCGCTCCCCTATTCAAAGCCCAATCGTTAACCAAGTACTTCGGCGGTTTGGCCGCGGTGAAGGATGTGAGCTTCGAGATTAACCAAGGAGAGATCCTCGGCTTAATCGGGCCCAATGGGGCGGGAAAGACTACAATCTTCAATGCGATCACCGGGTTCCTGTCCCCCGACTCGGGGAGAATTGAATTCAGAGGGAAGGAAATCACCGACCTTAAACCACCCCATAAAGTCTGTCTAACTCACATCGGAAGGACCTTCCAATTGGTCAAACCCTTCAACAATATGACTGTCCTGGAGAACGTAATGGTAGGGACATTTTCTCGGGTAAGAGGAGCAAAGGGGGCCAGGGAGGAGGCAATAAAGGTACTGGATTTCATTGGGCTCCTGAAGCAGAGGGATTCCCTGGCATCCAGTCTGACCATTGCTGATCGCAAGAGGCTTGAACTTGGAAGGGCCCTCGCGACGAAGCCTGAGCTCCTCTTGTTAGATGAGGTGGTGGCAGGCTTAAATCCCCGGGAAACCGAGGAGATAATCAAGATAATCAGGGCAATTTCCCAACAGGGAATTACCCTGTTCATCATTGAACATGTCATGAAGGCGATAATGACCCTCTCCCATCGAATAATCGTCCTCCATCACGGGGAGATGATTGCCGAGGGAACCCCGGAGGAGATATCCCGCGACAAAAGGGTTATTGATGCCTACCTGGGGGAGGAGTACCTTGCTTAACCTGGATACCATAAGTACCTATTACGGCGATGTTCAGGCCCTTCGAAAGGTCTCCCTGCACGTAAAGGAAGGCCAGATAGTTTCCATCGTCGGCTCAAATGGCGCCGGTAAGAGTACTACCCTGAACACTATCTCGGGGGTTGTTCAGTGCTCATCCGGGACCATTGAATTTCTGGGCAAGAGGATAGAAAACCTTCCTCCCCACCAAATCGTTGAGATGGGGCTCGTCCAAATTCCGGAGGCCCGGCTCCTCTTCCCTTACATGACTGTGTTGGAGAATTTGGAGTTAGGGTCTTTTGCTTCGAGGGCCAGAAAGGAAACCAAGGAGTCCCTTGAGTCCGTCTTTGAGCTGTTTCCGATCCTCAGGGACAGAAAGAACCAGCTGGCGGGCACCCTGAGCGGAGGAGAACAGCAGATGCTAGCCATAGCCCGGGGACTCATGGCGAAACCGCAGTTACTCATGTTAGATGAACCCTCCCTCGGTCTGGCCCCTCTCTTGGTGAAACAGGTCTTTGAGACGGTAAAGCGAATCAACGCCCAGGGAATCACCGTACTCCTGGTTGAGCAAAACGTTTTTCACTCGCTTTCCGTAGCTGACGAAGCTTTCGTCCTCGAGAATGGAAGCGTTGTCCTGGGGGGACCGGGGAAGGAGGTTCTCGACAATCCCCAGGTAAGGGAAGCCTACTTGGGAATATGATGCCACGGTGTGGGATTCAGGCTGCTTAAGCAAAGGGAAATTTCCCACGGTAAAACGAACCCACCCATTTTATCATTCTTTGTCTGAACGGCCACCTTGAACCTCGCGTCGATTAGTGAGTATTATTCTTGAGAACCGATCATAGCTTGGATACGACGGATACCCCTGACTGTGCTGGTCGGAAAGGAATTGATTAAAGGATGAAGGCCCTGCGAAAATTGCGCCGAGGGCCAGGTAACGTGGACCTCGTGGACGTCGCCCCACCCCGCCCCGGGAAAGGCGAGGTGATCGTGAAGGTCCAATACGCCGGCATCTGCGGGACAGATATCCACATACTCCACGACCTCTACCCAAAGGCCATTCCCCCCGTTACCTTGGGCCACGAGTTCAGCGGCATCGTATTGGAGCTCGGCCCCAACGTCGAAGGATGGAGAGTCGGGGATCGGGTTACCGTGGAATCCGCTGCCGGATTCTGTGGGGTTTGCGAGTTTTGCAGATCGGGCCAGACACAGCGATGCGAAAAACGGCAGGCCTTTGGGTCTGGGAGTGATGGCGCCTTTGCATCATTTGTGGTAACGCGTCAGGATGGCCTTCATCGCCTCCCCGACCATGTTTCATTTCAGGAGGGAGCTCTCTGCGAGCCCCTGGCTT
>Ga0209636_10007763_pt1 | contig 10938 bp, 11 predicted proteins | sample DeeMarSWOR152_54_FD_187464 | JGI IMG/M metagenome (GOLD analysis project Ga0209636, IMG submission 187464) | Marine sediment microbial communities from White Oak River estuary, North Carolina - WOR-1-52-54 (SPAdes) (version 2) | ecosystem: Environmental > Aquatic > Marine > Intertidal zone >... | reverse complement strand
ACTCACTCTTTAAGTGATTACATGGATTACATCGAAAGAGACGACTGGGATAATGTGGCAGCTCTAATGATATCATCAGCCAAAAAACTGGCTTCTGCAGGTGCAGACTTCGCGATATGCCCAGACAACACGGTCCACAGAGCCTTTGAAAGAGCAAGTAGCCAGTCTCCAATACCAGTAATAAGCATAACAGAAACAGTTGCTAAACAATGTCAATTAAAAGGATTCAAGAAAGTGGGAGTTCTCGGCACCAAATACACCATGCAAGGACCAATTTACAGAGACGCCTTATCAAAACTGAATATTGACATGATTGTCCCAGACAAAAATGATCAAGAAAAAATCAATTCAATCATATTTGAAGGACTGGTTCCAGGAAAAATAACAGAATCTTCTGGTGAAGGCATTATAGAAGTTGTTCATAAACTGAAAGCCTCAGGCTGTGACGCTGTCATTTTAGGATGCACTGAAATCCCACTCGTTGTAAACTCAAAAAATTCACCTTTACCTGTCATTGATTCAACACGTCTTCTCGCCAGAAGAGCACTCGAACATTCATTAGAAAATCCTTCACATCAAAAGTGAGCATGCAAGTCTCTCCAACATAAGCCCGAACAATAGCGGGTTAAGTATAAACCCACGCATTCCCGGTTGATTTTTCCAAGCCTGAAATATGGGTTATAGAGCTTTTTCCCCTAGAACTGCCTCCTTTATTATATCCTTCAACCATTTTATGCTGGGAATTATGTGGCCTTTCCCACTTGAAAGTCTTATCACATTGTTAACGTTACTATCTATTAAGACGGCATGCGTACGTGAAAGTAGGGAGCCAGCGAAATCCTCGAAAAGCGAATCGCCAACATGTAGAACTTCTTCAGATTTTACGCTAAACTCGGAGAGTACTTTAGCAAATATTTCAGGTTTAGGCTTCGAAAAACCTGTTTCGTCAGCATAGAATTGAACTTCGACAAGTTTTGAGATGCCAGCTTTTTCCAATAATATCCTATTGTAGCTTCCAGGCCAAAACAGAACGTTACCGACAATGGCTACTTTTAAACTTTGATTTTTGGCAAATTCTACAACTTCTCTTGCGCCATCTATTACATATTCTTTGGGAGAAATATTCATCACTGTTCTCTTTGTTGCCTTTCTCATAATTTCAGAGTCAACTTTCAGAGTCTTGGAAATCGCTTTCAACGTCACTGGAACAATTTTTGACTCTTCGAAACCGCCAGTTCTTCTAATGGCCTTCAACTCCCGATAGCCTTCATGAAGCGTGTTTTCAAGAACAATCTGTTCTTTTCCGCTAATTCTTGACAGTTCCTCCGAAATACCTCTGTAGAAGACATCTATAGAAAGAAGCGTATTCCACACATCAAAACTGACAAGCTTAAGCAAGGCGGTTACCTTCTGAAATGCTTTTGATCCGCACTAAAAAACTTTTGCAGCATATACTGGAAGCGCCCGCTTCGTCCAAGCCAGCATGGCACGCCAAAATAAAATGATAATCCCAAAGCATTGCAAATTCTAAAAAGACTATTCATGCGTCAGTGTTTCAATCAAGTCAACTACTCTGCTTTCTTCCTGTTCTTCTGGGTGTTGAACCATCTCGTAAATCTGCAATGTCTGTTCCGCCGCCTTCCTCCAAGTAAAGTACTGCAACACTCGTTTTCTACCATTTTCTCCCCATCTCTTAGCCATCTCAGGGTCAACTAGTATCTGTTTTATGCCCCAAGCAATGTCTGCTGAATTCTCTCCATTTACGTGTACACCGTTTTTGTCCGGTCCAAACGGCACAACCTGCTCCCTAAAGCCTACCACACCTTGCGCACCGACAACTATCGGCTTCGCCATAGCCATTGCTTCTAAGCTTACTATGCCGAAAGGCTCATAAGTTGATGGAAAGATGCAAACATCCGCGGCTGCATAATGGAGAATGCGTTCTTTTTCTGGCACAAACTCAAATCTGCAAGCCACTTTATCGCTTATTCCAAGCCTGCTTGCAGTTTCAACTATGTCGTTTTGTTGTTCACCTTTACCTAAAATCACAAGCTTTGTGTTTGGATATTCCTCTAAAACCATAGGCATTGCTTGAACAAGGTTTCTGACGCCCTTCACCCATGTGAGCCTCCCAAGGAAGAGAAGCATTTTCTCGTCAGGCTTCAAACCATACTTGTTGCGGATTGCCTCCACCTCTTCAGGCTTGCAGTTTTCCGGTCTGTAACGTTTAGGATCGACTCCATTCCAGACAACGCTTATCTTTGTTTTCGGCCACCCGTGCCTTATCAAATCTTCCTGCATGGCATGGCTCACAGTTATTATCCTATTCGCCCTTTGAGCCGTCGCCCATTCAAAGTGTGAGACAACCCCGGACCCTTGCCCTCCACTTCTCCCCCACTCCGTGCTGTGAACATGAAAGACAACTGGAACCTTTGTTTCGTTTTTCACTATTATACCAGCTATGCTGCTTAACCAGTCATGCATGCAGACAACATCAAAATCACATCCTTCTTTCTTCAGCATGCTGTTTACGAATTTCGTTGCGCTCAATATGTTGTAAATGAACAGATCATTGAAAAAACGAATATTCGTCCCCCACTTTTTCAAGTCATCAATAACAAACATGGGAAAAACATTGCTTGCATCCGCGATTAAAGGCCTATGAACCTCTACGCCTTTAATGACTTGTCTTGTCTTCAAGTTTCCAGGGTTAAGTGTGAAAACTGTTACATCGTTACCCATAGAAACGAATTCACGTGTCATATAATCCGCGTATGTACCTAAACCCCCGACAAGTGCGGGCGGATATTCCCAAACAAAGAAACCAATTCGCAAATTAGATACTCCCTAATAGTGCTGTGAACATTTTGTCAAATTCGTTGTAAAGAAACAAGCGTAGATAAGCGGATAAATAGATTATGAATTCAACATTTGAATCTGACATAAACTTTTGTGCAGTTTCTTCTGGAATGACAAAAACCATCTAAAGCATGGATTACCGAAAATCTTCACAGAAGGCGTAGAAAGAATACTACACGAGAAATCATCGGCACACACCCTCTCGCTAGAAAAGACTCAAAGACTCACTAGAAAAGTCTCCTACATGACAAAAAAGAATGCAAGGGCTCTCTAACCTATGCCTGAACTCGCTTTGACCGCTTTGCAGAAAATACTGGATTCGTCCACTTCAATGATAGATGCATTTAATTCGAACCCATCGAACAAGTCAACGAATTCGTCACCGCTAACAGTAGTGGCTCTGAAACCGTCCTTACACACAATCGTTCCATCACGAGTCTTCTCCTCATCTATCTCCCCTATAAGACCAAACCGCGACTGCTTTCTAAACTATTCCAGACGAGCCGCCCATATCTTCGGAGAGTAGCTGGAAAAAAGAATAATCCCGTTGTCTTTTGTTACCCTAACGGACTCGTTGATGAGCCGTTTCTTGTCGACCCCAAATGCAGATATACCGTTTTGAATACAAAATACAACATCAAAAACACAAGAACGAAATGACAACTGACATGCATCCATCAGAAACATAGCATAGTTTCGACAACTCTCCATGTATGACCCCGCAAGCTCCAAACTCTCCCTTGAAATGTCATTTCCAACAATCCATGAAACAAACCGTGACACCGCTTTCATAACCCTAGCATAACCACAACCAAGTTCGAGAACCAAATCCGTGTCGTGAAGGTTAGAAATGACAAATTGGATTTCCGCGTTAAGATATTGTTTAATTCTTGAAGGAGCTATCTCGTAACATCTGAAGAGTTTATCAGCTGAAAGCTTCTCTCGGTAATAGATGCCTTTGCGCATAGAACCATCTAAGAAAATACTCAGGTTGAATCCGTTTCGTATATCTTACGTGCGCTAGGTCAAGTACGGAGCTTACATAGACGCACGTGCATCTTCTCCATTTTAAGATACGAAACAATAAATACTTACAGTTAATAAAGCCAAAAAAAGAGGCTTCGATTGTGAAGGAAATACTGAAAAATTGGGGTAAGGAACTGTGGATAGCCCAGGAACAAGAATACGGCGGAAAAATCCTCATCATAAAAGAAAACCATCACACTTCCCAGCACTACCACAAAGACAAGAAAGAAACCATTTACTGCTTCAAAGGCGAAGTCGACATAATCCTAAAAGACAGAGTAGTCACACTAAAAGAAGGAGACGATATAACCTTACCCCAAAAAACAGTCCACAGAATCATTGGCAAAAAGAACTCGATCCTGTTCGAAGTATCCACCCCACAACTAGCCGATGTAGTGAGACTCTAGACACCTGAGGATTTGATAAGTTTTTAAGAAACAACTTCACTTTAAATACTCGGTAAACACAATGCCTCGCAAGAAAAAACACAGCATAATAGACGAGTTGTTCGGAGGCTCCATATTCAACGACACAGAATCACTCTTCGACAAGTCTCCTAAAACTGGATACTCAATAAGCGTAGTTCAAACTCCAGAAGGAACAAAAGTAAAAGCAAAAATCGGAAAAAACACAGACGCAACCGCACTCAGAAAACAGCTTCAACAACAATATCCAAATGCAAAAATAGAGATAGAAGGAGGCAAACCACTAATTCGTGAAATATCCACAAAAACCCTCGAACACAAAAACGAAGAAAACAACAACGACAACTAACCTACGAATTAATCATACAGTAGTTCTTTTGATGAAGTCAGCTACTCTGTTCTCCTCCGCTTCTTGTAGCCGCCACATCTCATATAGCAAATTAGAAATAAATGCGTGAGTTGATAAGGTGAGTAGAGGTCAACGCCTTGACAGACATAGTGTTCGTCCTTGAGGTACACCAACCATACAGGTTAAGACGAAGTTTTTTTTGGGAAGACCAAATTTTTAAACGTGTGAAAAAGAAAGAACTCTTCAACCATTACTTTGATCATAAAGTTAACAAAGAAGTTTTTGACAGGACAAGTAGAAAGTGTTATTTTCCATCAAACCGTATATTGCTTGACTTGATTGACAGACACAAGAAGGAAAAAAAACAAGTCAAAGTTTCATTCAGCATCTCCGGAGTCTTTCTGGAACAGTGCGAGATGTTCAACAAGGACCTTCTGGAATCCTTCAGACAACTCTCAGAAACCGGCTGCGTGGAGTTTCTAAGTCAAACCTACTATCATTCGCTGGCCAGCCTCTATCCCGAAAGAGAAGAATTCGTCGAACAGGTAAGAATGCACCAACAGACAATGAAGGATTTACTGGGCTACACTTCGAAGGTTTTCGAGAACACAGAGCTTCTCTACAACAACGCCATAGCAAAAACCATCGAAAACATGGGATACCAAGGAATCTTCACAGAAGGCGTAGAAAGAATACTGCATGAGAAATCACCAAACTACCTCTACACGCCAAAGGACTGCAAGAAAATCAAAGTATTGCTGCGCAATTATAAGCTAACAGATGATATAGGGTTCAGGTTCTCAGCAAGATGGTGGAGTGAGTGGCCCCTAAAAGCAGATAAGTACGCAAGCTGGCTCGCAACAACATACGGCGAGTGCATCAACATCTTCCCAGACTACGAAACTTTCGGCGAACACCACTGGCCCGAAACCGGTATACACGACTTCTTAAGACACCTGCCAGAGGAGATTCTGAAATGGCGGCACTTGCATATGGCTACACCCTCCGAAGTTACAGAAAAGCACGCTTCAGCTGGAGAGATTGATGTTCCCGAACTCGGCGGCACCGTTTCCTGGGCTGACCTAGAAAGAGACGCAAGCTGTTGGCTTGGAAACACAATGCAGTGGGCTTACTACACGTCTGTGAGAAGACTTGAACCCCTAGTTAAGGAAACAGAGGACAAAGATCTTTTGAAAATATGGAGATACTTCCAAGCAAGCGACCACCTCTATTACATGTTCACTGCAGGCGGGGGACCAGGCGAGGTTCACTCCTACTTCAGTCCGTTTGGCTCTCCGGCAGACGCCTCTATAACAGCGCAATCAGCAATACTGGACTTCGAAAACAGGGCGAGACTAGCATCAATAACCGCGAACGAACCATTTCTTTTCTACAATGGCACAGGAAAAAAGCATTTTACAGGAACAATGGTGTGGAGCCTAAAAGGATTCATAAAGGCTCTGCAAAAAGTCAGCGTAAAATCCATAGAGTTTCACAATCGCCGCTGGGACTTCGAGAAATGGGCAGAAAAATCACTCCTCGACAACGAATTCGCGAAACAACTGAAAAAAATAAGACTTGCAAAACTGAAAGGAGAAAAACTCAGAAGATCAATAATTGAAGTCGCCAAAGAAAGAAACAAAAAACTTAGAAGTCAAATGCAAGCAACCAAATTCTTTTAGCGTGCACTACGGCGACTGTGACAAGCCAACGGAACACTTTTCCAAGAAATATTGACATAGAATGTACACACACCCTCATTTTAACTATGCTTTTCATTTGCACGAGCTAACTGAATCCAATGTCTGGGTTATACCAGAGTTTCCAACTTGCTAGCATGGTTAGCAGCAATCACAGCAGTTACGCTTATAGTGATCCGTGGCAACCGAAAATTTCTAGGACTTTCCAGGAGTAAACCGCGTGCGCCAAAGATCCCGTGTCGTCCGCTCCAAAAGGCAAATATGGAATAATTGCAAGACTCTGAATGGAGAACCTTGAAATGAAGGAATATGAAATTCTCTCCGATACCGGGTACTTGTCGGAAACTTGTCGCTAAGATCAATCGCATGGCAAAAGGAGGATGGCAAGCTAAATCTATAGGCGGTTTAGGCGCCCCTACCGGTATTTCTGCTGTTTACGTGTTGATGGAGCGGGAAGCCACTAAGCCTGCACAAGCATAACCCTACCCGCAGTGGAGATATCACCCGCAAATCCCCATTTTTCTTGTCCTGTGCTATGCTTTTCTGCCCAAACCCAAGCATTAGAGCGTGCGCTCCAACAGTTGACGGAAGAAGAAGATAAAATTTAATCCAACCAACTTTTCATCCAGCTGAAACGTGGGATGCAAAAGGCACCAAGCAGGCCGCGCGGAAAGTTATAACAACACGGGGTTGTCTCTCATCCATGTAGCTCTTTCGCGATACTGTTGACTATGTTCAGTGTTTTGTCAATGTTTTCTTTTTCGATTTCTCTATGGGTGACCATCCTCAATGTTTTCTCGTCTCGTGTCAGCGCAAGTACCCCTTTTTCTCTGAGTTTTGAGGCGAATTGATTGGAGGTGACCAGTAATTCGTTTACGTCGAAGTGGACTATGTTTGTCTGCACAGTCTTCAGGTCAATTGAGATGCCATTTATCTGGGCTAATCCCTCAGCCAATGCTCTGGCGTTTTTATGGTCTTCTTCTAGTCTGTCGATCATTTTTTCGAGGGCGATTATTCCGGGGGCTGCTATTATGCCGGCTTGGCGCATTCCTCCGCCGAGAATTTTTCGATTCTTTCGGGCTTTCTCTATGAACTCGTCGGTTCCAACTACCATCGATCCTATAGGGCAGCTTAACCCTTTGGAGAGGCAAAACATCAAATTATCGACGTGCTTCGTAAAATCCTTTATGTTAAGCTTGAATGCCACTGCAGCGTTGAAGATCCTTGCACCGTCCATGTAGAGTTTCAGACCAAACGTTTTGGCAACCTCACTAACCGCCTTTATCTGGTCAGGTGTGACGATTGTACCGCCATACCTGTTATGGGTGTTCTCGATGCAGATCAACGATGTCTCGGGAAAGTGAATGTTCTTAGGCCTCAAAGCCGCTTCGACGTCTTCTGGATCTAAGACCCCGAGGTTGCCTCTTATCGGCCAGGGCAGTAACCCAGCTATCGCGGATAGTCCTCCAACTTCATACCAGTAAATGTGGGATTCAGCTTCCAGTATTACGAGGTCCCCACGTTTTGTGTTGCTCATCAAAGAGACCAAGTTGGCTTGGGTCCCGCTCGGCACAAGCAGTGCTGCTTCTTTACCCATTTTCTTGGCAGCGATCATCTCAAGCTTGTTGACTGTAGAGTCTTCTTTGAAGACGTCATCACCGAGCCCGGCAGCTTTAATCGCCTCCAGCATCTCGTCGGTGGGCAAGGTGACCGTGTCACTTCTTAAATCTATGAATTTCATAGTCTCCATTACAGCGCTTCTCCACTATCTCAGTTGGGAATAAGAACAATTTGAACTTTGCCAATCCTAGCCATCGCGCACGCTCAAAAATGGCGAATACACCCAACCTTCCCTCACCCAATGAACTGGTTACAGGCATTCAATTTCAATAGGCGCACGCGTTAAGGCTATCCGCTTAAAAGGTATAAACACCATGTTACTGAATAAGCTAAAAATACGCAGAGTGCCACTCCAAAAAACCTCTGACGCGAATGATGCGGGCGCTTAGTCGAAAAGAACCAAGTAGTAGGGATTGCTTGAAGAATTCTCCGGTTCAACGCTTCTTTTCTTACGGCCTCTACCGTGCGTGTGTCCGAATGTTACCTTCAGCTGTTAGCGGGGACATGTATAGTAGCATCGACCAATAATCCGTACACAAAATGCCTCAAGAACACAAACCATAAACCGAGAGCTGCTAGAAACAGACCGGAATAAAATATGTAAGCGACAGGCGCGCGCGTTATGCGTGGACTGAAGCAAGAAGAATCTGCACAAAAGATTCTAGAAGGGTTCAGAGCTTACTACAATTTCATACGAAAGCATCAAAGTCTGAAAGGAAAAACACCCGCAGAAATGGCAAATATGGATTTAGGTCTTGAAGGTAATGGATGGTTAGGGTTAATTCAGAAAGCTAATGATAGGGTAAGGTCTTCTTAGCTTTTTACTCCCTCTTTTCTGTTGGGTTTAATTCACGATTACTCTAATTCTTTTGATAGTAACTAATAAAACCGATTTCAGAGCATGTTAACTTCATGTCTAACAAATACCTTATTGGGTTGGTGTCAGACAAGGAAGAGCTCATAGTAATAGTGTGAGTTCACATGTTGAATTTCAGCTTCGAGAGAGAATCACAGAATTGGAAAGGGAAAATTCTGAGCTAAAGGGAAAACTTGAAAAAATGGAGAATGCTTTTTTTCATCGCGATGGATTTGTTGGTCAAGAAACTCTAAAGCCTCAATCTGCAACATCAAGTTTTCAGCAAGCCTCAGTTTGCAACACAAGCCTCATATACGCAACAGAATCCTATTTTAAAAAGCGAGGTCAAGGTGTTGCTGGACTCAGACTTTCAGGTTAACGAGTATTGTTACCAAATAGATACGAAGCAGTGAACTTTTCCAAAGGTAGGGGTGGTTTACGTCGTTAAGAACAAAAAAAACTTCCTTATAGATGGGGGGGACAAGTCAAACGAACGAGAAGATTCTGAGTACACTCGAGGAGTTCAAGATAAGCCCAGAGTCCATAAATGCCATAGTGGTAACCCACGAGCACTATGATCACAGAGCGGGGTAGCAGGGCTCCTTAAAAAGATGCATTCCGCGTTTGTTTACGCTTCTAAAAAACAGCTGATGTACTGAAAAAACCAGCAGAGTTTCTCGAAACAACTAAAAAGCACTATGGTGACGCCGCTATGCTTGTGAGCGACTACCCTCCAATCAGCGGTGTTCAGATAGTTGAGGAGGGAAACAGGTTCGACCTTGGAAGCGGGGTACCACTGGAAGTTGTAGCTCTTCCAGGGCACACTCCTGGAGGCGTAGGTCTATTTGAACCAAAAACGAAGACGTTCTTCGCTGGGGACGCCGCTTGTAACTACAATGAGGAGTTCGAGTCTTACATGCTCCCATCGTTTCCTGAACTCTTCCACTACGAAGATTACCTTGAGTCCCTAGACAAGATGCTGGGAGTAGGCTTTGAATACCTCTGCATTGGACACTTCGGCACACAGAAGCAGCCTAAGGCAAAGCAAATCATTAATGAGGGCGGCTGAAGTCGCTAAGGAGTGGAAGGATATTATAGTAAATGTCTACGGGAAGGTGAAGAGCAAGTCTACAACGTTATCATGGAGAGAATCGGAGACAACGAGTACGTTAGAAGAATCCCAGACTTCATAAGGAGAAGCATTCTTGGCCAGCTCATACGAGGCTACATCCTATCCTTAAAGCTTTAACTTGCGTGTGCTAGCGCGCGCGAAATATGCTCCAAACGCACCAATAGAAGATAAAACATTACAGACGTCGAATACCGTCAAAACCGCAACTCCTCCTTTTTTTCTAGCGTGCGCGGTATGGGAGGGGTAAATTTTTGTTTATTTCTTACCCCTCATACTATTAACTCACTATCCTATCTTTATCCTATTCCAGTAATATCCACCTATACTATTAGGTGCATGCTGAATCGGGTATACAGTTTTTTGGAATTGAATTGACTGACTAAACACAGGCAAAACTCCAATAAGAATGAAGAACCAGAAAAAAGGAATGTTCTACGGAGTTGTCGAATTTGTTGGAATAAACACTGGAACTCCATCGGCTCCAACAATTAGGATCTCAACGTCCGGGGCGATTCTCTGCAAAGCCTGCACCCAGAGATAGAGTTCAGCGATTCTCGTCTGATTTCCGCCAGCGCCAACTGACTCCAAAACCAGTTCAATTGCTTGTCTTGTCGCGTTCGCCTCTATGACCTTAGCTTCCGCTTCACCAGATGCTTTTATGATGACCTCTTGAGCAGTCGCATTCGCTAAAATGAGGATTTTCTCCCTCTCAAAGTCTGCTTGAATCTTCTGTTGTTCAGCCACCAGTTTATCCTCTATTGCAGAAGTGTATTTCGTTGGGTAGCCAATGTTCTTCAAGTCAAACTCCAACTGCTTCAAAGCGCCAACCAGCGATTGTTCAGTTTGCAGTTCTTGAAGTACGGTCGTTTCTATTTCGTTTCTCACGATCTCTCTGAACTCTATCGTTGCAAGCGCTGTGTAGTCCTTCGTTATCAGCCGCATGGTTTCCTCCAAGATAGATTCGATGGCAG
>Ga0209636_10007762_pt1 | contig 10938 bp, 7 predicted proteins | sample DeeMarSWOR152_54_FD_187464 | JGI IMG/M metagenome (GOLD analysis project Ga0209636, IMG submission 187464) | Marine sediment microbial communities from White Oak River estuary, North Carolina - WOR-1-52-54 (SPAdes) (version 2) | ecosystem: Environmental > Aquatic > Marine > Intertidal zone >... | reverse complement strand
TATTTGAACAGCTTGGGAGCCACGTTGAGCGGAACTATAGCCAAAGATTTGTTCTTTGCCAAAGCCCGAAAATATAACTCCACTTTGGAAGCAGCCCTGGATCACTACAACATCCCCATATCGGTATTTGAAAATCTAATTGCAGCGGTGAACAATAATCTTGAGCCCCTTCATAAATATGTCAGTTTAAGGAAAAGAGTTCTGAAACTGGATGAGTTACACAAGTACGATCTCAGCGTTCCTTTGGTTCCGGAAGCCAAGATGGAGATTCCTTATGATAGTGCACTGACCATTATAGAGAAAGCTTTGGCTCCTCTGGGAAGACAATATCTGAGTGACATGATGGCTGGTTTTACCTCCGGCTGGGTCGACGTATATGAAACCGAAGGAAAGGGAAGTGGTGCTTATTCCTGGGGTTGTTACTCTTGCCATCCATATATGTTGCTCAATTACAACAACACTTTGCGTAACATGTTCACGGTGGCTCACGAGATGGGACATTGTATGCATCGATACTACACCAATAAAAAGCAACCCCATATCAATTCCGGACATGCGACCTTTACCGCAGAGGTGGCCTCCATTACCAACGAAACCCTATTAATGGACTATCTCCTTAAGAATACCAAGGACAAAGCTCAAAAGCTTTATCTACTTAATCATTATATTGACGAGATCGAGGGAACCTTTTACACTCAACTGATGTTTACCGAGTTCGAAAAGACGAGTCACCAGAAAGTGCAAAATGGAGAAGCCTTAAGCTCTGCCTCTATGAGACAAATGTACCGTGATACTTTTCAGAAGTTTTACGGACCCGAATTGATGTTGGATTCTCTTGACGATCTGGGCTGCTTACGAATCTATCATTTCTATAGAAGGTTTTATGTTTATCAGTATGCCACCAGTTTTGCGGCAGCTGTTACCATTTCCAAAAAGATCCTGGAAGGGGACAGAGAGGCTTTGGATCGTTACCAGAGGTTCTTGGAGTCGGGTGACTCAGATTATCCTATCGACCTGCTTAGGGATGCAGGTGTGGATATGAGTTCCCCCGAACCGGTCAATAAAGCCATCGAGCTGTTTGCCAGCCTGGTGGATGATATGGAGAAGCTGTTGCAATAGATTCGGTTTTACAGAAATGTTGGAAGATCAATAACCCCTAACCTAAGCGGATCAGCCTAAGTTGGGGGTTATTCTTTATAATTTTTCCTTCAGCCACTCAGCAAGAAAGTCCAAAAACTCACTATCTATCGGTCTTTCGGTATCAGCGTATTCGGCATAATCGCCTTCGCCTTTGGTCTTACAGAAAAGGTGATCTGAATCCGGAAAAATCCTCACCATATGATCTTCATGCCCAACCCTATCCAAAGCATTGGAAAGCATTATTGCGTGCAGATCGAAAACCTGTCGGTCTTTTTTACCCTGCAAGATTAAAACCTTGCATTTGACCTTTCTGATGGTCTCCAGAGGATCGTGATTGAAATGTTCCAGAAACCACTTTCTTTTGCCTTTTAGTTCTCTGTATCGCAAGGGCATCTCTTCTTCTTTCCATTCCTTTTTACCTCTGACCCAATCAAAGAACTCTTGCTGCTCCTTTCTTGCTTTCTCTCTCATCTCCTCGGGGATATTTTGTCTGTTCAACAGGAATTCCTGCTGTTCGGTGATCACCTGGTCCAACGGTTTAGCTGTCCCGGCCATCAAAACGATGACTTTTATGTTTTTGTCCTGGGCAGCCATCATGGGAGCAATTATGGCTCCTTCGCTGTGTCCGATCAAACAGATGCGACCTGAGTCGACCTCCGGTCTTGATCGAAGATATTGGATCCCCGCCTTAACGTCCGAGACGAAATCTGACAATGAGGCAGTCTTGAAGTCTCCTTCACTTTTCCCAACTCCTCTTTCGTCATATCTCAAGACCGAGATGCCGGAATTGGATAATTCATGGGCGATGGCTTTATATTGCACCGAAAAGCCTAAGTCCGGGACTTTTCCGTTTCTATCTTGGGGACCTGAACCTGAGATGATTATACAAGCAGGATATTTCTTTTCTTCATTCTTGGGAATGGTCACTGTGCCTGCCAATTTGAGGTCTCCGGATTTAAACGTAATATCCTGTGAGATGTAATTCTTGGTCAAAGTATCTACTTCAGCCTTCTTGGGTGCAGGCTTATAACCTTCCTTGTAGACTTCTATTCCTTGCAGAGGAATGCTCAGTTTGATCAATTCCTTTTTCTCATCCAACCAGAGATTAACCCCCAATGCTCCTCCGATGTTGACCAAAAGCCTTTCCAATTCAAAGGAGCCGATGTCGAAGTCGGCTTTCTCCATGCCTTTGTCTTCAACTGAAATTGGCATCTCCACTTGAGGAACTATGTACCCGTAGAATTCTTGCTTTCCTCTTTTTTCAAAATCGTATCTTTTCACCAAGAGGGTGTAGGGGTAGAAAAGTCCGTTGGGCAACATCAAAGCATCCTCATGTATGAGGACTTCAGTGGTGGAGGTATCCGTATCCCCGTCTTTGGTGATATGGTTTATGGCTTTGCCTTCGGAAAATTCTGTGCTCACCTGATATGCCTCTCCATGAACCTTTCCGTCCATGTTAAGACTTTCTGGAGAAAAAAGAGTATCTAAGATCAAGTCCATGTTGACTATAAAATCCATTTCCATCACCCTGAGTTGAGCTTGATCCTTGAGTCCGATTTTTCCATCAGAGATTGAAATGGAGTAGTTCTCAAACCCTGTTTCTTTTTCGCCATAATAAATGATAAACTTCCCAGACTCGTCAGTAATCTGGGAGAAAAGAGAAATCGAGGATCCCAACAAAAAGACAGATAGAATCATCAATATTAAGAAACATTTTTTCACTTTATACCTCCTGTGCATATTTTTCACAAAGAGACTCCAGCCTTGACTGGTTTCTCTGAATGAGTTAAAAGATTTCAAATGCATTTGCATCCATACAAATCTGTCTCAGGATCCTAAAATAACCAGGAGCAATTTATACATCGAATGAACTAATAATACAATATCAATTAAATACCAAATCATTTTTTCTTCAAATTGGAGATTATATTGAATTTTTTCGACGGGTTTTGAAAAATCATTTATGCTTATTCAACTACCACCGCAGTTCCATAAGCCAGAATTTCTGCAGCTCCTGACATGATGAAAGAGGTGGAAAACCGCACCGAGATCAGCGCATTTGCCCCGAGCTTATCGGCTTCCTGGATCATTCGGTCGATCGCCTGTTCCCGCGATTCGGCCATCATCTTGGTATAGTCCGTTACTTCGCCCCCAACCATGTGACGCAACAAAGCCATAATATCCCGACCGATATGCCTTGCCCTTATGGTATTTCCCTTCACCACTCCTAAGGTTTTGACTATTTTTTTCCCCGGAATTTCATGTGAGGTTGCCATTATCATCTTTCGACCTCCCTGTATCTTTCAGTCCTGAATAGAAACAATCTTTCCCGAATTATCGAAACCAGAAGAATTATGATCCCTAATGAAAAAGCTCCTGCTCCCATTTTGACAATCAACGAGACGCTGGGATCTGTGAAAAACTCCTTGAAAAATTGAAAGACTCCAAAAGCCAGAAGTATTATAGCTCCGATGGAGAGGAATATCCAGCCAGCACCCCTTTCCACCCGTCTATATATCCCTTTCCAATAACCAGCCCACAATTCGTCAGATAAATCTGTGAATTTCATTTTCTCCGTCACCTCCTTCAGCTTCAAAAAAGACCGATATTCCTTCATGCACTTTTCACAACCGGACAGATGTTTTTCCATCTCCGATTTTTTCTGGGCATCAATTTCGCCATCAATGTATGCCATCAAATAGGTTTTAGCTTCCTGACAATCCATACCAACCTCAATCTAAAATATCCTTCAAATTCTCTTTTAGTTTTTTCCGCGCATAATAAAGCCGGGACATCACACTTCCCAAAGGTATATTGAGCGTCTCGGAGATCTTTCGATATGAAAACTCGTGAAAATGCTTCAAAAGAATTATTTCCTTAAATTCATAGGGAAGCTTTGAGATCTCCTCCCACAGCCTCAAATTAATCTCGTTCTTCTCGAGTATGACATCCGGGCTGTAAACATCTTGGGCAAGGTCAATATTTTTCAGATGACTTTTTTGGACCCCTCTCCTTTTCAGGTGATTCTTGCATAGGTTGCTCAGAATGGTATAAAACCAGTTGAAAAATTTGTGCTCGGGGTTGTACTTTCTTATGGACCGAAAGACCCGGACAAAAGCTTCCTGAGAGAGGTCATAAGCATCCTCCCGACTCCCTACCAAGCCCAAGGCGATAAAGAAGGCTGGCTTCTTATATTTTTCCACCAGGGTTTTAAAGGCCCTCATCTTACCCCTTTGGCACTGGAAAATTAACTCTTTGTCCTCATCCATCATTTCTTGGCCTTCTGGCATAATATACAACCAAGCCCTGAATCTATTCAAGAAAATCTTCACCTTTAATATAACGTGATCTCGAAAAAGTTGAATTCGGGAAAGCTTCTTTGGGGTATTAAGGATTAGCTTGACCATTAATTCTTTTGGAAACAACAGGTTCCTTTTGATCCACTTGTAGGGGAATGTTGCGATTTGCCTTTCTGGGATTTTTTTAAAAAATTTGGAGAAAACAGTTGACAAGTCGAACCTTAGTCTGTATTTTACTACTCTAAAAAATCTGATACAAGTCATTGGTTTTACCCAGCTTTATTTTTTAAAACAATTCAGTCAAACGAAATGGATTTGAGGGATAATCATCCATTGTTCTCTTGCTTTCCGTTTTCAGAGGAAAAGATTGAGTTTACCTCGGTTTTTTAATATGGAATAAGTCACGTTACATGGTAGACCAACTTTTTTTGAAGTTTTTATTAGTTCAAAAGTGATACATCCAAAGAAAAATCAAAGGGCAGTTCGCAGTTCTTTATTAGCACGAAGCCATCAAAATTGACATAAAATCAGTCAAACCAACTCGAAATTTCAAACCATGGCAAAGGAGGTCTCTATGGAAGAAAAATTTGACTGAGGGGGGAGATGGCAAAATGATAAATAATTGTGGATCGTTTTAAGCTAAGGAGGAAAAATGAGAAAAATCGCTTGATTCGTTGGCATTTTAGATGGTTTTCGCAATTCGCCGTATGACGGCATTGGCCAATTCGGGGGATACATTAGTGAAAATTACCGGTCTAGTTCCCAGCCCCACTGGAATAGGGATCGGAATTGCGGCCGATTATCACGGGGGTCTTTGTTATACTACCGAATAATAAAGGAGTGAAAAAATGAAAAAGATATTTTTGTTTGGAATATTATTAGCAGGGATGTTATCAGCTGTAGCTATGGGGGGAGAAGGTTGGATAAAAAACCCAGCAAACAACCATTATTACAGAGTGATAGAGCCGATCAGTTGGATGGATGCGGAAGCGCAAGCAGTGGAATGGGGAGGGCATCTTGTAACCATCAATGATGAAGCCGAGGAATTGTGGCTGAGAAACCAGTTTGGCACCTTTGATCGTTTTTGGATAGGGTTCAATGACAGAGCAGAAGAAGGAAATTGGGTATGGGCTAGCGGAGAGCCTGTTAACTATACAAAGTGGTGCCTGGGAGAGCCAAACGATTCAGACGGGAATGAAGATGCAGCAGTCATGAACTCGCTTACTGTCCCCACAAGAGATTGCTGGAACGATCTTACAGACTGGCACCACCATCGAGCGATCGTTGAAACAATTTGGATAAGAAATCCAGCAAACAGCCACTATTATAGAGTGACAGAGCCGATGAGTTGGATGGATGCGGAAGCGCAAGCCGTAGAATGGGGTGGGCATCTCGTGACTTTCAATAGTAGAGAGGAAGAATTATGGGTTAGAAACACTTTCGGTGAAAATGAAAACTTCTGGATAGGGTTTAATGATTTGACGACAGAAGGCAATTGGAAGTGGGTTAGCGAAGAGCCTGTTACCTACACAAACTGGTGGCTAGGCGAGCCGAATAACCAAGGTGCCGATGGCGAGACAGAAAACGCAGCAGTCATGAATTTCGGAGGATGTGAGCAAATTGATGGTGAGTGGGTTTGCTATTTTGGAGACGGTTGGAATGATTTACATGAGACTCATGCTTTCCGCGCTATTATTGAGACAATTTGGAAAAGAAATCCAGTAAACAAACATTATTACAGATTGACAGACTCGATGAGTTGGGCGCAAGCTGAAGATCAAGCGGTGGAATGGGGAGGACATCTTGTGACTCTGGGTAGTTGGCAAGAAGAATTATGGATTAAAAACACATTCGGTGAAAATGAACACCTTTGGATTGGGCTTAATGATATAGAAGAAGAAGGTACTTGGGTTTGGGCGAGCGGAAAGCCAGTTGCCTACACAAATTGGGCTGAAGGCGAACCAAATAACTGGTGCGGATATTCGCCTCAGTGTGAAGATGCTGCAGTTATGAATTGGGATGTGTGCGAAGGAGAACCCTGTTATGGAGATTATTGGAATGATCTAGCGGCCGATGGTGCCCAAAGGGGTGTCGTTGAAAAATCCCTCCTCGAAGCGACCATCGATATCAAGCCCGGAAGCTTCCCCAATTCCATAAACCTGGGAAGTAATGGGGTGATACCAGTAGCCATATTGGGTTTGGAGAGCTTTGATGTGAGCCTTGTGGATGCTTCAACCGTGGTTTTCGGACCTGCTGGTACTAACATGGCTCACAGCAATGCCCATCTGGAGGATGTAAATGATGATGGCTATACAGATATGATCTTGCACTTCAGAACTCAGGAGACAGGCATTCAGCCTGAGGATACGATAGCATGTCTTACCGGTGAATTGTTTGACGGTCGCAGTATTGAAGGTTGCGATTCGATAAGGATCGTTCCACCCGGGGAAGAGAAGATCGTAACTGAACAAGCGTTGCCTGAGAAATGCATCCTAGCCCAGAACTATCCCAATCCATTCAATCCCACCACATCCATAGCCTTTACCCTGCCCTTCTCAACAAATTGGAGTTTAAAGATATACAATGTGGCGGGTCAACTGGTGAGAAGCTATGAGGGTATGGGTGCTGCCGGCTTGAACGTGATCACCTGGGATGGTAAGGACAAGGCTGGCAGCGATGTCTCCAGCGGAGTTTACTTCTACAAACTGGAGGCAGGTCAGCGTAGCGCCATCAAGAAGATGATCATGCTCAAGTAAAATCCTAAAGAGAAATAAAGAAAGCTAAGGGAGCCCTGAGTCATTGGGGGCTCCCTTTTTTATTATCTGCGTTATCATGAAAAAAGTAGTTGCTTTTTCGAAGGGATGCTGATATTTTATAAAATTGCGAATATGGGAAGTATAGAGGAAAACATAAGAAATATCTGGTTGCGCATAGAAAAGGCCGCGGAAAAGACAGGGAGAAACAAGGAGGACGTAAAACTGGTCGCGGTGACCAAAACGATAGAGGTCGATAGGATAAGGGAGGGGATCAGTTGCGGAATACAAATAATTGGTGAAAATAGAGTGCAGGAGGCGGAATCAAAGTTCGACAAGATCACGGAAAAAGTAGAAAAACACTTGGTGGGGCATCTTCAGACCAATAAGGCGAAAAAGGCAGTGGAACTCTTTGATTTCATACAATCCGTCGATAGTCAGCGCATAGCACAGGAGATTTCCAGAAGGGCTTCTCAGATGGGCAAAGTTATGGATGTGTTGGTGGAAATAAACACCTCCGGAGAAGAGACCAAATTTGGGATTAATCCTGAGGAGGCGTTATCCTTTATTAAATCGATCTCAGATTTACCAGGGATCAAAGTCAGAGGCGTGATGACCATTGGACTTTTTTCGGACAATCCCGAGGATACGCGTCCGTGTTTTAAAAAGCTGAAAGCGATCTTCGATCAATTAAAATCGGAGAACATTCCCTATGTTGAAATGAAATATCTTTCCATGGGGATGACCAGCGATTTTGAGGTAGCCATCCAGGAAGGATCCAATATGGTCAGGATCGGGACCGGAATCTTCGGCCCGAGGGGTTTATTAGCAAATACGAGCTCGGCTTTATAAGACAATCGTCTTTCTGGATGATAAACTTTTGAGTTTCGTGCCGATAATAGATTGAAAATCCGATCACCTATGAGATTGTTCTATTTAAAGATGTTTGAGGTTTCTTATAAGAATACTCTAAACCAATTGGATGTCGAGCTGAAGATTTTGGAGTCAATGGGAAATGAAGATGAATCGTATAAAAGAGAACCTCAAACCGTCGACGAGCTTGATCAAAAAGAAGGTTCTTAAGCAAAAAAGAAAAATTCTGAAAAAATCTATAAAAGATGAGGATTTTGGAATGGGAGATAATCCAGAATTGACAAACCTTAAAGATGCAATAAATCAGGCGGTTGAGTTAATCAGAGTAAAGACGAAATTTGTTCCTCAGATTGGGATCATTCTTGGAACCGGATTGGGTTCTTTAGCCGAAGGGATCAGGTCGGAGGCAAAAATATCTTATAAGGAGATACCCTTTTTCCCGGTTTCGACCGTGGAAAGCCATGCTGGGTGGCTGATCTTTGGGGAACTTTCCGGGAAAAAAGTGGTTGCCATGCAGGGGAGGTTCCATTACTATGAAGGATACGACATGAAGCAAATAACCTTTCCGGTAAGGGTGATGAAGGCTTTGGGAGCGAAAATCTTGGTTGTCTCCAATGCCTGTGGAGGATTGAACCCATTGTTTGAAGCGGGTGGCATAATGGTCATCACCGATCATATTAATCTGCTGGGTTCAAATCCTTTGTTCGGTCCCAACGACGACAGTTTAGGTCCCAGGTTTCCGGATATGTATGCTTGCTATGATCCTGAGTTGATATCCTTAGCTGAGAAGGTAGCCTTAGATTTGGGCATCAAGCTGCAAAAAGGGGTATATGTAGCTGTGGCTGGTCCAAATTTAGAGACAGCTGCAGAGTATAGATTCTTGCGGATAATTGGAGCAGATGTGGTTGGCATGTCCACGGTTCCGGAGGTTATCGTGGCCAGGCATCAGGATATGAAAGTCTTAGGATTTTCCTTGATCACCGACATGGGCTTGCCGGATGCGTTAAAGCCGTGCAACTTAGCAGAGATATTAAAAACGGCAGCGAAAGCCGAACCGCTTTTGAAAAAAATCATGACCCGGGTAGTGGAAGAGATGAAAGTTTAAGTCCACTTTTCAACGCGTAGCCGAGCCTTCACGGCTCGGCACCGAGGGGTAAACCCTCGGCTACGCGCTTTTGGACAGTTGAGTTTCTATGGAAGATTTGAAAAAAAATGACTTGCGTAGCCGAGCCTTCACGGTTCGGCACCGAGGGGTAAACCCTCGGCTAGAGTTTATCACGATTTTGAGTTAAGGAAAATAGATACAATTAGCGATGTGAAGAACATACCTGGGAAGTTCGACATTTTCGAAGTTATCAAGGTTAAGAGGTAAAAACCAGCACCTAACTTAAGTTAGGTGCTGGTGCGAAACGATTATTCAACGAAAGGTCGAGATCGCTGATGTTTAAGGAAATCAAAGAGGATTTTAACTATCCAGAGATGGAAAAGGGGATACTCTCCTTCTGGGAGAAAGAAGATATCTTCCATAAGAGCATCCGGATAAGAAAGGATGCCCCCAATTTCATCTTTTTCGAAGGACCTCCTACTGCTAACGGCAGACCCGGTATCCACCATGTTATCTCTCGAACCATTAAGGATCTCGTATGTCGGTATAAGACCATGCAGGGATTCAGGGTGGAAAGAAAGGCGGGCTGGGATACTCATGGGCTGCCGGTGGAGATCGAGGTAGAGAAGGAATTAGAATTGGATAGCAAAGCCAAGATCGAGGAGCATGGGATTGACAAGTTTTGCGATCAGTGTCATGAAAGCGTTTTCAGATACAAAAAGGAATGGGACGATCTGACTACAAGAATTGGCTACTGGTTGGATTTGGATAAGGCTTATATAACCTGTTCCAATGAATATATCGAATCGGTCTGGTGGATTTTGTCTCAATTCTGGGAGAAAGGTTTGATCTACCAAGGTCACAGAATCGTTCCTTATTGCCCCAGATGTGGAACCCCGCTCTCGAGCCACGAAGTGGCACAAGGGTATGAAGAGGTGTCTGATCCTTCAGTTCATGTGAAAATGAAATTGTGTGACCAGCCGAACACCTATTTCCTGGTCTGGACTACCACTCCCTGGACTTTAATTTCTAATGTAGCTTTGGCAGTAGGCCCGGACATAGATTATGTTAAGGTGGAACACAAGGGTCAGGATTTGATCTTAGCCGAAGCTCTCTTAGATCAAGCTTTGGATGGAGGATATAAGATAAAAGAACGATTCAAAGGGAAAGAATTGGAGAAGCTTGAATATGAGCCTCTTTATAGTTTTGTTAAAACCGAGAAATCAAAAGCGTTTTATGTGATCTTGGCAGACTTTGTCAGCGTGGAAGAGGGAACCGGCATGGTCCATATTGCTCCTGCTTTTGGAGCAGACGACTATGAAGTGGGACGAAAATATGGACTACCAGTGGTTCAACCCGTGGATACGAAAGGAGAGTTTACCTCTGAGGTCACCCCGTGGAAGGGTCTATTTGTAAAGGATGCGGACGAAGGCATAATGGAAGATTTAAAGAAAAGGAAACTTTTGTATAGGAAAGGAGAGTATCGGCACACTTATCCCTTCTGTTGGCGATGCGAGTCTCCTTTGATCTATTATGCGCGGAAATCCTGGTATATTAAGACCACAGCCTATAAGGATAAGCTTTTAGGGAATAATAAAAAAATTAACTGGTATCCGCCCGAGATCGGCTCACGACGTTTTGGAGAATGGTTAGAGAATAATGTGGATTGGGCGCTTTCCAGGGAAAGATTTTGGGGCACACCTTTAAATATCTGGATTTGTGATAAGTGTGGAGAGAAAAAATCTGTCTCCAGCATTGAGGAATTATT
>Ga0209636_10007761_pt1 | contig 10938 bp, 4 predicted proteins | sample DeeMarSWOR152_54_FD_187464 | JGI IMG/M metagenome (GOLD analysis project Ga0209636, IMG submission 187464) | Marine sediment microbial communities from White Oak River estuary, North Carolina - WOR-1-52-54 (SPAdes) (version 2) | ecosystem: Environmental > Aquatic > Marine > Intertidal zone >... | reverse complement strand
TACTCATCGACTTTATAAGACTCAAGATGAACAGTATGGTGAAAATAATGACGAGAATCACAGTGATTATTCGGTATCGCCTTTTTGCCTTTTCAAGCCGCTGGCTGCCTTCCAGGAGCTCATTTTGGAGATCTGTGAGATATACTTTGATCTCCCTGACGGCCATGAATTGAGCGATTTTTTGCACGCCGTAGATAAACAGGAGAACGGATAGGCTTATCACTGCGAAAAAGATGGGGCGGTTGATGCGGTACGTTCCCTGGTCATTGTCAATCAGTGTGTTTAGGGCGAAGATCAAGAACAACGACGAAACGGCCCCTATCCACATCCAAACTTCATAGTGCGTGCCGTACGCCTTTAATTTTCTGTTAATGGCAGTGATAAGATCGAAGTTGCCGTGGCTGATTTGCCAGATGTAATTCAGCAGGAAAACTCCGTAACCAAAGAAGGAAGAAGATACAATGAACATAGGGATCAGCACTTTCAACATGACCGGATTAGACCGGTATCCATACAGGTCAAAGCCTATGAGGATCATTGCCGCGAGCTGGGCTGCCATATAGACAAAAATATTCAAGTTCAAGGAGAGGGTGGCCTTGCTTACCTTCGGTTTCAGGAAGGCTTCTAATTCGGACATTTCAAACCTCCTATTCTTAAGAATTTCCTGATTTCCTTCTTTCCAAATGTTTATGAGATTATTGTTTTCCATGTTAAAGCCCCCGATTAAGCAGTTCTTTGAGCTTCTTTTTTATCCGGACCAACCTCACGCTGACATTGGCTTCCGAGATGCCGGTTACATCAGCGATTTCACTGTAAGAGAGCTGTTCCAGATAGAGTAATATGATCGCGCGATCGAATTGTCTCAATTGATTTATGGCCGTATAAAGCTGGCTGATGTTTTCCTTTTTCTCGGTGCCGGTGGTTTCTGCCTGAATATTTGCATGGTGCTCTTTCAAACTCCGCGTACGATTTCTAAACCGGTCGCGTCGCAAATTGAGCAAGGCTGTATTTAGCTCTACCCTATACATCCATGTGGTAAATTTGGAATCTCCCTTAAACGATTGATACGACTTCCAAAGCTGATAGACAATCTCCTGACTCAGGTCCTTGCGATCTTCCTCATTCACTGTATACAAACTGCAGATTTTGTGTATGATGTGCTGATTCTCGTCGATTAACTGCAGAAATTTGTTCTTTTTAACCAGGTCGACCATTTTTAACACGTCCAAAATTCACTCCATTAGTTACAGGTTCTCTCCTAAAGCTACAATTTTTGTGATGAATTTTTGCAGTATTATCAATATCAGAATAGCAATGTCTTGTAAAAAATCACAGAGAAGTTTTGGTGGATTGTATTGGAATATTGGTGTAGAATTCCATCGTTATTGATGTTTGGACAATAAGTGACACTATCCGGCTAAGACGAGTTCCGCCGCGACGAGTTGTGAGGACGAGAAGCACACTTGTACCTGTCCGTAACCCACCTTGCGGGGGCAGGCGACGGGAGTCGCTGGGGCTTGCGGTTACGCAAGTGCAGCCAAAGGTGTTATTTTAAACGTGCCTGACAGAAGTGTGAGTCTCCGCCCTCCCAAACAAGCCTTGGACGAACTCAGGCCAGAGTTTGAGGGTGCTGCCCAGTGCTGCTTTAATAACGCAAAGTTCAATAGTATCGCAGAAGTGATTCAGCAGGTGCGTTTGTAAAGGACTTCAATAACAGGTTAAAGCCTTGATTTGATATTTGTGTCGTTTAATTATGAAAGTTTTAGTTGCAGAAAAGTGCGGGTTTTGCCACGGTGTCAAAAATGCTATCAGTGTGGCGGAACAAGTTCTGGCGGAAGAAAATGATGTCTATAGTCTGGGTCCCATCATTCATAACAGAGACGAAGTAGAGCGGCTGGCAAAGGCCGGGCTAAAAACCGTAGGGGAAGTAGAAGAAATTCGGTCAGGGACGGTTCTTATACGTTCTCACGGAGCAGCGCCTGAACAGATAGCGAAGCTGAGAGAGAAAGGGCTCAATATTGTTGATGCCACCTGTATATTTGTTAAAAGCGTGCAGGACATAGCCAGAGAGCTCGAAAAGGATGGTTATAAAGTTGTAATTATCGGTGAGGAAAATCATCCTGAGGTCCAGGCGGTTGTGGGCTGTGCCAGGGATGTTGTGGTGATTGCTGATGAGCCTGATTTGCATAAGCTGCCGAAGAATGCAAAGTTAGGGGTTGTTTGTCAGACTACGCAAAGCCCTGAGCACTTTGGTAAGATGCTCGGCGCTATAGGCCGGTGCAGCTTTAGTGAATTGAAAGTAATCAACACTTTGTGTAAGGAGGCGATAAAAAGACAGGAATCGGCTGTGCAATTGTGCAAGCAAGTGGATATAATGTTCGTGCTCGGCGGTCTGGAAAGCGCCAATACACGGAGGCTGGCGGAGCTGTGTAAAAAATATAATAGCGAAACGTTTCATTTGCAAAACTGGAATGAACTTGATAAAATCACACTTTCCGGTAAGAATATAGCCGGTGTTACTGCCGGGGCTTCAACGCCTGAATGGATAATAGCCGAGTTTGTGAAGAATTTAGAAGCATTTGATACCGGTGGCTGAGGTAAAGCTTTCGAGACAGGGAGAAAGAGAATGGGTATGAAGAAATCTGGTGTATGGCTACTTGCGTGCGTGCTGGTGCTGGCAAGCGGGAGTTTACTTTGGTCAAAGGTGGGGGAAAACACAAAAATATATGTTGTATTCGTTAACCAGGGTTGTACTTGCCCTGCTGGAGGGACGCCCGAAGGTCTTATAACGAATGAGGAAGTTTTGCACAAACTTCAAAGCGAGTGTAGTGGCATAGATTTCATCGCGAGGGACATAACAAAACGCGACATGACCATAGAATCAGTTGCTAATGAATTAGAAGGTTCAAAAGAAGATTTAGATGGAGTAGTTATCATCGGAGCTTTAGGCAATAGAGACTATAGATTAGCATTCACTGGATTACCTACAATATGTGTGTATAACCTTTTTGAATGGATGAATTTCCCCTATAAACTTTACAACACGGGAAAAGAAAATAGTATAAAAGTAGGGGGTCCTGAGTACAAAGCCGGAAGGATCATAACTGCCCAGTTAGACAGAAGAAACGTTTGCTCGCCGGCTGTTTCTTCAGCTATGTTTGACGACTTAGTAAATAAAATCAAAATAATTCAAGCTATAAAGAAGTTGAAAGAAACCAGGATATTGGTGGTGACACCTACCAGGTATCTTGGTCAGGTGGATTACCAGGGTGATGCAAATAGACATTTCCCAGGAGATTATAACGAGCGCTATACTCGTGCATTAAAAGAGTCACTTGGGGTAGAACTTGTCAGAATAGAGCCTAAGGAATTTTACAGAGCTGTTAGAAAAGTTGAAGAAAGACAAGCAGAAGAGATTGCACAAATTTGGATTGATGAAGCTCAAGGTATGAAAGATACTACAAAATCAGAGGTAGTGAAAACAGCTAAGTCGTATCTGGCTTTTGAAGCATTAAGAAAGAAATATAATTGCGATGCGGTATCAACTCACATGAGGTCGCTTACCGGAAGTGGAAAGGTAGAAGATATGTTCTGGCCAGGTCTTGGTCTTATGGAGTTTCAAAAACGAGGGATACAGGCCATTTGTCAAGAGTACGAAAATATAATGGTTGCTCATCTGCTGGGGTACTATCTTACTGGTAGGCCGAGTATGCTTGGCGACCTGATGATAGATACTTTTAATAATGTAACTCTGCTTACACATTGTGGAGCTCCGATTAATCCTTATGGGGACGATAGAAGAATTCCTTATATTATATGGAGTCATGCGCAGAGTCCTGTAAGAGGCACCTTAAAGCCTGGTTCAGGCACTGGTGCACAAGTAAACTACGCTGTGAATGAACCTGTTACAATATGGAAAGTGTACGTACTTCACAAGAAAATAGGGCTTCACACTGGAAAAACTGCTGATGGCCATTCTCTCTATAAAGATTTTGATGGTATAATGTGTAGAACCAAGTTAGTTGTGAAAGTTGATGACGCAAAGAAGATACAGAGGTATTTTTCTCCTGATGAATATGGAATCCACAGGGCAGGAACTTTGGGCGATCTTAGAGAAAGAATCAAGGATTTGGCGGCTTTAATTGGGTATGAAGTTATAGAAGAGGATAGGTAGTTTACTTTATTTAAAAATAAGACTTTTGCAAAGGCAAGAAGGATGTAATTGCATTTGCTGTGTGGGCAAGTGTGTTTTTATAAATGATTAACCGAAAAGTTCATATTTGTGCAGTGTTGCACAGGGACTTAGGGGCGTAAGTGTGGGGCGGGTTCCCGCAAGGGGGGCGCCAATAAGTCAAGAATGCAGAGGCCACAGAGGGATTTAGATTTATGGTAGATAAAAATATAGTTAATAAATTAGGTTTGTCGGAAGAGAAGCTTGCCGAGCAGGTCAACGAGATGTTCGGAGAACAAGAAAATGAATTTTTGGAAGAGGCCTTACAGATGAAGGTAGATTCGCGTCTGCCGGGGACTATTCTTAAAGGGACAATCGTATCGCATATAGGTAACGATGTTATTGTGGAGGTGGGCCTGAAAAGCGAAGGGATTATCGATGCGAGTGAATTTGAGAATCGTGAGGATATAGTACCGGGCAAAGAGGTGGAAGTTCTTCTTGAAGATACCGACTCTGAAAGCGGGCTTGTCCTGTTGAGCAAGCGCAAAGCCGACACTATCAGAGGCTGGGAAACGATTCTCAATACGAAAAAAGAGGGCGACGTTGTTAAAGGCAGGGTAATAAGGCGGATCAAGGGCGGCTTGCTTGTTGATATCGGAGTGCCCGTGTTTTTACCGGCCTCGCAGGTTGATATCAGAAAGCCGGGCGATATCAGCAGGTTCATCGGCAAAGAAGTGGAATGCAAGATTCTCAAGATCGACGTAGAGGGTCGGAACATTGTCATATCGAGGCGCAAGCTTGTGGAAGAAGAACGCAAGAGCAGTAAGGAAAAGATTCTGGAGGAAATCGAGGTCGGTCAATTGCGAAAAGGAGTCGTTAAAAACATTGCAGACTTCGGCGTGTTCGTGGATTTGGGTGGTCTGGATGGCCTGCTGCATATTTCTGATTTGAGCTGGGGCAGAATATCGCATCCTTCAGAAGTTGTTGAGCTCGACCAGGAGATCGAATGCGTTGTTGTTGGGGTTGATAAGGAGAAGGAAAAGATTTCTCTGGGTTTGAAACAAAAGACATCCAGTCCCTGGGAGGACATCGAAGAGCGTTATCCGGTCGGAGCAAGGGTAAAAGGTAAGGTTGTAAATGTGATGAGCTATGGCGTGTTTGTCCGGCTGGAGGATGGTGTTGAAGGACTGGTGCATATTAGCGAAATGAGCTGGACGAAGCGTCTTGCACATCCGGGCGAGATGGTCAGTCTGGGGGACGAGATAGAAATAGTTGTGTTGAATGTTAACAAGGAAAGACAGGAGATATCGTTAGGTTTGAAGCAGACCGAGGTAAATCCGTGGGCGATAGCTTCTCAGAAGTACCCAGCAGGGACGATTGTTACGGCCAAGGTGCGTAGCCTGACGAATTTTGGTGTCTTTGCGGAGATAGAGCCTGGCATTGATGGTATGGTACATATTTCGGATTTAAGCTGGACGAGGAAATACAGCCATCCTGGAGAGGCCCTGCAAAAGGGCCAGGAGATAAAATGCGTTGTTCTGGAAGTCAACGAAGAGAGACGGCGTGTATCACTGGGCATAAAACAGATAACTGAAGATCCCTGGATACGTGCTATCCCGGAAAAATATATTCCGGGACACATTATTAAAGGCAGGGTGGCAAAACTTACTAATTTTGGTGCATTCGTTGAACTTGAACCTGATTTGGAGGGGCTGCTGCATATCTCTGAGCTCGCCGACCACAAGATTGATAAGCCACAGGACATTGTTAGTGTCGGGGATGAGGTTGAAGTTAAGATTCTGAAGGTTGATACTGATGCCCGTAAAATCGGTTTGAGTTTGCGAAGGGTTCAGTGGGCTGCTGAAGAACAAGCAGGCGAATCCGTCAAGCAACGAGCGCCGTCGGTTACCGAAAGGGTTGTTTCTGATGCTGATTTGGATAGGCTTACAAAAGCGGAAGAGAAGGTTGATGCAGAGCCGGGCGGGTCAGATAAGCAGGAAAGAGAAGCGGCTGATGCCGGAGAGGCGCAGGTGACAGAGGGCCCCCTTTTGCAAGATGAGCGCAAAGAGGCAGCTGCAGAAGAGTCTGAACAAACTGCGGGTGAGCAACCTTAAGAGAGTTCGGGTGGTGGCCCCGTTAAAAGTGAATAAGATTCGGACGGTGGTGACCTTTTCATATTCTGTGAGGAGATGGCTGAATGACTGGTTGGTGGGTGTGTTTTATGGGGGAGCAAAATGGCCGATATGAACAGTGTTAGATATCTTCCGTTTTTATAGAATATTTCCCGTTTGTAGGATTTCTAAGGGGGCGAAGCTGTAAAAAATCGCTGTAACAGGATTTTTGGGTGAAATTTTCTCTGCAAAATGCCTGTAAGAGCTTCTAATTATGGGTTTTATGCACTTTTATCTATTTTATTCAAGAATTTAATAACATTTGGCTAAATTTTCGTAAATTTTTCTTGACGAGAACGCAGTTAATTTGGTAAAAAATATATAAGTGTGAGGTCAGTAAGCTTTGTCTATGTTTGCTTTCTGATGTGTAAAATATCCATAGTTACTGGGCAAACCGCCCAAGCAATTATTGGGTGGAGGAAAGAACTGGAGTGAGGTTGGTTTTTTTTACATTTCAACTACCAGTTCAGGCTTAACCTCTGTGAGGAATGGGTATCTAAGCCAAGTCGTAAGAAAAAGTTATTGTTGGTACAAGCACAGGGTTTGGTGAAGATTCTTTGTAGCTTGTTTTGTTAAGGTTTGTTTGAGACAGGCACAACCAGGTGGGAGGTGTGTACGTGCTTGTCGAGAACAATTGTTTTGGCGTGTAGCCAAAGCAAAAGTGTAATGTATAAAGGAGTAATCAAAAATTAGTTAGAAGGAGAAACATTATGTGTAAGAAATTGTATCTTTTAACTGCTTTTGTTGTGGTATTTGCATTTTGCACGACGGCTATGGCTGCTGAAATAGCGATTTCAACACAAGCAGGCTGGTTTTCGCAAGGTGCAGCTGACCGCGAAATGCAAGAAATTGTTAACAACGTAACGGCTGTTTCTGTTGAACTATTCACAGCAGATCAACAAGATGCCCTTGCAGATTGGGTAGTTGCCCATACAGGTGACGGTGAAGCAGACCTTTTGATTCTTTGCGGACAGTTCCCAGACACTATTTATGCACCTGGTAATGCACAGCCTGATGGCTCATTAGCCGAATTATTCTTGGATGATGGCAATTGCATTATTAACACCGGCGACTACATGTTCTACGTCGTAAATAGTGCTGGAACAAATGGCGAAGGTGGAATACGAGAAATGATGGACATTCCGGGCATCACAATGTGGGACGACAATACTCCCTGTGTTGTTACTGCCGAAGGTCAGGCGGTCGCGCCATCTTTACAAGATTTCCAAAGTGACCGCCCATTCCATCTTGATGAGCTTGAAGGCGATTGGGTACCGGAATTGATTCTTGCTCAAAACGCTGCTGGAACAAGAGCTGACCCCGTTATCGTTGTTAATACAGCTACTGGTGGTCGCTTAGGCATTTTCTACCAGACAGCAAGTCAAGACGATGACCCGCGCGGCGAAGTGATAAGTGAATGGATTAACAACTGGTGTCTCACAGGCGGCGAAATCCCCAACTCGCCCGCCTGGAGACCGAATCCGGGAGATGGTGCCGTTGATGCAGATGTGGCGGTGTTGGAGTGGACCGCGGGATACGGGGCGGTATCTCACAAGGTCTATCTGAGCACGGATGCAACAATTGACGAATCGGACTTGGCTGCTGAGACCGAGATGGCAATGCACTTCGCGACCCTGGATCCGGGTGTAACCTACTATTGGCGAGTCGATGAAGTCGACGCCGATGGAAACGTTATCGAGGGTAGTCTCTGGAGCTTCACGACGTTGCCTCTGGAGGCACATTTCCCGATCCCGTCTGACGGCGCCATGTGGGTAAGACTTGATAGCAAACTCAGTTGGACACCCGGCAAGAATGCGGTTATGCACAATGTGTCCTTTGGCACAGACCCGGCGGCGCTGCTACCGGTGTCCATGATGCAAATGGATACGTCGTATGATCCTGGTGCGCTTCAGCCGGCCACAACCTATTACTGGAAGGTCGATGAGTTTGCTGGTATCGCGACTAATCCGGGTCCGGTCTGGAGCTTCACAACGCTCGATCCGACCGTAGGTGGCTGCGTGGCAGAATACTGGTCAAACATGACCCTCAGCGGCCCGCCCGACTTGGTGACGACCGAGTCCGAAGTCAACTTCGACTTCAACGCGCAGCGTGGTAGCCAGCCCCATCCGGACGTTCCGGTGATTGATCGCTTCTCCTGCCGCTGGACGGCGGAGCTGCAAGTGCCCGTCACAGGAACCTATACCTTGTACGAAGCGTCTGACGACGGCTCAAGGATGTTCCTCAACGGCGAACAGGTAGCCGCAGGCTGGTGGGATCGAGGCACTACCGAGGATACGACTGGTCCGTTGGAGCTGGTTGCCGGAGAGCGGTACTTGCTCGTGATGGAAATGTATGAGAATGGCGGAGGCGCCACTGCGTACCTGAGATGGGAAGGCCCCGGCATTCCCAAGCAGATTATTCCTCAGGGCGCGCTTATGCCGCCGCAGATGGCTTTCTCGCTCACCCCAGGCAACGGCTCAATAGACGTGGACAGCTTGCCCGTGCTGACCTGGTTGGCCGGCGATACGGCAGTTGCGTACGATGTCTATTTCGGCAAGGATGAGGCTCTGGTCGCAGCCGGTGATGCAAGTGTGCTCCAAGGTCAACAGGCAGAAAACAGCTTTACTCCTGCCGAGCCCCTTGGTCGGGGAACCACATGGTACTGGAAAATAGATGTGGTCACAGCCGACGGTACGATCATACCTGGTCTTGTTTCGAGCTTGAGAGTTGCTGATGAGAACACCGATAACTGGGCGGCTGGTGTGAGTGCGGCTGAACCGGATTATCTCGACACCTTCGTTAAGGACGGGGTTTATGATATCGGCATACTCAGTGGTGATATCACCTACGAGTTCGTCGTTCGTAGTAATCCTGATGAGGCAGAGGATAGCATGTGCCTTATCGGCAGGAGAAACTTTGGTGACCCGCAGGTAGGGCTTAAGTATGAGCAGTGGCAGAATACCGGGACCTACGGTGCGACTGTCTTTGGCGTAGTGGACCTTGATTATGGCGTTCCCACTGCACCTGGTGAGTATACACATCTGGTTTTTGTTTCCAGTGAAGATGCGGGTACGACTGAGCTATATGTAAACGGTGTTCTTGAAGGCAGTGTCGATTCAGCTATTACCTTGTCAGGCCTTGTCGGCATCGGCTACCTGGCCGAAGCTGAAGACGGAAGCGCCTTCGCCGATAACTTCGACGGCGACATCTTTGGCGTGGCTATCTACGACAGGGCCCTAAGCGCAGATGAGATCGCGGTCAATGCCGATAAGTATTTCAATCCTATAGCAATAACAGATCCGGATCTCTTGATATACTACGATTTCGAGTCCGGTGCAGGCAGAACGGCAATTGACCGGTCGGGTCACAGCAACCACGGTCTGTTTATGGGAAATCCGGAATGGGCCACAGGTATTTTCGGAGGCTGCCTGGCAATTGATCTTGCTGATGTCGACTACATCCAGACCGGAGCTCCTCTGAATATTGTCAGCAACACCGTTACTGTTACAGGCTGGGTCAAGCATGATGAGTCACCGGCGGCATGGTCGGGTATCTTGACTCACAGAGGCACCAGTCCAGGTTGCTTAGGTTTACAGCACGATGGTACTGTGCTGCGTTATATGTGGGGTGCCGACCAATACTGGCAGTTTGAGTCAGGATTAGAGATTCCCAACGGTGAATGGTACTTTGCCGCTCTGGCAATCTCACCGGAGCAGGGCAAGTTGTATCTTAATGGTATTGAGCAAACAGCGACCAATGTTGCTGAGCATGTACCTACAAACTTCGACAGCGTGATCTATGTGGCTGGAGACATTGGTAACTCGCTTGGCAGAATCATGACATGTCTGATTGATGAAGTCAGATTATACAACAAGACTCTAACGGATGTAGATATTCAGAGACTTGTGCTACCTGACGTTACCGCTCCTGGCGATACCGTCAAGGGTGTTCCGGACGATGGAGACTGGCCTGGTGCAGAAACACCTGACTTGGCGACTGATGATGACAGCGGGACGAAGTATCTGCACTTCAAAGGCGGTTCTATGGCTACTGGGTTCGTAGTTGCACCATTAGCTGGCCCGAGTATTGTTACGGGAATGACTTTCACCACAGCCAACGACGTGCCCACCCGTGATCCAATTACATTTGAACTCTCTGGTTCTAATGAGAGCATAGATGGGCCGTACGAGCTGATTGCCAGTGGCGATATCGTCGATTTTGCCCAGGAGGCGGATTGGCCGCGCTTCACAATGAACGCAACGCCGATTTCGTTTGATAATGACGTGGCATACAAGTACTATCAGGTCCTATTCCCGACCCTTCGCGGCCCAACCGAGGGCCTTATGCAGATAGCCGAAGTGGAGTTGCTCGGAGTCGAAGTACCTGAGCTCGTATTTGCAGAGGATTTCGAGTCCTATGCCGCTGGCAGTGACTTGCACGGCCAGGGAGGTTGGAAGGGCTGGGACAACGATGCAGCTTATGGCGCGCCGGCATCGGATGCGTTTGCCGCCAGTGGCTTGAATTCCGTCGAGATCGGCGGCAGTGCCGACCTGGTGCACGAGTTTGACCTGGCTGGCGGGATATTGGAATTCTCGG
>Ga0209636_10007759_pt1 | contig 10940 bp, 14 predicted proteins | sample DeeMarSWOR152_54_FD_187464 | JGI IMG/M metagenome (GOLD analysis project Ga0209636, IMG submission 187464) | Marine sediment microbial communities from White Oak River estuary, North Carolina - WOR-1-52-54 (SPAdes) (version 2) | ecosystem: Environmental > Aquatic > Marine > Intertidal zone >... | reverse complement strand
CCTTATCGAGCCAACAAATCCAAAGCAGACTCCCTAGCCCTCACCCTAACCTCCTCCTCATCAAGCGTCCTAACCTTACGCCCCTCCATCAAAATCTTACCATCCACAATAACCGTATCCACATCACTTCCACGAGCCGAATAAACCACATTAGCGTAAAAGTCGTGCACCGGCGTAAGATGAGGCTTCTTAAAATCCACAAGTATAACATCCGCCTTCTTCCCCACCTCCAACGAACCCACACTTCCTTCCAGTCCAAGAGCTCTAGCCCCGCCAATCGTCGCCATCCCTAAAACACTATGAAGCGGCAAAACCGTTGAATCCATGTAGGAAACCTTCTGGAGGAGAGCAGCAACCCTCATGTCATCGAACATGTCAAGATCGTTGTTGCTGGCAGGTCCGTCTGTGCCGATGCCCACGGTCACACCAAGACCCATGAGATCTCTAATTTTCGGCACCCCCAAAGCAAGTTTCATGTTGGCAACAGGGTTGTAGGACACCTTAACATCGCGCTTAGCCATCAGCCTCATCTCCTCTTCCGAGAGGTGTATGCAGTGTGCGGCGAGGACATCTGGCTTCAAGAAGCCGAGGCTCTCCAAGAGCTCAACCTCGGTGAAACCGTACTTCTCCTTCGTCGACTTCACTCTCTCTTTCGATTCGGCCAGATGAATGTGTATGCCGATGTTAAGCTCTGAAGCTCTGTCCCGAGCCTTCATTAAGAGGTTGGGACTGCACGTGTAGACGGTGTGGGGACCCAGGCGAACCCTAACCCTCCCATCGGCAAACCCATGAAACTTTCGAGCGAACCCAACGCCCTCTTTCAACAACTTCTCACCCCTTTCACTGTCCCCAGCCTCAATGATCCCGGGCGCCAGCACAGCCCTTAACCCAGCTCTCTCAACAGCCTTCGCTACCATGTCCTCGTGAAAGTACATGTCGGCAAAGCACGTGGTTCCGCTCTTGATCATCTCAAGACAGCCAAGGAGAGCACCGTCATAGACGTCTCCAGGCTTAAGCTTCGCCTCCAGAGGCCAGATCGTATCACTTAACCACTTGCCCAGTTCCTGATCTTCTGCGACCCCGCGAAAAATGGTCATGGGTAGATGAGTGTGACAGTTGACTAGTCCGGGCGCAACCACTTTCCCGTGACCGTCTATTGTCTCTTCAGCTCTTAATGATGGCGCGTCGGTTTCCCTTCCTACATAAGTTATCACGCCTTTTCTTATTGCAATTAATCCCTGCTCTAAGATTTCCCGTTTTTCATCCATTGGAAGGATGGTGCAGCCGCGGATTAGAATGTCAGCCTTCAAAAGAACCACCCACAGACTTACGAGTTAATAAAATGGATCGGGTTATTTTATCTTTAACTCGGCGAATTGTGGAATGGACAGTTTCCGGTCTGAAAATATTTAGGCCCAAGGCTAATGCTAGAAAAATCAGCCCAGCCCAGACAACGTTCAATTTGGCTCGTTTAGACTTTAATGTCTTTCGGGTTTCGGTTGTTTGACAGGGTGTTTAAAGAGGGTTTATTTAATCCGTTCGTTAGTTTTCTGTAAATGTGGCTCAGCGATACTTCGGTGGAGGTGAGCATGTCAGCGCCTTGAGGAGTAAGGTTGTATACTTTTCTCGGCCGATCGTTTTGTAGATCCCACTGGCTTTTGACGTACCCTTTTTTTTCAAGAAGAGAGAGAAGCGGGTAGATGGTGCTGGGTCCAAAGTAGACCCCAAAGTTCTTGCGGAGGGTGGAGATGATCTGATATCCATGCATGGGCTGGACTCTCAGAAAGTTCAGGATCACGAAGTCTAGGAGTCCTCTCATGAGTTTCATCTGGATCTCCCTTGACTTGGGTCCCATGTTCATTTTCCTCCTGTGGTTGTGTTGAACAGTTCTCACGTTATACGTGTATACAATATGTCCCTTTTAGGACATATCAAGTCTTTATATACAAGACAAACGATATAAACGTTTCTGTGAATCCAAAACATATTTAGGCATATTTAAGCATAAAATCCAGCCCGAATAATTCAGATAGGCTAAAATTTTACCTATAAGTATAAGAGAAACTATAAGTAACAACCTTGGAAAGTGAAACGATGATTGAAATTTTCGTCGAGGAGATTAGGCAACGGTTTGCCAAGGTTTTTCTCGACGTGCTTGTGCTTAAACTCATTCAATCAGAACCCATGTGGGGTTACAGGATCATCAAGGAAACAGAAAGGCTTTTTGGTGTCAAGCCTAGACACGGAGCTATATATCCTCTCCTTCATTCGCTGGAGGTTAAAGGTTTTCTGAGAAGCCGGCGGGAGGTTGAGGAGGGGCGGGTGAGAAAGGTGTATGAGATCACATCGAAAGGAATACAGCTCATCGACTCCTATCACGATTTCTTGAGGGAACAACTCAGAACGTTGAAATTGAAAGGCTAGGAGGCACGTGGAATGAAGTGTACTTCAAGTAAACAAAAAGATGTAACAGAACAGGTACAGAAACTCCTAAAAGAAAGAGGAAGCAAAGCCCTGGAAGAGGCCAGAAAAACAATCCTGCAAGAAGAGGTCGAGTGCAAGGAAGTACGCGAGGCCCTAACCTACTTCATGACTGAATACTGGCACGACCTAGCCAGACCAACTCTGCTCTCCATAGCCTGCGAAGCCGTTGGAGGAGACCCAGACATAACGACTCCTATAGCTGTTCCGATGATACTGGTAAGCGGCGCCATAGACATACACGACGACATCATCGACCAGTCGAAGGTTAAGGGGTCCCGTCCCACCGTTCTAGGAAAGTTTGGCAAAGACATCGCTTTGCTCGTTGGAGATGCGCTTCTGTTCAAAGGTCTAACAATACTACACGAAGCGGTTGAGAAAGGAGTTCCAGCCGAAAAGCTTCCACTTATCGTTAGCATCATCAAGAGAACATTCTTTGAGCTGGGAGATGCGGAGGCGTTAGAGCTTCAATTTCGCGGACGACTAGACGTTACTCCGGAAGAATATCTTCACGTTGTGAGAAAGAAGGCGGCTGACGTAGAAGCCCACACACGCATCAGCGTTATCCTCGGGAGTGGATCCGAAGAGGAGATTGAAACTCTCGGCCAATACGGCAGGTTATTAGGCATGCTCATAGTATTGGGAGACGATTTGACGGACACGTTTGACGTTGAAGAACTTCGGCACAGAGTCAAAAGGGAATCCCTGCCCTTGCCCATACTTTATGCTTTGCAGAATCCTCAGGTAAAGATAGACCTTAACTCTGTCCTTTTGAAAAAGATGACAACAAAAGACGATGCTAAAAGGATTTTAGAACTTACCCGGAGAGCCGGTGGACTTAAACAGTGGGAAGAACTTGTGCGGAAATTGGCTAAAGAAGCTGATTCATGTCTTGGTAATCTTGTATATGATATAAAATACTTAAAACTCTTAATTCGATATGTAATTCCGCCTCTATTTAAAGCGACGGAATTTTACTAATGCCACCAGAACCCGAATCTGGTAGGTGTTTTAGCATGTTTTAACTTTTTCTCAGGCAAATTGCTTACCACCTTAATATTCTTGTGTATGTGTAGCACATATCTTCACATTTAAGTTTTGTTGTACACATCTACAGATTCTCAGCAAAGGTTTTTAGTTGTCATGAACTAATTCTCAATACAACGCTTCAGAAGTGTAGGAAATGTTTAAAAGATATTTCTTAGAGGAGCTTGGCATTTCCAAAAAAGATTTTTTCATAGTTTTTGATTTATTGCTTAATGCTTTTATTTGGTACTATATGACACTGAGCACAATAAACAACATTTCAAGCAACCTTTCCTTCACAGACTTACAAACTCTCATCGTTTTAGCAGTTTATTACGTTGCGATAACAGGATCCAGCATAGCTGGTTCAATTTTGTCGGATAAAATTGCGAGACTGCACTTTCTCTATTTATGGATGATTTTCGGAGCAGCTACCTCACTTTTGCCAATTATGTTCAACAATATTTCAATTATACATTTTCTAATTACTTGTGTTTTATGGGGTGTCTCATTTGGAGTAGGCATGCCTTCATGCTTGGCATATTTTGCAGACTGTTCACTTGTTGAAAATCGGGGACGTGTAGGTGGCACAATTTTTTTGATCACTATGATAAATTTTCTTCCTGTTGCGATTTTTTTCGGAAGCTTAAGGTTTAATATGACAGCGAATTACATGATCTTAATGATATGGAGAGTGCTTGGGCTAATTGTATTCTTTTTACTAGAACCTGAAGAAAAATTTAGTTCAGAAGTAAGAAAACACATCTCCTTCGCATCAGTTTTTCAGAACAGAAACTTCGTTCTTTATTTCATTCCGTGGCTTATGTTTTGCCTAGTGGAACGCTTTGAGGAGTATGTTGTAATAGATTATTTGAAAACTTTTTTCGAGGCTGAGGGCTTCTACATTTTTGTACAAATGACTGGACTGACTATCGGCAGCCTTTTTGCATTTATTGGAGGAGTACTATCCGATTGGGTAGGAAGAAAACGAATAGTGATTCTCGGTTTTATTGCATTAGGTCTCGCTTACGCGACAATCGGTATTGCTCCAACAATCTTGTTTTTCTGGTATCTATACGCCATCGTTGACGGTATCGCTTGGGGAGTATTTTTTGTGTCTTTCATTCTAATATTGTGGGGAGACTTATCCCAACTAGGTGCCAAAGAGAAATATTATGTGATCGGAAACATTCCCTTCTTTCTCACCGGCATTACGCAACTAGTTTCTGTTCCCTATGTTAAAATTCCCGCGTCTAGCGCTTTCTCACTTGCTAGCTTTTTTCTATTTGTGGCGGTTTTGCCTTTGATGTACGCTCCTGAGACTTTGTCTGAAAAAAAGATTGAGCTTCGGAGACTCAGGAAATACGTTGAGAAGGCGAAGAAGATTAGAGAGAAGCATGTGGAAAAGGGCGCTGAGGGTTAGAACCGCTCGATCTTAGTGGCTATCCTGCCTACAATCTTTGTGAACGGGTGCTCCGGCTTTTCTTCCGTGAATATGTATGTTCCTCCCGCTCGCAGTACGTCACAGAAGCAGGGAACCATCTCTAAGATGGGAAGACCGTGTATAGTCTCAAACTGTTTACGCAATTTTCTCTTTCCGGTTTGGGACGAGACTATCTCGACGGGCACCTTGTTCATGAGGATTCCAGTTTTACTGTCGAAGAGGTCGTAGAGTTCATGGATCATTCGGTGAGTCCCCTCTATGTCGGATGCGTCTATAGTCGTCACCACCAGTGCTACATCAGCACTCACGATGGCGTTTATGGATGAGTATTGGAGACCAGGGCTTGTATCCCAGATCAGATAGTCAAACTCCATCTCATTAAGAAAAGAATCTTTGAGCGCCAAGAGACGACCCAAAGCCTTCATCTCCCACTTTCTGTCCTTTCCCGATATGTCTCGAATGGCTTCGGTGGACGGGTTTGCTAGCCCAACCGAAAGCTCTCCCTTTCTCATATGCTTTTGGGAAACGTGATTCAGAACCTTTTTGACATCACAAACCCCGTTTAGATAATCGTTTAGCCAGTACTCAGCATCATCGGTTTTAAACGTGGTTTGGAGGCTTGGAGCTCGGAAATCAAGATCAAACAGGCAAACCTTTCTACCCCTACCTGCATAAGTCGTTGCCAAATTAACGGACAACAACGTCTTCCCCGTTCCACCCTTATAGGAGTGAAACGCTACAATTTTTCCCATGACTATCGCCCTAAACTTACTTTTCAATGTAAAAGTAAGCCTTGCGCCCCCTTCTCTCCTTCTTCAGATACCCCATCATCACCAGTTGATTCAAGTAACCGCTCTCCACCGCCCTCGCTCGCTTGGTTTGTTCAGCAACCTCTTCAGCTGTTGCTTGATCGAGCCTGCTAATCGTCACCGCCGTTTTTCTAAGGTGGTCAGGTAAAGAAAGCAGCGTCATCACGTCTAAGACATCGGGTATGTCTTGACTCCCTTTTTGATTATTTTTTTGTATCTCAATCATCACGTCCATTTTCTCGTTCAGCCGATCAAGACTCTCCTTTATCTTCTGTAATATTTGGGTAGGGTTTCTTCCCAAACTTCTATACGCCGACACGGTCTAGATTCTCCGAAAGTGTATAACACATCTACACAACCCTAGAGCATAGCATCTATTAAGTCTTACGATACACATCTAAGTATTTCTGGTAAAACAATGAAACTGAACACTTAACAAAAGAGACTGGCTAAACCAAACGCTTACATACGTGACTGCCTTATCCAGATCCACCCGAAGACAAAAATGAAGACTATGAGGAACCAGAAGAGGTATGTGAGCGTTCGAACAGCGGACAGCGCCATTTCTTCAAGCAATTTAAGTCATCCATGATACCCTAACATTAGAACTGCTTATAAACCGTATTTCATCGACAAAAATATTCTTCAGAATGAACTATCACGATTCTAACAACATCTAAATTTGATCTCGTCAAATAGAGGCGGTAACTATTTTAGTGAAACGAGGGTCTAAGAGAACATACTTCCGTTTAGTTATTTAGTAGAGTGAGGCAGGTAAGCGGATACGAGCCTCCTCAACTATCGGAAGAACAGTCCTTAGTTCTCTGAAGTATTTGAGCACAGTTCTACCTCTCTCAGTGATGGCGTAAACAATCCTTTTCTTCCCCAGGCTTTTCTCCTCAACCAGGTTCTGCTCGATCAAGAAGTCCAAGTATTGTTTCAAAACACTGCAGTTAATGTTGGCTTTGTACATGATGTGGGTTAGTTTCAAAGGTCCGTGACGAGCCAAGACCTTAAGGATGTCTATATACATCTCGAGCTTAGATCTTCGCATTTCTCAAGCCCTTCTGTCTTATTTTTCACGACATCAGTATAAATCATTTATGGATTTGTACTATGTTTTTCTTCTTTTTACTAGTCGCTGTGTTTGGACTGGATTCTTATGAGGGTAGCCAGTCGATTCTCAAAGGCGGTGACCAAATCGTCAGCTAGGATTCTTTGCATCTCTTGTGAAAGCGTATTTGTTTCGTTTTTGAATGTTTCCATTATTCTATTTTCGAGTTGTTTACGTTGCCCTGGGGATAATGTTCTTTTCAATTTTTATCCTCCATTAACGAGCGGTTGTTGGGTGTTTGCCTTTAACTAGTTTATGAATTTGAAATATGAATTCTAGATATTCATCTTCCGTCTTAGTCAAAGAATTCCTTGGTTCATTTCCATTAGTTTCCTCGGTTTGAATTTTCAATTAATATACGCGTGCTTTTGTATCGATATAGTTTCTCGATTCGCTATCTTTATCTACCATAAAGCTTGGAGTATTTATTGTTGTAAGGGAGAGAGAACATGACGAAAAAGCCATCGAAGAAGGAGGCTCTTGAGGCCCTCGACTTCATTGTAAGTGTGCTTAAGGAGCATGAGAAAGATCTGGACCGCTTGATCAGTGAACTGGATGAAGTTACAAAACGGTTTGGTGAAACCGGTGAGGTGTCAAGCAAGATAGAATCGGTTGAGGAGCGCCTCTCGAGCCTTCAAACTGAGATGTCTGACTTGATTAGGTTTATTTCCTCTCCCCGTGAAGCACCGGTTTATGCCCATGGACCGCCGGTGATTGTTAGGTGTAAGCAGTGGGAAGATTTCAAGGTGTTGGCGAGTGGTGCGGAGACGGTTTCTTTTCTTTTTAGGGAGGCGGAGAAGACTTTTCAGGCTGATGCTTTGAAAGGGGGTCGGGTTTTGGCGTATAGTGGGGAGTTTCCTCGGGACACTAGGTTGTTGAGGATTTGGTTGGCGAGAGAGCTGGACGTTGCTGAGGAAAAGGTTTTTGAAGGAGTTTTAGCGGTCGGATAGGTCTTTTCTGCAGGTTTAATCTTCATTCTTGTTGTTGAGATGTGATAAACAAGTTTTTTATAGAGAGTTGAGAGCATTAATATAGTGAGTCTTACGATGGTTGATACATGTTTAGCTTAAAATGGAGGTTTGTAGGTTGGGTGATGAGAAAGAGTTTTTGGGGGAGGCAGTGAAGGAGTTAAGGAGGCTGAGGGAAGAGTTGGAGGAGTTGCGTCTCTTGAGGTTTGCGGCGGATGAGATGAGGAGTTTGAGGAAGAGGATTTTGTCGAGTCATTACGATTAACACAAATAGCATAACAAAACCACCACATCGAGGCTTATGAAAGAACTTAAATTGAAATCACTGAATGATATGGAAAGGGGGAGACAAGAAAATGAGCGAAAAGCTACCAATTTCAGACTTTTACAAAGTGGTTGATCACGTAACCATATTCAGAAGTGAAAAATGGTGGGAGGCAGTAGCGATAATTGAGTCCTTCGGGAAGCGTTCCGTCGCCATGTATATGTGGCAGTTCCGAGATGGAAGGTGGAAAAGGAAACACAAGTTTCAGTTGAGAAACCTCGACGAGTGGAACAAGGTGAAAAAGGCAGTAGATCAGCTCGCCCCGAAACTTTAGGAACAATTAAACGAGGAAGAGTCTTAGGATTACACTCTTTTATTGATGTCTGCTGCCTTGGTTCTTCAATCACTCTTGTTTTCTGTAGTCCTTCTTCTCTTTACAAGTTCACTATCCTGCGAACTTCAATTCTACACCTATTTGTCTAAGACTTAGCGGAAAAGAACCAGAGAATATTAATCTACGATATACCACGATGAAAATAAAAGTTATTTCGTTCTTTTAGGCTAGAAATCAGCTAGGTGTGTAAATTTGATTTCATGGAAGTATTCTTTTGAAAAAGTAAGCAGAGAGCTGGAGCTAGCGAAGAAAAAGAAACAGGCTTTGGACGATCTGTTCAACACGGGCAAAATCTCGCAGTCTACCTACGACGATCTGAACAAGAGTCTCACCGAAGGCATCGCTGAGATTGAAGTCCGCCACAAAACCCTAGCTGGAAAAATGACCGCCAAGATTACCGAACTTGAACAACAGATCAGGACGCTGGAGAAATTCCTCGCAAACGCCGAGATCGAATACGCTGCCGGAGAAGTTGATGAAGAGCTACATGAACGCGAAAGCAGCGCCTTAACCCTCGGACTTGAAACTGCAAAGCAACAACTTGGTGTAATAAAAGAGGCGATGACCGATCTCTTCCCAGAAGAAGCAGAGCTTGTACCTCCACCCTCGCCAGCCGAATCTGTAGAGGAAGCGAGTGAAGAAACAGTTGAAATGCCCCTAGAGCCTGAGGTTGAGGCACCAGCGGAAGTACCGGAAGAAATTGAACCCGTTAGCGAGGAAGAGACGTCCGAACAACCGATGGAGGCCCCGGCAACTGAAGAGGCTGAGACGTTGACAGAAGAGCCCGTAGAGGAGACGTTAACAGAAGAGAGTATTCTGTCATCCGAGGAGTCAGTTGAAGAAACAGTTATCGCTGAGGTTGCTGAAACTTCCGAAGATGTTGAAACTTCAGAAATTGTTGAAACCGTTGAGATGGCAGAGACAGAGGTAGCTGCAGAAGAGGGTCCAGCAGAGGAGCTCTCTTCGTATCAAGGCGAAGAAGAGGCAACGCTGGAAGAGGAAGAAACAGAAGAATAGTCTTTAGGCCTTCAAAACCACAAACAACTTCCATTCCACCTTTTTGTTGTGCGATGTGCCAGTCTAACGCAACTTTTCTTTTTCAAATAATCAAAATAACGGGATTCTTTCGTTCCGAAGAAGATTTTATACCGTTATTGAATATGATATCAGCGATGCTAGGAAGAGACTGTTTTGAAGGTGGGTTTGGCATATCACGAAAAATTTGGTCAGTACGACTTGGGAGCAGGCCACCTCTTCAGAGGAGATCGCTTCGTTAATGCTATACGCTTTTTCGAAGAGCAGGGGCTTTTTCGTCTTCCTCATGTGACGATGTTGACGCCCAAGCCAGTTACTAAAGAGGACCTACTCAAGGTTCACGACGAAAACTATGTGAATCTAATCTATCGTTTGGCAGAGACAAGCAAGCCCTACGACCTGGAAACGCCAGTCTCACCACAAATCCTTGAGGCTACGCGACTGATTGTAGGCGGCGCCATGGAAGCTGGAAGGGCAGTCTATGAAACTGAGGTCAGTCGTGGGGTGGCGTTAGGCTGCGGCTTTCACCACGCTGGCAGAAACTACGGCGGAGGTTTCTGTCTCTTCAACGACATAGCCGTGCTGGTGGAATACCTACGTGAAAAACACGGGCTGGAGCGTGTTTTGATTTTGGACTACGACGTGCACTTTGGCAATGGAACCAGCGACATTTACTTTTCGGATCCTAACGTCTTGTTCATCTCACTGCACCAAGATCCAAGAACGATCTACCCAGGAACCGGCTTCATCGAACAAATCGGAAGTGGAGCAGGCGAAGGATACAACGTCAATGTTCCTGTTCCCCCTGGAACTGGCGACCAAACCTACCTACGCGCAGTGAAGGCAACCTTTGTTCCACTGGCAGAAGAGTTCAAACCCGAGCTCATCATAGCCAACGGAGGAAGCGACTCCCACTTCGCCGATATGCTTGGCGACTTAAGGCTCACAGTGAACGGTTTTTTCACGCTGTCCCGCACGATTGTGGAAGAGGCGGAGCGGATCTGCCGAGGTAGACTCGTTTTGATGCCCGGCAGCGGATATAACCCCGCGGTTCTGCCGCTCTGTTGGTACGCCCTTGTAGCGGGGGTAGCTGGCTTAGAGGCCATCAGCGTGACAGAACCGTACAATCCGCCGGTTGAGCCTAGCTGGAATCGGCGAAGGGTTGGAGACACGCTCGCGAAGCTGAAGCGGATTCTGAAGAAACATTGGAAGTGCTTTCGAAAGTAATACAACATCCGGCGCCTTCGAAGCTTGCCTATCTAATGTTTGGGAGAGGGTTCTTCTTTCATTATGATGTCTAGCCATATGTGTTTGTATCTATTATGCGGTTGAAAATAAGGTTGAGCTCTTCTTCTGTGAAGGTGTAATCCTTCTTCAACAACGCTATTGAATGCATCGATGAGG